>Ga0081455_10006053_pt1 | contig 13088 bp, 11 predicted proteins | sample TabmetS3T2R1_FD_70207 | JGI IMG/M metagenome (GOLD analysis project Ga0081455, IMG submission 70207) | Tabebuia heterophylla rhizosphere microbial communities from the University of Puerto Rico - S3T2R1 | ecosystem: Host-associated > Plants > Roots > Rhizosphere ... | reverse complement strand
GCGCGGCGCAAGCCGTCGAGATAGTGCTCGCGGTCCTCGGCTCGCCGCATCGGCAGCTCGCGGGCGACCCATTGCAGCGAGATACCCGGCTGCACCTGGCGCAGGCCCTGCAGGGCGATGCCTGATAGCTCGCGATCGCCGGTCATGCCGGCGGCTGCCGTCAGCACGCGATGGGCGCCGACGAAATCGGCGCGCTGCCGCAGCGACTCGCGCGCCAGCTTGATCGCTTCGTCATAGCGGCGGCAGGCAAACTGGATGTAGGAGCCGACACCTTGATAGATGGCGCCCATCGGGTCGCGCGGGCTGAGCCGCAGCGCGCGGCGGATCGCTGCATCGCCTTCGTCGTAGCGCCCCGCGTAGCAGAGCGTTACCGCGTAGAACGCGTGCGAGAACGCGAAGTTTGGATTGAGGCGCAACGCCAGCTCGAATTCGGCGATGGCGTCGTCGAAGCGCCGCGCGAACAGATAGGAATAGGCCAGCCCGATATGGGCCCAGGCATCCTCGCTGTCGGCCTCGACCGCGGCGAGCGCCTCGCGCGTCGCTCGCTCGATCACGCTGCCCATGGGCGCCCAGCCCATGTGCGCGCCAAAGATGCGGCTGTTGGCGAGCAGTCCCAGCGCCTTGCCGTAATGTGGGTCGATCTCGATCGCCTTTTCCAGCAGCGCCTGCGCCACGATGTTGTCGTCCCGCGTCACCCGCCAGTAATGCGACAGCGCGCGCATCACGAGATCCCAGGCATCCATGCTGCCTGGCGGCTTTTGCTGGGCGCGAAAGCTTTCGGCGGCATACAGATGCGGCTCGACCGCGGAGACGATCGCCTCGGTGATCTCGTCCTGTACCGCGAAGACGTCCTCGATGCTGCGGTCGTAGCGCTCGGCCCAGAGATGACTGCCGGTGGTGACATCATTGAGCTGCGCAGAAATGCGCACCTGGCCGCCACTGCGGCGAACGCTGCCTTCGACGACGTAGCGCACGCCAAGCTCGCGTGCGATCTCGCTGATGTGGACCGAACGCCCCTTGTAGACAAAGGAGGAGTTGCGCGCGATCACGAAGAACCAGCGCAGCTTCGACAGCGCGGTGATGATGTCCTCGCTGATTCCGTCGGAGAAATACTCCTGCGTCCGGTCTCCGCTCATGTTGATGAAGGGCAGCACGGCGATGCCCGGGCGGTCCAGCAGCGCGGCCTGCGGCTCCAGCTCGCGATGCGGCGCGGCCGGCTCGGCCGGCACGGCATCTTCCGCCCCGGTCTGCACGGCGGCGACAAAGCGGAACCCCTTGCGCGCGATGGTGCGGATGAGCGCCTGCTCGGCGCCGCTGTCGCCGACCGCCTTGCGGGCCGCGTTGATTCGGCTGGTCAGGGTCGACTCTGCGACATGCCGCCCATGCCAGATCTTGTCGATCAACTCTTCCTTGCTCACCACGCGATCGCGGTTCTCCATCAGATGGACCACGAGATCGAACACCTGCGGCTCCAGCGAGACCGGCATATCCTCCCGGCTCAACTCCCGCGTGTCAGTGTCAAGTACCTGATTTGAAAAGAAAAACTTCATCCGTCGTCGGCCCCAATGCAAAACTCACGAATTACTCAAGTAAAACTGGACACATTCTCAAGCACACCGGTCATTCCATGACTCTGTTTGAGTCTATCGGTGGAGCCGATGGTTCACCATGCATGCCTGCATCTATCCAATTCACGACATCGAGTATTGCTCGTGATGGAACGCGCGACAGTGATGTTGGGCACGGTGAATAGGCGCGCGTGAATCGCCGACGAATGTGGCCAAACTGCAGAGCGTTTGTTGCGCTAGAGCCACGCGCGGGTGCAATCGGTGCAAAGCGATTGCCGCACTCGCATTCGATCAAGGTGTACTCATGGATCACGAGCGCGGGGTGTCCGGCCTCGCATCGGCCGTTTCCGCCGAAGCGAGCATTCAGTCAGTGGGCATGCCCGCTTTGGCCACAAGGGGGCACGGCACGATTTGAATCGAGCGTCCGCTTGTGGCCAACAGCGGGCACCGCGGGACCGGCATGGTAACCGAGCCGCGACCGTCGAGAGACCGCCTTGCCGTGCGGAGCTTCCGATCAAGGTAAATCTGCTCCAGACCGCAGTATTTTTGTTTGGAAATGGGACATTAAGCCTCTGTTCCAGGACGAGGTTTTGCGCTTGCCCTCAAGGAGTGCACCCGGCATTGTATTGGCGATTTCCTGAGTTTTTTCGGTGAATTCGGTGAAACGACTGACGGTTTTCGTCAAAGGCAATGTAGATGTTCGCGACTCGCTTCACTTCTGCCGAATTGGCGGCGAAGTGGTTTGGAATGGCATCAACGAGGTTCTGCGAGCCCGCGACGTAGAACGTTCCGTGCGGGTCAAGCATGAGACCTGGACCCGCTCGGATGCGCTGCTGGAATGCTGCGGAACAGTGCCGGCAGCGTTCGCAGGCCGTGACCTGCCCCTTGGCGCGTACTCACTCGCCAGCCAGTTCAGCAACGCGATTTTCACAACGACTGCTGACGCGATCGTCTTGTCTATTCAGCCTGACGTAACGATGAGTCTCATGCGGCATCGCCGCGAGAAGTTTCTGTTTTACCCGAGCGATGTCGAAACATGGGCTGCTGACGACCAGGTCTGGCTGCGATCAGACTATGAAACAAGCGGCATGCTTTCCGTCGACGTCGCGATGAACAATCTGGCGGCGCTAATTGCGAGAATCCGCGACCACAGCGAAGCTCCAATTCTGATTTATAATCTGTCGCCAATTATTCCCGGCGAGCAAGTCCACTGCTACGCAGGTCTTGGCGAGACATTCTCCACCCGCATCCGCAAATTCAACCTAGCCCTGGCGGAACTGTCCGAAGACAGCGGGATCTCGATTATCGACGTCGACGCTATCCTCGCGCGGCATGGCGCAGATGCTCTGAAGCTTGATGTTGTCCATCTGACGCCGGCCGGTTACCGCCTGCTGGCCGAGGAGGTAGTCCGAGTGCTTGACGATTTGGGCATCCTGCACGAGGCGGCAGTATGAAGAAGCGCGTCAGCGTAATTGTCCGCTCAAAGGACGAGGCCGACCGGCTTCGGCTGACCCTGACCTCGCTGGCTTGCCAAAGCCAGCCTCTTGAGGTCGTGGTGGTCAACGACGGTTCATCGGATCACACAAGGGACGTCATTGCCGTGGCGCAAGACGGCGGTATGGATATTGTGGCTCTCCATAACGCCACGCCCGTCGGACGGTCCGCCGCCTCCAACGCCGGAGCCGCGGCGGCTAGCGGCGACGTCGTGCTATTTCTCGACGGAGACACGCTGGCTGCGCCGGATCTGATTTCCGAGCATAACGACAAGCATAGCGAGCGGGCAGATGTCGTCGTGCGGGGTTCGACGCACAATTTGCGATGCACGAGGCCGTTTCTCGATCCCGAACTGGGTACGCCGCAACCCGGTGAAGAGACGCGTGTCGGGCGCATGTCGGCCATTGAGCGCGAACGCGCAATCGTCACGCGTGAGCAGATAAGCAGTCGTTTCCATGAAATCGATAGCCGGAGTCAGCCAGGCGTCTATCCAGGGTTCGGGCCCCGCAAGCTGTTCGAACTTGAAATGGAAGCGCTTACGTCTGCGACGGATTGCCCGGTATTGTGGGCCGCATCATCGGGCTCCAACATGTCAATCGACCGGCGTGCCTTTCTTGATGCCGGTGGTTTCGACCTCGAGCTCGACAATAATGAACATCGCGAGCTAGCCCTGCGGCTCTGTAACCGCGGCCTGTCGATGGTCGGCAGCAAAGGCAGGACATACCACCTTACGCACCGCAGCGGTTGGCGCGATCCTCTTGTGGAGAATGCGTGGGAAGACGTTTTCTTTGCCGCTCACCCGACCGCCGAAGTCGCGTTGCTGTCGGTCTTTTGGGCGAGTCTGACGGATGCGCCGGACCTGCCGGAGGCAGCGCGGCTTTATTCGTTGCCTGACCTTGCCGCAGCCGCACAGCGCTGCAAGGGAATCGTGGGACGCCGGGCCGTTCGCGAGGCGCATCTGCGCTGGGCCAGTACTGGATCGGTCCGATGAATGGATTGATCGTACCAATTGTGGCAATCGCAGCTGAGACAGAAAGAGCTGCCATCCGCCGGGCTAGCGGAAATATCGCTCAAGCGCTCAGCGAAGCCACTGGAAAATCATGGACCTGTGATTGTCGGTTTATTCAAGGGTTCGATCTGCAGAACCCTGACATCGCCGGCTCAATAATCGTTACCTCGCTGGGTTTGGAAGTTGATGCGCCGGAACGGTGGGAGGAGGCCGAACCACGCTTGCGAAAGGTCTATGCCGGACTATGCGAGCCCGGACATCCTGTCTTTATTTGCACTGTTCTACGTCATACCGGCGCCAGCGATTCTGCCGTCGCTCTGCGCAAACGAGTACGCATCAGGCGTCTCAATTTGCTGGCGGCTGAACTTTCGCGCGAGTATGGCGTGTTTGTTATTGATATCGACCGCAAGCTCGCCGACGTCGGCGCCCGGAGACTTGGGACCGACTACACGCTCCAAGGTGAAGCGGCAGGAAAGTTGGCGAGCGACGTCATCGCGATGGAAATTGTCCTCAACGGACTTGACGGGTTCGTCAGCGTAGAAATGCAAGACCGCGCCAAGACCCTGCTGGCTGAATCCAAATCAACCGCAACCTTGCTTGAGATCAAGCCGTCGAACCTCATGGCGATTGGCCAAGGACGGCACAAGCAAATTGTCACGACCATCGTCGACACCGATCAGCAATCGCATGCCGACTTGTTGATACATCGGGTGCTGCAGGGCCAGATTTCCCTCTCGCAAGCGTTCGAGAAGCTTCACCAGGCGATACGAAGCCGTGGTGCAAGGGAGAGCCTCGCCATGCTGGCGTCGGGCGTCGCGCGGTTGATCGGTAGGCGAACCTGAGGCAACCACAAGATGGACCCTGTCGAATTACTACGGCGCATGCTGTTGATCCGCGCTTTCGAAACAGCGCTGGCAAGCCGCGCCGATCACGGCTTCCAGCTTCTATCGTCCGGAGAGGAAGCGGTCGCCGTCGGCTTATCTGCAGCCTTGACCGGCAAAGACCAACTGTTGACCGGTGGACGTTCCATCGGACCGGCGCTGGCGCGCGGCGCAGAACCCGGAGCCGTGATGGCGGAACTGCTCGGCAAGGTGGCCGGGCTGAATGGCGGACGGGGCGGACGCGGCCATATGGCCGATCCAGCCTCCGGCTTTTTCGGCTCGCACGCCGTGGTCGGCGGCAATATCAGCATAGCCGCCGGGGTGGCCCTGGCGAAACAGTTGGCCGGAGACGGCGGTATTGTCGCCGTTATGTTTGGAGACGGCGCTTGCGGCGCCGGCGGACTTCACGAGACGTTGAATATTTCGGCCTGTTGGCGACTGCCGCTGGTCTTCATTTGCAACAACAACCAGCTTTCGGTCTCGACCGAACGCAAGGCAGCGCTGGCCCCGGCCAAGCTGTCGGATATCGGGGCTGGCTTCGGGATGTGGGCGCGCACCGTGGATGGGTTAGATGTGGCGTGCGTCGCGGCGGCTGCAGTGGAAGCAGTCCAGCATGTGCGTGAGGGCCGGGGGCCGGCCTTTCTCGAATGCGTTTCGCTGAGACTGGTGTCGCATTCAACAACCGCAAGGGAGACGCGCAGCCGCGCCCATTTAGCCGAGTTGCGCAGCCGATGCCCGATCATCCGTCAGATCAAGTATTTGCAGGAGACGGGCGCGCTCGAACCATCGCAGCTGGAAGCAATGGAACGTGAAGCCGCCGATCGCGTCGCAGAAGCGATCGTGTTTGCTGACGCTTCGCCCTTCCCCGATGCCTCGGAGGTGCTCGATCATGTTGACTGAGCAAGCTGCGAGCAGCACCAAGATCTTCTTTCGAGAAGCCAACATCCGCGCCCTGCGCGAAGAAATGCGCCAGAACCCTCGCGTGCTGGTCCTGGGTCAGGACGTCGGCGCGTTCGGCGGCTCCTATCGTGAATTTGACGGCCTTTATCAGGAATTCGGAGGTGAGCGCGTACGCGATACTCCCGTGGCCGAAGCCGCAAGCATCGGCATTGGCGTTGGCGCGGCCGCGGCGGGCTTTCGCCCGCTGGTCAGCATCACCTATATGGATTTTCTGATGCTGGGCTTTGATCCACTGATCAACTACGCCGCCAAACTGCGCTACAAGACCGGCGGGCTGCTAACGGCCCCCGTGGTGATCAAAACGACCTCCGGCGCCTTGGGCCAGGGGGTTGCGCATGCGCAGTGCCTCGAAGCCTGGCTAATGGGCGTGCCGGGACTGCAAATTGTCGCTGCGTCGACGCCCGCCGATGCCTATGGTCTGATGAAGACGGCCCTGCGCAGCGATGGGCCGGTGGTCTATATCGATCATAAACGTCTGTTTCCGATTCCAGGCGAAGTGCCCGACGCGGAAACCTTCATACCGTTTGGCAAAGCGGCGGTGCGGAAGGCGGGCGCGGATGTAACGATTACAACGCACAGCTTCATGGTTCGGGTTGCACTTGAGGCGGCTCGGACGCTCGAAAGCCAGGGCGTGTCCGCCGAAGTCATAGACTTGCGCAGTCTGGCGCCGCTCGACGTGGACACGGTGGCGGCATCGGTCGAGAAAACCGGCGCCCTGTTGACCCTGGAAGAGGGGCAGACCGCGTGTGGCGTCGGCGTCGAGGTGGCGGCGCGGCTATACGAAACCATCGGAATAAGGCCGTGGGCACGCGTTGGCGCCCTGCGTGCGCCGGTTTCGTCGAATCCGGTGTTCGAGTCAGCCTGCATTCCTGACGCTGCGCGTGTGGTCAATGCCGTTCACCTTCTTCTGGACCGATAATGAATTTGGCCTGTGATCCAACCGGAGTGCATTGCTTGTGATTTACCAACTTTCCGTCCCGGCCGCCGTGCCGGGAGTAGATGAGATCCGAATCCTTGAGTGGCAGGGAGTGCCGGGGACGGCATTCAAGACTGGCGATTTGATTGTCGAGCTGGAAACGCACAAGGCGGTCGTGGAGGTGCGTGCGGGTCAACCGGGAGTGCTGCGCCAGCTACTTGCAGAACCGGGTGATTGGCGCGGCATCGGTCTGCCGCTCGCCGTGTTTAGCGATCAAGTGGACGAAGAGATCATCCCGGCAGAGAATGGTGCGCCCGATTTAAGAGTAGAGTTCGAGGTCACTTGATCTGCGCTGCGGATCGAAGATCCTCCATTGCATGCAGGATTTCGGATCGCAACGCAACCTGGAGCAATCCACTCTGGTGGATGCCGTCCGGCAGATGTTCGGCGCCACCCAGATCGGCCGCGATCGCATCGACGTCGATGATGCTCAAATCGCGTCGCTCGGCAATGTCGTGGAGCACGAGATTGAGTTCCTTGGATGCAATGCTTGACAATGTGCGGCTCATCGGCGGGTCGAACGAAGAGTAATTCGAGATGTCTTCGTGACCTGAAGTCGACATGCAATTGATTACAAGCGCGCGCGCCCCTGTCACGGCGTGCATCCGATCAAGCAGTTTCTCGTAATCGAGACGAATGTCATCGATAGAGCGTTTCACTGTCTCGAAGGCGCTTTCGAGAAAAGCGCGAAAAACCGGGCCGGCGGCTGATTGATGGTGTCGCATGATATGTGCGTGGTAACCGAGCGACTTGTGCCGCAAGAGCGATTGTGGTTCCGAACTGAGCGACAGCAATATCGCATCAGCCGGCCCGGTCCGCACCGTCCCCGATGGGGTAAACAGGCTATAAGCATCCTCGATCGGCGACTGTTGCAATGCCGTTAACATTGCGCCCGAAAATATCCAATCGTCGGCCGTTGGCGTGATCGCTGAATCCGACAGGAAACGATGCATGTCGTCCGCGATTGCCTGGAATTGAGCGGGCTTGCGGTCCAGCTGATCGAGCAGTATCGGCGCTGCCGGCGCCAAAGGATGATCGGGCACGAATATCATTTGCGCCGGCGCACCAGCGGCTTCAAACATTTCGGCAAACGCGCATTGCTCTCCGAGCACTACACCCGTGGCGTCGCAAATGCCGAGACTAAGCAACGACACGGGGACCGTGCGTTCATCGCACCACCAGCCGCGGGTGCGACCGTGCCATCCCGGCAGCAGGCCGCTATGAACGTCTGCCAGGCCCGTCATGCGGCGTCCCGCCAACATCAAGAGACGCAATCCTTCAACGTCGGATTCTGGTTCGGCCTCTAGCTCAAGCTGGGCGATAACCGTATCGGCGTCCCAGGCACAGACATCGCGTTGAATGCTGAGATAGCCGCCAAGTTCTGCGCCGGCACCATTTATCCTGCCGGCGGCTCGCGGCGCGAAAGCAACCTGCAAATCCGTTTCCTCGGCGAAAGACTTATCTCCTGTTAAGCGGAAACCCGCTGGCTGCAGGCTAATGTTGCAATATCCGAAGATCTGGTTGGCCCGGCAAAATTGCCCGGGTTGAATCAGCCAGCGTATGCCGGAACGGTGAATGCTGAATCCGTCTGCCGACAGGGCGCCTAGATGCAAGGGACGGCGGATCAAGCAATCCTCCCCGTCCACATCCCCTCGTGATGAATGATACCTGCCACGGCGAAACGTATATCGCGAACCGGAGCGTCGTCGAGACACGCGTCTGCCTTGTCGCTGAACAGGGCAACCTGTTCGCCTACCTGGCACAACTGGCCGCGATCTGCGTTGAGCCTGCGGAAAAATACCGGCTCGCGCAGCACGACGCGAAAGAACGATACGGGCGGACACTCCTGCGCAAAGGCGCTGCTCAGATCGACGCCGAGATCGAAAAGCTTCGAGCCATTCTTCAGCGCACCGCCCGGCTCAGCGTATACGCACTCGATCCGTGCACTGGACATATGTGGATTAATCAGCGGCAATCTAAACGCATAAATCATTTAACTCTCGACATTCCCTTGAGGCACTTACGATGAGTACCAGAAATCCGGCACCTCTGTTGCTCAACTTAGTCGCAAGCTGGACAAGCAACCGGGCGCGCCTGCCAAATATTTGCGAAGGTTGATCGCGTTAATCAACGACGGAAACGAAATCGCGATAAACCAGCGGCCCGGCAACATCGAGCAAGGCGACGGAGGCGCCATCAGGTTCCGTCGATTGCACGACTTGCCACGCCGCAGGAATTTTCACTCCGATCGCACCGGTGAATTCGAACGGAAAACATTGGTTGGTCAGGCGGGCGTCGAGCCGACCGAAGAAATGATCACGCCATTCCGTATCGCGGCCGCCCCTCGATAATTCCCAGCAGCCAAAATCGAATGGCGTCCAGCCCTGGCCGTCGATCCACGCTTCGGCCCAGAAGTGTTCGGTCGGGCGCGCCTTGTACAGGTAGAAGCCTCCCAATATTCGGGCCGGAATGCCGCGTGCCCGGCACATGGATGCAAACACAGCGGCAACGAGCTGACAATCGCCCCAACCGGAATCGAGCAACCAGTCGCCGGGAGCTTCGATGTCGATTTGATCGTAATGGACGGCGCCCTGAAAAAATTCGTCGAGACAGTAATTCCAAAAAGCACGAACGGCCACCAATTGATCGTCGCCGGGACCAGCGAGAGAATTGGCCAGGGTTGCGATGCGAGTGGAAACAACAACCAGGCCGTCGCGCTGCCGTAGATATCGTGAGTCGGGGGCGCCAAGGTCCGATCGTGGCTGCTCTCGGCCCGGGTCTCTTGGAACCGCTGTGAACATCGCTGTCGCACCGATGGTCATCTCATCCGAATCGGATGCTTGGGCGCGTACTTCGAGGCGGCCGCGGCTTACGGCAACATCCGTCCCGATGCCATTGGTTTCAACGGCGTGCGGGCGAACCTCGAGATTTCCCAGATGGTCTGACGTCAGCGGCAACGGCATACGCAGACGCAAAGCCGTGCCGGCCGCGACAGATCGGGTGTTGAACTTGCGCCGCAGCTCGACGGTGAATTTGCGCGGATCTTCGCTCTCCAAGGTGCGCACGAGCCGCCGCGCGGTACCAACCACGTGCTCTGTCCAAAATGCTTGTCGACCGTCGAGTCCGGCGAGCTTCATGAAATTCAGCACTTCGACCGGATCGAAGTATCGTGCTCCGTCCGCGCCAGGCCGAAATTCCAATCCCATCCCGATCCAGCACTCCAAGGCTTCGCAAGTAATCGCCATTCCTGGCGAGCTTTCGCCGCGCTCACAAGCCCACCCTGCAACATGGCACATGTCGAGAATGAGTGCTTCTGAAACTGTCCGATAATGCTGGCCGGGATGAAAGCCTAACGGACGCGAAGTGTTGCGGGGACGCATACAGTTGTCCAAAACCGAGGCTGGCAAATGCCTTGCTGGCGCAGCGCATATGCCGACGATGCGCCAAGGCCGGAAAAACGCGGAAGCCGCGTAAACGAATGGCCGATTTTACGTTGAGTTTCGGATAGCCATCAACGGAAATCAGCGCGCAGAGTAGGGTTAAGGGTTTCTCCGAACTGGGTAAGGATCGTGATTGTCGTGGAGGTGCAATAATACTCCAAGCCATTCAACGCGATCGAGGGATCGGCGATCGAACGACCGCTCCCGCTCACGACGTCACGACCGGGCACGGCTCATGCATTGCGCAAGAGCGGTCTGCTATCTGATGACTTCGTCGGCACCGCTCACAAGCGCCTGGTACGCAAGGTAGCGAACCGCGTGCCGGTAGACTGCGTTCGCGGGAGCTGGAGCCTGAATCATCATAATGATGATCAGCTGCTCCCTGGGATCAACGAAGAAGGTCGTGCCGTAGATCCCGGTCCAGTAAAATGATCCGGCCGAACCGGGAAGTGGATTTCCTCCAGTCTCGGACCGAGTGGCAAAACCCAGTCCAAAGCCTTGCCCCATAGCTGGCGTAGGCCCAATGTCGTTCATGCGCTGGGTGACAGCAGGTGCATACGCGATTCCGGCCTTTAGCGCGTTCGTCGTCATGAGGCGAATTGTGGACGGCGAAAGTAGTCGTGTCCGTCCACGCTCGCCGCTACCCAAGAGCATCTGACAGAAAAGCAGATAATCGGTAGCTGTGGAGACCGCTCCACCGCCACCGGAGAACAGCTTCGGCTTCTCGGTAGCATCGAACATGGAAGGTCGTTTCCCTGTCGTTGGATCGACCTGAGGCTGTGCGAGACGATCGCGATCCGCCTCGCGCACATAGAAGCCCGTGGACTTCATGCCGAGCGGTGTGGTGACCCGCTCTTCAATAAAGCGATCCAGATCCATCCCGGACACCACTTCGATGACACGACCGAGGACATCGACGGCGACGCTGTATTCCCACACCTCGCCTGGTTGATGGGCAAGAGGAATGTTGGCAATTTTCGTTACCATCTCGGCGAGGGTCGTGTTGCGATCAAACAGATTGGCATCGCGATAGAGGTCAGCAATGGGACCATTGCCGAGCGGAGGCGGATAAACGAGGCCAGCTGTGTGGCGAAGGAGGTCTTGAACTGTCATTGGCCGAACTTGAGGCTGCAGCACGACTTCTTTCTTGCCGGTGGCAGGGTCGACCTGTTCGACGCGGACCTGCAGGTCCTTGAACTCCGGAAGGTAGTTGGAGACGGGGGCAGCGATATCGAGTTTGCCTTCTTCCGCCAGTATCATCGCGCCGACGCTGACGATTGGTTTGGTCATGGAAGCAATACGGAAGATAGAATCCGTCGTCATGACGACCTTCTGCTCCCGATCCCGAAATCCAAAGGCCTTCAAGTAGGCGATCTTGTCCTTCCGCGCGATAAGGACAACAGCGCCGGGGAGCTGGCCCTTGTCCACATACTCCTGGAATGTTTTTGTCACTCGATCGAGCCGATCGACCGCAAAGCCCAGTTCAGCGGGATTGCTCTCCGGATTCAAATCCCGGGCAAAAGAAGCGGCTGACAGTGCCGCGACGATGAATGCAACAAGTAACGCCTTGAAAGAATTCATGACGCTCTCCCCCGCCCTAGTCGAGCGCTCTGGTCGCGTCTGCAGCACTGCAGCGCTCGCTTATTCAAGCTAACACCGCGCAACTTGATAGGGAATTCGAAAGTTGCAGCGTGCCTGCTGTGAAGGGCGTTACGAGCACTCGCCCTGCGTCAATCAGCCCGCTGCCACAGATCAGTCGCGCAGCAGCTCGTTGATGCTGGTCTTGGCGCGGGTGCGCTCGTCGACGCGCTTGACGATGACGGCGCAGGCCGTCGCAGGACCCGGCTGGCCGTTCTTCAGCGGCTTGGGCGGCAGCGTGCCGGGCACCACCACCGCATATTCCGGCACTTCGCCGACAAAGGTCTCGCCGGTCTCGCGGTCGACGATCTTGGTGGAGGCGCCCAGGAACACGCCCATCGCCAGCACCGCGCCCTTGCGCACGATCACGCCCTCGGCGACCTCGCTGCGCGCGCCGATGAAGCAGTCGTCCTCGACAATCACGGGCTCGGCCTGCAGCGGCTCCAGCACGCCGCCGATGCCGACGCCACCGGAAATGTGCACGCGCTTGCCGATCTGCGCGCAGCTTCCGACGGTCGACCAAGTGTCGATCATGGTTGCTTCATCGACGTAAGCGCCGAGATTGACGAAGGACGGCATCAGCACGACGTTGCGGGCGATGAAGGCCGAGCGGCGCACGATGGCGCCGGGCACGGCGCGAAAGCCGGCATCGCGAAAACGGTTCTCGCCCCAGCCCTCGAACTTCGAGGGCACCTTGTCCCACCATGACGCCTTGCCGGGGCCGCCGGCAATCTGGCCCATGTCGTTGAGGCGGAACGACAGCAGCACTGCCTTCTTCAGCCACTGATTGACTTTCCACTTGCCGCTGCCTTCGCGCTCGGCGACGCGCGCCTCGCCCTTGTCGAGCAGCTCCAGCGCATGGTCCACGGCCTCGCGGACCTCGCCTTTGGTCGCGGTCGAAATGCCCTCGCGGGCGTCGAACGCGGCGTTGACGGTGGTTTCGAGGGCGGCGAGGGACATGGGTGTTTCCTTGGCGAAGCGCGATTTGAACGGCGCTTTTTCGGGATTTGGGGCGGGAGAGTCAAGGCTCGTTACCCTCTCCCCTTGTGGGAGAGGGTGGCGCGCGCAGGGCGCCGGGTGAGGGGTCTGTCTCCGCGGATAAAGACCCCTCATCTGTCGCGC
>Ga0081455_10006052_pt1 | contig 13088 bp, 14 predicted proteins | sample TabmetS3T2R1_FD_70207 | JGI IMG/M metagenome (GOLD analysis project Ga0081455, IMG submission 70207) | Tabebuia heterophylla rhizosphere microbial communities from the University of Puerto Rico - S3T2R1 | ecosystem: Host-associated > Plants > Roots > Rhizosphere ... | reverse complement strand
GGGGGCGCGGCCGGCCTCATCGTTGCGGCCGTCGCGGTGGCGGCGGCCGGCCAGGTGCCGGCGATCGGGCGCGACACGTCGGTCGCGGTGGTGGTCACGACGCTGTTCGGCGCGGGCGCGCTGCTGGCACTCTCGCCGTCGTCGCCGCCGGGCCTGCAGGGCCTGCTCTTCGGCGACATCCTCGGCGTCTCGAACGCCGACCTCGCGCTCGCCGCCGCGCTCGCGGCGGTCGCCCTCGTCGCGCTGCGCCTCCTCCACGGCCGCCTGCTTGCGGTCGGCTTCGATCGCCTCAGCGCTTCCGGCCTCGGCGTGCGCCCCCTCGTGATCGACGTGGCGCTGCTCGTCCTGCTCGCCCTTGCGTTGCTCGTGGCCGTGCAGGGCCTCGGGAACCTCCTCGTCGTCGCGGTCCTCGTGGCGCCCGCGTCGGCCGCGCGCCTGGTCTCCCGTCGTATGGCGCCGATGATGGCGGCGTCCACCGCGATCGCCGTCGCGGCCGGCATCGGGGGCCTTTACCTCTCGTACTACGCGGGCATCGCCGCCGGGGCGTCGATCGCCGCGATGCTCGTCGGCGCGTACCTAGTCGCGGCCGTGACCGCCAGGCTCCCCTAAGCTGGCGGCTGTGGCGAATGCACGGTCACGTTCGGTAGCGGTCGTCGGCGGCGGCTTCGGCGGCATCGGCGCGGCGGCGATGCTGCGCCGTGCCGGGTACGACGACGTCACCGTCTTCGAGCGCGGGGAGCGCATCGGGGGCGTCTGGCACCACAACACCTACCCGGGTGCCGCGTGCGACGTCCCGTCGCACCTCTACGAGTTCGCGTTCGCGCCGAACCCGCGCTGGTCGCGCCGCTTTGCGCCGCAGGCCGAGATCCAGGCCTACCTCGAGGACGTCGCGCGGCGCCACGGCGTGCTCGATCGCGTCCGCACCAGCACCGCCGTGCAGGGCGCGCGCTGGGACGGGACGCGCTGGCAGCTGCAGACGAGCGCCGGCGCCCACGAGGCCGATGTGCTCATCGCCGCCTGCGGGCAGCTGTCAACCCCGAGCGTCCCGCCGATCGCCGGCCTCGACAGCTTCGAGGGGCCGGCCTTCCACACCGCGCAGTGGCGCCACGACGTCGACCTGCACGGCAAGCGCGTGGCCGTGCTCGGCACCGGTTGCAGCGCGATCCAGACGGTGCCGGCGATCCAGCCGATCGTCGGGCACCTCGACGTCTACCAGCGCTCGCCGGGCTGGACGATCCCGAAGCTGGACTTCGCCTATTCCGAGCGGGCGAAGCGGCTCTTCGGGCGCTATCCGCAGCTGCAGCGGCTGGACCGCGAGGCGGCGTTCTGGTTCTTCGAGCTCGGGAGCCTCGCGATGACGCGCCACCGCTGGCTGCTGGGACCGTTCCGCGCGGTCGGCAAACGCCAGATCACGAAGGCGATCGCCGACGAGGATCTGCGCCGCAAGGTGACGCCTGCCGACGAGATCGGCTGCAAGCGGATCATGCTCACCGACGACTGGTATCCGACGCTGACCAGGCCGAACGTCGACCTCGTCGACGACCGCATCGCCGAGGTCACGCCCACCGGGATCCGCACGGAGGACGGCACCGAGCGCCCGGCCGACGTCATCGTGCTGGCGACCGGATTCAAGAGCCACGCGTTCGTCGCGCCCATGGAGATCGCGGGCACGGACGGGCGCACGCTGGAGGAGGAGTGGGGCGGCGTGCCGCGCGCCTACCTCGGGCTCACCGTCCCCGGATTCCCGAACCTGTTCCTGCTCTACGGCCCCAACACGAACGGCGGCTCGGGCTCGGTCATCTACACGATCGAGGCGGGCATGGAGCACGTCCTCGCCGCGCTCGACGAACTCGACCGCGCCGGCGCGCGCGCCATCGAGGTGCGCCGCGAGACCGCCGATGCGTTCGACCGCGAGCTGCGCGCGGCGCTGAGGCAGACCGTGTGGCATTCGGGCTGCACGAACTGGTACGTCGACGAGAACGGCAACGACCCCAACCAGTGGCCGTGGGTGTGGAGTGTCTACCGGCGCCGCACAGCGACGATCGCGCCGGGCACCTACGACGTGGCGGTCAGCTGAACTTCGTCTTCGGCCGGGCCTGCAGGACGCCGTCGACGTAGATGTCGACCTTCTCGTTGTAGAACGAGATGTGGCCCGCGACCCGCTCGCTCTCGGGCAGCGGGGTGCGGTAGGACCAGGCGAGGTCCTTGTGGACCGTGTCCCCCGCACGGATCGACCAGTACTCGGCCGTACCCTTGTACGGGCAGGCGGTGGCGCTGTCGGTGGGGGTCAGCAGGTCCATGCGAACGTGCGTCTTGGGCAGGTAGTAGCGGATCGGCAGCCCCGTCTCGAAGAGCAGGAGCGGGCTGGGTGACTCCGCGACCGTGACGCCGTCGACCTCGATGCGGATGTGGCGCGAGCTGGGGAGGATGTCGACGCGCGTGTGCGGGTCGCGCGGATGGACGAAGACCTCCTCGTCCTCCTCGAACCAGGTGTCCATTGCGGCCCAGTCGAAGCGGACGAGGTCGCGCAGCTCTTCGATCGGCGAGTCCTCGTAGCGCAGGGCAGCTTCCGGTGCCTCCTTGCCGCCGGCACGCACCGTGAACGTGCGGGCGTCGCCGCGACTGGGGGAGTGGTAGGTCCCGTCAGGCTCCAGGAGCTCGGTCCTCACGTCCTCGACGGGGAAGTAATAGGCGGGGTAGTACGGGACTTCCCACACCAGCCGCGGGTGGATCGTGTCGGCCACCACCTCACCCGCCAGGTAGACGCGCACGCGCTTGAGACCTGGCTCGATGCGGATGCCGCGTTGGGTGGCGGTGGCGCTCATGTCACTCTCCCTGAGTCTGCTCGGCGAGCTCTTCGACGGGCGTCTCGTCGCGGCTTTCGCCGTGGCGCTCGGAGAGCTCGTGGATGTACCCGGCGACGATGCCACGCTTGATGCGCCGGCGCTGCTGGGTACGCCTCGTCGCCTCGGTGTCGGCGGGAAGGGTCTGCTCGATCATCGTGGCTCCCTCTTGTTCGATTCTTATCGAACGATATCAGAGGTTCGATGATCGTCGTACCTACCTCGCGGTCAGCTCCGGCAGTCCGAGCACTCGCCGTGCAGGACGATCTCGTGGTCGGCCACGTCGAAGGCGACGCGCGCCGCGATGCCGTTGACGGCGCGCTCGAGGGCCTCGTCGGCGAACGGCTGCACCTCGCCGCAGCGGTCGCAGACCATGTGGTGATGGTGGTGGCCGTCGGGCCGCGCGGCCTCGTAGCGGGTCGATCCCTGCCCGACCTCGACGCGGCTGACGAGACCCAGCCCGACGAGCTCGTCGAGGACCCGGTAGACCGAGGCGCGGGCGGCGGTGCGGCCGCCCTCGCGCAGCGCGTCCTCGATGTCGTAGGCGCTCAGCGCGCAGGTCTCGCGGTCGAGGAGATCGATGATCGCCGTGCGGGCGCCGCCGCGGCGGAACCCCGCGTCGGCGAGGCAGCGATCGGCGTGTTCGGTCCAGGCGGACATCGCACGTTCGATGGTAGCGGTGAGAACGATTCTCGTCAGGCGTGCAGACACCGAGTAGGCGCCGCCTGAAATGCTCCCCGCCTGGCGGACGGGGAACTCATCCTCATCGCCGGTGCGCTGCTGGCCGGCGGGCTCCTGGCCTCGCTCGTTGCGGGGCGCTTGCGCGTGCCCGGCCTGCTGCTCTTCCTCTTCCTCGGGATGGCGATCGGGTCGGATGTCCTCGGCTGGATCGACTTCAGCGACTACGAGCTGGCGCGGACCATCGGGATCATCGCGCTGGCGCTGATCCTGTTCGAGGGCGGCCTGACCTCGGGCCTGGTCGAGATCCGTCCCGTCCTCGGGCCGGCGCTCAGCCTGGCGATCGTCGGCACGATCATCACCGCTGTCGTCACCGGCCTCGCCGCGGCGGCGCTGTTCGACACTTCGACGCTGGAGGGCATGCTGCTCGGCGGCATCCTCGCGGCGACCGACGGCGCCGCGATCTTCGCGATGCTGCGGGGGTCGACGCTCAAGCGGCGCCTGGCGGCGACGCTCGAGGGCGAGTCGGGTTTCAACGACCCGGTCGCCGTCCTGCTCGTGCTCGGGTTCATCGAGTGGCTGAAGGACCCGACCTACGGGCTGCTCGACATGGCGTGGCTCTTCGTGCACGAGATCGGCGTCGGTCTGGCGATCGGCGCGGTGGTGGGCATCGGCGCGATCTGGGTGCTGCGCCGGGTGCGGCTCGCGACGGCCGGGCTGTATCCGGTGGCGACGCTCGCGGTGGCCGCGCTCGCCTACGGCGGCGCCGACTACCTCCACGGCTCCGGGTTCCTGGCCGTCTACTTCGCCGGGCTGGCGCTGGGGACCGTCGGCGTCCCGGGGCAGCAGACGGTGACCGCCTTTCATCAGGGCCTGGCCTGGGTCGCGCAGGTCACGATGTTCGTCGCGCTGGGACTGCTCGTGTTCCCCAGCAAGTTTGGGGACGTCGCGGTGCGCGGAACGGTGCTGGCGCTCGTGCTCGTCTTCGTCTCGCGGCCGGTGGCGGTCGCGATCACGACGCTGCCGTTTCGTTTCACCTGGGCCGAGCGCGCCGTGCTCGCGGGCGCGGGCCTGCGGGGCGCGGTGCCGATCGTGCTCGCCACGTTCCCGGTGCTCGAGAACGTGGGCGGCGGCACCGAGCTGTTCGACATCGTGTTCTTCGCCGTCCTCTTGTCGACGATCATCCAGGGCGTCACCTTCGAGCCCGGTGCGCGGCTGCTGGGCGCGACCGCGAACGAGCCGGCGATGCCGCGGCCGCTCGCCGAGGCGGGCACGATCCGGCGGCTGGGGGCGGAGGTGCTCGAGTACGAGGTCGGCCCGGAGGACGCGGTGGTGGGTGCTCGCGTGCGCGATCTCGGCCTGCCGCGCGAGGCGGTGGTCAACGTCATCGTCCGCGGCGACGAGGCGATCCCGCCGCGCGGCTCGACGATCCTGCACGGCGGCGACCGCCTGCACGTGCTCCTGCGCTCCGAGCTCTCGCGCGACGTCCATCGCATCGTCGACCGCTGGCGGCGCGGCCCGATCGGTCCGCCGCCGCGCCCGAAGCCCCGCCCGCAGGGCCGCCCGCCGCTCTTCACGGTCCTGCCGCTGGCGCAGGCGCAGCTCGAAGGCACGCCCGCGCATCCGGCCGGCGTGGCCGGCGGGCCTGTGACGGCGCAGCTGCGCATCCGCCGCGACGTGCCCGGCGCGCTGGTCGCGCTCGACGACGGGCGCTACGCGGTGGTCGGGCCGCTGGTCGCGATCGGCAGCCGCGAGGCGCTGGCCCGGTGGGCGACGCGGCGCCTGCGGCGACTGCCCACCGACGACACCGAGCGCGCGTGGCTGCAGAACGTGATCGGCGCGCTGGCCGCCGATGTGCCCGAATAGGCGCTGCAACCGCGCGTGCGCGCGGGAGGAGGGCCGGGCGCCCCGCCGAACCGCATCGCCATGCGCAATCGCCAGCTCCACGACGCCCTGGCCGCGTTCGTCGAGGAGGCCGCCTGGCAGCTCGCGGCCGAGACCGCCGACGGTGCCGAGATCCCGTTCGAGATCGTCCGCGGCGGCCGCCGCGACAGCCCGCTGTACTGCTACCGGCCGCTGACCGCGGACTTCATCGAGCAGCGCGTCGGCCTGCTGGCGCGGCTCCCGAGCTTCCTGCCCGCCGTCCACGCGCTGTCCGGGCTCGGCGGCGTCGACCGCTACCTCGAGGGGCGCGGCGAGCGCGGCTACCCGGCCGAGCACCGCTCGCGGGCCGAGTTCGCGCTGCGCGTGTTCCTTGGCAGCGTGTTCGAGGAGACGACCGACTTCGAGCTCCAGCCCGAGCGGTTTGACCGCGCCTATGCCGAGATCGAATCGGCGCTCTACGACGGCCGCACCGAGACGGCTGTCATAGCGCCGCTGCTCGGCGTCGAGATCGCCTCGCCCGAGGTCGCGCTCGGCGAGGGCCTGACGCTCATGCAGGGCGACGCGTTCCCCGAGGAGGCGCCCACCGATGCGCTCTGGGCCCCCGGCGCGCAGCGGCCGCACGTGCTTGCGGTCCTGCGCTGGGAGGCGGCCGCGGGCGACCTGACGCCGGTGGCGCACGGGCGGGTGCGGCTGCGGCGCCTGCTCACCGCGCTGCGGCTCTACGACGGGGCCGGCGTCGGCTTCGGCCCGCTGGCCTGGACGCGCACCGGCGGCTCGGCATGGCAGCCGTTCGCGCTCGGCGCGCTCGGCGCGCGGCGCGACGACCCGATGGTCATCCCGCCCGAGCAGGAGGACGAGCTGCGCGCGTTCTGCTCGCTGATCGCTCGACGGACGCCCAACGGCGGCGAGCTGTCCTGGGCGCTGCGCCGCTACGAGATGGCCTGCGAGCGCGCGATCCCGGGCGAGGCGCTGACCGACGTGCTGCTCGCGCTGCGTGCGCTGCTCGAGCCCGAGGGCCCGGGGTCGGGCCGGCTGCCCGGGCGGCTCGCGGCGCTCTGCGCGCTGCCCGACGGTCGCGCCGTCCTCGCTGCGCGGGTCGCCCACACCGCCGCGGCCGAACGGGCGGTCGTCGCCGGGCTCTCGGTCGACCCCGCGCTCGACACGCTGACCGCCGAGCTCGCCGATCACCTGCGGGCGCTGCTGCGCGACGTCCTCTGCGGGCACCTCGACTCCGACCTGCGCCGCGTGGCGGACGAGATCCTCGCGGTCGACAGCGGGACCGCGCGCGCCGACGCTGGCGTAGCCTGACGACACGCCCGAAGGCCTCCACATCCGCCGCGTCGATCTGCGCGTCGCCGACGTGGATCGCAGCGCGGCGTTCTACGACGCGATCGTTGGCCCTCCGGTGCGCGACCTCGTCCGGCTGACCGCCAGCGACGACCCGGGGCCGGCGCCGACGCGCGCGAGCGGGCTCTTCCACACCGCCTTCCTGTACCCGACGCGCGGCCAGCTCGGCGCGGCGCTCCTGCGCGTGGCCGCGGAGCGCGCCCCGTTCACGGGTGCGAGCGATCACCTCGTGTCTGAGGCGCTCTATCTCGACGACCCGGACGTGCTGGGCATCGAGCTCTATCGCGACCGGCCGCGCGAGAGCTGGCCGGCGCCGGAGGAGGGCGAGCGGGTGCGGATGGACACGCTGCCGCTCGACCTGCACGGACTCGCGTCCGAGGCCGAAGGCGACGCCGACGGCGTGCGCATCGGTCACGTGCATCTGAAGGTCGCCGACGTGGAGGAGGCGACGCGCTTCTGGACCGAGGAGGTCGGCCTCGAGCTCATGACCGGCTGGGCCGGGCAGGCGGCGTTCCTGGCCGCCGACGGCTATCACCACCACATCGGCGTCAACGCCTGGTACTCGCGTGGCCAGCCGCTCGCGCCGGACTCCGCGCCCGGCATCGAGGCGGTGGTGCTCGGCGGCACCGGGCGCTCCGCGGAGCTGCGCACGCCGGACGGCGTGCGGGTGGTGCTCGAGCCGTGAGCGTGCCGCTGTGTCCGGTCGTGCTGGCGATGCTCGCCGATCGGCCGCAGGACCGGGGCGGCCTGGCGCGCGAGCTCGTCGCCCGAGGCCTCACGGTCCAGGGTGCCGCCGACCTCACGCTCGAGCGCCTGCGGCTCGCCGGTCTCGTCTACGCTGCGCCGCGGACCGGCGTGTTCCGCGTCACCGCGCGCGGCCGCCGCGAGCTGGCCTTCCAGCGACAGGTGTCGCGCAAGCTCGCGCGGCTCGCCGCCTGAGATCGGTCATACGAATGACGTACCATGGTCGCATGGCCTCGCCCGATCACGCCCCGCCCGCGCCCGGCCCCTACCTGCAGACGGTCTCGGGTCGCTGGGTGAACCCGTTCGATCCCGACCCCGAGCAGCTCGACCCTGCCGACATCGCGCGCGCCCTCGCCAACCAGTGCCGCTTCGGCGGTCACTGCCGCGCCTTCTACTCGGTCGCCCAGCACTCGGTGATCGTCTCCGAGCTTGTCGAGGAGCGCGGCGGCGACGCCGACGACGCCTTCGCCGCGCTCATGCACGACGCCACCGAGGCCTACCTCGGCGACATGCCCCACCCGCTCAAGCACCGCAGCCCGCTTGGCGCGGCGTTCAAGCAGGCCGAGGACCAGCTCGAGGAGGCGCTCCGTGACCGCTTCGACATCAAGCCCGGCGTGTCTGCCATCAAGCTCGTCGACCGCGCGCTGCTCGCCACCGAGCGCCGCGCGTTCAGCGCCGAGACGTGGCACTGGCCCGAGCTCGACGGCGTCGAGCCGCTCGACCTCGAGCTCACCGCATGGTCGCCCGACGAGGCGGCCGAGGCGTTCGCGCGGCGCTACGCCGAGCTCGACGCCCGCCGCTAGACCTCCAGGCGCGACTCCTCGAGGTCGAGCTCGCGCTCGACCCGGCGCATGACATCGCTCGAGATCGTCCGGTCGTTGCGCAGCCCGACCAGCGCCTGCCGCTGTGCCGAATAGATCTCGTGCATCAGCCGCTGGTAGGCGAGCGAGCCCTCTTCGAGCCCGTCCTCGTCCTCGATCTTCCCAGCGCGGATCTTGAAGCGCCGCACCCGGAACTCGTAGAGGCGCCGGACGCGATCGACGGTGCCGTCGCGCGTCCAGTCCTCGCCCTCGAGCTCCTCGAGCCGCTCGAGCGCCGCGCGCGCGATGACGATCCGAGCGCGGGCCTCCTCGCTCTCCTCGTCGGTGCGGTCCTCGGTGACGTGCAGGCGCCGGATGAGCCACGGCAGCGTGAGGCCCTGTCCGAGCACGGTCACGAGGATCACCGCGAAGGTGATGAACTGGATGAGCTCGCGGCCCGGGAACGGCGCGCCGCTGTGGGTCTCGAGCGGTAGCGCCAGCGCCGCTGCCAGCGAGACGGCCCCGCGCATTCCCGACCAGCTCCCGATGACCCGGGTCTGCCAGTTCGCCCGGCGCGCGCGCTGCGACGGCCGCCGGTCGATCGCTCTGATGATGTAGGTGACGATGAAGTTCCACAGGAAGCGGACCACGATGACGGTTCCGCAGACCGCCGCGGCGTAGCCGACGACCTCGCTGGCCGGCTGGCCGCTCAACCCGTCGACGATCGTCGGGAGCTGCAGGCCGATCAGGATGAACAGCGCGGCGTTCAGGAGGAAGGTGAGCACCGACCACATCGCGTCGCCCTGCATGCGGCTCTCCGGCGTGGCGATCTCCGGCGCGCGGAACCCGAGGTAGACGCCGCAGGTGACCGCGGCCAGGACGCCGGACACACCGAGCTGGTTCGCCGGGACGAAGGCGCCGTACGCGCTGAACAGCGAGATCGTCAGCTCGGTGTTGACGTCGCTCACGCGCTTGCGCACCTCGGCGATGAGGAAGCCGACGGCCAGCCCGATCCCGATGCCGCCGCCGACGTCGCGGAAGAACTCGAACACGGTGTGGCCGGCGGAGACGCTTTCCCCGACGGCCGCCGCCACCGCGACCTTGTAGGCGACCAGCGCCGTCGCGTCGTTGAAGAGGCTCTCGCCCTCGAGGATGTTGAGCATCCGGCGTGGCGCGCCGACGCGGCGCATGATGGCCGTCGCCGCCGCGGGATCGGTCGGCGAGACGATCGCCCCGAGCGCAAACGACACCGCCCACGGCAGGCCGATGACGTCGTGGGCGATGACCGCGACCACCGCGGTGGTCGCGAGCACCAGCCCGATCGCGCTGAGCGAGATGACCCGCGCGTCCTCCCGCAGCGCGCGCAGGTCGGCGAAGACGGCCGACGAGTAGAGCAGCGGCGGCAGGAAGACCAGCAGCACGAGGTTGGGGTTCAGGCGGATGTCCGGGATGCCGGGGATCAGCCCGATGGCCAGCCCGCCGACCACGAGCGGGATCGGGTAGGGCACGCGCAGCCAGTTCGCTATCGCGTTGAGGCCCGCGGCTGACACGAAGAGCGCGGCGATGACGATCTGCAGATCGCTCACGGCCGGGATTCTTGCCAACCTTGGTGCCGTGACGACCAGGACGAGCGCGCTGCTGGCCGCGTCAGCCGGCGCCGCGGGGGCGCTTGGCGCCCGCGCGCTCTTCGTCCGCGCGCTGCTCGCGAAGTTCCGCCGGGACCTGAAGCGGCTGAACGAGGGCGACTACCGGCCGCTGCTCGCCGGCTACGCCGACGACGCCGTGCTCGTCTTCAACGACGGCGCCCACCGATGGGCGGGCGAGCATCGTGGCAAGGCGGCGATCGAGGGCTTCCTGCAGGAGTTCACCGGCGCGGGCCTGCGCGGGGAGCTCGGCGACCTCCACATCGCCGGGCCGCCGTGGGCGCTGACGATGATGGTCCGCTTCGACGACCGCGCGACCGCGCCCAACGGCGAGGAGCTGTACCGCAACCGCGTGGCCATGCTCGTGCACACGCGCCGGGGCAAGATCGTCCGTCAAGAGGACTTCTACGAGGACACCTCGCGCATCGACGCCCTCGAGCGGCGCCTCACTGAGCTCGGGATCACGCCTGTCGCAGCAGGAAGTCCAGCGTCGTCCGGTTGAACGTCTCGGGGTCCTCGTGCAGGCCGCCGTGAGACAGGTGGTCGAACACCGCCAGCTCGCTGCCCGCGATGGCGCTCTTGATCCGCTTCGCGAAGCGCGGCGAGCAGACGAGGTCGTATGCCCCGACGGTGATGAGCGTGGGAATGCCGATCGCGCCGATGACGGCGCTCGCGTCGTGGTTCAGCGCGGCGTCGCTCTGGGCCATGAAGGCCTCGAGCGGTTGAGGCGGCCGGCTGCGCACGAAGTCCGCGATGGTGGCGATGAACTCGGGGCGTTCGACGTAGGCCTCGGGCGTGAAGCAGAGCGGGAGGATGCCGTCGATGACCATGTCGGCGACTGCCGGCACCGATGACGCAAGCTCGCGCCACATCTCGACGATCGCTCGCACATACGCGTCGCTCACGTCCCACGCGCTGTGCAACGAGAGCGACCGCACCCGCTCCGGATGGCGAGCCGCGAGATGCATGCCGACCGCCGCCCCGAGCGAGACGCCGGCCACGTGGGCACGCTCGACGCCGATCGCGCCCATGAACGCGGCCACCTGATCCGCGTAGGTGTCGGTGGAGTACGGCCCCGGCGGCTTGTCGCTCTCGCCGGTGCCGGGGAGATCGAGTGCGATGCAGCTGAAGTGCTCGGTGTAGGCCGGAAGCTGGAACGCGTAGCAGGCGTGATCGGCGGACAGGTAGGGGATGAGCAGCAGCGGCTCGCCCTCTCCCTGGACCTCGTAGTTGATCTCGAGTCCGTCGACGTCGACCTTGGTCATGGTCGCTCCCTCCCGGGTGCCAGCGTTTACGGAGGACCGTACGCCTCACGTTAGGACCAAAGCTCCATTGGTTCGTCGAGCTGCTCGCCCGCGAGGAACCTCGCGAGCAGCCGTGGGAGGCTGCGCGGGTAGAAGAGCTCCGCGCTGGCGGCGACATCGCGCGTCAGCCACCACCGATAGTCGAAGTAGTCCTCGCGCTCGTAGTCCAGTCGGCTGGTCTCGTCGACGCGAGGACCGGCGCCGTCGACTCGCACCTGGACGACGACCTCGTGTTGCAGATGGCGCGCGCCGCGGTGACGAAACACGCCGATGCGATGCCAGGTCGGCAACCCCACCTGCTCCGGCGTCACCGCGATGCCCGTCTCCTCCCGCAATTCGCGCACCGCGGCGTCGACGTACGTCTCTCCCGGATCGATGCCGCCACCAGGCAATTCCCACCACGCGCCAAGCTCGGGCGCGGACAGCTCGCGCGTATGGAACAGCAGGATCCTGTCCTCACCGTCGCGCACCACCAGGCGCACGACATCGCGCTCGACGATCGGCAGGTCACTCGGGATCTCAGCCACGTGCCGTCCCATGATCCCGCTCGCGCCTGGGCGTTTACCGGACACCTACCGGCCATTTGTCGCCAGGCCGTCTCATTGCCGCATGCCCGGCCTTCGCAACCTCCTCACCCGCCCGAGCCCCGTCCTGTTCCTCTGCCTGTTCTCGTCGCAGGCCGCGATGCTCGTGCTGTCCCCGATCCTGCCCGACGTGGCTCGGGAGTTCGGGATCTCCGTGGCGACCGCGGGCCAGGCGCGCTCGATCTCCGGCGCCGTCGGCGGCCTGACCGCGGTTGTGCTGGCCATCACGCCTCGCCGCCCTGGGCTGCGCGACCTGCTCAGCGCCGGCGCCGCGTTCGTCGCGCTGGGGTCCGCGCTCAGCGCGGTTGCGCCTACCTTCAGCATCTTCGCGGCCGCGCAGGGCGCGCTCGGGCTCGGCGTCGGGCTGCTCGTCGCCACCGGCATCGCAGCCGCGGGCGAGTGGCCGGCGCCTGCGCAGCGACCGCACGTGCTCGCGTGGACGATCGTCGGCATGCCGGCCGCCTGGGTCGCGGGTATGCCCGTTGTCGGCGCCGTCGCCGCGATCGACTGGCGCGCCGCCTGGCTCGCGGTGCCCATGGTCGCTGCGCTCGCGACCCTCGCGCTGGTCCGCCTGCGCCCGGCGGACGCTCGCTCGCACCGGGCCGGCGACTCCGCGGGCGCCTGGCGGCGGCCCGACGTGGCGCGCTTCGCCGGCGGCGAACTCCTCGCGAATGCGGCGTGGGCCAGCGTGCTGACGTACGCGGGCGCGCTGCTGATCGACAGCTACGGCATCTCGCCGGCGGCCGTCGCGCTTGGACTCGGGACGGCGGCCGTCGCGATGCTTCCAGGGACGTTCACGGCCCGCCGCCACGCCGCTCGCGCGACAGCGACGCTGCTGACCACTCTGACCGGCCTGCAAGGCGCCGCGGTCATCGTGCTCGGTGCCGTGCGGCCCGCCCCCCTCCTCACCCTTGCCGTCATCGCAGTGATGGCGTTCGTGAACGGGTGGCGCTCGATGGTGGCGAGCGCGCTCGGGATGGACACGGCGCCCGAGGACAAGCTCGCCGTGATGTCGCTGCGCGCCGCCGCCAACCAGTTCGGCTACCTGCTGGGCGCCGCGGCGGGCGGCCTGGCGATAGCCGTCGCCGGCTTTGCCGGCCTCGGCGTCACGCTGGCGGCCATGTTCCTCGCGGCGGTGCTCATCCACATGCCCTGGACCCGCCAGCCGGTGGCCCGCGTCGCGCCGCAGCCCGCGGGCTGACGGTGCGAACTCGGGAGCCCTTGCCGACCGCCGGGGCGGCGGGCTAGGGTTGCCCATGAA
>Ga0081455_10006051_pt1 | contig 13091 bp, 15 predicted proteins | sample TabmetS3T2R1_FD_70207 | JGI IMG/M metagenome (GOLD analysis project Ga0081455, IMG submission 70207) | Tabebuia heterophylla rhizosphere microbial communities from the University of Puerto Rico - S3T2R1 | ecosystem: Host-associated > Plants > Roots > Rhizosphere ... | reverse complement strand
CTACGGGCGCGCCGACCGTTTCAAGCCGCTCGTCGCCTTCGCCAACGGGTCTCTCGACGTTCCCGAATGGACCGAGGCGTTCGACCAGCCCTACCTGCCCGAAGACGAGAAATGGGAAAGCAGCCCCGGCCTGCAGCATTGGCGGGACTTGGCCTGGCGCGTGCAGGAAGACACTGAGCGGGTCCTGATCGAACGCGCGATCTGGCTGCGCGAGACAACCGGCGCCAAGAATCTCTGCATCGCCGGCGGCGTGGGGCTCAACTGCGTCGCCAACGGCAAGATCGTGCGCGAGGCCGGCTACGACAATGTCTGGATTCAACCGGCGGCCGGCGACGACGGCATTGCCATCGGCTGCGCCTATTACGGGCACCTCGCTATCCACAACAAGCCGCGCAACTTCGTCATGGAGCATGCTTTTCTCGGCGCGCCCTACAACGACGGCGAGGTCGAAGCCGCGGCGAAGAAATGGTTCGTCACGGTCAAGACGTGCAAGGAGCCGGAGGACGATATCGTCACCGAGACCGCCAAGGTGCTGGCCGAGGAAAAAGTAGTCGGCTGGTTCCAGGGCGGTTCGGAGTTCGGTCCGCGCGCGCTCGGCAATCGCAGCATCCTTGCCGACCCGCGCAGGGCTGAAATGAAGGATTTGCTCAACGCGAGGGTCAAGCATCGCCAGGCCTTCAGGCCGTTCGCGCCGATCGTGCTCGCCGAGCGCGCCTCAGAGATCTTCGAGGGCGATGAAGACTCCCCGTTCATGCTGCTCGCCAAGCGCGTGCTCCCGGAATGGAAGGACAGGATCGCGGCCATCGTTCATGTCGATGGCACCGCGCGGGTGCAGACGGTGCGGCGCGAGCACAATGAACGCCTCTATCGCTTGCTGCTTGCGTTCGAGAAGCTCACCGGCGTCCCGGTGCTCTTGAATACCTCGTTCAACATCAGAGGCGAGCCGATCGTCGAGACCCCGGCCGACGCCATGAAATGCTTTCTCTCGACCGGCATCGACTATCTCGCCATGCACGATCTCCTGATCGGCAAGAGCCGCTATTACGGCTTGTTCTATCCGATCATGAAATGGGGGTCTGACGTTGCTACGATGATCAAAGTCGGGACCGGAACCGACCTCAGCCGGGGCGAAGCGTGAATCTCTGCGGGCGTTCCGGCACTTGCGACAGAAACAGCGGAAAATCCTCCCGCCCTTGGCAAGGCAGGCCGGCGCGGTTATGCTATTTTCGGCTCTCCGGGATTCGTAACGACCGGTAGGCTGAAACTGCCGAGAAGGTTCATGCGTGCTTGTCTCTGACTGAAGCCAGAGGAGGTGCGCTTTGCCGTCGCAACGAGGTTCTCTTATGCTGCAGCATGGGAGAGGAAAGGACGGTTGAACGGAATGGGAAATAGCCTTTTGTCGGCCCGCACCGACGCCAGATCCAAGGGGCCACGCAAGTGGCTCGCCAAGTCTGTAGCAGCCGCGGCGATTGCCTTGTTCTGGTGTTTAAGCGCGGTCGGCACGACCGTTGGAACCACCGTCGGGGTAACGACCCTGGCCACCGCGGTAAATGTGGCGACAGCCACGCCCGCGGAAGCCGGACGGCGTTACCGTCGCCGGCGCCGCCGTCGCCGCTGGCGGCGCGGCCGCTGGTACTGGGGCTGGTGGTGATAGCGCCACCAAGCGCTCACGACATGCAACGGGCCGATCCTCAGGGACCCGCCCGTTCTTTTTCGATCTAAGCTGTCGGCCTCTCTCCGAACAATTACGCGGACAGCTTGGCGCGGCGCGCGAGAAGGCCGATCAAGCGCTCTCTCGTCTCCGGCATGGCGAGGCCGTGCGGCGCGAGCACGTCTCTTTCGAGAAAATATCCCGTGAGCGCAAATCCTGCGAGGAGATCGTTCTCGCCGGCGCCCGCGTCGTCGTCGCGAAGGAACGCCGGTAGCTTGAGCAGCTTGGCGTCGTAAGGCTCGCCCGCCTGGCGCGAGACGGCGCGGCCCGAGCGGGGCGAGACATAAACGAGCTCGCTGTCGCCGCCGGTCGCGGCGCATTCGCTAAGATCGAGACCGAAGCCGAGCTCCTGCAACAGAAGAAGTTCCCAGCGCACGAGCAGCGCGGGCCAGAGCCGGGGTGCGTCGAACGCGCCTATCACGTGGAGCGCGGCGGCATAAAGCTGAGGGTGAGGGTCGCGCTCCGGCAAGAGGCGCGCCAGGCCCGCGAGCGAGCCGATGGCCGCAAGCGCGGCCGCATCGTCGAGCGCGCGCGCGGCGTGCGCCTCGATCAGTTCGACATTGAAGCCGCCGAGATGTTCCGAAAGCCGCGCCCGCCACGTGACGCGCAAGCGGTTGCCCGGCTGAAGCAGCGGGCGAAGCCGGCGCGACCGCCCTCCCCGCACGAGCCCGAGATGGCGTCCATGGCCGAGCGTGAACAGCTCGGCGACGGCGTTCGCTTCGCCAAGCGGCTTTGCGCCGAGGAAGATGCCTTCGTCGCTCCAGTCCATGAGTCGCTAAAGCTTCGCTCTATCGCTTGGGATAGTCGAGGCCCATCTCGCGATAGCGTTCGGGGTCGTCCGCCCAGCGCTCGCGCACCTTCACGAAGAGAAAGAGATGGACCGGAGCCTCGATCATCGCGCCGATCTCGGCGCGAGCGGCGGTCCCGATCTCCTTGATGGTGCGGCCCTTGGCGCCAAGCACAATCTTGCGCTGGTTTTCGCGCTCGACATAGACGGTCTGCTCCACCCTGACGCTGCCGTCGGGGCGCTCGTCCCAATCGATCGTCTCGACTGTGAGCCTGTAAGGGAGTTCCTCGTGGAGGCGCAGGAACAGCTTCTCGCGGGTGATCTCGGCGGCGGCCTGCCGCAGCGATTGATCGGTGAGCTGGTCGGCGGGAAAGAGCCACGGGCCGGGCGGCACGGCTTCGGCGAGATAGGTCTTGAGGTCGCCCATGCCGTCGCCCGTGAGCGCCGAGACCATGAACACGCGGTCGAATCCGGTTCCCGCAGAAAGATCACCCGCGAGGCGCAACAGTTCGGGCTTCGCTACGAGGTCGATCTTGTTGAGGATGGCGATGCGGGGCTTCTTCACTTCGGGCAAATGCGAGAGGAGCGGCTCGAGCGCCTGGTTGAGGCCGCGCTCGGCGTCGATGACGGCAGCAACGACATCGGCGTCGCCCGCGCGCTCCCAGGCCGCTTGCGACATGGCGCGATCGAGCCGCCGCTTTGGCTGAAAGATCCCCGGCGTATCGACCAGGATCACTTGGGAGGCGCCGATTGGCGCAATCCCGCGCACCGGCCCGCGCGTCGTCTGCGCCTTATGCGTCACGATCGAGACCTTGGCGCCGACGAGCGCATTGGTGAGCGTCGATTTGCCGCTATTCGGCGCCCCGATCAGGGCCACGAAGCCGCAGCGCGTTGCGGCGCTCCCGCTTAGGTCTCCGCTTTCGCTAGCCATCGTGGCGCGCCTGCCACACCCCTTCGCGCAAGAGCACGGCAAGCGCTGCCGCCTGCTCGGCTTCTCGCTTGTTCGCCCCCTGCCCGCGCTCGGGCGCGATGCCTTCGATTTGCACCTCCGCGGTGAAACGGGGCGCGTGGTCGGGACCTTCGCGTGCGACCTCGAGATAGCGCGGCAGCGGCAGCCGGCGGCCTTGCGCCCACTCCTGCAGCACGGATTTTGCGTCCGTGGCGGTCGCCTCGATGGCGTCGAGCTGCGGCTGCCAAGCCGCCCGCACCACGCGCTTGGCCGCCTCGTAGCCGGCATCGGCGAAAACGGCGCCGAGCACGGCCTCGCAGGTGTTGGCGAGGATGGTCTTCTTGCGGCGGCCGCCGCTCCCCGCCTCGCCCCCGCTCATGAGAATAGCGTCGCCGAGGTTCCAGCTTTGCGCGATTTCGGCGCAGGTCTCGGCCCTGACGAGCTGATTGTATGCGCGCGCGAGGTCGCCTTCGCGCGCATCGGGAAAGCTCTCCGTCAGGAGTTCGGCCACGGCAAGACCGAGCACGCGGTCGCCGAGAAATTCGAGCCGCTCATTGTTTTCGTCGAGCCTTGCGCCCACGCGCGCACTCGAATGGGTCAACGCCAACGTCAACAGCGCGGGATTGGAGAAATCGTGCCCGATGCGGGCGGCGAGTTCTTCGAGTGCCGATTTGCGCGGCTGCGACAAGGTTCAGTGCACCGCCTGCAGAAGACGCGACCAGCGCACGCTGTCGGGCCAAGCCCACACTTCGAAGAACCGCGAGTCCTCATCCATCGAGAAGAAGATCACTTGCGCCTTGCCCACGAGATTCTCGAACGGCACGAATCCGACCTCCGACAGAAAGCGGCTGTCGGTCGAATTGTCGCGGTTGTCGCCCATCATGAAGAAGTGCCCCTCGGGCACTTTGTAGATCTCGGTGTTGTCGCCGAAGCCGTTCGGCACCGCATCGAGGACGGGATAGGTCACGCCGTTGGGCAGGGTTTCCTGAAAGCGCGGGATATGGCGCTCCTCACCGGAAGGCTCGGTGACGACGTAATCGTCGACGCGAACCTTGGGGATCGGCTTGCCATTGATGTTCAGCACGCCCTGGACCATCTGGATCTCGTCGCCGGGAAGGCCGATCACGCGCTTGATGTAGTCGGTCTCGTTGTCGCGCGGCAGCTTGAACACGACGACGTCGCCCCTCTCGGGCTCCTTGGCCCAAACCCGGCCCGAGAACAGGTCCAACCCGAAGGGAAAGGAGTAGCGGCTGTAGCCGTAGCTGTATTTCGAAACGAAGAGATAGTCGCCGATCAGGAGCGTCGGAATCATCGAGCCGGAGGGAATGTTGAAGGGCTGAAACAGGAAGACACGCACGATCAGGGCGAGGATGAGCGCATGGATGATGACGCGAATCGTATCCCGCGCCCCGCCCTTTGCTTCAGTCTTCTCCGCTTCGATACTCATGCGGACGGTCTCCTCGTTTTTTCTTGCATCCCTCGCCCTCAAGGCCGCCGCCCCCTATAGCCCCTCCGTTGCGGTGAAGCAAACCGCTCTAGTCGCGCCGCGGAACCCGAACAGCCGAAATGATGACAATGGCCTGGGCAGTGGGAAAATCGTCGGTGATGGACAGGTCGATGCGCACCTCGTGCCCTTCGGGCGTCAGCCGGGCGAGCACCAGCGCCGCGCCTCCGGTCAGCTCCAATGTGGGGCGGCCCGAGGGCAAATTCACCACGCCCATATCCCGCCAGAAGACGCCCTGGCGGAATCCGGTGCCGAGCGCCTTGGCGCAAGCCTCCTTGGCGGCGAAGCGCTTGGCGTAGGAGGCGGCCCGCGCCGCCCTGCCGTCGGACTTCACGCGCTCGACCGGGGTGAAGACGCGTTCGAGAAAGCGTTCACCGTAGCGCTCGATGGTGCGTTCGACGCGCCTGATGTCGATCATGTCGTTGCCGATGCCGATGATCATCGCGGCGCTCCGGCGGCCCCGGCTTCGGCCTTGTCCTGTCGGAGCGCTTCCCGCGCACCGTCCATGAGGGCGCGCATGCGCGAGACGCTCTTGGCAAGCCCGACGAAGAGCGCCTCGCCCACAAGGTAGTGACCGATATTGAGCTCGACGATTTCCGGGATCGAAGCGACCGGAACGACATTGTCGTAGTCGAGGCCGTGGCCGGCATGCACTTCGAGTCCGGCTTTCGCGCCTTGGCGCGCGGCGGCGACGAGGCGTTGAAGCTCGCGGTCGCGTGCGGGACCGCCCTCGGCGGCGGCGATGCAATAGGTGCCGGTATGGAGCTCGACGGCGTCGGCCCCCACCTTCCGCGAGGCCTCGATCTGCTCGAGATCGGGATCGATGAAAAGCGCGACCTGGATACCGCCACGCTTAAGCGCAGCGACGAAGGGCGCGAGCGTCCCGGTCTGGCTCGCGACGTCGAGCCCGCCTTCGGTCGTGATCTCCTCCCGCCGCTCGGGCACGAGGCAGCAGGCGTGCGGGCGTGTCGCAAGCGCGATCGCCAACATCTCTTGCGTGACGGCCATTTCGAGATTGAGCGGCGCCAGGTCAGCGGCGGCGAGCCGCTCGATATCGTCGTCGCGGATATGGCGGCGATCCTCGCGCAAATGCGCGGTGATGTTGTCGGCGCCGGCCTCGACGACAAGCTTCGCCGCGCGAACGGGATCGGGGTGCCACACGCCCCGCGCGTTCCGCAACGTCGCGATATGGTCGATGTTGATGCCGAGCCGGATGGGAGCGACGCTCGAACCGCGCGCCGGTCTTGCAGTGTGAGCGGTCATCTCATCCCCAAAGCTTCGCCCGAGCGGAGTTTAAGTTCGCGGCGGCGGCGATTCTTGTAGGCCTCGACCATCGGCTTGACGAGTACGTAGCTCAGAGCAGCGAGAAGAAGTCCGACCGGCACGCAGCCGAGCATCATCGGTTTCACGATCGGCCAAAGCTGTTCAAAGGAGGACTGGAAGATGCCGCCGGAGAGGTCGATCTCCCGTGGCTTCGGTTCGGCTCCCATCATGAAATGACCGACGTGGTAGGTCACGTACCAGATCAGCGGATAGGTCAGAGGATTGCCGATGAAGGTTCCGAGCACCGCGGCGACGATGCTGCCGCCGATGATCCAGGCGATAAGCATGGCCATGACGAGATGGGTGCCGATGAAGGGCGTGAACGCCGAGAACACGCCGGCGGCAAAGCCGAGCGCGACGGCATGCGGCGTGTCGCTCAGGCGTCTCAGGCGATAGACGACGTAGCGGCTGGAACGGCTCCAGCTCCGCCGCGGCCACATATGCACCCGCATCCGCTCAAGGAAACTTTCCGCCTCGCGGCGCTTGAACAGCATCACTGCCTCGTTACGCGCAAATTTAAAGTCCGACCGCCGGATGCAAATGGCCTGAGCGAAGGACCATAGCCATATTTAGGTAAAATTCCCTTATGGCGCCAGGGCGCTAGACGCCCGTGCGGGCGGCGCGGCTCACCACATCCTTGGCTTTGAGCCCGGCAATGATGTCGTTGAGGTGCTTCAGGTCCCACACTTCGAGGTCGATCAGCATCTCGGTGTAATCGGGGATGCTGTTTGTCATTTTGATATTGTCGATATTGCCGTTGGCCTCACCGATCACGGTGGCAATTTGCGCGAGGCTGCCCGGCTCGTTCAACACCGTCACGGAAATTCGCGCGGGGAAGCGCTGCGGATTGTCTTCGTCGATGTCCCAGGTCACGTCGATCCAGCGCTCGGGCTCCTCGTCGAACGCCTTCAGCGCCTCGGCATGGATCGGATAGATGGTGATGCCCTGGCCCGGCGTGAGGATGCCGACGATGCGGTCGCCGGGAACCGCGCCGCCCGGGGCGAAGCTCACCGGCAAATCGCCGCGCATGCCCCTGATCGGAATGCCGCTCGTGTCCTCCTCGCGCGGGCGCTCGCCCGATCCGGGCCAGCGGAATTTGAGGCCCATGACCTTGCGCAGTCCGAACCAGCCTTCGTCGTTGCGCTTGACCTTGCGCCGGCGCTTCGGCGCTTCTTGCGGCTTCTCCCCGGGGAACATCGCGCGGATCACGTCGGCGGAAGCAAGCTCGCCGCGGCCGACCGCGGCCATGACCTCATCAGCGGTCTTTTGCGATAGACGCCCAAGCGCCGAGACAAGACCGCCCTCGGTGAAGGTCTTGTTGCGGCGCTGGAACGCCCTGACGAGGATTTCGCGGCCGAGCTTGCCGTATTGCGCGCGCACGGCGTCGCGGGTGGCGCGGCGGATCGCCGAGCGCGCCTTGCCGGTGACGGCGATACTCTGCCAGGCGGAAGGCGGAAGCTGAGCCTTGGAACAGACGATCTCGACCTCATCGCCATTCCTGAGCTCGGTGCCGAGCGGCATGGGGCGTCCATTGATCTTGGCGCCGACACAGGTGTTGCCGACATCGGTGTGCACGGCATAGGCGAAGTCGATCGGGTTCGCGCCACGGGGAAGCGCGATCAAGCGCCCCTTGGGCGTGAAGCAGAAGACCTGGTCCTTGAACAACTCGAGCTTCGTATGCTCGAGAAACTCTTCCGGGTTGTCGCCGTCGCGCAGCATGCCGATGAGATGCTGGAGCCAGCGATAGGCGTTCGAATCCTGCGACGGCCCGGCCCCCTTGCCTTGCGCGCCGTTCAGGTCCTTGTAGAGCGCGTGCGCGGCCACGCCGTACTCGGCAACCGAGTGCATCCGCTCTGTGCGGATTTGCAGCTCGACCCGCTGATGGCGCGGGCCGACGATCGTGGTGTGGATCGACTGGTAGTCGTTCTGCTTGGGGTTGGAGATGTAGTCCTTGAAGCGGCCGGGCACGGTGTGCCAGCTCGTGTGCACCACCGCGAGCGCCCGGTAGCAATCCTCGACCGTGGGCACGACGATGCGGAACGCATAGATGTCGGAGAGCTGCTCGAGCGAGATTTGCTTCCGCTCCATCTTGCTCCAGATGGCGTAGGGCTTCTTCTCCCGCCCGGCGGCGAAACCGGCAACCTTGGCCTCTCGCAGCTTGGCGGTGAGCGCGGTGGCGATCTCGTTGATCAGTCCTTGATTGCGCTCGCGCAAGGTGGCGAGCCGCTCGACGACGGTGGCGTAGGCTTGCGGATGCAACGCCTTGAAGGCGTGGTCCTCAAGCTCCTCGCGCAGCCACTGCATGCCCATGCGCCCGGCGAGCGGGGCATAGATCTCCATGGTCTCCTCGGCGACGAGCTTGCGCTTGTCGGGTTTCATCGCCCACAGCGTCCGCATGTTGTGCAAGCGGTCGGCGAGCTTGACCAGGAGCACGCGGATATCGCTCGAAATAGCAAGCAGGAGCTTGCGGAAGTTCTCCGCCTGCTCGGCCTTCTTCGTGACGAGGTCGAGCTTCTTGATCTTGGTGAGGCCGTCCACCAGCGTGCCGATCTCGCGGCCGAACAGCGCGTCGATCTCCGAGCGCGTGACGTCGGTATCCTCGATGGTGTCGTGCAGAAGCGCGGTGGCGATGGTGGCGTCGTCGAGCCGCATCTCGGCGAGGATCGCCGCCACTTCGAGCGGGTGGGAGAAGTAGGGCGCGCCCGAGGCCCGCTTCTGATTGCCGTGGGCCTTCATGGCGTAGACATAGGCGCGGTTGAGCAGCGCCTCATCGGCCGTCGGCTGATAGCTCAAGACCCGCTCGACCAGCTCGTATTGGCGGGTCATGGCGCGGCCTTTCCGGCGCGCGCGCGAGGTCCAAAGCGCGCTTCAGTCACCCGCGTGGCAATGCGACAGGCGACGCGCCCGAAGTGGAAAGCAGGGTCAGCGTGAGCGGGGTCCCGCATTGGAGCCATCCGAAGGCGCCTGGCTCGCCATCCGGCGCAGGAGCTCCTCCTCGGTCATCTTGTCGATCGTCGTGTCGGTCGACTGATCGTCCTGGCCGAACACGGGCATCCGCGTGTCGGTCGAGAGCATCGGCACGGCCTCGGCCTCGGGTTCGTCCACCTCGACATATTTCTGCATGGAGTGGATGAAATCCTCGCGCAGATCGTCGCAAGCGATTTTCTTGTCCGCGATCTCGCGGAGCGCCACGACGGGATTCTTGTCGTTGTCGCGCTGCACCGCGATCTGCGCGCCGGCGGAGATGGTGCGGGCGCGGTGGCTGGCCAAGAGCACGAGCTCGAAGCGGTTGGGAACCTTATCGATGCAATCTTCGACGGTAACGCGAGCCATCAGTCAATCCTTGTCCAATGAAAGCGATTTGGCCTCTATTTAGGCGCTTCGCCCGGGGGAGGCAAGCCGAACGGCGCTCAGCGAAGCCTTTTCAACACGGCGCCCTGCCCCCGCTTGACCGCCTGCCGCCACAACTCACGCGCGCTCGCCTTGAGGGCAGGATGCCGCCAATCGGGCGCAATGTCGAGGAGCGGCCGGAGCACGAAGGGGCGGCGATGGGCGAGCGGATGCGGCAGGGTCAGCGGCCGAGCGCCGGCGCGCGCATAGGCTGACGTGCGCCCCTGCCAGTGCCGCACCTGGCCGCGATAATCGACAATGTCGAGATCGAGGGTGCGCCGGCCCCAGGGCCTGCCGCCCCTCCGGCCAGAGCGGCGCTCGATCCCCTTGAGCACCCGGAGCAGCGCCTCGGGCGAGTGCCGCGTGTCGAGCAGCGCGACGGCATTCACATAAGGGGGCTGCCTCGCGCTGCCGACCGCCGCCGTCACGTAGAGCGGCGAGACTGCCGCAACCTCGATCTTGGCTCGCCTCATTTCGCCCAAGGCTTGAGCAATCGTTTCGGCAGGCGTTCCCCAATTGCCGGGATAATTGGCACCAAGCGCGATCACGATTTTGCTACGCGGGTTCAATTGCGGAGCCACGCCGCCATACCTATGTTCTCCATAGTGGCCTTCTCATCACGCATTGCGAGAGGCCGCTTTCTATCAATCAAGTCATATTGAAGTGAATGAGATGCAAATGAACTTTTATCCGAACGAACGAATCGCCCTTTTCATCGACGGCGCCAATCTCTACGCCACCGCCAAATCGCTCGCTTTCGACATCGACTACAAGCGGCTGCTCGCGCTCTTCCGCTCCAAGGGTCAGCTCGTGCGAGCGCTCTACTATACGGCGCTCATCGAGGACCAGGAGTATTCCTCGATCAGGCCGCTCGTCGATTGGCTCGACTACAACGGCTACACCATGGTGACGAAGCCGACCAAGGAATTCGTCGACGCGATGGGTCGGCGCAAGATCAAGGGCAACATGGATATCGAGCTTGCGGTCGATGCCATGGAGCTTGCCGACCATCTCGATCACATCGTGCTGTTCTCCGGCGACGGCGACTTCCGCTCGCTCGTCGAGGCGCTTCAGCACAAGGGCAAGCGGGTCAGCGTCGTGTCCACGCTGGCGACAACGCCGCCGATGGTCGCCGACGAGCTTCGCCGCCAGGCCGATCAGTTCATCGACCTCGCCAATCTTCAAAACGAGATTGGCCGCGATCCGTCGGAGCGGGCGCAACGCGGCGAACGCAGGCGCGGCGAACAGGCCGACGAGTTTCAGTCCGAAGACCTGATCGAGACGTGATCTTCGAGAGTGGCGCGCGCGCCCGCGTGACGCTAGTCCTTACGGATGCCCTCGCTTCACGCCCGCGCGCCCGTAGGCCCCGAGCCCGTCAAAAACTGCCCGCTCTGCCCGCGCCTCGTCGCCTTCCGCGAGGAGAACCGGCACGAGCATCCCGATTGGTTCAATGGAGCGGTGCCGTCTTTCGGGTCCGAGGACGCGCGGCTGCTCATCGTTGGGCTCGCACCCGGGCTTAAAGGCGCAAACCGCACCGGGCGCCCCTTCTTCGGCGATTTTGCCGGAGAATTGCTCTACCCCACCCTGCTCAGAGCGGGTCTGGCGCGCGGGCACCATCAACAAGGCGCGCCCGAGGCGCTTCAGCTCGTCGATTGCATGATCGCCAATGCCGTGCGCTGCGTGCCGCCGCAGAACAAGCCGACGCCGAAGGAAGTTGCGACCTGCCGCCCGTTTCTTCTTGCCCGCATCGGGGCGCTGCCCAATCTCATCGCGCTCCTTGCCATCGGCCGCATCGCCCACGACTCGATCCTCGATGCGCTTCAATTAAAACGAGGCGCCTTTCCCTTCGCTCACGGGGCGCGCCACGCCCTTCCTGGGGGGCTCATCCTGTTCGACACCTATCATTGCTCCCGCCAGAACACGAATACCGGGCGGTTGACCGCGGCGATGTTCGAGAAAGTCGTGACCGAGGCAGCGGCAAGTTTGCGCCAGAGCTGAACGGCAAGCCTCCTTGCGGGACTTCGATAACTCGTGCAAGCTTTGGGTCGGGGGAAAGACCAGAGGGTGACCCCATGGCGGGGCTGGAAATCTCGCCGGCCAAGGTCGGCTTTGTCATCGTCAAGGCGCGTGAGATCGCGGCCAAGGTTGCGGCCTGGGACGACGGCGCTACCTCCGATCATGACGCCGAATCGATCCTCGAATCGTTCGCCGACGATGCGACCGAAGACGAACTCCTGAGTTTCATCCGCGACCTCAACGAGGACGAGCAGGCAAGCCTCGTCGCTCTTGCCTGGATCGGCAGAGGTTCGTTCGGTCCGGAAGAGCTTGAAGAGGCGCTCGCGACGGCGCGGGCGGAGCGCACCAATCGCACCGACGAGTATCTCCTCGGCATGCCCCTCCTCCCCGACTATCTCGAAGAGGCGCTCGACCGGCTCGGCTACTCGGTCGAGGACGCCGAGGACGGTGCGCTCTAGTCCGCGCGACTGGCCTTAACTTCGCGCAAGACCTCCGCGGCGTGACCTGCCGGATCGATGACGGGATAGAAGACCCTCTCGATACGGCCGCTCGCGATCAAGAGCGTGAGGCGTTTCAAGTAATTAGTCCCGTCCGTCGCGAAGGTCGGAAGTGCGAGCGCCGCGCCGAACGCACCCGCGTCATCGCTCAGAAGCGGAAACGGCAGATGGAGTCTCTGAACGGCCTCCCGTTGATATTCAGTGTCCTGCGTGCTCAGGCCGTACACGGTCGCGCCCAGGGCTGTCAGCTCTCCGTAGTGGTCGCGATAGGCGCACGACTGGGGCGTGCAGCCGCGTGCCCCGGGGATGGCATTCCACGCGTCGCTGCCGCCAGGCGGATCTCGATCGGGGCGTCCCGTTCGTGGATAGCAATAGACAACGAGCCAGGTGTGACCCTCTTTGGACAAATCGACGGTCAGTCCGGACGTCGCTTTCAAGCCAATCGATGGGAGCATCGACCCGCGAAGGTGATCACACGCTCCATCGTCTGTCGGGACTGGCAGGTTCTGAGGAAGAGCGTAGAGATTGTCTGTTCGCATATGCCCGGCTGCCGGATAAGTATCGTTAGGCTGCAGCCCCGGTATGAGAGAGTGTCGGGCCCAGGCGGCGTTCGAGGAGATCGTCGCGCACCGCGAAGCCGCATCGCTCGTACAGATGGCGACTGTGAGGCGTCGGCCACAGAATGATCGCGTCTACTCCTTCGTCGATACACACTCGCACGCAACCCTGCAGCAGACGAGACCCGATGCCAGCGTTACGTCGAGAAGGCACAACGTAGAGACTGCTGATGTACCCGTGACTTTCCGGTTCCTCCACCGGGTTCGGAAGCTTCTCGATCAGGTGCAGCCAGACCGACCCGATGAGCTGCGTCGATTCTTCGGCAACCCAGCAGCGCCAAGTGCTTCCTGACGCCA
>Ga0081455_10006050_pt1 | contig 13091 bp, 13 predicted proteins | sample TabmetS3T2R1_FD_70207 | JGI IMG/M metagenome (GOLD analysis project Ga0081455, IMG submission 70207) | Tabebuia heterophylla rhizosphere microbial communities from the University of Puerto Rico - S3T2R1 | ecosystem: Host-associated > Plants > Roots > Rhizosphere ... | reverse complement strand
TAGTTGCTAGCGTGACCCTGGAAGGGCGCGAACCCATGGGAACCGTCGCAGGTGCCAGCGGGGGGCGGGAGGCCACGTCCGCTGAAGAGGCAACATCAGCTAAAGAGGCCACGTCTGCCAAAGGGATCGTCGGTCACAGGCCGACGATCTACGACGTCGCGCGCGTCGCTGGCGTTGCGACGTCGACCGTCTCGCGGGCTGTCCAATCCGGGGCGGGTGAGTTTCAAGACCGCCGAACATATCCGAAAGGTCGCCAAGGAGCTCGGCTACCGGTCGGAGATCTTCGAACGAGAGATGCCAGATCGCCGGACGAAGGTCGTGGCGATGATCGTCGCCGACATCAACAATCCGGTCTTTCATGGCATGGTGCGAGGTGCTGAACGTTCGGCTGCGCATGACGGGTACACGGTCCTGGTGGTGGAGACTCAGGAGTCCGGGGCAGCCGAACAAACCGCGGCCCAGCGGGTCCTCTCCTCAGTCGACGGCGTCATTCTGACTTCGTCGCGGATCTCGGATTCAGCCATCCGGGCACTCGCTAAGCAGCGGCCGTTGGTGGTAATGAACCGCGTAGTCGATCAGGTCGCCTCAGTAGCAAGCGACAACGTAGGAGCGATCAAACATGCCGCCGAGCATCTGGCCGACGCTGGTGTTGGAGCCATCACCTACCTGGCCGGGCCGCAAGCCTCTTGGGCTGACGGCATGCGATGGCGCGGCCTCCTGGGAGCCGGGCACGATCTTGAGCTGACGGTCCACCGGATCGGGCCGTGCGACCCGACGATGAGTGGCGGCGTCTGGGCGGCAAAACGGTGGCTACGGAACAAGACTCCTGGGGTGATTGCCTACAACGACCTCATCGCCATCGGCTTCATCCGGACAGTGCTTAAGGCTGGCTGTCGCGTCCCCGAGGACGTGCAGGTCGTCGGTTTCGACAACATTTTGGACGCCGCTCTGCTAGAACCGCGGCTGACCACGATCGCCTCACCTGTGGTGAGCCTCGGATCAGCGGCAGTCAAGCTTCTGCTGAGGACCACCCGTCGGCGAGAATCGGATCCGGTCGAACTGGCTTTGGTGCCAGCACGGCTGATCATTCGTGACACCACGGTACGGCGGTGATCAGGGACCACAGCGGCATCCGGGGGCGGAGCGAGCCATTGGATACAGCGAGCTTGGCGAGCGAGGCAATCAAACGCTGACTCAAGACGACAACAAACGGCAATCTATTGTCAGCCTGGCTTGGCTCTCACCAGGATGGGATTATGTCCCCCACTCCTGAACTCAGCCTTCATCCGGATCGGCTGCTGCCGTCGGAGCCCGGAGTCCGTACGATCGCCCGCCAGCTGTATGAGAGCGTCAAGGACCTTCCGATCATTTCGCCGCACGGCCACGTACCGCCGCAATGGTTATCGGATGACGTCCCGTTTAGCAACCCGACTTCTTTGTTGATCACCCCAGATCACTACGTCAACCGAATGTTGCATTCCAACGGCGTCGAGCTGTCAGCGCTCGGAGTGGCCCAAGGGACCATGACGGAACAACGGTCTCGGGATGCGTTCCGCATACTGTGTTCGCACTGGAGCGCCTACCGCGGCACTCCGGTGAAGTACTGGCTCGACGATCAGCTGGGTGGGATCTTCGGGGTCACTGTACGGCCGAGCGCCGAGACCGCTGATCAGATCTATGACCAGATCGCCGAGCGTCTCGCCTCACCGGAGTTCAAGCCGCGGGCGCTGTATGAGAGGTTCAAGATCGAGCTACTCGCGACCACCGACGACCCGTGCGATGACCTGGCTGCTCACCAGTTCCTTCGCGATGACGAGAGCTGGCAGGGTCGGGTAATTCCGACCTTCCGGCCGGACAAGTATCTCGAGCCTGCGCAGCCGAACTGGAATGCCGACATTGACCGGCTGGCTGAGGTATCCGGAATCGATACCGGTGATTACGACGGTTACATCGCCGCGATGGAGAACCGTCGCCAGTACTTCAAGGACAACGGCGCCGTGTCCTCCGACCACAGCCACTTCGACGCTCGTACCGATCCGCTCGAGGTAGCTGAGGCAGAGCGCATTTACGCATCCGCTCGCAAAGGTGAAGCCTCGGAGGTGGAGTCCACTGTGCTGCGCCGCCATCTTGTTTCAGAGATGGCGAGAATGGCTTGTGACGACGGTCTGGTAATGACGCTGCACCCTGGAGTACGGCGCAACCACCACATGCCTACTTTCGAAAAGTACGGTGCCGATGTCGGGACCGACATCCCAGTGCAGATGGAGTTCACCGAGGCCCTGCGCCCGATGCTCAACCGGTACGGCACCCATCCCAACTTCCAGCTGGTGATCTTCACTCTCGACGAGACGGTGTTTTCCAGAGAGATCGCCCCGCTCGCTGGCTTTTACCCCTCCGTCTTTGCCGGTGTCCCCTGGTGGTTTATCGATGCGCCCGAAGCGATCCGCCGCTTCCGCGGTGCAATCACAGAGTCCGCCGGTTTCGCCAAGACCTCCGGCTTCATCGACGACACCCGCGCCTTCTGCTCGATTCCGGCTCGACACGACATGTCGCGTCGACTTGACGCAGGTTTTGTCGCACACCTGGTCGCCGAGTACCGGCTCGGCGAGGACGAGGCTATGGAGGTTATGCATGACCTAGTCGTCACCAATCCGAGGAGGGCGTTCAAACTGTGATCGAGGCCAACGAAGTACCGCGCCTATCGCGCTCGCTGCCCGATACGCCGGCAGCGGCGCCGGTCAGAATGGTCCATCTCGGTGTCGGCAACTTCCACCGGGCCCATCAAGCCTGGTACACCACCCACAGTCCGGATGCCGACCAGTGGGGTATCGCCGGCTTTACTGGTCGCCGACGTGACACCGCAGACGCCCTCGCCCCACAAGACGGCCTCTACACCTTGATCACCCGCAGCGCCGAAGGAGACACTTTCGAGCTGATCGGGGCGCTCTCGGCGGTTCATGCCGCTGGCGATCATGAGGCATATCTTGAATACCTGAGCCGCGCTGAGGTGGCGATGATCACCATTACCGTGACTGAGGCGGCGTATCTTCGCGGCGCGGATGGGCATCTTGACGCTGGCCTAGACGTCATTGTCTCCGATCTGGAAGCCTTGCGGTCCGGTCCGAGAAACCCTGTCGCCTCACTGCCGGCCAGACTGGTGGCAGGTTTGGTCGCTCGGCGCACCTCAGGCGCATCGGCGCTCACCATCCTGTCCTGCGACAACCTCCCGGAGAACGGTGCCGTCACACAGACGGTGGTCCAAGATTTCGCAGCTCTATTAGACGAAACCCTGGGCGACTGGATTGACTCCCACGTCGACTTCGCCACCTCGATGGTGGACCGAATCACCCCGGGCACGACAGATGAGGATCGGGCGTTGGTGCAGCAGGCCTGCGGGTACCTCGATGCATATCCGGTAGCGACTGAACCTTTCAGCGAGTGGGTGATCTCGGGTGGATTCCCGGCCGGTCGGCCGCGCTGGGAAGAAGCAGGTGCCGCCATCGTCGCCGAGGTTGAACCCTTCGAGCAACGCAAGCTTTGGCTGCTCAATGGGTCACACTCGATGCTCGCCTACGCCGGCAGCATCAGGGGACATTCGACGATCGATGAAGCCATCGCCGATCCGGGCTGCAGGTCCTGGGTGGAGATGTTCTGGGATGAGGCAAGCCGTAATCTCACCCTCCCGGCCGCAGACATCGCCAAATATCGGGAGGCACTGCTGGCACGCTTCTCCAACCCTCGGGCCGGCGATCAGCTGGCCCGCATAGCAGCGGACGGGTCGACCAAGTTATTGGTACGCACCCTGCCGACGATTCGCGCCGAGCGAGCAGCAGGACGAGTGCCCATCGGGTGTGCCACCACCATCGCTGCCTGGATCCTGCACTTACGCGGGTTGGGCGCTCCGGTCAAGGACTTAGGAGCTGACGCAGCTCAGCAAGCAGCCAATTCCGGTGAGCTGCCAGAGGCCGTACCGGCAGTCTTGGACGTTCTCGAACCCGGGCTCGGGAGAGACAAGGAGTTTGTCGATGCGGTCCTTCGTCAGGTCGACGCAATAACGGCCCAGTGACATGACCGACCGTGCGCCTGAGGTCATCATCGGCATCGATGTTGGGACGACGGCGGTCAAAGTGGCCGCTTTTGGCATCAGTGGTGCCCAACGCGAGCTCGCCAAAGGCCTGCGCGAGTATCGACTAGAGCAACCCCAAGCCGGGTGGCAGGTGCACGATCCCGCCAGAGTGCTGTCCAGCATCGACAGCGCCCTTGCCGAATGTATAGCCGCACTGGGCGAGGCAGAAGTCGTAGCCATCTCGATTTCAACTGCCATGCATGGTCTGCTGGGGCTGGATGCTCAGTACCGACCACTCACACCGCTAGTGACATGGGCCGACTCGCGTGCTCGCGACGAGGCTCGTCAATTGCGGCAACATGGTCTAGCGCGCGAGCTGTTGCACCGGAGCGGGACACCGGTGCATCCGATGAGTCCGCTAGTCAAGCTGGTCTGGTTCTCTCGGCATGAACCAGAGCTGGCCGGCCAAGTGCGGTGGTGGGCCGGCCTCAAGGACTACGTGCTGCACCACCTCACCGGCGACCTGGTCACCGAACTCTCCAGCGCTTCGGGAACTGGGCTCCTCAACCTGAAGAACCGCAGCTGGGACCCCCAATCGCTGGATCTGGCCGGTGTCAAGGCCGACCAGCTGCCGCTGGTGCTGCCGACCACCGCAGTGCGCGAACTGACCGCCCAGGCCGGACGGCAGTTCGGCCTGCCTGCAGGTTTGCCCGTCGTCGTCGGCGCTGCTGACGGTCCGCTGGGAAATCTGGGCACTGGCGCCATTACCCCTGGTGTCGCGGGCCTTTCCCTCGGCACCAGTGGGGCTGTGCGGATGGTCGTGTCCGAGCCAGGTTTTGATGACCACGGCCAGTTGTTCTGCTATGCCCTCACTAATGAGGTCTGGGTGATCGGCGGAGCCATCAGTAACGGAGGCAACATAGTGCGCTGGGCCGGGAACACCTTTGCGCCTGACCTGGTCCGCGAGGGTCCTGCCGACGTCGCTGTCCTTCAGCTCGCGGCACAGGCCCCCGCCGGCAGTGACGGCCTGCTGATGTTGCCGTACGTCCTCAGCGAACGAGCACCGCTGTGGGACCCCGATATCGCCGGCGCCTATCTGGGAATACAAGCCCACCACACTCGAAGCCATTTCATCCGGGCCGCGATCGAGGGCGTCTGCCTCCAACTTTCTACAATCGTGGATTCTCTTGACACCGTTGCTCCGGTGCAATCCATTCGAGCAACGGGTCGCCCGTTTCGCTCTGATCTGTGGCGTGAGGTCATGGCGGCGACGCTCGCACGGCCGATGTCGGTTCATGCTGAGGCCGGTGGTACCGCTTTGGGGGCAGCAGCCCTTGGCTGGTATGCCCTCGGCGGAGCCACCACGCTGCTCGATGCCCTCGCTGCCGTCGGCGGACCAGGCCCGGATGAGGGCGCCGAAACGGTGGCTGTGACATCGTCGGCTGCGTCGGTCTATGCGGAACTTCGCGCGAGCGTGCATGCCCTGATTGACGACTATGACGAGGTGGCCGCCATATTTGCCTCTTCGGCCAGTCAGTGGGCTGATGCAGCATCCTCGAACCCAGAAATGAACGAAGATCCAGATGAGGACCGAGACCGATGATCCGGTAGGACCCAGAAGCTTGGAATTCGCCTCCAAGGATGGCACGCCGGGCGTTAGGGCGCCCTCTGCCGACCGGCCCTCACTTGGGCGGCCTGGACGATGATGTCGGCGCAGGTGTCCAGATCCATAATTCCCGTATTCACCACCAGGTCGTACCGATCCAGCTCGCGCGGGTCCCAGCCGTAGAGCTCGATGGAAATATCGGCGCGGACCTGGTCCTCGCGCTTTTGGCGCCTGGCGGCCCGTTGTATGTCAATTCCGCTTTCTTCTGCGGCGCGGGCGATCCGCTGCTGGAGCGGGCCGTCCAGCCTAACGTGCAGCGACCCCGGCCAGCTCGCCAAGATGAAAGCACCGTTGCGGCCCACAATGACGCCGCCTTCACGCGCGGCCTCTTTGACAAAGCGAGTGTTCTCCATCACGAGCTCGTAATTATCCCGCTGCGCCAGCGCCACTCCCGGACCTTCCAAGCCGGCGTACGAGGCGTACGGCCCTCCCATGGCACCGAAAACACGCGTAAGTACCCCTTCGCTTTCGCGCCTGGTCATGGCGTCCTCGATCTCCTCCGATGAGAACGCCTGGGGGTGTAAGGGAATCCCGAGCGCCTGAGCCACCTTTTCGCTGACATAGCCTGCCCCCGACCCATAAGACTCGAACAGGGTCACGACAACCTTTGACTGCTCTGCCCTCGAGGTGGTATCGGTCATCACGACCTCCTTTCGTTGCCTGCCGAAGGACGAGCGCATTTGCGGGGCTTACCGGCAGATCCAGCGTCCATCGTCCTCTTCATGCCGTGCAGCTCCCAACCGTCATTGACGTTGCTCTGATGCATCCGACTCAGTCAGCACACGCTCGGCACGGCGGGCGGCGATCTCCCGGACAATCTGGCGGAACACCGTGTCGGTCAGCGGATAAAACCACATGATCAACAGCGACAGCACGATGAACCCGGCCACGAGGCCACCAGTCCAGAGCTGGATGCCAGCCACGGTCTCGGGGGTCTGCGGGGTGCCGTCTTTGGCCCATTGGGAGTTGAAGGCCACGAGCCCAAGTGCATAGGCACCGGCGGCACCACCGATGGCCTGGCCCATCTTTCTTGTGAAGGAGAACAAGGCGTAGGTGGTGCCTTCGGTGCGGATATTCGTCTTCCACTCACCGTACTCAACGGTGTCGGCCTCCAGCGCCCACATGAGAGTGTTGACGCCACCCAATCCGATGCCCGCCAGGAAGAAGCCGAATACCGCGATCAGCGGAACCGAGGGCGGGGCGAAAGCGAGGACGACGCCAGCGATCACTCCCACCAGACCGAGCACGATGTACCCCCGCTTTTTGCCCAGGCGCCGCACGATCGCCGGAATGAACGCCGCCACCGCGAAGGTGCCGACGGCCTGCGCTACCGCGTTCCAGGCGATGTACTGCGCGTCGCCGATGACATAGAGCGCGTAGTAAGCAGCTAAGGTGCCCAAGGCCGTGAGACCGGTGAGGAAGGCGAGGCTGCCGAGGCACAGCCAGATCAGGGGCTTGTTCCTGACCAGGGTGCTAACGCTTTCCTTAAGGGTGGGGGCGGCAACCTCGCGAATGACCTGTTCCTTGACGTTGGCGATCGTCCAGAGGTACAGGGCCATGCCAACCACGACAAAGATCGCCGTAGTGATGAACAGCGAGCGCTGCAGGCCCTCCGGGTTACCAGTGAACCGTTTGATTTGCGGTGCCACCACAAAGGACAGCATGAGGATGGTGATGTTGGAACCCCATACTCGCCAACTGGCGAGCGTTGCGCGTTCGGTAGGTACTTGGGTCATCGCCGGGGCGATCGAGCCGTACGGAATGTTCACCAGGCTGTACAGCGTGCCCATCAGTGCGTAGGTGATATAGGCGTACAACAGGCCCTGGCCGGCGCTCATGCCCGGGAAGAAGATGTTCGCCGAGAACATCACCATGCTGGATAGCAGCAGAGGCAACGAAAACCAGAGGATGAATGGCCGGAACTTTCCCAATCTGCCCGGCTTCTTTGCGTCAACGAGTCGGCCTGCCACGAGGTCTGCGAGGGCGTCCCAGAACCGGATAAGTAAGAACATCGTGCCGATAGCCGCAGCCTCTAGGCCGACGACGTTCGTGTAGTACAGGAGGAGAAACGACGACGACATCGCAAAGGCGAGATTGTTCGCGGCATCGCCCGTGGCGTAACCGGAGTAGTTGCGCCAGGTGAGCTTCCTCGGGACAGTCGCCTGGGTGGCGACTGGGCTCACGACTGCCATGGGACGGATCTCCGTTCGTTGATCGGCGTCGGCTGAGGGGTCGGTGTCAATTCAGCCAGCATGGCGCCTGAATATGCAATCTGTTGCCAGCTATTGCCAAGTTATATAGCCGATAGACCCGGGGGGTCTACGTCCTCGACGCTCTACTTTCTTTCTGACGGCCCGAAATAGGTGGGGCGTCAGCTGAGAAGGTGGGCGTGAAGAGGCGGCGCCGTGCAGGGTGTGTTCGCCCGGTTCCCGTTGACGAGGAGGAGTCGGGTGGATGCCATGATCGGTGGGTCGACCCTCACCCTCCCCACGAGGAGTCTGAATGAGCAAGCCAGATCTGACCGACACACCGTACGAGCTGGACGAAGAGGCCATCGCCTGGGTCCGCACCACAATCGACTCAATGAGCGTCGACGAAAAGGTGGGGCAGCTGTTCATCAACCTGAACAACCGTTTCGACGAGGACTTCGTCAACCGCATCGTCGACGGCTACCACCCCGGCGGCATGCGCTATAACCACACTGACTCCGCTAGCATCCAGGCCCACATCCGGCACGCCCAAACTCGGTCGAAGGTGCCGTTGCTGGTGGCGTCCAACATTGAGGCCGGCGGCAACGGCGCATGTGCCGACGGGACGCATGTCGCCACACCGTTGCAGACCGCGTCCACTCCCGACACCGACGCCGCCCGTGAAATGGGTCTCGTCGGCGGTCGGGAGTCGCGGGCCTTGGGCTGTAACTGGGCTTTCACACCGATCGTCGACATCCACCACAACTGGCGCAACACTGTGGTTGCCACCCGCGCCTTCGGCAACGATCACGAGACAGTGATCAAATACGCTCAGGCCTTTTGCCAGGGTGTCCGGGAGGGTGCCGGCGACCGGCCCATGGCGTTATGCATGAAGCACTTCCCTGGTGACGGCCGTGATGAGCGTGATCAGCATGTCGTCACTTCCTATAACGACTGTTCGGTGGAGGAGTGGGACGCCAGCTACCGCAAAATCTGGGAATGGGGCATTGCCGCGGGCATCGAGTCGATCATGGTCGGTCACATCATGTTGCCCGAGTACTCCCGGCGCCTTCGTCCAGGGATCTCCGAGGCAGATATCCTTCCTGCTACCGTTTCACCGGAGCTGCTGACCGACCTGCTCCGGAATGATCTTGGCTTTAACGGCGTGATACTTACCGACGCGTCAATCATGGTTGGGCTTACCTCGGCCCTGCCTCGCGAGCGTCAGATGGTGCAGGCGATCACCGCCGGCTGTGACATGATCTTGTTCTTCCGTAACCATGACGAGGATTTCGGCTTCGTTCGCGATGCTGTTCAATCGGGTGAGATCACCCCTGACCGGCTTGAGGACGCGCTTACCCGCATCTTGGGTCTCAAGGCCAAGCTCGATTTGTACCAGCGCGACAAGGATGACTTGGTGCCTCCGGTCGATGAGTTAGCTGTGATCGGCTGCGCAGAGCACCACGAGATCGCAGCTCGGATTGCGGACCGGACCATTGCGCTGCTTAAGGACACCGCTGGGACGCTGCCGCTGGATCCGACCCGACACCGGCGGCTTCGCCTCTACTGCCTGGAAAGTGCGCCCGACTTCACCGGAGTAACACCGGAGTTCAAACGTGTGGCGATCGAGGAGCTGACCGCTGCCGGCTTCGAGGTAAGCGTCTACAAGACGGTGCAGGAACTGTCCGCCGAAGGGGAACACCTAGACATGCAGACGTTCATCGCCGCTGAGACCGAGGGGTACACCGAGAAATACGACGCCGCCTTGATCTTGGCCAATGTGTCCGACTTCGCCCAACAGGGCGCACTGCGGATCCAGTGGTCAATGCCGATGGGGCCGGAGATGCCGTGGTACGCGGCTGAGGTGCCTACCGTCTTCGTCTCGCTCAACATGCCCAACCACCTGATCGACGTACCGATGGTGAAGACGGCGATCAACGCCCACACCCCGACAAAAGAAACGGTGCAAGCGCTCGTGGCCAAACTCGTCGGACGCAGCGAATTCATGGGTACGTATAACGACAACGTCTGGTGCGACTCCTGGGACACCCGACGCTGACCTGGGCGGACTCGCCCGTGAGTTTGCCTGACTCCGGTAGCAAGCCGCACTTCGTCGTACGGATCTCCATCAAGTTCGACGGTGCGGCTCGCTCATCGCGCTTCTCACGTGAGCGCCAGCGTCCTTGAGTGATGACTTACGGATTGCGAGACCACTGGTTTTCACAAGTCCGCGCTGCCGGGGTTGTCTGCTTGGCCCTATGTGCCGGGAACGGGAGAGCGAATGAGCTTGCATCGGGATGATCCTGACCGCCGAAACGGCGGCTGGGGCCGTCCGGCTCCTGCGCTGAGGCTAGCTCTGACGCAGCCGCTACATATATTCTCCGAGTTGCCAGCAACGCCCAGATGTCGATGCGGTCGTGTGCCCCATGTGTGCCCCCGGAACATCATGACCATGATCAAGATGCACACAATGCACCGAAAGTCGGCCGTAGGGCGCGTAGCCCTCCACCTGGCGCAACCTTCGCAACGAGAAGGTCAGGGGTTCGAGTCCCCTTGGCTCCACCCTTAGCTCCACCCTGTGATGTCGCAAGACATAGGAAACACCTTGAACCCCTATGGCGGGTTTTTTCGGGGCTTGCGGGTGCCTCGGGGTTGGTAATCCACGGCTGGGTTGAGGATCAGCTGGCGGATGATCTCGCCGGTGGTGGCGTTGATGATGCGGATTCGCGGCGCGTCGTGGATCGATTTGCGCAGTGCTTCCAGCAAGGGCCGCTCGTCCTACGGCACCGGTGCGGTCACGGCTGGATGAGGCTAGTGGCCTATCCGCCCCGCGCAGCGGAACGCTGGCCACGCTCGGCTGCTGCCGGGGGCTTTGCGCCGTCTTCAAGGAGCTCGACCTGGCCGGTCAGTACCTCGGTCATGATCCGGCGGGCCACGGCCAGCAGCTCGGCAACAATCGGACTGGTCAGCGAGTAGATAACCGCGGAGCCCTCTTTGCGTGTGGTCACCAGACCGGCCCGGCGCAGCACCGCTAGCTGCTGGGACAGGTTCGTCGGCTCGATTCCGACCTCCGGCAGCATCTCGGCTACCGTGTGGTCCCGCTGGCTGAGCAATTCGAGCACCCGGATCCGCGCCGGATGGCCCAAGGTTTTGAAGAATTCAGCCTTCAGCTGGTATAGGGGTCTACTCACCGCGTGGCTCCTTGCTCACGTCGACTGACCTCCGCATCCGGCCTGGCCCGACTTTGACGTCTGATGGCTCCGCCAGTCTCCGGTAGGTCTGTGCCCGGCGGCACCGTGTCGCATGATTCAACAGTTGCTAATCTTATCAAGTTCGATGTGAGGTGCGAGTGTGCCATGGGTGAGCCCGTCGTCGCCACGGTGATGACCTGTCCGGCGGTCGCCGTGACTGCCAATACCAAGTTCAAGGACGTCGTCAATGCCCTCCTTGCCGGTGAGGCGTATGCCGTGCCGGTTGTCGACACCGAGGCCCGCCCACTCGGCACGGTCAGCGAGGCCGACCTGCTGGCCAACCTGGAGTTCCACGGCGGAACCGACGCCGTACCCATCTTGGGCGGCGCGGCTGCCCGCCGCCGCTGGCGCAAGGCTTCGGCGCTGACCGCCGCCGAGCTGATGGCCGCACCGGTGGCCGTGATCGGCGCCGACGCGCCGATCGGCCAGGCCGCCCGCCGGCTGTCCGACCCCTCCCACCTCCAGCTCTGTGTCGTCGACCATGACATGCGCCTGGTCGGCATCCTGACCCGGCGCAACCTCCTTACCGTCTATCGGCGCTCCGAGGACCGAATCGAGGCCGACGTCACCGCAGCCATCCAGGCAGACCTCAGCCGCCCCGGCCGCACCCCAGCCGCCATCACGGTGCAGGTCGACCACGGCATCGTCACACTCCAGGGAACACTCCATTACCGCAGCAGAACCGAACACGCCGGATACGCCGCATCCCGCGTCGCCGGCGTCGTGGCCATCCGCAACAAGCTGCGCTACGAGGTCGACGACCTCATGATCACCGGCTTGTGAACGGGCGCACCCGTGCCGGCCGGTTCTCCGGGCCCGGCCCGGCGGCAGCCCAGCCGGTACGGATGCGATCCTGAACAGTTGCAAACCTTCGCAACTGTGAATACGGTTCACACTGATGAGCCCCGTGTTGCAGCAATCCAGCAAGGCACCACTGGTGTGCCTGGGCTGTCGGCGCCGGCTGCGCCCATCCGGAATCACCGCCGATAACACCTGCCCCAGCTGTGGCGCCGACTCCTTCCTCACCCTCCTACCGTCGGGACGGATCCAGCTGTGGCGACCATCAGCTGCCACAGCCCACCCTGGGCCGCCGGCGCGACCAGTCTGAACGACCACGAGTCGGAACGTGGGGATGCTGCAACAGTGTTTATCTGCGACAAGCTGACGATGCTGGTCACCGGCGACCCCGTCACCGAACTCGACTCCGCGCTCAACTACGCAGCACGGCGACTGCGAGAGGCAGCCACCAACGGTGACGCCGCCGCCGCCGCGAGCCTGCTCGCATGGATCGACCATCGGCTCGACGAACGGCTCACCTTCACTGCCCGCGATGCCGCAATATCGCTGGATGCGGTCGATGTGATCGACCGTCCTCGAGGCACCCGGGCCGACTGACCTGCTCCACGGACTCCCAATCAAAATCAGTCACCGCCCCGAGCCCGTCCAGATGACCTCTAGAGGCTCTCGGGACTTGCGGCCAGGCAGTGATTCGGCAACATCGCCCGCGACGCCGAACGCGGACGCCTCATCCTCGACTGGGACCTGGGGTACGAGGAGCCCGGTACCGCATAACCCGGTCTGGGCGGCTCCGGAGCGGGCGGCGTTGCCTGCGCCGCCTTCCCATGCTTTGACTATTCCGGGTGAGCCCTGCGCGCTCGGCGGGAGCTCGCTGCGCGCCTTCTCCGTCGCCTGATTCGGTCGGCTGACTACGCGGGCGGTCCAGGCGGTACGTGTGGTGGTCGAGATGTTCGCCGGAGCCTCTTCCGAAGTAGTGCCACTGTGGGAAGTTGAAGTCCGCTGTCAGGGAGCGGGGGAGGAGCAGCGCCGCCTGCAGGAATGCCGCCAGATCGGGCACCGCGTAGATGTTCATGTCGTGACCCCAGCGCTCGAGCTGGTCGAAGAGCCGGCGGGTGTACGGC
>Ga0081455_10006048_pt1 | contig 13095 bp, 8 predicted proteins | sample TabmetS3T2R1_FD_70207 | JGI IMG/M metagenome (GOLD analysis project Ga0081455, IMG submission 70207) | Tabebuia heterophylla rhizosphere microbial communities from the University of Puerto Rico - S3T2R1 | ecosystem: Host-associated > Plants > Roots > Rhizosphere ... | reverse complement strand
CCCCATTGGCTTGCCCGGCAGACCGGCACCGCAGCCGCCGGCTGAACGTCCTGAATTTTTTTCTCTGCCAGGCCCGCCGTTCCGCGACTGGAAATTTGATGTCGCGATCAAAACCAAAGATCCGGTGCTGATTCGTGGTAATCTGGCAACCGGCCAAGCGACGACAGATCTGAAATTGATGGGCACTGGTATTAAGCCGGGTCTGCAAGGCGTGGTTCAGTTAGAGGCTGTCGAAGCTACATTGCCTTTCAGCCGACTCGATGTTTCTCGCGGCTCCCTTACGTTTAGTCCGAGCGATTCGACGAATCCAACAATAGATCTGCAAGGCACATCCGTGATCCGCGATTACACCGTGCGCGTATACGTTTACGGAACTCTGCTTTCACCACAGGCGATTTTCACCAGTGAACCGCCCCTGCCGCAGGAGGAAATCATTTCGTTGATCGCTACCGGTGCGACGCGCCAGGAACTCTCGACCGGAAACGTTCTGGCGGGGCGCGCGGCGACGCTGTTGGTGCAACAACTGTACCGCAAAATCGTTAAAAAAGGTGAGCCAACCGACAGCAACACGGTTTTCAATCGGTTGGATCTGGATTTGGGAACAGTCGATCCCCGCACCGGTCAACAGCAAGCAACCGTACGGTTCAAGCTCACCGACCAGCTTGTGATGACTGGTGACGTCGGCGTTCATGGTGATTTTCGAGGGAAGCTGAAATATCTTATTCGTTTTCGATAGGAGCCTGTTGAAGTACTCAGCCATGCCGCGTTGCTGCCGATTTTTCGCCTCTCCTAGGCGCGAGGAGGGCGCATACCCGCAGTGGTCTGTAACCGACGAGCAACGCCGGAGAAGCGAAAAAGCGGCGCAACCCGGATGGCGATTGCGCTTTCGGCTGTCTGGCTTCGTTGCTTGCTCCTCACAGGTCACTTCAAACATGCTCGTCGCTCGCGCCTTGCCTTCCGGCCAAAAGCGCTGTCGCGCGACGTGGCTGAGTACTTCAACAGGCTCCTAACATGCGACACGGGATCCTCTTCTCGCTCGGCACCGTGATCCTGGCTTTTGAAGTCGCAGCGCAGAGCGTCGATGTCGTGCGACCAGAAGATCAACAGAAGGCGCGGCGGGCAGTCGTGAAGGAGCAGGAAAAGCGTGCCAAGCGGACCAGCATCATCGAATTTCGCGGCGAACAGGCGTTTAAGGAAAAGGAATTGCGCGTCGCGCTCAAAGAGGAGATCACAACGATCGAAGATTTTGGATTGAGCCCCGCGCGCGCCGACGATCTCGCGTTCTTTCTTGAAGTGTTTTATCGAAAACACGGCTACGCCAAAGTGGACGTGCACTATGTAATTGAATCTGGGGACCGCTTGCGTCTGGATATCAACGAAGGTCCCCGTTTCCTCCTGAGCCAGGTCATCTTTGATGGAAACGCGCATGAGCCGGCGGACAAACTCTTCGACTACATGGTGGGTCCGACACGAGAGCGATATTCACAGATGGAAAAAAGACTTCCCTTTGTGGCTGCGGATCTGGAGGAAGGCACGCATCTGGTGCAGCGGTTCTATGTTGCCGAAGGTTTTCTTGACGCGGTAGTCGATCCTCCGCGTGACCAATTTCACTCCGAAAGCAGTGACGTCGATGTAACGGTGCCAGTCCACGAAGGCCGACAGTATTTTTTTGGCAACATCACGTTTAGCGGTCAAACGGTTTACGGTGCGGATGCGCTCCGCGGCCAGATATCTGACCTCCTCCAACGGCCTTACACCGACCTGCGAGTCGAGGACATCCCGCGCCGTCTCGAAGCATATTTTAAGGCGCGCGGTTATTACGATGTCAAAGTAGTCGCAGATGGCGCGCCGGACGTGGCGGCGAATGGGCGTGTTCCGGTGCACATCGTGGTTTCACCGGGGCCCGTTTATCACTTCGATGGTGTGACCGTTTCCGGGTTACGCCGGTTGCGTCCCAGTTTTGTGGCGAAGCGTTTCACCAGGTTAGAGGGCAAAACGTACAGCCCTGATGTTTTAGACGAGCGGTTTCGAACGCTCATGAAGACCGGGCAGTTCAACGTGCTGCAAATCAAACCGGTCCCAGTCGATGGACATTTGTTGCGGCTCGATATCTCGGCGGAGGAGGCCAAAAGTAAGGAATTTGGTTTTTGGGTCGGATTCGACACCTACGAAGGAGCACTCGCTGGCGTGCAAGTTGGCGATCGCGATCTGTTCGGGTACGGTCGTCCGCTCACAGCGACCATCGAAGTCTCGCAACGCAGTTACCGAGGCGAAATTTTATATGAGGACCCGTTCTTTCTTGACACAGATTTTGTGTTCACTGCGCGAGTGTCTGCTTTCACCTTCGATTACGATGGCTACACAAAGTTTGAACTGGGTGGACGATTTGAGCTTAGTCGCAAAATTACCAAATACGAAGAGGCATCGCTGACTTTTTCGGCGCGTCACGTGCAGATTACTGACTCAGAAATCAGGCCGAGTTTTCTTCTTGGACCAGAGAATTACCAGGTAGACACGATCGGGCTCACAAACACGCTTGACTTCCGTGAGAGCCCATATGTGAACCCGCGGGGATTTCTCGTCGGTAACACATTTGACGTCGCGTCAAGCGCATTAGGAAGTGATATCGAATTTGTCCGCGGCACGATGAGAGTTGGGTACTATCTTCCGTTTGGACCCAAACCGCTCACTCCGGGCGTGGTTGTTGACGATCAGCCCGCCGAAAAAACTGGTTTCCAGCGATGGATCCATCAGTCATCGATCGCATTTGGCGCGCGCGCCGGTATTATCAACTCGCTCACGGCCAGCGGCTCCGACGAGGCGACCGCCATTCCGATCGACGAACGTTTTTTCAATGGCGGCGCCACAACCGTGCGAAGTTTCGCCGAGCGCGATCTCGGGCCACACGATAATCACGGTCATCCGGTCGGCGGAGAATTTTTCACTGTCTTCAACGTTGAATACACATTCCCAATCTTTGGGGAACTGCAGGGAGCCGTGTTTACTGACGCTGGCAATCTGTTGCCGACCTCCGAGGAAGTTGGGCTGAACGACATGCGCTACGCAATCGGGGCTGGCCTGCGTTACAAGTTGCCGGTCGGTCCAATCCGCCTCGATTACGGTGTGAATCCTGACCCGCACGAGTTCGAAGATTTCGGTGCGTTTCATTTCAGTTTCGGTTTTGCGTTTTGAGGCAATGCAGCCGAGGCAAACCTGTGTCGATGTTCGTGTCTCATTAACACCCGCCTTCAGCCGGGGGCGTTGAATAACTGAGTGGCAGAACCGCTTCAGCGGTTTTTTGCGATGATTGAAAACCGCTAAAGCGGTTGCAAAGAATGTACTAGCGGCCGTCACCCAGCTAAAGCAGGGTGTTAATGAAATTCACGAATGATGAAACAACCGGAAAAATTAGGTGACACGCCGCCGGCAGAATTCCGGAAACAGTTGCATGAACTCGCGGATTGGATTGCGGATTTTCGTGAACACATCGAGCAACTGCGCGTCGCGCCTGACGACAAACCCGGCGCTATTCGCGAGCAACTCCCAAAGCGCGCACCAGAGGAAGGCGAGCCGTTCGAGAAAATTCTTAGCGACGTCGATCAGATCATCGTTCCAGGCATGGTGCACTGGAGCCATCCGATGTTTCTCGGTTACTTCGGCTGGACTAGCACCGCGCCCGGAATTCTGAGCGAAATTCTAACCGCGCCGCTGAACGTGAACGCAATGACGTGGCGCACCTGTCCCGCCGCGACCGAGCTTGAAACGGTCGTGATCGGCTGGCTACGGCAATGGGTTGGTTTGTCTGAGGAATTCGAGGGCGTTATTTATGACACGGCGTCGGTTGGGATCATGCACGCGCTGGCGGTCGCGCGCGAAGAAGCCGCGCCATCGACGAGAAAATTTGGACTGACGGATCGGGACCTGCCGCGCTTTCGCATTTATACCTCGGCTCAGGCCCATAGCTCGGCTGAAAAAGCGGCGATCGCGCTTGGTCTGGGTGAGGAAAACGTGGTCCACATTCCGAGCGACGAACAATTCCGAATCGACGTCAACGCGTTAGGCCAAAGTATCGCAGAAGATAAGCAGAATGGCCTTCAGCCGATGGCGGTCATCGCCACGGTAGGGACGACATCGACTGCAAGCGTCGACCCCGTTCACGACATCGGCAAGCTTTGCCGCGAAGCAAAAATCTGGCTGCACATCGATGCCGCTTACGGGGGTGGATTCGGCATGCTGCCGGAATACGAATGGATCAGGAAAGGCTGGGAGCTGGCGGACTCGATCGTGATCAATCCGCACAAGACGGTGTTTGTGCCGCTGGATTTCAGTGTGCTTTACGTACGCGACCTTGCACGATTGTGGCGGGTTTTCAGCCTTGTGCCGGAATATTTGCGTGGTGACACGGTCGAGGCGGAGAAAAACTATATGGACTATGGCATCCAGCTTGGCCGCAGATTCCGCGCACTCAAAGCATGGGTGATCTGGCGCTCGTTAGGCCGGGCCGGAGTTGTTGCCCGCCTGCGCGAACAAATTCGTCTCGCGAACCTGCTCGCGGACTGGATCAAAAACGACGATCGCTTCGAGTTATCCGCGCAACCCAGCATGGGCGTGGTCTGTTTTCGGTTCATCGATGCGGATGAGAAGAAGCTCGACCAATTGAACAGCGATATTGTAGAGCGAATCAACGCCTCCGGGCGCGCGTATCTAACCCAAACAAAATTGCGCGGACGAACAGTAATGAGAATTGGCTTCGGGAACGTGCTCACTACCGAAGAGCATCTGCGCATGGGGTGGGAGATAGTTCGCAACAGGGCAGCGGAGTTGTAGCCGCTTCGCTGTGCGAAGTGCGGCGCTGATCGTCGGTTCCACTTCCCCGCGCAGCCCGCAGGGCGACGGGGTACAGATTTGCAGTGGGGATTCGCCTTCGCTAATTTTTGTCCCTTATGATGAAGTTACTGCGCAGGCACCGGGACTGGCTCATGATTGTGATCGCGATCCTGGCAATTCCTTTCGTTTTTTATTTCGTGCAACGCCCGGATTACGGCGCAATCGGCAGGGACCACTTTGCTCGTATTTACGATCGGAATGTTTCGGTCTTGGAAGCGCAACAAATCGCGCGCCTTCTTAGTCTGGCGCAGGCCCTTGGGATGTCTGATTTTGTGGGAACAATGACAGCAGGAGCCGGGTTCAACCAGAATCAGGCCACGGTCCAATTCATCTTTAACCTGCTGGTCCTGCGGCATGAAGCCGAACAGTTGGGACTGCGCCCGAGTGCTTCGGAGGTTGCTGATGTCGTGCGAAAGCTGCCGGCCTTTCATGGCGATTCGGGGTTCGACATTAATAAGTTCAATGATCTTGTGCAGAACGCGTTAGCGCCGCTGGGTCTAACTGAAGACCACATCGAACAACTCGTGCGCGATCAGATCTGCTTGAGTGAAATCCAAAAGCTTCTGGCCGCCAGCGTTTCGCTTCCCAAGAGCGAGTTGGATGAAAATTTTCAGCGTGGCTACGACAAACTCTATGTCAGCGTGATTCGGTTTCACTCCTCCGACTTCGATAAAGACATCAAGATTAGCGATGAAGATGTACAAAAATATTACGACGCGCACAAAACGGAGTTGAAAACCGATGAGAAACGCAAGGTCGAGTTTGTTCAACTGACGCTGAAGGAGGAGGAGAAGAAGTTGGCGGGCAAAGAACGGATCGAGGCGTTACAAAAGCTCGCGGATCGCGCGACGGACTTCACTCAGGCGTTACTGGAAAAGGGCGCGGACTTCAAGCAGGCAGCAGCGAAATTTCAACTGCCAGTGCTCGAGACGGGCGAATTCACTGCGGCAGAACCTGATCCGCAGTTGAAAGGCGATCGGCAGCTTGGCACCGCGGCCTTCAAGCTGTCGGAGCAGGAGCCGCACAGCGATGCTGTCCAGGTGGCGGATGGATTTTACATTCTGCATTTGACCGGGAAAACCGAGGCGCGGCCGCTCGCGCTCGAAGAAGCCAAACCCAAAATCGTGGACGCGTTAAAGAAGACGCGGGCGCGGGAGTTAATGTCCACCAAAGGCGCGGAGCTGGTGCAGCAACTCCGCGAAGCAAAAACATCTGGTCAGTCGCTTGACGCCACCATCGCAAAAGCCGGCGTAAAACCTGAGAAGCTCGCGGCGTTTTCATTAATCGAAGAAGAATCGGAAAAACCTGAAGGCGACGCGCAGAAAAAACAGTCGCCTGAGCTTCTCGCGATTAAAGACGGGGTGGCGTTGCTCAACGCCGGCGATGTTACCGATTTTGTGCCGTCGGGCACGGATGGACTTGTTGCGATCTTGGAAAAGCGAGAGCCTGTTGAGAACGCGGGTGCCGGGGAGAAAAAGGCAGCGTTCGAAAAGAGAATCCTTGAGAACAAGGAGCGCATTGTTCTTATTGAATGGTTGCGTGACCGTCAGCAAGCAGCAGGCTTGGAGTCCAAGAAAGGTTAGGGCTCACACGAGTCGTTGTGATCATTGTGATCGTTTAGGGAGAACAATAGATGGCAACAGCCGACGAAATATTTGACGACGCCAGCGGTGATGTTGCCATCGGCGCCCTGGACGTCGCGGTCGAAAAGTACCACCGGTGCGTGCAGCTTGATCCCAATTTCTTTGATGGTTGGCACGCGCTCGGGATGGCGCTGATGAAGCTCGGGCGATTCGAAGAAGCGATCGAAGCGGGCAAAAAAGCGGTGGAATTGCGGCCTAACGACCAGATCGGCTGGACAAGTCTTTCCCTGTTTTACAACCGCGCCGGCAACATCAAGGAAGCAGAAGCCGCCGGCACGAAAGCAAAAATCCTGAGCTGGGGCGGTAAGATCAGCAAAGAATAGTCTAAGGTTGCTTTCTGGGTGACTGCTACATCCTCGCAGCCATTTGGCCGGCTGTGCTTTCAGTAACACCGCGGCTTTAGCCCGGTGTTACTTTTCGGTCAGCTGGGAAAACCGTTTAAACGGTTTCTTGATACGAGCGAGCCAACACCGCGCTGAAGCGCGATGTTAACAAGACCGTTGGCGTCTGACACAGACGCCCTACAACGAAGCGTCACCAGATATTCACGCGTTTGTCCGCCGGGCGAACCATCGCAGAACCATTCGGAACGTTGAAGGCCTTTTGGAATTCCGGCATGTTCGCCAGCGGCCCGTTCACGCGAAACTGCGCCGGCGAATGCGGATCGGTTGTGAGTCGCAGCTTTTGATCTTCGTCGCGAATCTTTGAGCGCCAGATCGCGGCGAAAGACAGGAAAAAGCGTTGCTCTGGTGTAAGACCGTCGATCTTCTTGTTTCTTTCCTCCGGATGTTTGTCGAGCGCCTTCTGTAACGCAGCGTACGCGAGCTTCACTCCTCCAATGTCAGCAATGTTTTCACCTTGTGTAAGTTCGCCATTCACATGCTGGCCCGGCAGCGGCTCGTATCCCGAATATTGATCGACGACCGCTTTGCGGCGCTTGTTGTATTCGTCCGCCGATTTCTGGGACCACCAGTCGCGCAGGTTGCCGACGGCATCGAACTGCCGCCCTTGATCATCGAAGCCGTGTGTCATTTCATGGCCGATGACCGCGCCGATTGCTCCATAGTTCACCGCGTCGTCCGCATTCGCGTAGAAGAACGGCGGCTGCAAAATGCCGGCTGGAAATACGATCTCGTTCATGGTCGGCTGATAATAGGCGTTCACGGTCGGCGGCGTCATTCCCCAGTCGGTGCGATCGACTGGTTTGCCGATCTTCTGCAGGTCGCGATCGGCTTCAAACTTGTTAGCGCGAACGCTGTTCATAACGAACGGGCCGCGGTCGATCTCCAGCAACGAATAATCAAGCCACTTATCGGGATAACCGATTTTGACGTTCATCGCGGCGAGTTTCTTGAGCGCTTCCTTTTTTGTTGGTTCGTCCATCCAATCGAGCGTTTTTATTCGGTCTGCCAGTGCCTCCTTCAAGTTGTTCACGAGTTCGAGTGCGCGCTCCTTTGCTGCGGGTGGGAAATAAAAACCGACGTACAGCTTGCCAAGCGCATCGCCAATGTCGCCGTCCTCGGAGGTCACCACGCGTTTCCAGCGCGGCTTGTTTTGCTGGGTGCCGCGCAAGACTCGCTCGTTAAAATCGAAATCCTCGTCGACGAAATCCTTGGAAAGATATGGCGCGGTCGCGTTGATCAGATTCCAGCGGAGGTATGCCTTCCAATCATCCAGCGATGTCGATTTGAACAAATTATTCGCCGCTTTGAAAAACTCCGGCTGATGCACGTTGACGTCGCCCGGTTCAAGCAGGTTGATGGAGTTGAAGTAATCGCTCCAGTTCCAATCGGGCGTCAGATCCTGCAGATATCGCACGCCCATCTTATTATAATTTTTGATTGGGTCGCGAAGCTCCACGCGCGTGCGCGATGCTTCGGCCAGTTTGGTTTCCAGGGCCATGATCTTCTTTGCGTCCTCGGCCGCTTTCTCCGGCGGTTGGCCTAACAAAGTCAGCGTCTTCGTCACGTGAGCGACATACTTTTCGCGCTTCTGTTTCATGTCGGCGTCCTGCTTTGTGTAGTAATCTCGATCCGGCATGCCTAATCCGCCCTGCACCGCCTGGGCAATGTCGTGATTGCTGTCCTTCGCGTCCTGGCCCGAGCCAAAACTGAAGAATGCATTGATGCCGAGGCTGTGCAGGTGTGCGATCTCCTTAAGCACATCCTGTCGATCTTTCATTGCGTCGATTTTCTGAAACTCCTCCTTCAGGGGCTTAATGCGCGCGGCTTCGATCGCCTTTTCGTCCATTCCGCTCGCGAAGTAATCAGCGACTTTCTGTGTCTCCGGCGCAAGCTTCGGGTCGACCTGGGTTTGCGACGCCTTCTCCGCGATTGTGTGCAGCGCGTCATTATTGCGTTCGATCAACTCATTGAACGCTCCCCATCGGGAATATTCCGGAGGGATCTCCGTGCGCTTGATCCACGCGCCGTTGGCGTAATTAAAGAAATCGTCACCGGGCTTCACAGAGGTATCGATGTTTGCTGGATCGAGCGGCGGTGGATTTTGCAAAGCCTGCAAGTGGGCGACTAACCCCAGCGAGCAACACAATGAACTGATGGTCGTGATAAAGGACTTCATGATGTAGAAACGAAATAAGGTTCCGGAATTGTTCAATGCGGATTAGACCCTTCGCACGCACTTACGTTGAAGCGCCGCGCGGAACTAATCCACATCGCAGTCCGCTGTCCAGCCGTGCGTCGCAGTAGCTGCGCGATTTTGTAACCACGCCTTCTCGATGGGGGGCGCATCAAGACGTGTGTTGTTCCTGCCCTACAACTGTTCGATCACGTATCCCCGTTTTTGCAGCAATGTAACAACGCTGCGCGGCCCCGAGAAATGAAGCGCGCCTGCCACAATCGCGGTGGGCTTGCCCGTTTTCAGTTCCGCCTCGATTCGCGGAATCCATTTCACGTTGCGATCATCGACGAACCGCGCTGCGATCCTGGGCGCTTTTGACCGTAGCGGCGCGTCACCCGCCCACAGCGCATTAGTGTCGCCCTTCCGCCACGCTTTGTACATCCTGCCGGACTCCTTGTCGCCATGGTCGGGCTGAACAAGCGCGTCCTGCAACATGAACTCGCCGTCTCGATCGGACAATCCACCCATCACTGCAACGTGTTCATTAACCGATTCCAGCCCGCCGATCTCCTTTCCCAATTTTATGGCGTGATCCACGAAATAATTATCCAAGCCATGGGATGCGGATGCTTTGCTGTACGATGCCGGCGCCGCCAGATGCTGGGCGATCCACCACGGCTTGTAACGAAGCTGGCTGTCGAAACTCGCCAGTTTCTCACCCTTTCCGCCGCGAGCATCGGATATGATCGTAAACATGTTTTTGCGGAGCCACGCTAACAACTCCGGGCTAATCTTTGAACGGATGTCTTGTCCCGGCGGATATTTGGCCGCGGCCTCAAACTTCTTTTGAAATTCCGCGTGCCGGGTTGGATCGAATTCAAAGATGAAACGGGTGCTGTCTCTTAGCGCAATGTCATAAGGCTTGGGCAATGGATAATCTTTTTTGCCCAGCGCATGAATCGAGCCCACGAGATAAAACGGCGCCTTCGCGTTCGTCACGCGCCAGACGCAACATTTCGGAAATTTTTTGGCGGGCGGAGCTGCGTCCGTTGCGAGCGGCGTCAAGATTAGTGCGACGAGCAACGCGATCGGGCCACGGGCGGCGCGTCGAATGGAAAAAAACATTTTCCGGTGTTTACCGCGAAAAATCCGCAAGTCAATCGGGAGTTTGAATGCACAAAGAGCAATTAGCTTGCCTTCGGTGTGGGTTCAGCTGAGGCGTGGCAGCTCGGAACGCTTTGGCGGCTGGGAAGCCGTCAGTCCTTGAGATCGACGCGGTTTTTGATACCATAGCGCAGGCATGCCCCTCCCAACGAAGTGTTGTTCGGTTCTCGCGTGTCTTTTCGGTTCGTTGGCCCTTACATCCTCGATTGCGATTGCAGCGGCCGAATGGCAGGTGATCAAAGTAAGCGGGCACGATTATCTGAGCGTGGACAACATTTCCAAGTTTTACGGCTTGCCCGTAGAAGTCGTCCCGTCCGGCGCGAAAATACAATCAGAGGCAGCCGATCATCCGCTGGAATTCGTCAGCGGCAGCCGTGAAGCCGTGATCAATGGCGCTCGAAGTTGGTTGTGTTTTCCCGTGATTGAACAGGATGGAAAATTTCTGATCTCGCGCACTGACGTAGCCAAAACCATTGAACCGCTCGTGCGGCCTCATCGAGTCGCAGACGTAGGCAAGGTTCAAACAGTCGTGCTGGATCCCGGGCACGGCGGTCACGACAAGGGGCAGATGAGCCGTTACGGGGCGGAAAAAGATTTTGCCCTCGATGTAGCGCGAAAGCTCCGGCCGATTCTGCAGGCGAAAGGGTTGCGGGTGATTATGACGCGCGAAGGCGATTATTTTGTGCCGTTGGAAGTGCGGGCGAAAATTGCCAACTCTGCACGCGACTCGATTTTCGTCAGCATTCACTTCAACGCGACCAACGATGATCCGAACGCCACCGGGTTCGAAATTTTTTCGTTTACACCGCGCGGCGCGCCTTCAACTTCCGACGCAACCGTGGGGGCGAACTCGGTCTACATGCAGCCCGGCAGTTCGGTGGATGCGCAAAGTATGGCGCTCTCCGCGTGCATTTATCATTCAGTTCTTGGTCACCTCCGTGAGTACGACCGTGGTATCAAACGCGCACGGTTCGCGGTGCTGCGCCTCACGAAAGTGCCGGCGGTGCTGATCGAATGTGGGTTTCTGACTGAGCGCGGCGAAAGCAAATTGATCTCGAACAAAGATTGGCGCGCGAAACTGGCTGGCGCGATTGGCATAGGAATCGAAAATTACCGCGCGCTGCCAGTCAAGAAACAGCCGCCAACGCTCGTCGCCGATTATCGGCGTGAGGCGAAGTCGTCGCCAGTTGACGCTGTCATTCAAGAAGGAACTGTGAAAGAAGCCGACGCAAGCTTACTTGAGCTGGTCGGTCGATCCGCCTTTCTCGCGCAACCACAAACGTCAACTCCCGCAAAAAGATCGTCTCTTGAATCTGCACCCATTATTCCCTGAGATTTGCAGCGGTACGAGTGCCTGCGTTCCAACGTTTGAACTGAGACGTGTTGTTCTATTTGGCCCAGTAACGGATTGGTCTTGACCGTCTGGTCGGAGACGGGAAATGATCTGCAATAATCTCAACGAAAGGATACGATGAAAAAATGCATGACCTACGCGATGGTCGCCCTCTTTGGGGCTATCGCTGTTTCCATCGCCGCAACGCCGGACAAGGCCGCGATGGAAGGAAAAGAAAAAGCCGCCTGGCAAGCCTTTAAGGATAAGAACGAAGCGGACTTCAAAAAGCTCGTGGATAAGGATATCCGCTGCGTTTACGACACTGGCGTCTCGAATATGGCCACGGAATTGGACGCCATGAAAAAGTGGGACATGAAGTCGTTTGCCATCAGCGATTACGATATCTTTTCCGACGAGAAGGACGTGATCGTGTCTACCTACACGGTAAAAGTCGAAGGCACATTTGATGGGAAAGACATGTCGGGCACCTATAATGCTGGAAGCGTCTGGAAAAAAGAAGGCGGCAAGTGGCTCGCGATTTTCCACACCAACATCAAGCAAGCCGCGTCGCAGTAGGCCGACCTGTCATTCGTTAATCGGAAGCTGCGTACCAGCCATGGCGCTATGCGCCGTTTTGATAGCGCGTTCTCTATGACGGTAGACGTATCGCTTGCGCCTCGTGACTCATCACTTGTCACTCGTCACTTATGACCTTAGCGTAAGCTCAGATTGCGGGGGAGCCGCCATGGCTGAGAGTCCAGCTATTTGGAACAAGTAGCTGCGAGACCCCTTGAACCTGATGCGGGTAATGCCGACGAAGGGAGCGAGGGTCCGATGCCGGACTGGCGATTTCAGCGATGCGATTTTTCCGCGCGTGACCTTGAGTTTTTAAATGAGACACAATCTGGAAACCAGGAAGCCAAGAATAATTTTGGTCCGATTCTTCATGGGTTCCTGGGTTTCTGATTCATCTTTTCTCGACATTTGTGCGCGCCTATGAATACGAACAAAGGGGTTGAAGAATCGAGGGTGGGTGAAGCGCCTCTTCCAAATTCGAGAAAGGTTTACGTTAACGGCGAAATTCATCCCGGGATTCGTGTACCGTTTCGCGAGATAACACTCGCACCGACTAAGTCCATGAACGGTGAAATCGAAATCAATGAGCCGGTGCGGGTGTACGATACGAGCGGACCATGGAGTGATCCGGATTTTCAAGGTGAAGTCACACAAGGTCTTCCGCCGTTGCGCGCAAAGTGGATTCGGGAACGCGGTGACGTGGAGGAGTACGACGGACGGAAAGTTCGACCGGTCGACGATGGCTACTTGTCTGAATCGCACGCGGTGCATGCGGAAAGGAAACGTCCAACGTCCAACGTCCAACGCCCAACGTCGAAGCCAGAGAGCGGGAACGGAACCGGTGATAATTCGGCGTTGGATGTTCAGCGTTCGGCGTTCGGCGTTTGTCGAAGAGTTCTTCGTGCGAAGTCT
>Ga0081455_10006047_pt1 | contig 13099 bp, 10 predicted proteins | sample TabmetS3T2R1_FD_70207 | JGI IMG/M metagenome (GOLD analysis project Ga0081455, IMG submission 70207) | Tabebuia heterophylla rhizosphere microbial communities from the University of Puerto Rico - S3T2R1 | ecosystem: Host-associated > Plants > Roots > Rhizosphere ... | reverse complement strand
CCCGCTTCACCGTGCTCGACGACCGCGACCAGGCCGAGATGATGGAGCGCGCCAGTCTCGCCGTGATGCTCGACGCCTCGCGCGCGCCCGACAGCGCCATCGGCCGAGCCCTGCTGACCGCCATGGCCAGCGCCGCCGACGTCACCTTCAAGGAGATCCTGCGCGAGGCGTGCCTCAGCCGCGATCATTTCATGGCCTGGACCGATGCCGCCGGCAGCGCCGAGGCGGCCGCACGGCAGGTGTCTTCGGTGCTCGGTCTGGATGACAGCGACCGCCTGGAAGACGTCGAGCGCGAGATCGTCGACGGGCCGAACCTGCCGCGAGCGCTCTGGCGGCGCGCGGCAGATGCGCTCGCCGCGAGCAGCAATGCCGACCAGAAGCAGGCCGCCCGCCTCCTCGAGGCCATGCACGCAACCGATACTGCACAGGTCGACGAATATCTGGGTGTGTTCCTGACAGAGACCGCCAAGACACTGCGCGACGCGGTCGCCACCAACAATTTCAGGAAGAAGAATGCCGACCTCGGCCACCGGTTCGACGCTGAAATCGTCCGCCTGCCGCCGCTGATCGAGCAGCGCCGGGCGCTGATGGTGCGTGACCGCACCGAGGCCCTGCTGCACATCGCCATCGCGGTTGCCGCAAACTACCGGCGCGAGAAGCAGGAGCGCGGCCTGCTCGACTATGACGACCTCATCGACAAGACGCTGGCCCTGTTTGCCAGCGGCGCATCCGGCTGGGTTCACTACAAGCTCGACCGCGGCGTCGACCATGTGCTGATCGACGAAGCGCAGGATACCAGCCCCCGGCAGTGGGACATCATCGCCCATATCATCTCGGAATTCACCACGGGCGCCGGCGCGCGCGACGGCATGGTGCGCACGGTGTTCGCGGTCGGCGACGAGAAGCAGTCGATCTTCTCCTTCCAGGGCGCCGCGCCGCGGGAATTCGATGCGCGCCGATGGGAGCTGAAGAAGAAGTTCGAGGACGCCGAACTGAAATTCGAGTCCATTCCCTTCACCTATTCGTTCCGTTCGGGACAGGCGATCCTGAAATCCGTCGACCATGTATTCCGCGAGGAGGCGATTTACCGCAGCATCCACGCCGAGAAGACCTATCCCCTGCACGAAGCGCTGCCCGATGCCGGCCCGAGCCAGATTGATCTCTGGGAGCTTGCGGTCGCCGACGACAAGCAGGACATCGAGGGTTGGCGCGCGCCGTTCGACGGCGTGCCGGTCACCAGTGCCGAGGTCAAGCTTTCGAAACGCATCCAGGCCGAGATCAAGCGGCTCGTCGCCGGCAACACCATGACCGGACGCCTCGGCGATCGCCGCCGTCTCACCTATGGCGACGTGCTGGTTCTGGTGCGTCGGCGCGGCAATCTGTTCGATGCCGTGATCCAGGCGCTGAAGCACGCCGGCGTTCCCGTCGCCGGCGCCGACCGGCTCAAGCTCACCGAGCATATTGCGATCATCGACCTGATGAACCTCGCGGATGCGCTGCTGCTGCCGCAGGACGATCTGGCGCTCGCCGTCGCGCTGAAGAGCCCGCTGTTCAACCTTACCGAAGACGAGCTGTTCACGCTGGCCTGGAACCGCAGGGGATCACTGCGCGCTGCCCTGGCTGCGCACGCCGCCGGGAATGACAGGTTCAAGGAGGCACTGGACCGCCTCGCGCAATGCGAGCAGCGCTGCCGCACCGAAACGCCGTTTGCCTTCTATGCCTGGCTGCTCGGCGGCGACAATGGCCGCGCACGCATCCTGCGCCGGCTCGGGCACGAGGCCAACGATGCGCTCGACGAATTCCTCGAACTGGCGCTGTCCTACGAGAGGAAGGCGCCGGCTTCGTTGCAGGGATTCATGGCATGGCTGCGCGCTGCCGACACCGAGGTGAAGCGCGACATGGAAATCTCGCGCGACGAGGTGCGCGTAATGACGGTGCACGGCGCCAAGGGACTGGAAGCCTCGGTGGTGATCATGGCCGATACCACGACATCGCCGTCCGACACGCAGCGCCTGCGCCTCGTTCACGTGCCGCAGGGCAATGGCGGCAAGGTCGTGGTGTGGGCCGGGCGCAAGGCGGATGATCCGCCCTGCGTGGCCGATGCGCGCAACGCGATGCTGGAAGAGACCGAGCATGAATATCGCCGCCTGCTTTATGTCGCGATGACACGCGCGGCCGACCGGCTGATCGTCGCGGGCTGCATGCCCGGCAACCGCAACAGCGTCCGCGACTATTCCTGGTACGATCTGGTCAGGCGGGGACTTGAGAACTCCGATCTGTCGTACGAGGAAATTCCGGCCGGCGACGGTGTCGTGAAAAGCTACAGGCTTGCCGCGGATGTAACGCCACCGGCGGACGGTCAGTTCGACCTGTTCGCCAATGCGCCTCTCCCACTGCCAGAATGGCTGCTGATGCCCGCCCCGCCGGAGCAAGCTACCGACAACAGGCTTCGGCCATCCGATGGCGGCGAGGACCACGGCAAGCGTTTGCGGAGCGGCGAATCCATGGCGCTGCGCGCGCGGGCGCTGCAGCGCGGCGTGCTGGTGCATCGCCTGCTGCAATCGCTGCCCGATCTCGCCACCGAGCGCCGCCGCGACCTTGCCCTGAATTATCTCGCCCGCAACGCGCAAGGCTGGACCGATGCCGAGCGCGAGGCGCTGGCGGAACAGGTTCTGGCGCTGATCGCCGACCCGCGCTTTGCGCCGGTGTTCGCGCCGGGCAGCCGGGTCGAGGTGCCGATCGTCGGCCGGCTCGAGGGGCGGCTGGTGTCCGGCCAGATCGACCGGCTGGTGATCACCCCGGCCGAAGTCCTGATCGTCGACTACAAGACCAACCACGCCCCGCCCGGGACGGCTGCGGAGGCCCCGGAAGGCTATGTCCGCCAGCTCGCCCTCTACCGGGCCGTGCTTTCCCGACTTTATCCCCAGCACCCCATCCGGGCGGCGCTGCTGTGGACCGAAACGCCTGATTTGATGGAGATTTCGGCCCCCGCGCTGGACGCGGCACTGGCATCCCTATCATCTCGGCGTGAGCCTGCTTGACCCGGCAAGGAGGCGTTCATAGGTTGGCCGCATGCTGTTTGGGCGCGATTCCCGCGCCCGTTATCATGTAAACGAACGAGGTATCCCATGGCCGTTGGCAAGGTTTCTGACGCCGATTTCGAAGCCGAAGTTCTCAAGGCGAACGGTCCCGTCGTCGTCGACTTCTGGGCCGAGTGGTGCGGCCCCTGTCGCATGATCGCGCCCGCGCTCGATGAGATCGCAGGCTCGATGGGCGACAAGGTCAAGATCGTGAAGCTCAACGTCGACGAGAGCCCGAAGACCGCATCGAAGTATGGCGTGATGTCGATCCCGACCCTGATGATCTTCAAGGGCGGCGAGATGGCTTCCCGCCAGGTCGGCGCCGCGCCAAAGGCAAAGCTGCAGCAGTGGATCTCCGCTGCCGTCTGATCGACGTCGATCAAGGAATGCCAAAACGGCCGGCGCTCAGCCGGCCGTTTTTGTTCTGAAGTTATTTGGTTCTGAGCATGATCTTTTCCGAAAACCGGTTCCTACTTTTCGGGATCATGCTCTAGTTCGGCGGCGTGCCGTTCAGCGCCAGCACGTGGCCGGCGAGGTAGAGCGAGCCGGTGATTAGAATGCGCGGCGGCGTCTCGTAGGCGAGCTTCGCGAGCGAGCGCAGCGCCGCCTCGACGCCGTCGGCGATCTCGACGCGCATGCCGAGTTGACGCGCGGCATCGGCCAGGCGATCCGGCGGCATCGCATTGTCCGTATCCGGAATGGCGACAGCGATGATGTGACGGGTCTGCCCGGCAAAATTGGCGAGAAAGCCGCGCGCATCCTTGTTGCCCATCATGCCTGCGATGATCACGAGCTGGCGCGGCACGCGCTCCTCGAGATCGCCCAGCGCCGCAGCAACAACGCGGCCGCCTTCGGCATTATGCCCGCCGTCGAGCCACACTTCCGAGCCGGCCGGCGCCTGCTCGATCAGGCGGCCGGAGGAAAGCCGCTGCATCCGCGCCGGCCATTCGGCGCCGACGATGCCGGCCTCGAACGCGGCGTGGCTGATCCTGAACGCATCGGTCGCGCGCAGCGTCGCGATCGCAAGCCCGGCATTGTCGAACTGGTGGCGGCCGAACAATTTCGGCGCCGCCAGATCCATCAAGCCGCGATCGTCCTGATAGACCAGACGCCCGCGCTCGACGCCGGCCTGCCATTGCTGGCCCGCGGCAAACAGCGGCGCGCGCATGCGGCCGGCCCGCGCCTCAATCACGGCCATCGCCTCATCGGCCTGCTCGGCGCAGACGACCGGCGCGCCACGCTTGATGATGCCGGCCTTCTCGCCGGCGATCGCGGCGAGCGTGCTGCCCAGAAAATCCATGTGATCCATGCTGACCGGCGTGATCACGCTCAGCAGCGGATTCTCGACGACGTTGGTGGAATCCAGCCGCCCGCCGAGACCTACTTCCAGCAGCACGACATCGGCGGGATTATCGGCAAACAGGCAGAAGGCCGCCGCGGTCTTGCCCTCGAACACGGTCAGCGGCGCCCCGGCGTTAGCCTGCTCGCAACGCTCCAGCGCCGCCCGCAACTCGTCATCGCCGACGAGAATGCCGCCACCGGCGCGGCCAAGGCGAAAGCATTCGTTGATCCGCACCAGATAGGGAGAAGTGAAAGCGTGGACGCGATAACCGGCGGCTTCCAGCATCGCGCGCAGATACGCGACGGTCGAGCCCTTGCCGTTGGTGCCGGCGACATGGATCACCGGCGGCAGCTTGCGCTCGGGATGGCCGAGCCGCTCCAGCACGCGGTGCATGCGATCCAGGCTAAGGTCGATCTTGACCGGGTGCAGCGCCGACAGCCGCGCGATCACGTCGCCGAGCGGTGCGGCAGGTCTGGCCGCAGGCGCGTTCACGCGTGCGGCGCAGCCGGCACCGATTCCGGAGCCGTGACGATCTGCGCGGGGTCGGTAACCTCACGCGCCGGCTTCGATGCGCTCTCCAGCGCCGGCGATTTGGTCAAAAGGCGGCAGAGCCGCGCCAAGGTCGGGCGCATCTCGTGGCGATGCACGACCATGTCCACCATGCCGTGGTCGCGCAGATATTCGGCGCGCTGGAAACCCTCGGGCAGCTTCTCGCGGATGGTCTGCTCGATCACGCGCGCGCCGGCAAAGCCGATCAGCGCGCCGGGCTCGGCGATCTGAACGTCGCCAAGCATGGCGTAGGAGGCGGTGACGCCGCCGGTGGTCGGATTGGTCAGCACCACGATGTAGGGCAGTTTCGCCTCACGCAGCATCTGCACCGCCACGGTCGTGCGCGGCATCTGCATCAGCGAAAGAATTCCTTCCTGCATGCGCGCACCGCCGGAAGCGGCGAACACGATGAAGGGCGACTTCTTCTCCAGCGCCAGCTCCATGCCGCGCACTATCGCTTCGCCCGCGGCCATGCCGAGCGAGCCGCCCATGAAATCGAAATCCTGTACGGCGATCACGACCGCGGCGCCCTCGAGCTTGCCATAGCCGACCTTCACCGCGTCGTTCAGCCCGGTCTTGGTGCGCGCATCCCTCAGGCGGTCGACATATTTGCGCTCGTCGCGGAATTTCAGCGGATCGGCCGTCACGTCCGGAAGCGCGATGTCGTACCAGGTCTCGTTGTCGAAGACCGACTTCAGCCGCGCCACCGCGCCCATGCGCATGTGATAGTTGGAGCCGGGGATGACGAACTGGTTGGCCTCGACGTCCTTGTAGAACACGAGCTGCCCGGAATCCGGGCACTTGATCCAGAGATTCTCCGGAGTCTCCCGCCGCAGCATGTTGCGGATCTTCGGCCGGACGACATTGGTGAGCCAGTTCATGGTTTGCTCCGAAATGCGGGTGCACGCACTCGACAGGATTAATTATATGGCGGCCCGAATCGCTTCGGGCAAGCCGCCTCTTTCCGCCAGGTCGCAGGTAATTGTGGCTTATTCAGCCGCCTGCTTTGCGCCGCGGACGCCCCGCGCCAGCGACGCTGCCAGATCGGCTACCGCCGTTACTGTCTTGCTGGTCGCCCGCCCCTCGCCATCGAGGCTGCCCTGCAGCGCATCGACCAGCGCCGTGCCGACCACCGAGCCGTCAGCCTTCTCGGCAATCGCACGCGCCGCCTCCGGCGTGCGGATGCCAAAACCGACGCAGATCGGCAGCTTGGTGTGCCGCTTGATGCGCGCGACGGCTTCACCGACGACCTTCGAGTCCGCCGCGGCGGCGCCGGTGATGCCGGCGATGGAGACGTAATAGACAAAGCCGGACGTATTCGCGAGCACGGCCGGCAGACGCTTGTCGTCGGTCGTTGGCGTCGCCAGACGAATGAAGTTGAGCCCCGCCTTCAGCGCCGGGATGCACAACTCGTCATCTTCCTCCGGCGGCAGGTCGACGATGATGAGGCCGTCAACGCCGGCGCTCTTGGCATCAGCAAGAAATTTGTCGACACCGTAGATGTAGATCGGATTGAAGTAACCCATCAGCACCAGCGGCGTGGCATTGTCGTCCTTGCGGAACTCGCGCACCAGTTCCAGCGTCTTCTTCAGCGTCATGCCGGCCTTGAGTGCGCGCAGGCCCGCGGCCTGGATCGAGGGGCCATCCGCCATCGGATCGGTGAAGGGGATGCCGAGCTCAATAATCTCGGCCCCGGCCTTCGGCAGCGCCTTGACGATGTTGAGCGAAGTGGCGAGGTCGGGATCGCCGGCCATCACATAGGTGACGAAGGCCGAGCGGCCCTCTTTCGCCAGTTCGGCAAAGCGTGCGTCGATACGGGTGGTCACTGCTTCCTGCCTTTCAGGATCTCCGTGATCTGCGGAATGTCCTTGTCGCCGCGGCCGGACAGGTTGACCACCATCAGGTGATCTCGGGGCCGCTTCGGCGCAAGCTCGGTGACCTTGGCAATGGCATGCGCCGACTCCAGCGCCGGCGGAATGCCTTCCAGCCGCGACAGCAGCATGAAGGCATCGAGCGCTTCATTGTCGGTCGCCGACAGATAGGTGACGCGGCCGGTCTCATGCAGCCAGGAATGCTCCGGCCCGATGCCGGGATAGTCGAGGCCCGCCGAAATCGAATGCGCGTCCTGGATCTGACCGTCATCGTCCATCAGAAGATAGGTGCGGTTGCCGTGCAGCACGCCCGGCCGGCCGCCGGCGATCGAGGCTGCATGCAGCTGCGTCAGCCCATGGCCGGCTGCTTCGACGCCAAAGATCTCGACGGAGGGATCATCGAGGAAGGGATGGAACAGCCCCATCGCATTGGAGCCGCCGCCGATGCAGGCCACCAGCGAATTCGGCAGGCGGCCTTCGGCCTCGATCATCTGCTTGCGCGTTTCATCGCCGATCACGGACTGGAAGTCGCGCACCATCATCGGATAGGGATGCGGACCTGCTACCGTGCCAATGCAATAGAAGGTGTTGTGCACATTGGTGACCCAGTCGCGCAGCGCCTCGTTCATCGCATCCTTCAGCGTGCGCGTGCCCGACTGCACGGGCACGACCTTGGCGCCCAGCATCTCCATGCGGAACACGTTCGGCGCCTGGCGCGCGACGTCGACGGCGCCCATGTAGACCACGCATTCCAGCCCAAACCGCGCACACAGCGTCGCGGTGGCAACGCCATGCTGTCCGGCGCCGGTCTCGGCAATGATGCGCTTCTTGCCCATCCGCCGCGCGACCATGATCTGGCCGAGCACGTTGTTGACCTTGTGCGAGCCGGTGTGGTTGAGCTCTTCGCGCTTGAGATAGATTTTCGCGCCGCCGAGATGTTCGGTGAGACGTTCGGCGAAATAAAGCGGCGACGGCCGGCCGACATAGTCCTTGAGATAACCGTTCATCTCGGCCTGGAACGACGGATCGGCCTTGGCCGCGGCATAGGCCTTTTCCAGATCGAGGATCAGCGGCATCAGCGTTTCCGCGACAAAGCGGCCGCCGAACATGCCGAAATGGCCGCGCTCGTCGGGGCCGGTGCGGAAGGAATTGGGTTTGGGCAGGCTCATCTGCTGGTCGCCACTTGCATCGTCAAGGCCGGATCCGCCGTCCGTGCGGCGCGAATGAACGCCCGGATTTTATCGGCATCCTTCACGCCGGGCGCCCGCTCGACGCCGGATGAGACGTCGACGCCAGGCGCAGCCGTGATCCGGAGCGCTTCGGCGACATTCTCGGCGGACAAGCCGCCCGACAGCATGAAGGGGATGGCAAGGTCGATATGCTGCAGCAGGTACCAGTCGAACGGCTGCCCAAGACCGCCGGGCCGCGTCGCATCCTTCGGCGCGCGCGCATCGAACAGCAGCCGGTCGGCGACGGCCGCATAGCCGCGAACCGCAGCCAGATCGGCCGCCGTTTCGACCGCGATCGCCTTCATGACCGGCAGGCCAAACCGGGCCTTGATCTCGCGAATCCGCGCAACGGATTCCTTGCCGTGCAGCTGTAACAGATCGGGGTGCAGTGCCTCGATCGCATTGTCGAGTGTCTCGTCGTCGGCATCAACCGACAGCGCCACCTTCGCGGCGCGGCCCTTGACCCGCCTGCCGAGCTCGCGCGCGATCTCAAGACTGACGTGTCGCGGCGACGGCGGGAAGAACACGAAGCCGACCATGTCGGCGCCGGCGTCGAGCGCGACGTCCAACGTCTCCGGCGTAGAGAGACCGCATATTTTGACGATCAGCGACATTGTTCGGCCCGCGGGGCTCCGTCTCCTGGACTGGCGCGGCTTCTACAACGTCATATGGGACTTGTCTCCCCATATCGCGAGCCGGCATTTTCGGATGCCCTTCGGTCGGACCGCCCGTCAATCCGCTGAAGACAGCCGAGACGCGCGTCCGACGTCAGGTCGAAGGCGGCCGCAACAGCGCCGCCAACGGCGCTTGGCTTGGCGGGCGGCGCGCCGACAATTCGGCCTTGGCGGCCGCCGCTTCCGCCTCATGCCGGCGGGCGGCCCGCCGCCAACGGCTTTGCCGCAGCCACGTCGCCGCGCCACCGGCGACCACGCCACCGATCGCAGACAGGATGATGACAAGGAACAACGGCAGGCTGACGCCGATGGCGGGTTCGCTGGTATTGAAGGGGTCGAATGAAACCGTGACCGCATGGCGGTTGGCGACAGCGAACACGACGAAAAGCACCGCCAGCGGCAGCAGCACGGCAAAATTGAAGATCTTACGTGCCATTGTTGGCCTCCGGATCAGGCCCATCGCCGGCCGCAGCAGCCGCCCTCATCATCGACGCGCGTCGCGCACGGCGGGACATGTTGCGGTCGGCAAAACGGCCTCAGCCGGCGTCCGCCCCGGCCGCGTCGCGGTTCAGACGCTCGCGCATTTCCTTGCCGGTCTTGAAGAACGGCACGCTCTTCTGATCGACGGGAACGTGTTCGCCCGTGCGTGGATTGCGGCCGGCGCGCGCCGGGCGATTCTTCACCGAAAAGGCGCCAAACCCGCGCAGCTCCACGCGGTCGCCGCGCGCCAAAGCAGCGATGATCTCATCGAGGATCGCGTTGACGATGTTCTCGACGTCACGCTGATAAAGATGCGGGCTGTGCTCGGCGATGCGTTGAACAAGCTCGGATTTGATCATAGGGGCGTCGGCCTAAGTGTGAATGAAATGCATTTCGGTAAAAAGTCGTTGGCCTGTCAAGACGATAAATGATGGCGCGGCGCAGGAAAGTGTCTGGTGTGACTTCGCGTCAACTTGCCCGAGCAAATCGCCGCGCCTCGAGATCGGCTTCGCAACAGCGATAGCGGCGCTCAATTGGTGGTCGCCGGCTGCCACAAGGCAAGCAGGCCTTCGAGACTGAGGCGGTCCACCGCCTGAATCGCGCCGGACTGACCGATCCGCTCCGCCAGGGCATCGAACCCCAACGCCTGCAGCGTCACGGTGGCCGACAATCGGAGGAAATTCATGTCGCTGAAGCGGGGCGCCAGACGATAGTTGCGCACCGGCGTGTCGGCATCGATTTTCTTCTCCGCCGCGAGCCAGGCGATCGCCGCCCGCTCGTCGCCAAGCTCATCCACGAGCTTCAAGCCGAGCGCCTGCCGACCGGTGAAAACGCGGCCATCGGCGACTTTCTCGAGCGTCGCGTCATCCATGTTCCGGCGGCTTTTGACCAGGCCTCGGAACCAAGCGTAGGAGTCCTTGACCAAATCATCCAGAGCCGCGCGCGCCTCCGGGCTGGTCGGTTCAAAGCCGTTCGGCGCGGCCTTCAGCGGCGACGACTTCACCTCCTCAACCCTGACACCGATCGTCTTCAGCAGATCGGCGAAGTTCGGATATTGCACGAGAACGCCGATCGAGCCGACGAGCGAGGTGCTTTGAGCCGTGATGTGGTCGGCAGCAAGCGCGGCGATATAGGCGCCCGAGGCACACAGCCCGTCGACGACGATAACAACCGGCTTCTTCGCCTTCAGCTGAGTCAGGGCGTCGTAAAGCTGCTCCGATCCGGCGGTCGTTCCGCCCGGCGAATTGACATGGATGATGACCGCCTTGGCAGACGAGCGGCCAAGCCGTTCCAGCGCCTCGACCCGCTCATTGTTGCTGGTGATGATGCCGGAAATGCTGATGCGCGCGATGCCGTTTGCGCCGGCGAGCGAGCTGCGGCCCGCAGGCGTGACGAGCACGGCGACCGCAACCAGCGCCGCGACCGCAATCACCGCCGCGCTGACACGCCAGAAGGTGAGCTTTCGCCGCATGCGGCGGCGATCGACGATCAGATCGGCATCGTAGGACATTTGGGGCCTTTGGCTGTCAGCGAGCTGTCGTGCCCGCGCGCGGTTGATTTGGCGTAACGCCGGCGCATTCAATACGCGTCAATATGTAGAAATCATGGAAAGGACACAACAAGCATCCGGGGAAAGACCGGCCCGGACTCCTGAAATTAAAAAGCCCCGGCCATCGCAAGGCCGGGGCTTTCGAGATCACGGGGACCAGGCCCGGATTACTTGTCGCCGCCGCGCTGCTTCAACGCAGTGCCCAGGATATCGCCAAGCGTCGCCCCCGAATCGGAGGAGCCATATTGCGCGATGGCTTCCTTCTCTTCGGCAACTTCCAGCGCCTTGATCGAGACCTGCACCTTGCGGGCCTTCTTGTCGAACTGGATGACGCGGGCGTCGACCTTCTCGCCGACCGCGAAACGTTCCGACCGCTGTTCGGACCGGTCGCGCGCGAGTTCCGAGCGCTTGATGAAGGTGGTGAAGTCGGTGCCGACGATCTTGACGTCGATGCCGCCTTCCTTGACGTCGATGATCTCGCAGGTGACCACCGCGCCCTTCTTCACATCGCCCGGCTCGGCGAAGGGATCGCCTTCGAGCTGCTTCACGCCGAGCGAGATACGCTCCTTCTCGACATCGACATCGAGCACCACGGCCTTGACCATGTCGCCCTTCTTGAAGTTGTCGATCACCTGCTCGCCCGGAAGCTTCCAGTCGAGGTCCGACAGATGGACCATGCCGTCGACGTCGCCGTCGAGGCCGAGGAACAGACCGAATTCGGTCTTGTTCTTGACCTCGCCTTCGACCACCGCGCCGACCGGATATTTCTCGACGAACACTTCCCAGGGATTGCGCATGGTCTGCTTCAGGCCGAGCGAAATGCGCCGCTTGACCGAATCGACCTCGAGCACCTGCACCTCGACCTCCTGAGAGGTGGAGACGATCTTGCCGGGATGCATGTTCTTCTTGGTCCACGACATCTCGGAGACGTGGATCAAGCCTTCGATGCCCGGCTCCAGCTCGACGAACGCGCCGTAGTCGGTGATGTTGGTGACGCGACCCTTGATGCGCGCACCGAGCGGGTACTTCGCCTCGATGCCCTGCCACGGATCATCCAGCAACTGCTTCATGCCGAGCGAGATGCGATGGGTCTCGTGGTTGATCTTGATGATCTTGACCTTCACCGTCTGGCCGATCGTCAGGACTTCGCTCGGATGGTTGACACGCCGCCAGGCGATGTCGGTGACATGCAGCAGGCCATCGATGCCGCCGAGGTCGACGAACGCACCGTAATCGGTGATGTTCTTGACGACGCCGTCGATCACCTGACCCTCTTCGAGGTTCTGCACCAGTTCCTGGCGCTGCTCGGCGCGGGTCTCTTCCAGCACGGTCCGGCGCGACACCACGATGTTGCCGCGGCGGCGATCCATCTTCAGGATCTGGAACGGCTGCGGATTGTTCATCAGCGGGCCGACGTCGCGGATCGGACGGATGTCCACCTGGGAGCGCGGCAGGAAGGCCACGGCGCCGTCGAGATCGACGGTGAAGCCGCCCTTGACCTGGTTGAAGATGACACCCGACACCTTCTCGTTGTTCTGGAACGCCTTCTCGAGCTTGCCCCAGCTCTCCTCGCGGCGCGCCTTGTCGCGCGACAGCACGGCTTCGCCGAGCGCATTCTCGATCCGGTCGAGGAACACCTCGACTTCGTCGCCCACCTTGAGCTGGCTCTCCCGGCCGGGGCCGGTGAACTCACGCAGCGCCACCCGTCCCTCGGTCTTCAGACCGACGTCGATGACCGCCATGTCCTTCTCGATCGCGACGACCTTGCCCTTGATGACCGAGCTTTCCTGCAGGCCGCCGGAGCCGAAGGACTCATCGAGCATGGCCGCGAAATCATCATGGGTCGGATTGTAGGAATCAGCAGTTACAGAAGCCATTTGTTCTCCAGTTGTGCGGTCAACAATCGCCGGCAGTTCGGGTTGCGATCGGACCAATCAGGCTGGGCCAGGGGTTCCGCACACCCTGGCGACCGTCATGCGGCCATCCGGAAGGTGCGGATGACGCAGAAAACGGGCCGGCGCATGCCAGCAGGATTGGTCCGGTGAAATGCTTGGTCCGGTCGCGCAGTCGAGGCGGGGAGCCGGCTTTCCTCCAATGACGGCAGGGATTTAGGCCCCTTACCGGCCGGCTCGGACGGCCTCGACAATGTCGATGGCGGCCCGGACGGCGCCCTCTATATCCAAATGCGACGTATCCAGCAAGCGCGCATCCGCAGCGGGTTTCAGGGGCGCGGTGGCGCGGGTCTGGTCCCGCTCGTCACGCTTCTTGATATCGGCGAGCACCGCGGCCTCGTCGACCGGCTCGCCGCGAGCCCTGATCTCCTGG
>Ga0081455_10006046_pt1 | contig 13100 bp, 7 predicted proteins | sample TabmetS3T2R1_FD_70207 | JGI IMG/M metagenome (GOLD analysis project Ga0081455, IMG submission 70207) | Tabebuia heterophylla rhizosphere microbial communities from the University of Puerto Rico - S3T2R1 | ecosystem: Host-associated > Plants > Roots > Rhizosphere ... | reverse complement strand
GCCTACTGGTTGCCCTGACGATCCGGTACCTCCCGGGCCACGGCGGCGAATCGCCGGCCGAGGGGTTCCATGCCGGTGGCCCACCACCGACGCCCATCGAGCTGCCGGGCATCTTCATCGCTGCGCTGACCGGCCTCGCCCTCGGCGCAGTGATCGGGCCCGAGGCGCCACTCATCGCGCTGGGCGCCGGGCTCGGTGTCTGCGCCGTGCGGCTTGCCCGCCGGGACGCGCCCGCAACGACCCTGACGGTCGTGGCCGCCGCCGGGAGCTTTGCCGCGTTCAGCACGCTCGTGGGCTCGCCCCTGATCGCCGCGTTCATCTTGATGGAGGCAATCGGCCTGGGGGGACCGATGCTCGGGACAGTGTTGGTCCCGGGCCTGGTGGCGGCAGGCATCGGGACCCTGATCTTCGTGGGCCTGGACTCCCTGACCGGGCTCGGGAAGTTCTCACTCGCGATTCCCGACCTTCCCGCAGCGGGGACGCCAACGATCGCCGAGTTCGGCTGGGCGATCGCCATCGGGGTGGTGGCCGCGCCGGTCGGACTCGGCATCCGGAAGCTCGCCCGCTCGCTGCAACCTCATGTCGAGCGCCGGATCTTGGTGCTCACGCCGGTCGCCGGACTGGCCATCGCCGGATTGGCGATCGCATTCGGCCAGGTCAGCGACAAGAGCTCCTCCCTTGTGCTGTTCTCCGGGCAGGATGCACTCGGGCCGTTCCTCGACGGTACGGCGAGCTATTCCATCGGAGCGCTCGTCTTGTTGCTCGTGTGCAAGTCCCTCGCCTATGGGGTCGCGCTCAGCAGCTTCCGAGGAGGTCCCATCTTCCCGGCGCTGTTCGTCGGAGCCGTCGGGGGCGTCGCCGTCTCCCACCTGCCCGGACTTGATCCCGTGGCCGGCGCCGCTATGGGCATGGGGGCGATGGTTGTTGTGATGCTGGGACTGCCGTTGAGCGCGGTGTTGCTCGCCACGCTGTTGCTGGGATCGGACGGCCTCGACGTGACACCGCTCGTGATCATCGCGGTCGCGATCGCGTACGTCGCGACGGAGAGACTGAGCCCAGCCCCTGCCGCGCCGGCAGCGCCCGCGGCTCCTGCGCCCGCCCTGGAGACGGCGCCAGCCGGGCAATCCCCGGTGGCGGGGTAGCCCTGACGCGGCACCTACTCGCGCGCCATCATCGCGATGGCTTCCTTCTCCAGGTCGATGAACGGCTCGCCGGAGACGTCGACGATCGCCTGCTTGATCCTGCCGCCGCTGAAAGCGTAGGGGCTGGCGCCCGGATAGTCGTCGGTGATCGGCTCGGCCGGGTCCCGGCCCACGTTCAGGCCCTCGCCGACGAGGGAGAAGTTGCCGGGCTGCGTCATGATCTGCCCCTCGCCGACCTTCTCGTCGTTGATGAAGAGCGACAGAGTGCCCGTCGTCGGCAGCCCGTCGTTCTCCTTGACGAACGCAGCGGACAGCACGGCCTCTCCGGTCGGGACCTCCTTCGTCGACTCGATGGTCTGCACGTTGGTGCCCACGAAGTTGTAGACGTAGCGCAGCTTGCGGTCCTTGACGTAGAGGGCGTGCCCGCCGAACCGTGCGCCGTGGGAGAAGAGCACGCCGGCGGCGTCCTCCGACTCGATGTCTACGCCGACCGCGATGGTGTAGCTGCGATTGCGGATGTTGACCGCAGCCGTCTCGGGAACCTCGGACGTGCCCGGGTAGTAGATGTAGCGGTCCCGGGGCGGCGCCAGCTGTGGCCGGGTGGGATCGGCCAGGACCTCGACGGCGGTCCGGTCGAGGAGCGGCAGGCCGTGGTACTTGCCCGCCTCGTGGAACCACAGGTTGACCATCTCCTGCACCCTCTCGGGGTGCTCGGCTGCCAGGTCGTGGCTCTCGGTCGGATCGGCCTCGGTGTCGTACAGCTCCCAACGATCGCGGTCGAAGTGCCCCCAACCCGAGATCGTCGGATGCACGCTCACCGCCTTCCATCCCTTGTGCCAGATCGCGCGGGAGCCGAGCATGGAGAAGAACCCGGTCTCCTTCGGCGTGGGCACGTCGTCACTCTCGAACGTCGAGCGGAAGCTGACGCCCTCGAGCGGGACCTGCGGGTAGCCCTTGACGACCTCGGGCATCTCGATCCCGAGGAGGTCATACATCGTTGGCACGACGTCGGTCGCGTGGAGGAACTGGCGCCGGAGCTCGCCCCTGGCGTCGATCCCCCGCGGCCAGGAGATCACCATCGGATCGGCGACGCCGCCCTCGAAGTTGTAGCGCTTCCACATCTTGAACGGCGTGTTGAACGCCCACGCCCATCCCACCGGGTAGTGGTTGTAGGTCGCGGGTGAGCCGAGGTCGTCGAGGTGCCGCAGGTTGTCCTCGATGTCGTCGGGGATGCCGTTGAAGAACTTGTTCTCGTTCACGGAGCCGTTGGGCCCGCCCTCGCCGCTGGCACCGTTGTCGGAGACGAGGACCACGATCGTGTTCTCACGCTCGCCGGACTGCTCGAGGAAGTCGAGCAGCCGCCCGATCTCGTCGTCCGTGTGGCTGAGGAAGCCTGCATACACCTCCGCCATGCGTGCGAACAGCCGCTGCTCGTCGCCCGACAGGGCGTCCCAGGGCCGCACGACGTCGACCGGGTTCCACGGCTTCCCGTCGACGCTCGTCTCCTCGGCGTACGGGTTGAGCGGCGACAGCTCGGCGTCCCCCGGGAAGATGCCCAGCTGCTTCTGCCGCTCGAACACCAGCTCGCGGTAGCGCTCGTAGCCCATGTCGAAGCGGCCCGCGTACCTCTCGATCCACTCCTTCGGGGCGTGGTGAGGGGCGTGGGTCGCGCCCGGGCAGAAGTACATGAAGAACGGCTTGTCGGGGGCGATCACCTTCGCGTCCTTGATGAACTGGATCGCCTTGTGGGTGAGATCGGTCGTGAGGTGGTAACCCTCCTCCGGCGTCGCCGGCTGGTCGACCGGGTGGTTGTCGTAGACGAGGTCCGGATACCACTGGTTGGTCTCGCCGCCGAGGAACCCGTAGTAGCGCTCGAACCCGCGGCCGATCGGCCAGTTGCGCTTCGTGGACGCCATGTTCATCTCGTCAGCGGCGACCAGGTGCCACTTTCCCAGCATGTAGGTGTTCCAGCCGCGCTCGCCGAGGACCTCCGCGATCGTGGCGCACTCGAACGGGATGTGGCCGTTGGCGTTGGGGAAGCCGCTCGTGGCCTCGGCGATGCAGGCCATCCCGTTGGTTGTGTGGTTACGCCCCGTGAGCAGGGAGGAACGCGTCGGCGAGCAGAGTGCCGTGGTGTGCCAGTTGGTGTACGTGAGCCCGCTGGCCGCCAGCCGGCCGATGTTCGGCGTCTCGATCAGGCCACCCCACGGCTCCATGGCCGAGTACCCGACGTCGTCCAGCACGATGTAGAGGACGTTGGGCGCGCCGTCCGGCGCCACCGGCTGCAGGTAGGGCTCCCAGTCCGGCACCGAATCCCGGTCGTCGATGTTGATCGTGCCGCGGAACGGCTTGGTCATCGTGACTCCTCGCGCGGTCGGGCGGCGGCGCTCGCCGCCGCCATCGCGCCGATCGTCGCAGGCCGCGGGGCGGATTGGCATCACGCCGACGGGGTGAATGCAACGCCCCGCAGGGCGAGACGGCACGGCGGATGCGCCAGCGTCAGGCGGCGTCGTCGACGCGCAGGGAGAACCGGGCGGTGAACGAGGTGCCTGGAGGCGCAAGCGCACAGCCGCCGTCGACGAGGGCATTGACCGGCGCCGTCATCGGTTCGAGACAGACGCTCTCGGACCCCGGCGGCGTGAAAACCTGGGCATGGTGATACCCGTCCCCGAGCTCGACGACGATGCGGCGCCGCCCGCCCGTCAGTGCCAGCCTCCGGTCGTCGCCGAGCTCGTAGAGGTCGTCGAATGTACGGTCCCCGAGCGGCTCGTCCTCCGCCGGCTCGGGGTGGGCCCGCCCGGTCGGGAGCTGCTGGTCGTCGAGCTCGAGGTGCCGGCGTTCGGGCAGGCGGAGGCGGACGTCAGCCCGCCGTTCGCCGGGCAGGCGCAGGTAGGGGTGGTAGCCGAACGAGATCGGCACCGCGCGGTCGCCGGTCGTGACCAGCGTCGTGTCCACCCGGAGCATCGTCGCATCGACGGCCGCCTCGATGCGGAGCAGGTGGGGGAACGGGAACGACGCCAGCAGGTCGGGATGGGCGCCGAAGTCGAACGTTGCCGTCAGGGAGTTCCCGCTCGGTGCCGACACCTCCCAACCGGGCCGGGCGGTCATCGTGCCGTGGATCGGGAGGCCGCGCTCGTCGGTGGTGAGATCGAGGTCGCGGAGGTTCACCACCACCCCGCCGACCTCGTAGCGACGCGAGCCGAGGCGGTTGGCCCACGGCGCCAGGAGCGGCAGGCCCGTGACCCTCCCGGCGCGGTAGCCGTCCAGCCCGCCCGGCAGTGCGAGCAGATCCTCGCCGAGGTGGCGGAACGAGCTCCCGAGCATGCCGAGCTCGGGCAGGAAGGTCGCGTCGAGGGGGCCGGACGAGATCGTCACGCCGGCGCCGGGCTCGGTGGTCGTCGACATCGCGACGTCATTGGACCATCACGCCCGACGACGCGCCATGGCCCCGCCGCCATTTCATCCCGTTGGGGGGAGGCTCGCGCACCCAGGCCAGACGTACCGTCATGACGGGTGCGACAACGGGAGTGAACAGATGGCGTCACCTCACAGCGGCGCGACGTCGGATCCTGCGAGCGAGCAGAGCCGGCGCCCACACATCCTCATTCTCGGGGGCGGCTTCGGCGGCGTGGGCGCGGCCCGGAAGCTCAAGGGGGCGGACGCGGACGTCACGGTGGTCGACAGGAACGACTACCACACGTTCCAGCCCCTCCTGTACCAGGTCGCCACCGACCTGCTCGAGACGTCGGCGTGCGGCCATCCCCTGCGCGACCTGTTTCACGACCAGCCGAACGCGACCGTCCACGAGGCCACCGTCACCGGCATCGACCTCGCCGCTCGCGAGGTGCAGTTCGCCGAGATGGCACCCCTGACGTACGACTATCTGGTCCTCGGCCTCGGTGCCGGAGTCAACTTCTTCGGCGTCGATGGGGCGAACGAGCACGCGTTCCCGATGTACACGCTCGCCGACGCCGTGCGCCTCAAGGGGCACGTCCTGCGCAAGTGGGAGGATGCCGACCGGGATTCGGCCCTCGTCGACGACGGCGCCGTCAACATCGTGGTCGTGGGCGGCGGGCCCACGGGTATCGAGAGCGCGGGGGCGCTCGCCGAGCTGTACCGCAGCAACTTCGCCGAGGACTACCGCGGGATCCCGCAGGACAAGGCGCGCATCGTCCTCGTCGAGGCCGGCCCGGCCCTCCTGTCCATGTTCAAGCCCAGCATCCAGTCCTACACCAAGAAGGCGCTGGAGGACCGCGGGGTCGAGGTGCTGCTGGGTGAGGTGGTCGCCTCGGTCGAACCAACGCGGGTCACCCTGAAGTCCGGGAAGGTGATCGAGGCGCACACGCTCATCTGGGGCGCCGGCCTCCAGGCGAGCCCGGTCGGCGAGATGCTCGGCGTCGAGCTGCAGCACGGCAACCGCGTCCCGACCGAGCCCGACCTCAGCATCCCCGGGCATCCCGAGGCGTTCGCGGTCGGCGACATCGCCTGGATCACCGATGGAGACACGGACGACGTGCTCCCGCAGCTCGGGTCGGTCGCGCTCCAGGCCGGCGAGCGCGCCGGCGAGAACATCGCCCGGCTGCTGGACGGCAAGGAGACCGAGCAGTTCCGGTACCACGACAAGGGCACGATGGCCACGATCGGTCGCGGAGCGGGCGTGGTCCAGACCCGCGGCGGCCACACCCTCAAGGGCAAGGCGGCGTTCTTCGCGTGGGGCGGAGTGCACCTGGCGCTCCTGTCCACCGGCGAGGACCGGACCAAGGCGGTCATGGACTGGACGTGGGCGGGGTTCACGCACGAGCGGGCCGGTCGGATCTCCGTGCGGACAGACACCGATTAAGCCACTGAGCAAGAGGAGCCGACCATGGCAACACCCAGCGGCCACAAGGGCTCGGGGCAGCAGCCCGCCGACGTCCTGGTGGTCTTCGGGATCACCGGCGACCTGGCCAAGGTGATGACGTTCAGGTCCCTCTACCGGCTCGAGCGGCGCGGGCTTCTGACCTGCCCCATCGTCGGGGTCGCCGTCGACGACTGGACTGATGACGACCTCCGCCGCCATGCCCGCGACGCCATCGTGGCCACCGGCGAGGCGCTCGACGACGACGTGTTCGAACGGTTCGCGGCTCGGCTCTCCTACGTGCAGGGCGACTTCGCGGACGCGGGCACGTACGAGCGCGTGGGCACCGCGATCAAGGGTGCGGAGCACCCGGTCTTCTACCTGGAGATCCCTCCGTTCCTGTTCGGCACCGTGGTCAAGGGACTGGCCGACGCCGGATTGACGAACAATGCCCGCGTGGTCATCGAGAAGCCGTTCGGCCACGATGAGGAGTCCGCCCGCGCGCTCGCCGCGGAGCTCCACCAGTACCTCGCCGAGTCGCAGATCTACAGGATCGACCACTTCCTCGGGTACATGGGAGTCGAGGAGCTCCTCTACCTGAGGTTCGCCAACACGATGCTCGAGCCGGTCTGGGATCGAAACTCCCTCGAGTGCGTGCAGATCACGATGGCGGAGAGCTTCGGGGTCGAGGATCGGGGCCACTTCTACGACCCGGTTGGCGCAGTGCGTGATGTCGTCGTCAATCATCTGCTGCAGGTGGTCGCCGCGACCGCGATGGAGGCACCGGCCGGGGGCGATCCGGAGACGATCAAGGACGCCCAGCTCGCCGTCTTCCGCGCGGTCAACACCGCCGACCCGGCGAACTACGTGCGTGGCCAGTACGAGGGCTACCTCGACACGCCTGGCGTGGCGCCCGGCTCGACCACCGAGACGTACGCCGCCCTCCGCCTCGACATCGACAACTGGCGCTGGTCGGGCGTTCCGTTCTTCATCCGCACCGGCAAGCACCTGACCGCCACCCAGACCGAGATGAGGCTCGTGTTCAAGCGCCCGCCGCGACTCGGGTTCGGCTTCACGGGAGACCGGGCGCCCGAACCCGACCAACTGGTGGTCACGTTGTTCCCCACGACGGGGATCCGGCTGGTGCTCGATGCCCGGCGCGCCGAGGCGCCCGGGCCCAAGGCCATCAACTTCGACATGCAGTTCGCGGAGGAGGGTGGCGAGGGACCGACGCCCTATGAGGTGCTGCTCCACGCCGCGATGACGGGCGTGAGCACCCGATTCACCAGACAGGACGGGGTCGAGGAGCAGTGGCGGATCATGCAGCCGCTGCTCGACGCGCCGCCTCCGGTGCACCCGTACGCCCCTGGGTCGTGGGGACCGCCTGCGGCCGACAAGCTCGTCGCGGGCCACGCCCGCTGGCACGAACCGTGGGTGACGTCATGAGCACGACCGATACTTCCCCGGACCGCCGCCAGAGCGCGGCGATGCCCTCCCCGTTCCCCCCGATCGAGAACTACGCGTTCCTATCCGACTGCCACACGGGGGCGCTGGTCGCCCCCGACGGCGGCGTCGGCTGGCTGTGCGTCCCGCGCTTCGATGCCCCCAGCGTGTTCGGCACCCTGCTCGACCGCGAGGCGGGCTACTTCCGCATCGGCCCCTTCGGCATCAACGTGCCCACGTCGCGTGCCTACGAGCCGGGGACCAACATCCTGGCCACGACGTGGAACACGGGGGATGGCTGGCTGGTGGTCCGCGACGCGCTGACGATGGGACCACGCCGGGGCGAGGACACGGTCACGCCCCACACCCGACCGCCGACCGACGACGACGCCGAACACACCCTGGTGCGGACGGCCGAGTGCATCGACGGGCAGGTCGAGGTCGAGCTGGTGTGCGAGCCGGTGTTCGACTACGGCCGCACCGGCGCCTCGTGGACGCTGACCGACGGCGACCGCCACAGCGCCGACGCCGCGGGTGCCGGGCAGACCATCCGCCTGCACACCGACATGGCGCTGGGCGTGGAGGGCGGCCGGGTGCGCGCTCGGCATGTCCTGAAGGCGGGCGAACAGGTCTACTGCGCGCTGTCCTGGGCCGAGGACCTGGCCGCGCCGGGCGACGTCGAAGAGGCGAACGCGAGCCTCGACGCCACCACGCGCTTCTGGCGCACGTGGCTGGGGAGGGCGCGGGCCGTCGACCATGCCTACCGGGAGGCGCTGGAGCGATCCGCGCTGGCGATCAAGGGCCTCACCTACATGCCGACGGGGGCGACTGTGGCGGCGCTCACCACGTCGCTGCCGGAGACCCCGGGCGGCGAGCGCAACTGGGACTACCGCTACACGTGGATGCGCGACTCGACCTTCACCCTCCAGGCGCTGCACTTCCTGGACCTGGACTGGGAGGCCGACGAGTTCATCCAGTTCGTCGGGGAGCTCGAGTGCGTCGACGACGGCGGCCTCCAGATCATGTATGGGATCGACGGCCGCCGTGACCTGACCGAATCGACGCGTGAAGACCTGTCCGGCTACGCGGGTGCGCGTCCGGTGCGGATCGGCAACGGGGCCTGGAACCAGCGCCAGAACGACGTCTACGGCGCAGTGCTGGACTCGATCCTGCTCCACACCCGCCGCAGCGAACGGCTGCCCCGCGGCCTGTGGCCGCTCGTTCAGGCGCAGGCGCAGTGCGCAACTGACGTGTGGCGCGAACCCGACCAGGGGATCTGGGAGGCGCGCGGCAAGCCCCAGCACTACGTCTCGTCGAAGCTGATGTGCTGGGTGGCGCTCGACCGGGCGTGCAAGCTGGCGGCGATCCGAGGCGACGCCGACCTCCAGGCGACGTGGGGCGCCACCGCGGATGAGATCAAGGCCGACGTCTTGGAGCACGGCGTCGACGCTCGGGGGGTGCTGGTCCAGCACTACGACACCGACGCGCTCGACGCCTCCACGCTCTTGGCGGCGATCTTTGGCTTCCTCCCCGGTGACGACGAGCGCCTGCGCAACAGCGTCCTGGCCATCGCCGACGAGCTCACCGACCGCGGCTTCGTCCTGCGCTACCGCACCGACGAGACCGACGACGGCATGTCCGGGAAGGAGGGGACCTTCCTGATCTGCTCGTTCTGGCTCGTCTCCGCGCTGGCGATCATCGGCGAGGAGCAGCGGGCCCGCGACCTGATGGAACGCCTGCTGCGCATCTCATCGCCGCTCGGGCTGTACGCGGAGGAGTTCGACGCCGACACGGCCCACCACCTGGGCAACTTCCCGCAGGCGTTCTCGCACCTGGCGCTCATCGAGGCGGCGGCGCGGATCATCCTCGCGGAGCGGCTCAGGGAGATGACATGAACACCACCAGGGCCTACGACGTCATCATCATCGGCACTGGCGCCGGCGGTGGCACGCTGGCGCGACACCTCGCCCCGTCGGGCAAGCGGATCCTGTTGCTCGAACGCGGCGACTGGCTGGCGCGTGAGCCGTCGAACTGGTCGGCGCACGACGTGTTCGTCGACGGCCGCTACATCTCGCCCGACACGTGGTACGACGCCAAGGGCAAGGCCTTCCAGCCCCAGATCCACTACTTCGTGGGCGGCGCCACCAAGCTCTACGGCGCGGCCCTGTACCGCCTGCGCCGCGAGGACTTCGGCGAGCTGCAGCATCACGATGGCCTCTCGCCGGCGTGGCCGATCTCCTACGACGACATGGAGCCCTACTACACGCTGGCGGAGCAGCTGTACCAGGTGCACGGCGCGCGCGGCGAGGACCCGACCGAGCCGCCGGCGAGCGCGCCCTACCCCTATCCGGCGCTCTCGCACGAGCCCAGGATCCAGCAGCTGTCCGACGACCTCGCGGTCGCGGGCTACCACCCGTTCCATGCGCCGTGCGGGGTGATGCTCGACGAGGCGAACATGCCCTACAGCACGTGCGTCCGGTGCGGCTTCTGCGACGGGTTCCCCTGCCCTCTTCACGCCAAGTCCGACGCCGAGGTCCACGGTGTCCGCCCGGCGCTGGAGCACCCCAACGTGACGCTCCTGACCGGGGCCACGGCCGTGCGCCTGGCCACCAACCCATCCGGCACCGCCGTCACCGAGGTCGAAATCGAGCGTGACGGCGAGCGCGAGGTCGTCGCCGCCGACCTTGTGGTCGTCTCGTGCGGCGCCGCGAACACGGCGAAGCTGCTCCTGGCGTCGGCCAACGACCGGCATCCCAATGGCCTGGCCAACGGCTCCGACCAGGTCGGGCGCAACTTCGTCTTCCACAACAGCCGGGCGGTACTGGCCCTGTCCCATGAGCCGAACCCGACGATCTTCCAGAAGACCCTCGGCGTCAACGACTTCTACTTCGGCACCGATGACTTCGAGTTCCCGATGGGCAACATCCAGATGGTCGGCAAGTCGACCGAGGAGATGTACCGGGGCGAGAAGCCACTCGAGACGAAGCTTGCGCCCACGCGGGTCCTAAGTGACATCGCCACCCACGCCGTCGACTTCTGGCTGTCGACCGAGGACCTGCCCCGCCCTGACAGCCGGGTCACCCTCGAACGCGACGGCAGCATCAGACTCAGCTACGAGGTGGGAAACCAGGCCGCCAGCGACCGCCTCTACCACCAGCTCAAGTCGATGCTCGGCCACCTAGGGATGCACCCGGACCACCTCATCCCCCGTCACGCCTACCTGAAGACCGACATCCCCATCGCCGGCTGCGCCCACCAGGCCGGCACCTGCCGTTTCGGGACCGATCCCGCGACGTCGGTGCTCGACGTCAATTGCCGTGCGCACGAGGTCGACAACCTGTACGTCGTCGACACGAGCTTCTTCCCCAGCATCGGCGCGGTGAACCCGGCGCTCACTGCGATGGCCAACGCCCTGCGGGTAGGCGACCACCTGCTGGACAGGCTGGACGCCACCGCGTGAGCGCGCTCGCCTTCGTCGGCGGGCACGTGTTGGCCGTCGATCCGGTCCCCTGGGCGCGGGCCCAGATGGCGTTCACGCTCGCCATGCACATCATCCTCGTCCCCCTCGGGGTGTCCTGGGCCTGCATGACGTTGATCGCCAACTGGCGGGCGATCAAGCGGGACGACAAGGACGCACTGCTGCTCGCCCAGCGCTGGTCGAAGTACATGGCCGTCACGTTCGCGGTCGGCGCCGTCACGGGAACTGTCCTCACGTTCGAGTTCGGGCTCCTGTGGCCGAAGTTCATGGGCACGTGGGGCGCTGCGTTCGGCATCCCGTTCGCGGTCGAGGGCCTGTTCTTCTTCACCGAGGCGATCTTCATCGCCATCTACATCTTCGGTTGGAAGCGGCTTCGGCCGTGGCACCACTTCTGGACCGGGGTGCCGATCGTGCTGGCGGGGATCGGCGGAACGCTGTCGGTCGTCGCGGCCAACGCCTGGATGAACGAGCCCGCAGGGTTCACGTTGAACAGCTCCGGCGAGGTGACGGACGTCGATCCACTCAAGGTGATCTTCAACGACGCCTTCCCGTACGAGGCGTCGCACATGCTGGTGGCCGCGTACCTCGTCGGGGGCTTCCTGGTCGCGTGCGTGTACGCGGTCGGCATGTTGAAGGGTCGACGAGACCGCTATCACCGCTTGGGCTTTCTCATCCCCTTCACGGTCGCGGCGATCGCGACACCGATCCAGATGTTCGTCGGGGACACGGTGGCGCGCTGGGCGTACAACAACGAGCCGGTCAAGTTCGCGGCGATCGAGCTCGTACCCAAGACCGAAAGCGACGTGCCCGAAACGCTGCTCGGGCGTCTGAACTCCGACGGCGAGGTCACCGGCGGGCTCCCCATCCCGGGTCTCGCCTCGTGGCTGTCCGACCCCAGCACCGGCACGGCCACCGTCGTGCAGGGGCTCGATACCGTCCCTGCCGACGAGCGCCCGACGACGCGCGAGGTCAACACCGTCCACCTGGCGTGGGACGTGATGGTCGGCCTCGCCACGCTCCTGTTCCTACTGTCGTTGTGGTACTGGGCATCCTGGATCTTCCGGCGCGACATGCCAAGGTCGAGGCTGTTCCTGTGGATCGCGTCGGGTGCCGGCGTCGCCGCCGTCATCGCTATGGAGGCAGGCTGGGTGGTCGCGGAGGTGGGTCGCCAGCCCTGGGTCGTCCACAACTACATGAAGGTCGAGGACGCCGCGACGACCAACGACGGCGTCTGGATCACCTTCATCGTCGTCGTGGCCATCTACCTGACCCTGGCGACGACCGTGGTCCTGGTGCTGCGGAACATGAGCCGGCGGTTCCGGCGCCAGGACGAGCTCGTCGACAGCGACGTCCCCTACGGTCCGCGCGAACCCAGCCCCGAATGGGCCCAGGAGGAGGAGCCCGTCGGTGGATGACGCGGTCGCGATCGTGCTGTTCGCGGCGGTCAGCGCCTACGCGGTCCTTGCCGGCGCGGACTTCGGGGCCGGGTTCTGGGACCTCGTCGCGGGCGGAGCGGACCGAGGCGAACAACCGCGCGCCCTCATCGACCACTCCATCGGCCCAGTGTGGGAGGCCAACCACGTGTGGTTGATCTTCTCCCTGGTCGTGCTCTGGACCGCCTTCCCCGAGGCCTTCGAGTCCATCACGCTCACGCTCTTCGTGCCCCTCACCGTCGTCGCCCTCGGGATCGTGTTGCGCGGGGCAAGCTTCGCCTTCCGCAAGACCCTCTATCGCACATCCGAACGGCGGGCGCTGGGGGCCATCTTCGCCTTCTCGTCGGTTCTGGTGCCGTACTGCATAGGGGCCATCGCCGGTGCGATCGCGTCCGGCCGCGTGCCGGCCGGGGGCAAGGCAGGCGATCCCTGGTCGAGCTGGGTCAACCCCACGTCGATCGTGGGCGGCATCCTCGCGGTCACGGTCGGCGCCTACCTGGCGTCCGTCTACCTGATCTGGGATGCCCGCCGGTTGGGCGAGGGCCCCATGGTGGAGTACTTCCGGCGACGGGCGGTGGCCGCGGCGGTCGTGGCCGGCATCGTGGCATTCGTCGGGATCTTCGTGCTCCGATCCGACTCGCGTTACGTCTTCGACGGGATGACGGCCCGCGCACTCCCGGTCGTCGTGCTCTCGGCGCTCTGTGGTATCGGGTCGCTCCTGCTCCTGCTACGCCAGTCGCAGCGTGGCGCGCGTGTGCTTGCCGCCG
>Ga0081455_10006045_pt1 | contig 13100 bp, 13 predicted proteins | sample TabmetS3T2R1_FD_70207 | JGI IMG/M metagenome (GOLD analysis project Ga0081455, IMG submission 70207) | Tabebuia heterophylla rhizosphere microbial communities from the University of Puerto Rico - S3T2R1 | ecosystem: Host-associated > Plants > Roots > Rhizosphere ... | reverse complement strand
ATCGCGCGTCCAATGGGTCAGCGTATAGCTGGTGGCGGTGGCGTCGCACATGATGCCGACATGCGCGCCGCCATCGCCCAGGCCGATCAGCGTATTGGGCGCGGCGATCATCTCGCGCACGACGTCGAGGTTGCCGGCGGCGAAGTTGGTGACAGGCAGATACAGCATCTCCCGGCCGTCGCGCTGCAGCAGCAGGTCGTAGGCCACCTCCTCCGGCGTCCGCCCTTCCCGCCTGGCGCGGGCGGCGATGCTGCTCTCGGGCTTGGGCTCGTAGTCCGGCGGATCGCCGAACGGGAACATGCGATCCCAGCGATCGACGCGGCGCTCGCGCCCGCCGCCCTCGAACGCCTCCTTCATGATGCGCGCCCGGAACTCCGGCTTGCGCAGCTCGGCGAGGCGCTCGGCAAACGGCAGATGGGCGATCGCCTTGTAGGACGGCCGGCCCATGAACGGGTTCTGCGACAGCTCCAACCCCAGCAGCACGCTGGTTGGCCGCGAGCGGACTTGTGCGGTGATCCTGAGGCCCTCTGCATTGGCTTCGTCGATGTGCGCCATCAGCGCGCGCCAGGCATTGGGCCGAGCGTCGGACTGCAGCAGGGAGATGGTGACGGGTCGACCGGATGCCCGGGCCAGCCGGCGGAACAGATGGATCTCGTCGTCCTGATCCTCGAAGTCCGACACGATCTGCATCCAGCCGGTACGCGTTTCCCGCATCGCATGAGCGATCGCGCTGAGCTCCGCTTCCTCGGCGCGCAAGGTCGGGATGTGTCGGCCATCGGCGGCGCGGTGATTGAGCGTGCGCGAGGTCGAGAAGCCGATCGCGCCAGCACGCAAGCCTTCTGACGTCAGCTCGGCCATCCGTCGGCGGTCCTGCTCGGTTGCCGGCTCGCGGTCGGCACCGCGCTGGCCCATCACATAGACTCGCAGGGCGGCGTGCGGCACCTGGGCGGCGACGTCGACATCGTAGGAGCGCGCCGCGATCGCATCGAGGAAGCTCGGGAAGCTGTGCCAGTTCCACGGCAGGCCTTCGCTCAGCACGACTTCGGGAATGTCCTCCACGCCTTCCATCAGGTTGATCAGCATGTCGTGCTGATCTTCATGGCAGGGTGCGAAGCCGACGCCGCAATTGCCCATCAGCACCGTCGTGACGCCATTCCAGGACGAAGGCGACAACCGCTCGCTCCATGTGACCTGCGCGTCGTAGTGGGTGTGCACATCGACGAAACCGGGCGTGACCAGCTTGCCGCGCGCGTCGACCTCCTCGCTGCCCTTCGGAATGACTCCACCGATCGCAGCGATCCGGCCATCGACGATGGCGAGGTCGGCTTCATACGGGTCTCCACCCGATCCATCGACGACGGTTCCATTGCGGATCACGAGGCTGGGAGAAGACATGCGGGCTCTCCGGGACGCTGCCGCCAGCACCGTAGCCACAGAGCTGTGAGCCGGCAATTCGCATGCCACGCATCGTTTCCGCACGTCGATGCCATCGTCATGTTGTCATGGGCGTGAGAGCGCGCAATCGTGCGGCAGCAGACGCGAAGCGGAGGACGCGAAGGACATGAAGGATCTCCTCATCGAGGATCAGGGCAACGTCCGCCTCCTCACGCTCAATCGCCCGCAGCGCGCGAACGCTCTTTCGCCCGAGCTCATGTCCGCCTTGGTGGAGGCCTTTGTCGATGCTGGCGCTGAGCCTGATGTGCGCGCCATCGTCGTGACAGGTGCCGGGGATCGCGTCTTCTGCGGCGGTGCCGATCTGAAGGCGAGGCACGAGGCAGATCGCGCAGGCAAGCCCTTCGTGTATCTCATGTCGACTCGCGAGCGGTATCTGTTCGAGGTCATCCACGAGACCTATAAGCCGGTGATCGCCGCCATCAACGGCGCGGCAGTAGCCGGCGGCTTCGAGCTGGCGCTCGCCTGTGACATGCGCATTGCCGAGGAACATGCCATCTTCGGGTTGACCGAGGCCAAGCGGGGAATGGGCGCGCATTTCGCCACCGTCATGCTGCCGCGCGTCATCCCGCGTGCGCACGCCCTCGACCTGCTGCTGCGCGCGGAGACCATCGATGCGCGGCACGCCGAGCGCATTGGCTTCCTGAACAAGATCGTCGCCAGGGGCAAAGCACTGGAAGAGGCGTGGCCTGGGCGACACAGATCGCCGGCAACGCGCCTGTCACCGTCCGCCGCATGAAGGAGACCGCGTCCAAGGCTTCCGGCTTGCCGGTGTCTGCGGCGCTGCGGCTCAATGAGGGTATGAACCCGTATTTGTCCGAGGATCGCGCCGAAGGAATTGCCGCCTTCGTCGAGAAGCGGGCGCCGCGCTGGAAGGGGCGGTAGATGCACGCTTCGTCAGCGATGGCCACCATGAAAGCCACCATGAGAATGAAAACCGCCGAAGCCATGGAAGTGGTGATGGAAGTGATGGAAGCGGACGAAGCCGGTCTCGCAGCAGAAGTATGTACCGGGCCATGCGCCGTCAGCCCATGCATGTTCGCTGTAGGTTCGTTCGCCGATCGGCGCACAGGTCGCAAGATCCGCAAGCAGGACCGCCGACACAAGGATCGCAAGCCCGCGCATGGCATCGACATGGTGAGACCATGATCGACGACAATCATACGAAGGTTTGTCGTCCGTTACCGGTGCAACTCTTAGGAAGGTCATCCGTCGGCAGCGCGGGCCATCTCGGCGGCGGGCCGGCAATGAACGACCTCGTCGCCGGCCATGTGCCGTCGCTGATCGCCAGCGCGCCGCCCGCCGGTCGCGCTTCGAGCGCGACATTCCGACCGTCGCCGGATCCGAATTTCCAGGCTATGCCGCTATCAACTGGTACGCTGTCGTCGTTTCGGCCAGGACGCCACCCGAACTCATTGAGAGGCTCAACGCCATTTTCGTGAAGTCACTGAATGCACCCGATGTGCGCTCGACGTACGCGCAACAGGGCATGGACACACTGGCCGGTAGCGCCGCCGACGCGGCCGCTCACAGCGCGCGCGAGACCGAAACCTGGAAGAAGGTCATCGCCGAGGCCCGGAATCTGCCTTGAATAGAGTCGCCTTGAAGCGGCTTGGTGAAGTATCGTCGCGGTCACTGGAGGGGGAGCAGCACTTATGTCGGTGATCGTCCGTCCTCGTCGGTGGTTGAGCCGTTCGATTGCCGCCGCCTCTCTTTGCATCTTCCAGTCCCTGGCCGGAGCAGCCTTGGCGCACGTCAAGGTCCCGGACTACAGCCACATCGGCCATAAGACGGATCCGGGCAAACCGGAGACTGCGACGCGCCCCGAGGCACGTGAGCCGGCGCCCGCAAGGGCCAAGCACGGTTGCGACGTTTCGTTCGGCGCACGCCTTTCGTCCGACATGCCTTCGCTGCTCTTGAGCGAGGTCAGACGGGGCAGCATCCCCAGCGGCTCCGCCTACCGGCAGGTGCTCTCGCTGCTCGATGACGCCCGCGAAACATCCGATGTCGTCCAGGTGGCGGAAGGCGTGCGCGCCGACGGCGGCACCTGCCTGCTTTATGTCTCCATGGCGAGGGGCGGCGGCGAGGAGACCTATTGGCGATTTGCGCCGGACGACCAGCCCGAGGGCTGGTTCGACGACTGGGGCAGGCGGTTGGGAGATGCCGCGCTCGGGCCGCCCAAGCCGGGCTCGCGTATTTCGTCGCCATTCGGGCCGCGACGCTACTACGGCCGCCTGTCGGGAGGCGGCTTCCACGACGGCATCGATTACGAAGCGCGCATCGGCGAGCCGATCTATGCGGCAGCCGACGGCGTCATCGAGCATCAGGGTGGGTACTTCGAGTATGGGCTGACGGTGAAGATCCGCCATGCCGAGCAGTTCACCACGCTCTACGCCCACATGGCGCGTTTTGCGGCCGGCCTTGCCGTCGGCAGCAAGGTCCATAGGGGTCAGTTGATCGGCTATGTCGGCATGACCGGACGGTCGACGGGTGCACACCTGCACTTCTCGACCATCGTCAACGGGAAGTTCGTCGATCCAGCATCTTATCTGTCTGCGAACGGCAACCACGCGCTCGCCTCACAGGCGCTCGTGGCCTTCCGCAAGTGGCAAAGCGAGATACGGGCCGCCGTGAAAAGCATGCGCGACCGGCAGCGCCGTTCGCCCGTCGAAGAGGTCGACTGGACGACAAGGACCTGACGCAGAATCGGGCCCCGTTCTTAGTCGACAAGAGCGGTGACTTTTTCTAGAAAAGGTTGTATCTTCCTGCAGCATGCGCCCTGTTGACCGGGGCAGAGCGAGGGGGATGCGATGCGCAGGCTCACCGTGATCTTCTTGCTGTTGGCGGTCGCCGGCAGCGCGCAGGCGCAGACGCCCGCGCGTGGTTTCGTCATTCCGCCAAATGCCGACCGGATTGTCGAAGCTCAGAAGCGCTTGTTCACTGCCCTGCAGCAGTCGCTTCCGCCGGGAGTCGGGGCGGCCCGGTCCAGGGCGTGCGATCCCAATGCTGCGAGCTTCAGCTGGCGGGCCCTCGGTAAAACCACCACCGCCAAGGCACAGGGCGGTTGTGGCGCCTACTGGGCGTTTGCCACGGTCTCGGCGATTGAAACGTCCTTCATGGTCTATCACGATCTGACCAACGCCAGTGTTCCCGATCTTTCCGAGCAGGAGGTCCTGGACTGTGCCGGACAGAACGCATCGCAGCAGTTCGCGTCGATCGCGTACGATTGCAGTGGTGGCTGGTTCGAGGCGCCGTTTCGCATGGCCCAGAGGACAGGCGTTCTCAGCGAGCTGTTGTATCCGGCCGAACCGCCTCCCGGCTACCGAGGCGCAAAGAATACCTGCGAGCGTATCGTCGGCAATCGCATCCCCGTAAACAGCTGGACACCCTTGCCGTCGGTGCGGGGCCCCGACAACTGGATTGCTCCGGCGAGGGAGATCAAGCAGCACATTTGCTCGTTCGGTGGGGTTGCGACGGGACTGAATTCATCGGCTTTTCCTCCGGTCATGGCTTTTTCGGAGAAGATCGTAGGTCCGCCGTCGGCACTCGGTCTGGCTGTCGATCACGCCGTCCAGATCGTCGGTTGGGACGATGCCGAACGCGTGTGGATCATCAAGAACTCCTGGGGCCCGGTTTGGGGCGATGAAGGATTTGCCAAGGTGCCGTACGACACTCTGAACATCGGTTTCATGGCGACCGCCGCTCAAGCGAACACCTCGCTTGTTCTGAGGAGCCTGTCTCCCAGCCAGCAAGCCGATTTCCTCAATCGCCGGGAAACGACGATCTTTGCCTTGCCGACGGCGAATGCAAATCCTGCGATCTTGAACGGCCGGACACTCGAGGATCAGGTGCTCAAGAACTTCTAGTCTTGATCGAGCGGGCGCAATCGTTTTGGGGGCAGCATGATCTTCATAACCATCATCGAACCCAGGAATCGGGAGATCTACGTAAACGGCGTCTATGACAACCCTCGAGGGCCGTCGCCGACCTTGATAACGCTCAGGCCGGGATCGCACATCCTGCAGACGTTGACGCCCGGGCCGGGGCGGCGCCTCGTCGATTTCGAAGGTTCCGTCGACAACGTGCCGGACGGTGAGAGCCAGACGATCGATCTCTTGCCCGTCGACCCGCCCAAGCCGAAGGACAGCTGAAGGCCTCCCGTGATGTCTATCCTGACGCGATCGATGACCTGGCTTGCTGCGTTGTCCCTTCTATCGGCGACGGCGGGGTGCGCGTATCCGGTCCGCAACGAGGCCATCGTCGACACCAGTCGGCCAACTTATCAATGGAGCACGCTGTCGCCGGATGTGCTGCCCGATACGCTCGTGATCGTGACGGCGTCCGGCGGCGGCACGCGGGCAACAGCATTGACCATGTCCGTGTTGCGCGCCATGGACAAGGTCAGGCTCCCCTCGGGCAGGAGCCTGGCGGACGAAATCGATATCCTGTCGTCGGTGTCGGGCGGGAGCGTCGCGGCGGCATACTTCGCTCTGCATGGCTCCGCGGGTCTGCCGACCCTCGAGAAGAACTTCGTCCGCCAAGACGGCATGCGGGCCCTGATCGCCCAAGGCCTCAATCCTTTCAGTCTTGCCCTGCTGGCGACGCCATCGAAGGAGCGGATCGACCTGCTTGTCGACTATCTCGATCGGCAGCTCTTCAACAATGTCACCTTCGAAACATTGGCCGCGCAGAAGCGCCGACCTTATCTGATCCTCAATGCCGCGGACATGGTCGAGGGAACAACGTTTCCCTTTACGCAATACACCATGACCTTGCTGTGCAGCGATCTCACGACGATGAAGGTATCGACGGCGGTCGCAGCATCGGCCGCCTTTCCGGTCGCGCTGTCGCCTATCACCTTGAAGAATTATCGGCCCTGCGAGGCGGTTGGCAAACCACTGTGGCTCAAGGCGGCGCAGTCGACGAGCTGGTATCTCGATCCGCCGCGCGTGGCTTGGCAACGCACTGCTTCCGCCTATGCCGACGGACAGAAGAGATTCATCCATCTTCTGGATGGCGGCATTGCGGACAATCTCGGAGTCAGCGAGCCTTACCGGCTGCTCACGACGGACGACGTCTCGCCGAATTTCACGCAGTACATCAGTGACGGCAAGATCAGGAAGATCGTATTCGTCATGATCAATGCGCGCTCGTTCGCGCCCTCCGATCTCGACAACAGTCAGGCCACGCCGGGGGTCTTGTCGATGCTGACGGCCTCGATCGGCTCGTCCATCGACCGTGCGACGTTCAGCACTGCGGAAAGGATCCGCTCGCTGCTGACAGAGCGTTTCCGCGGGATGGCCGACGACATCGAGCGTGAGGCCAACAGGCCTGGCCGGCCGATGCGCGACGTCCTGCTCAAGCAGGCTGCAAACTTCAGGACCGTGGCCACCAACACCCAGTTCATCACCGTGGACTTCGATGCTATCGCCGATCGCAACTGCCGAAACGCCTTCCACAGCATCCAGACAAGCTGGGCGCTGTCGGACAATCAGCTCGATGGCCTCGACGCGATGGGCGAGGCGCTGCTGGCACAGGATCCGGCTTTCCCTGCCGCCATGCGTGCGGTCAATGCATTGCCGCCCGCCCAACCGCTGAAGACGGTCGATCAGGCCTGTGCAATCCTCCGACCAGCCGGCTGAATTGCGACCGTGGATGGAGCGGTACCGCTCAGAATTTCGAGAGCAGGCTGGTGAAGCCGTAGAGCTTGTCGGTGATGCCGTTGGTCCTGAGGGCATGCCAGTAGGTCGCGATGTTGATCGAGATCACCGGCTTGTCGAGCCAGCGCTCGGCCTCGTCTGCGATACGCGCCATCGGCAGGTTCGCGCCGAACTGCACGATCGCCTCCACGTCTGGCCCGTCGATCGCCTTGATGGCATTGATCATGTCGCGCGCCGTCAGCACGGAGTAGGTAGTCGGGCTCTTGCCGCGCATGTGGTTGTAGCGGACGATCTCGTAGCCCGCCGCACTGAACACGCCGACCATCTTGGGCTCGATGCTGGGGAAGTAGGGCTCCATGATGGCGATCCGACGCTTGATGCCATGCAGCTTCAGCGCTGCGAACACCGCATCAGTGGCGATCGCGACCGGAATGTCGAAACCAGCCACCTTGCGAATGCGCCGCTTCAGCTCTTCGCCCCACTCGGCATTGCCGCCCCACACCGATAGTGCCGAGATGCCGAGGATGAAGGCGTTGGGCCGGCAGTCCATCACGCTCGCCACGGCCGGCTCGAGCGCCGCGTCGATCTGCCTGACCGTCTCGTCGAAGTCCTCGTTGGTGCGGATCTGCAGGTCCGGGATCACCATGCGGCCAAGATGGTTCGTGACGCCAGGCGGCCGCATGTCGTCGTATTCCGGCTGCACGACGGTGTTGGTGGAAGGCGTGGTGATGCCGAAAGCCATGCGCCAGGCGAGATAGTCGCGCATCGAGCTGTTTCCTCTCCTGTCTTGGCCGGGCTCATGTCTTGACTGGTCCATACCTTGACTGGCCTCGTTCCATCTCAGGGACGGGCCTGTCAACAACGGCTCTTCGCATCGCGATGCGTGAGCGTTCTGTTTCAAGCAGGGCTGCCGCCGGCGCTGTGCGGCGCGACGGCTCGAGCCCAGCCTGCTAGGCTTGCATCAGCGGATCGGTGAGAGGAAACCAGAAGAAAGATGGGGAGGACGTTCCGCCGGCTGCGCCACGGCAGCTCCGCCGATTTTTGGCGTCTCTGGGCCGTGGCCCTGGTCATCTACACGGTGCGCTCGCTGGAGACCGTCGTCTTCGGCGTGGTCGTCTACGAGAAGTCCGGCTCTGCCTTCCTGGTCGCTGTGATCTCGATGCTGCGTTTGCTGCCGTTGGGGCTGTTCGGTGCCTTCGTGGGCACCATCGTCGAACGCTTCGATCGGCGTCTGACGCTCGCTGGAATGGTCGGCCTCATGGGCGCCGTGTCGGCGACGCTGTGCGTCGTCGCCCGCTCGGGCGAGCTCGAGGTCTGGCACCTCGCCGTGGCGAGCCTCGTCAGTGGCTTCGGCTGGGCGACCGACAATCCCGTGCGCCGGATGATGATGGGCGAGGTGGTCGGCGGCGATCGCATGGGCTGGGCGATGTCGCTCGATGTCGGCGCCAGCTATGCCAGCCGCGCCATCGGCCCGGCGCTCGGCGGCATCCTGCTGGTGGCTGTCGGCATCGAAGGTGCATTCCTGTTGAGCGTGCTGATGTATGCGACGGCCTTGGCGATGACTCTCTCGGTCCGGGCGCGCATCGCTGCCGCTCCTGGAACGGAGACCGTCCTCACGCGCATGCGGCAGGGCTTCGTGATCGTGCTGGCCGACAAGCGGCTGGCGGCGACGATGCTGGTCACCGTGATCTTCAATGTCTTCGCCTGGCCCTTCACCAGCATGATTCCGGTCATTGGTCGCGACAGGCTCGAGCTCAACGCGGAGGGTGTCGGCCTGCTCGCCAGCATCGATGGATTGGGCGCTTGCGTCGGCGCATTGCTGCTGGTGCTGTGGCTGAGGCCCGGCTGGTACGCCGCGGGCTATGTCGGCGGTGTCGCCGTCTATCTCGTGGCCCTGATCGCTTTCGCCCTTACGCCCGGTCCCATGGTCGCGGGCGCGGCGTTGCTGCTGGCCGGCCTCAGCGGCGCGGTCTTTGCGACCCTGCAGGCGACGATCGTCTATCTTGCGGCGCCAACCAACATGCGCTCGCGCATCCTGGGGGTGCTCTCGGTCTGCGTCGGCACCGGCCCCATCGGATTTGTCTGGCTGGGCTGGCTTGCCGATCGCATCGGTGCCGATTGGGCAACGGCAATCACCGGCGTTATGGGCTTGCTGGCGTTGGCTGCTGCACGCCCGCTATGGCGCGGGACATAATTGTATATATACAAAATTGCACGCTATTGTACAATTAAGCGGTGTCGGCCATCATCTGCGCCAAAGGGAGGAACGAGATGCAGATGATGATGGGCCGGCGTCCGCTGGTGATCGGGCTGCTCGGCGCTGCTGCTGCGGGCGGCCGCGCGCTCGCTCAGTCGCCGGCCAAATGGGATCTCTACGCCGTTACCGGCGTCACCCATCCGATCACGCTGCGCTACAAGGCATTCGCCGAGGAGGTGAGGAAGGCGACTGGCGGCAAGCTCGACATCGTCGTGCGGCCAGCCGGCGAGCTGCCGTTTCGCGCCACCGAGGTCGTCAAGGTCGCGGGCGACGGCCAGGTGCAGCTCGCCGAAGCCTATATGGGGTTCATCTCCGGCGCGGTGCCGCTGGCCTCGATGCCGAGCCTGCCCTTCCTGGTGCGCAATGCAGAGGAGCTCGAGAAAGCCTGGCCCGTCATCGACAAGTTCACGGCCCCACTGTTCGCCAAGGCGGGCGTGAGGAACCTCTTTTACCACACTTGGCCGTCGCAGAATATTTTCGGCTCCGGCAAGCCGATCCGCACCATCGAGGACTTCAAGGGCCGCAAGATCCGCTCGACCGATGGCAAGCAGGCCGAGATGCTGAAACAGCTCGGCGCCTCGTCGGTCAGCCTGACCACGGCTGAAGTGCCGGTCGCCATGGAACGCGGCGTCGCGGAAGGCTTCATCACTGCCGGATTCAATGTCGTCGGCTCCAAGTGGTACGAATTCATCAAGTGGGGCTGGCTGGGCGACATCCATATCGGCGGGCCCGACTATACGCTGATGACCGTCGAGGCGTACGGTAAGCTCGATGCCGAGACGCGCGCCAAGCTCGACGCCGTGGCCAAGGACTATGCGCCGCGCTTCCGTGCCGCCAATCTGGCCGACGAGGCCAAGGACCTCGAGATCCTCAAGACACAGTACAAGGTCGACCTGTTCGTGCCGCCCAGGGAGCAGGTCGATGCCCTGGTCGCCAGGATGCAGCCCTATTGGGAGCAGTGGGCAGCATCGCAAGGCGCGGGCGGCACGGCCATGCTCAAGGAGATCCGCGCGACGTTGGGCAAGTGACGGATCATGGATCGGCGCCCGTCAATCATGGACCGCTGGATCGGCCGCCTGGCGCAAGCCTGCGGCATGCTGGCGGGCCTTGCTGTCGTCGCCATTCTCGCGATGGTTTGCCTTGAGGCCGTGCAGCGGCAGTTCCGGGCGTCGCTGCTGGTGACCGACGAGATTGCAGGTTACCTCAACGCCGCCGTGATCTTCCTCGGGCTGGGCTGGACGCTGCGCGAAGGCGGCTTCATCCGCGTCGAGATCCTCTATGATCGCGTCACGGGCTCGCCAAAGCAGGCGCTACGCTGGCTGATCGTGCTCACGGCCACGGCCTTCACGGCGGTCGTGCTCTGGGTCTGCATTCGCCAGGTCATCTACGCCTTCGACCACGACACGCGCGCCGTCTCGATCATCGAGACTCCCGAATGGATCCCGCAGGCGGTGATGGTGCTCGGCCTGGCGGTCCTGCTGCTGCAGCTCGTGGCGTGGATCGTCGATCGCGTCCGGCGCATTCCGTGAGACGACCATGAGCCTGGAGCTGCTGACCCTGATCCTGGTCGCGAGCCTTGCCGTCCTGCTGACAGCGGGCCAATGGACGGCCTTTGCGCTCGGCATCTGCGGCGTGCTGGTGCTGTACCTCAGCAAGGGCGCGATCGGCCTCACCGCCCTGTCCTCGGTCGTCTGGAACAACGCCAACAGCTACATCCTGATCGCGGTGCCGATGTTCTTGCTGATGGGCGAGGTCATCCTGCGCAGCGGCGTCAGCAGCTACTTCTACCGCGGCGTCGTCGTGCTGATGGGCCGCCTGCCGGGCGGGCTGCTGCACGCCAATATCGCAAGCTGCGCGGTGTTCTCCGCCGTCTCCGGCTCGAGCGTCGCCACCGCGGCCACGGTCGGCACCGTGGCCATCCCCGAGATGCTGAAGCGCGGCTACGAGCCGCGCTCGGTGTTCGGCTCGCTGGCGGCCGGCGGCACGCTCGGCATCCTGATTCCGCCCAGCATCATCATGGTGCTGTACGGCGCGCTGGTGGAGGAGTCGGTCGCGCGACTGTTCATGGCCGGTGTCGTGCCCGGCCTGCTGATGGCCGGGATCTTCATGATGTTCATCGCGGGCCTGCTGCTGGTGAAGCCGCACTACGCACCGTCACGGGAGACTTCCGGCACGTCCCGCTTCAGCGAAGCGATGCATGTCTTTCCCGTCCTCGGGCTTCTGGTCGTGGTGCTGGGCAGCATCTACTCGGGCATCGCCACGCCGACCGAGGCCTCCGCGGTGGGAGCGGCTGGAGCTATCGTGCTGGCGCTGGGCTATCGCAGTTTCACACCGAAGGTGTTCACCGAGTCGCTGATGGCCACGGTCAAGACCACCTGCATGGTGGCCTTGATCATCATCTGCGCGCAGATCCTGTCGACCGCGCTCACCTATTCGGGCGTGAGCCGCACCGTCAGCGAATGGGTGATGGGGCTTGGCCTGGGCAAATGGGCGTTCTTCCTCGCCCTGGTCGTGCTTTACATCATCCTGGGATGCTTCGTGGACGGCATCTCGATGATCTACATGACCTTGCCGGTGCTGCTGCCGGTGGTGAAGGCGTTCGGCTTCGACCTCGTGTGGTTCGGCGTCATCCTCACCGTCCTGATCGAGCTGGGGCAGATCACGCCGCCCGTCGGCCTGAACCTCTTCACCATCCACGCCATCTCGGGTGGCGCGAAATTCTCAGCAGTGGCGGCGGGCTCCGCGCCCTATGTCGGGCTGATGCTCCTTGTCATCCTGCTGCTCTGCGTTTGGCCCGAGATCGCATTGTGGCTGCCGACGACGATGCGCGGCTGATCTGATAGGAATCACCGAGTGAAGGAGGAGAGTACGATGGCTCGACGGAACAGCAGTGACTACGCGGTAGTGTGGCCGCGCAGCGCCAAGGCGGTCGAGATCAAGCCGCTCGCCAAGCGGCTGGACACGCTGGAAGGCAAGACGGTCGCCTTCCTGTGGGATGCCCTGTTCCGCGGCGACGAGATCTGGCCGATCGTCAAGGACGAGCTCGGCCGCCGCTACGGCGGCATGACGTTCATCGATCACGATGCCTTCGGCTCGACGCATGGCGACGAGGAGCATCAGGTGCTGGCCGACCTGCCGGGCAAGATCAAGTCGATGAAGATCGACGCGGTCGTGTCCGGCATGGGTTGTTGAGGGAGCTGCACACCCGCCGTGTTGCGGGTTAGTGCAGTGGCCGAGCAGGCTGGTGTGCCCACCGCCTCGCTGTGCTGCGAGGGCTTCCTGGGGCAGGCCAAGACGACATCCGTGGGGCTGGGCTATCCCAACCTCGCGCTGGCGACGGTGCCGGGCCATGTCGATGTGCAGACGGCCGCGGAGCTGCGCGCCAATGTGCTCGGCACCACGGTCGAGCATGTCATCAAGAACCTCACCGGCGAGGCTGCTGCGGTACAGGCCGCCGTCGATCCGGCACCGGACGAGATCGTGTTCGAGGGCAGCTTCGAGGAGGTCAATCGCCTGTTCCTCGAGAACGGCTGGAGCGATGGGCTGCCGATCGTGCCGCCGACCAAGGACAAGATCGCGGCGTTCCTGGCCTTCACCGACTTGGCCCCGGACTATGCCATCGGCAAGCTGTTGCCCGACAACCGGCTGGCCACGGTGTGGAACGTCGCGGTCAACGGCGTGATGGCCGGCTGCCGGCCGGAGTACATGCCGATCCTGCTGGCACTCGTCGA
>Ga0081455_10006044_pt1 | contig 13101 bp, 9 predicted proteins | sample TabmetS3T2R1_FD_70207 | JGI IMG/M metagenome (GOLD analysis project Ga0081455, IMG submission 70207) | Tabebuia heterophylla rhizosphere microbial communities from the University of Puerto Rico - S3T2R1 | ecosystem: Host-associated > Plants > Roots > Rhizosphere ... | reverse complement strand
TTTCGGTTGCGGACACGGAGGATTTACTGGGTGGCCTAGCGCCGGACAAAAAGCACGCCGCCCAACTAGCCACCGATGCCCTCCACCGTGCTCTCTCAGCCGCGGCGAGCTCAGGGCGGGCACTGGCCACCGCACCTGCCAATGAAGGCGGCCGGTGCCCGCCCGCACGCGTAGCGGTGGCGTTGTCCGGCGGCGTCGACTCCGCCGTCGCCGCCCTCCTCGCCCGCGAGCGCGGCCACGACGTCATCGGCATCACCGTCAAGCTCTGGGCCGACCCCGAGACCGACGGGACCAAGGCCTGCTGCTCCCCCGAGGCCGTGCTCGGCGCCCGCGCCGTCGCCCACTCGCTCGGCATCCCGCACTTCACCCTCGACCTCGAGCAGCAGTTCCGCGCCCAGGTCGTCGATCGCTTCGTCTCCGGCTATGCCGCGGGCCGCACCCCGAACCCCTGCATCCTCTGCAACGGCGAGGTCCGCCTCGCGGCGATGATCGCCCTCGCCGAGCGGGCCGGCGCCAGCCGCCTGCTCACGGGCCACTACGCCCGCATCGTCGAGGACGGCGACGGCCGCCTCCTGGCCTCCGGCGCCGACGCCGCCAAGGACCAGGCCTACATGCTCGCCGCGCTCCCGCCGCAGCTCCTCGACCGGCTCGATTTCCCGCTCACCGACCTGACCAAGGAGGAGGTCCGGGAGATCGCCGCCCGCCACGGCCTCGCCGTCGCCCAGAAGCCCGAGAGCCAGGACCTCTGCTTCCTCGCCGGCCAGGGCAAGCGCCGCTTCCTGCGCCGCCACGGCGGCCTCGTCGACGTCGAGGGCGACGTCGTCGACTCGAGCGGCCGTCGCCTCGGCCGCCACCGCGGCCACCACAATTTCACCGTCGGCCAGCGCCGCGGCACCGGCGTCTCGCTCAACGAGCCGGCCTACGTGATCGCCACCGACGCTGCCGCCAACACGGTCACGATCGGCACCCGCGCCGAGCTCCTGACCCGCCGCGTCCGCGTCCGCGACGCGGTCCTGCACCGCGAGGGCGGCCGCGTCGACGGCGTCCGCCTGCGCTACCACTCGCGGGCGCTGCCGGCCCAACTCGGCGCCGCCGCGGGTGCCGGCCCTGGCCGCCACGAGGCGCTCGAGCTCGAGCTCGGCGAGGACTTCGCCGGCGCGTCGCCCGGACAGACCGCGGTTTTGCTCGACGGCGAGACGATCGTCGGGCACGGCACCATCGCCGTGTCCTAGCGGCGTCATAAGACAACATTTAGGCTCCTTCACATGAAGGCCGAGGAGATCCGCGACACCTACCTTTCTTTCTTCGCTGATCGGGGGCACAAGATCGTCCCTTCGGCCTCGCTCGTGCCGAGCGTCCACGACCCCACGGTGCTCCTCACGACCGCCGGCATGCAGCCCTTCAAGCCCTACTTCCTCGGCCTCGAACAGCCGCCGGCGCCGCGCCTCACCGACGTCCAGAAGTGCTTCCGCACGACCGACATCGAGGAGGTCGGCAACACCGCCCGCCACCACACCTTCTTCGAGATGCTCGGCAACTGGAGCTTCGGCGACTACTTCAAGGCCGAGTCGATCCAGTGGGGCTGGGAACTGGTGACGCAGGGCTTCGGGATGGACCCGGAGCGGATTTGGGCAACGGTCTTCGGCGGCGACGAGGAGCTCGGGCTCGGCCCGGACACCGAGGCGATCGCGATCTGGGAGGCGACCGGCATCCCGGCCGAGCGGATCGTCCAGCTCGGCCGCGAGGACAACTTCTGGCAGGGCGGGCCGAGCGGGCCAAGCGGCCCCTGCTCGGAGCTCTACCTCGACCGCGGCCCCGCCTTCGGCGGCGACGACGAGCGCCCCGGCGACGACACCGAGCGCTTCCTCGAGTTCTGGAACCACGTCTTCATGAGCTACGACCTGCACGAGGACGGCTCGGTGACCGAGCTGCCGACCAAGAACATCGACACCGGCATGGGCCTCGACCGGATGGCGGCGATCCTCCAGGACGTCCCCTCGGTCTACGAGACCGACCACGTGCGGCCGCTGATCGACCTCGCCGAGGAGCTCTCCGGGCGCCGCTACGACGAGGGCGGAAAGGTGACGAGAGCGATGCGGATCGTCGCCGATCACTCACGCGGCGCCGCCTTCCTGATCGCCGACGGCGTCGTCCCCTCGAACGAGGACCGCGGCTACATCCTGCGGCGGATCATGCGGCGGGCGATCCAACAGGGCCGCAGCCTCGGCCTCGAGTCCCCCTGGCTTGGCCAGTTCGCGGCGCGGACGATCGAGCTGATGGGGGAGGCCTACCCCGAACTGGTCGCCGAGCGGGAGACGATCGCCCGTTGGGTCGGCGACGAGGAGGAGAGCTTCGGCCGCACCCTCGAGCGCGGCACCGAGCTCCTCGAGCGGCTGATCGTCGAAGCGAAGGAGCAGGAGACCTCCTGGATCGACGCCGCCGATGCCTTCAAACTGCACGACACCTACGGCTTCCCCTACGACCTGACCAAGGAGCTGCTCGCCGAGGCGGGTCTGGCAGTCGACGACTCGGGCTTCGAGGAGCTGATGGAAGAGCAGCGCCAGCGCGCCCGGACCGGCGCCGCCACCGCGCACGGGTCGGAGGACCGCCACGACCAGGTCCAGGAATTCGTCGCCGGAACGCCGCCGACCCAGTTCGTCGGCTACGAGACGCTGACCACGACAACCGGATTGGTGAGCGTCGGCCCGGAGTACGGTGGCGCGCTCGTGAAGCTGGAGGAGAGCCCGTTCTACGCTGAGGGTGGCGGACAGGTCTCCGATTCGGGGCGGCTTCGATGGGGTGACAACAGCGCCGAGGTCGCGAGTGTTTTCCGGATCGGTGAAGACCAGGTTCTGGAGATTCAGGGAGAGGTTCCGGATGACGGCACTTCGGTCGAAGCCGAAGTCGATCGCGAAACGCGCCACGCGACGATGCGCAACCACACCGCGACCCACCTCCTGCACGCGGCGCTGCGCGAGCGGCTCGGCACCCACGTACGCCAGGCCGGTTCGGCGGTCCGCCCCGACAAACTGCGCTTCGACTTCACCCACGGCAGCTCGCTCAGCCCCGAGGAGCTGCGCGACGTCGAGGACCGGGTCAACGAGTGGATCGCGGCGAGCGCGCCGGTCCGTTGGCTCAACATGGGCCGCGAGGAGGCGGAAGCGCTCGGTGCGATGGCGCTGTTCGGCGAGAAATACGGCGAGTGGGTGCGGGTGGTCGAGATCGAGGGCGTCTCGCGTGAGCTCTGTGGCGGCACCCACGTCGCCAACACGGCGGAGATCGGGATCTTCAAGCTGACCTCGGAGGGCTCGAGCGCTGCCAACGTGCGGCGGATCGAGGCGATCAGCGGTCCCGCCGCGATCGACTACTTCCGCGGACGCGACGCCGAGCTGCGCGAGGCCGGCGAGCTGCTCGGCGCGCCGCAGGCCCCGCTGGCCGGCGCCCGCCGTGCCGCCGAGCAGCTGCGCGAGGCCGGCGCCGGCGCCGAGAAGGCGCAGCGCGCCCAGGCCGGCGAGGAGGCGAAGCGGCTCGCCGCCTCGGCCCAGGAGGTCGGCGGCGTCCAGGTGGTCATCGCCGGCACCGAGCTGCCGAATCAGAAGCAGCTGCTCGACGTCGCCAACCGGGTGCAGTCGACGCTCGGCGGCGCCACCGCGATCTTCCTCGGTGGCGGCGAGGGCGAGAAGGTCGCGCTGGTCTCGCTGGTCAGCAAGGAGGCGGTCGAGCGCGGGCTCTCGGCCGCGGCGCTGGTCCGCGAGGCGGCGCCGGTCGTCGGCGGCGGCGGTGGCGGCCGCGACGAGATGGCGCAGGCCGGCGGCCGCGACCCGGCGAAGCTCGACGAGGCGCTGGCGGCGGCGCGCGGCGCGCTCGAGAAAGCGCTCGCCTGAGGACGATGCGCGTGCTCGCCCTCGACCACGGGACGGTTCGGATCGGCGTTGCGCTCTCGGACCCGAGCGGCACGTTGGCGACGCCGCTGCCGGTGATCGAGCCTCCCGAGCCGAGCGCAGTCTCCGAAATCGTCGCCGAGCACGGAGTCGAGCGGGTCGTCGTCGGCCTGCCGCTGCACCTCAGCGGCGAGGAGGGCAGCCAGGCGGCGCTGGCCCGGACCTTCTGCGGCGAACTCGAGGCGATGCTCGACGTCCCGGTCGAGACCTACGACGAGCGGCTCACCTCGCGGATGGCCGACGCCAGCCGCCGCGCCGGCGCCGGCGCGGCCCGCGACTCGCTTGCCGCCGCCCACCTGCTCGAGTCCTACCTCGCCACGCAGGCGCCACCGTTTGAAGCGCAACAGAGCGGGGAGGAGGGGAATCCTTGAGCGACGAGCGGCCACCGCCCGACGACTGGCTCACCGAGGACCCGTTTGCCAACCCGGAAGATCCGGCGGCGCGCGAGCGGGCTGAGCGGCGGGCTGAACGCGAACAGAAGCGGCGCGAAAAGGCGGCCAAGGAAGCGGGCGAGCCGCCACCTCCGCCGCAGCCGCCGCCCGCCGAGCCACCGAAACCGAAGCGCACGCCCGAGCAGGAGTTCTGGGACGAGGACCCGACGCCCGAGCCGGCGCCGCCCAAATCTGAGCCGGCGCCGGCCGCGGCGGCCTCGCCGTCCAAAGCCGATGCCGAGCGGGCCGCCGAGGAAGGGTCGCGCCCGGCGGGCAACGTCGGCCGCACCGAGAAGCAGGCGCGCCGCGATCCCCCGCCGCCGCCCCCCGATCCGGAGCCGCCGACCGAGCAGCAGCCCCTGCCCGATCAGCCGGCGCCCTCCAGTACCGAGCCGCCGAGTAAGGGCCCCGTCCCGCAGCCGGTCCCGGTCGGCGCCGACCCGACCCGGCCGACGACCGGCGAGCACCTCGTTCCCGACCCGCAAGCGCCGACCGTCCGCGGCCAGACCAGCGAGGAGTGGGCGACCGTCCCCGCCGCCCGCGCCGACGCCCTCGACGAGGCCTTCCACGAGGAGGGCAACCCGGAGATGGCCGGCGCGGCGCGATCCGGGCGGCGCAGCGGCGAGGGCGGCGGCCGGCGCCGCGGTGGCATCCTCGGGGCGATCGCGCGCCACCCCTTCCTGATCGTCGCGGTGATCCTCCTCCTCGTCGTCCTCTACCTCCTCGCCGGTCTCTTCCAGCCCTTCCATGGCGACGGCCACGGCCGCGTCGCAGTGCGGATCCCGAAAGGCGCCAGCGTCAGCGAAGTCGGCGACATCCTCGAAAAGCGCGGCGTCATCGAGGGGCCCTTGATCGGACTCGACGCCTCGACCCTGTTCCAGGTCCGCGTCACCCTCGCCGGCAAGCGCTCGGACCTCTACGCCGGCAAATTCACCCTGCAGAAGGACATGAGCTACGGCGACGCGATCAACGCCCTCTCGAAGGAACCGAAAGCGAGCACCAAGCCGGGGATCGGCGAAGTCCTGGTCCCACCGGCCCTGAGCCGCTCACAGGTCGCGCAGCTGATGAAGGAAGACGGCATCCGCGGCAACTACATGAAGGCGAGCGTGAAGTCGAAGCTCCTCGATCCGGCCGAATTCGGAGGCAAGGACGCGAAGAACCTCGAGGGCTTCCTCTTCCCAGACACTTACCAGGTGAAGGTGAAGGAAGGCGTCAAAGGCGTGGTCCGCCGCCAGCTCGAAGCCTTCAAGCAGAACATCAAGAAGGTCAACATGAAGTTTGCGAAGTCGAAAAACCTGAACGTCTACGACGTCGTCACGATCGCCTCGATGATCGAAGGCGAGGCGGCGGTCCCGAAGGAGCGGAAGCTGGTCGCCTCGGTGATCTACAACCGCCTCCACGAAGGGATGCCGCTGCAGATCGACGCCACTGTCCGCTTCGCCACCGGCAACCACCAGCAGCCGCTGAGCGAATCCGAACTCGCCTCCGACTCGCCGTACAACACCTACGCCAACTCGGGCCTGCCGGCGGGCCCGATCAACAGCCCCGCCCTCGCCTCGATCGAGGCCGCGGCCCACCCGGCGAAAACCGACTATCTCTTCTACGTCGTCAATCCGAAAGGGTGCAACGAACACAGCTTCTCGGCGACCGAAGAGGAATTCCTCGCCGACGTCGCCAAGTACGAAAAGGCCCGCGAAGCCAACGGCGGCAACGCCCCGAAGTCCTGCTGATGCCGCGGCTGGCGGTGCTCGGCTACCCGGTCGGCCACTCGCGCTCGCCGGCGATGCAGAACGCGGCGCTGGCCGAGCTGGGGCTCTCGGAGGAGTGGAAGTACGGGGCGGTCGAGGTGGCGGCGGAGGAGTTCGAGGCGCGGCTGCGCGAGCTGGCGGCGGAAGGCTACGCTGGCGCCAACATCACCGTTCCGCACAAGGAAGCGGCGCTGGTCGTGGCCGATTCGGCGAGCGACGCCGCCGCCGAGATCGGCGCCGCCAACACGCTGAGCTTCGCCCATGGGGCCGAAACCGGGATACCGACGATCGCCGCCGAGAACACCGACGCCGGTGGGCTGCTGGCCGCGCTGCCGAGCTCGCCGCGGGGCAAGCGGGTGCTGGTGCTGGGGGCGGGTGGCGCCGCCCGCGCGGTGATCTGGGCGCTGGTTGGGGCCGGCGCCGAGGTCGAGGTATGGAACCGCACCGCGGAGCGGGCCGCGACCGTCACCGCCGAGCTCGGCGGCCTCGCCGTCACCGATCCAGAGCAGGCCGGCTACGAACTGATCGTCAACACTTCCGCCGCCGGCCTTCACGGCGAGGACCCGTTCGAGCACCTGCCGCTCGCGCCGGACTGCTTCAAGGCCGACCAAGCGGTCGTCGACATGGTCTACGGCGAGCGCCCGAGCGCGCTGCTCGCCGCCGCGGAGGCCGCCGGCGCGACGACGGTCGACGGCCTCGAGATCCTCGTCCAGCAGGGCGCCCTCTCGCTCGAGCTGTGGACTGGGCGCAAGGCTCCGCTCGCGGTGATGCGCGCCGCCGCCCGCGGTTGACACTCACCTATAGCCTTCGCTGCTCATGACCGCGTTCCGTTTCACCACCGCCGGCGAGTCACACGGGCCCGGGCTCGTCGCGATCGTCGAGGGCATGCCGGCCGGGCTCGAGCTCGACCGCGAGGCGCTCGACCGCGACATGGCGCGGCGCCAGCTCGGCCACGGGCGCGGTGGGCGGATGCGGATCGAGACCGACACCGCCGACGTTCGTTCGGGGGTCCGACACGGTCGCACCCTCGGCGGGCCGATCGCGGTCCTCGTCGCCAACCGCGACTACGAGAACTGGGAAGAGCGGATGAACCCCTGGCCGGTCGAGGGCTTCGAGCCGGACGAGGTCCACCTGCCGCGGCCCGGCCACGCCGACCTGGTCGGCTCCTGGAAATACGGCCACACCGACATCCGCAACGTGCTCGAGCGCGCCAGCGCCCGCGAGACCGCCGCCCGCGTCGCCGCCGGCGCCCTCGCCCGCAGCTTCCTCGCCGCGCTCGGGGTCGACGTCCGCAGCCACGTCCTGCAGATCGCCTCGGTTCACGCGCAGGAACGCGCGGGTCTCAAACCATCGGACTTCGACGGCGTCGACGATGACCCGGTCCGCTGCCTCGACCCCGAGGCCAGCAAAGCGATGGTCGAGGAGATCAACCGCCTGCGCAAGGCCAACGAGAGCCTCGGCGGCAGCTTCGAGGTGATCGCCTTCGGACTGGTCCCCGGCCTCGGCTCGCACGTCTCCTGGGAAGACCGGCTCGACGGCCGCCTGGCCGGCGCCGTCAACTCGATCCAGGCGGTGAAGGGCGTGGCGATCGGCGAAGCCTGGGACGTCGCCGGCCGCCCCGGCTCGGAAGCCCACGACGAGATCTTCTGGTCCGAGGATCGCGGCTACTACCGCGAGACCAACCGCGCCGGCGGCCTCGAGGGCGGGATGACGACCGGCGAGCCGCTCCACGTCCGCGCCGCGATCAAGCCGATCTCGACCCTGACCAAGCCGCTGCGCTCGGTCGACACCGCCACCCACGAGCCGGCGCAGGCGCTGCGCGAGCGCACCGACTCGGCCGTCGTCCCGGCGGCCGGCGTCGTCGCCGAGGCGATGGTCTGCCTGACCCTCGCCCGCGCCTACCGCGAGAAGTTCGGCGGCGACCACATCGACGACGTGCGCGCCGCGATCGACGCCTACAAGGCCCGCATCGACTGGCGGAGGTAGAAGCGTGAGCGCGGAGCGAGCGAGCGCCCCCGCGATCGTCTTCATCGGCTTCATGGGGGCCGGCAAGTCGACGGCGCTGGCCGCCGCCCGCCAGGCCGGCCTCGAGACGACCGAGGTCGACGAGTTGCTGGAACGCGAGATGGGGGTGCCGATCCCCGCGGCCTTCGAGCGCTTCGGTGAGGACGGCTTTCGCGAGCGCGAGGCCGAGGTGGTCGGCGGGCTGCTCGAGCGAACCGCAGGCGGGGCGATCGCGCTCGGCGGCGGCAGCGTGCTCTCGCCGCGAATCCGCGCCGCGCTCGCCCGCCACGTCGTCGTCTGGCTGCAGGTAGGCCCAGAGGACGCCTGGCGCCGGATCGCCGGCTCCGACCGGCCGCTGGCGACCAGCGCCGACGACGTCGAGCGCCTGCTGGCGACCCGCCTACCGCTCTACGAAGAGCTCGCCGACGCGATCGTCTCGCCCGGTGACCGCGGCATCGCCGCCCGGGCGCTGCCGGCGATCCAGGCGCTCGCCGGCCTGCCCGCCGGGACCAAGATGCTGTGGGCGTCGAGTGCCTCGGGCGAGTACCCGATCCTGGTCGGCCGCGGCCTGCTCGGCGGCGGCTGGTGGCCGCTCGAGGGGCGGCGCTTCGCGATCTCGGATCGCAACATCCTCGCCGCGATCGGCGACCGCGCGCCCGACTTCACCCTGCTGGTCGAGATCCCGCCCGGCGAGCGCTCGAAGAGCCTGGCCGAAACCGACTCGATCCTGCGCCAGTTTGCCCAGGCCGGGATGACCCGCGAGGACCACGTCGTCGCGCTCGGCGGTGGCGTCGTCGGCGACCTCGGCGGTTTCTGCGCCCACCTCTACCAGCGCGGCGTCCCGGTCGTGCAGGTGCCGACCACGCTCGTCGCCCAGGTCGACTCCGCGTACGGCGGGAAGACCGGGGTCGATCTCCCGGAGGGGAAGAACTACGCGGGCGCCTACCACCAGCCGAGCGCGGTGATCACCGATCCCTCGGCGCTCGCCAGCCTGCCTCCGGGCGAGCTCGCGTCCGGCTTCGTCGAGGTCCTGAAGACGGGCTTGCTGGCCGGCGGCGAGCTCTGGGAGCAGGTCCGAGCGATCGAGGCGATCGACGTCGCAGGCATCGACGACGTGATCTTTCGCTGCGCCCGCTACAAGTGCGAGGTCGTCGCCGCCGACGAAACCGACAAGGGCCTGCGCCACGTCCTCAACCTCGGTCACACGGTCGGGCACGCGATCGAGACCGTCACCGACTACGCCTACAAGCACGGCGAGGCGGTCGGCCTCGGACTGCTCGCCGCCCTGCGGCTCTCCGGCGCTGGCGATCTCCGCGCCGAGGTCGAGGCCATTCTCGCTCGGCACGACCTGCCGACGACGCTGAAACGGGAGGTTGCCACGGAGGAGATCCTGACTACCCTGCAGCGCGACAAGAAGCGCACCAGCGCCGGGGTCGGCTTCGTCCTCCTCTCCGCGCCCGGTGAGCCGCGGACCGGCCAGCTGGTGGCGCCCGACGATCTGCGCGCCGCGGTGGAAGAGTTGTACGGGTGAGCGCGATCACCCGCAACCGCGTCGGCGTCCTCCACGGGGTCAACTTCGACGTCCTCGAGCGGCGCGACCCGAGCCTCTACGGTGGCGGCTCGTTGGCCCGGCTCGAATCGCAGATCGGCGGCTGGGCCCACGAGCTCGGCCTCGAACCGATCTTCTTCCAGACCAACCACGAGGGTGAGTTCGTCGAGCAGCTGCACCAGCTGCCCGAGTTGGCCGACGCGGCGCTCCTCAACGCCGGCGCCTGGACCCACTACAGCCGGGCGATCGGCGACGCGCTGGCGGTGGCGGCGCTGCCGACGGTCGAGGTCCACCTCTCCGACGTCGAGAGCCGCGAGGAGTGGCGCAAGGTCTCGGTCTTCGACGGGCTGGTGCTGGCGAAGATCTCCGGTAAGGGCGCCGAGGGCTACCGCGAGGCGCTCGGGGTGCTGGCCAAAGAGCTGGGGGCCGAGTGATGCGCGGCCGCGGCGAGAAGCTCGAGGCGGCGCTGATCGCCCGCGAGCTCGACCGCTACCTGGTCACCGACCTGACCAACGTCCGCTACCTGACCGGCTTCACCGGGACGAATGGAGCCGTCGTCTGCGGGCCCGAGATTCGTCTCTTTCTGACCGACTTCCGCTACACCGAGCGGGCCGAAGCCGAGGTCTCCGAGTGGGAGACGGTGACGATCACCGCCGACTGGCTCGGCGGGATCGCCGACCGCCTGCAAGGCAAGGTCGGCTTCGAGGACGACCAGATGTCGGTGCGGATGCTCGCCAAACTGGAGGAGAAACTAGGGGAGGGGGCGGAGCTCGTCGCTGCCGGCGGCGAGGTCGAAAAGCTGCGCCGAGTCAAGGACGACGAGGAGCTGGCGGCGATCCGCGCGGCCTCGAAGCTCGCCGAGGAGGCCTGGCGCTGGGCGCTCGAGCGCGGCATGAAGGGGCGGACCGAGCGCGACGTCGCCCTCGCCACCGAAGCGAAGATCCGCGAGCTCGGCGGCGAGCCCTCGTTCCCGGCGATAGTCGCCGCCGGCCCGAACGGCGCCCTGCCGCACGCCGAGCCGGGTGAGCGGGTGATCGGCGACGGTGAACTGGTCGTCTTCGACATGGGAGCCAAGCTCGACGGATACTGCTCCGACGGGACGCGGACCTTCGCGGTCGGCGATCCCGGCGACAAGGGGCGCGAGGTCTACGAGACGGTGCTGCGCGCCCAGCTGGCGGCGCTCGAGGCGATCGAGGCGGGACCGAAGGGCGAGGCGATCGACAAGGTTGCCCGCGACCTGATCACCGCGGCCGGCTACGGCGAGGCCTTCGGCCACGCGCTCGGCCACGGAGTCGGCCTCGAGGTCCACGAGGGCCCGCGGCTGGCGCAGAAATCCGACGACGTCCTCGCCCCCGGCGAAGTCGTCACGGTCGAGCCCGGGATCTACCTGGCCGGCGAGCTCGGGGTCCGAATCGAGGACTTCGTCGTCGTCCGCGACGGCGGCTTCGAGAACCTCTCGAGCCTGCCCAAAGATCTGACGATCGTCGACTAGCCCCGTTCGCTTTTTCTACCTCGTTTGAGGTGGAAACAACGAACGCGCGCCAGCTTCGACACGCGCCGCCCAGCGGTTGCCGTGCTGAGCGACCTCGACCTCGATGTCGAAGCAGCGCGAGACCAGCTCGGCGCTCATCACCTCGGCGATCGGGCCCTGGGCGACGATCCGCGCGTCGGCCAGCAGCAGGGCGTGGGTCGAGGAGGAGGGGATCTCCTCGAGGTGATGGGTGACGGTGACGGTCGGCAGCGTCGGGTTGGCCGCCGCCATCGCGTCGAGCGAGCCGATCAGCCGCTCGCGCGAGGGCAGGTCGAGGCCGACGGTCGGCTCGTCGAGCAGCAGCAGCTCGGGCTCGTCCATCAGCGCCCGCGCCAGCAACAGGCGCTGGCGCTCGCCCTGCGAGCAGTCCTCGTAGAAGCGGTCGTGGAGGGCGGCGGCGCCGATCTCGCTCAGCAGCCGCTCGGCCCGCTCCTCGTCGGCCGGCTCGATTCGTTTGTGCTGCAGGGCGATCGAGCCGTAGGCGCCGGTGAGGACGACCTCGTGGCCGGTGGCGCGGCCGCGAATCCGGCGGCCGAGTTTCGCCTCGACGCTGCCAATCCGCTCGCGCAGCGCCCGCATGTCGACCTTGCCGAGTTGGGCGCCGAGCACCTCGACCTCGCCCTCGGAGGGGTGCGAGACGGCAGCGGCGAGGTTCAACAGCGTCGTCTTGCCGGCTCCGTTCGGCCCCAGCACGACCCAGTGCTCGCCCGGCTCGACCGTCCACTCGACCTCGTCGAGCAGCACGGCGCGGCGTTCCTCCCTGGCCATCCAGCGCCAGACCTGGACGCCGCGCATGTGGATTGCCGGGGTCAGCGGGAGAGGTCGAAATCGGCGCTGAGGCGCGAGCCGACCGCGGCGAGCAGGTTGACGACTGCCTCGACGTCGCGCAGGTCGCACATCTCGACCGGCGAGTGCATGTAGCGGAGCGGGATTGAGACGAGGCCGGTGGGGATCCCGGCGCGCGAGATCTGCAGCACGTCGGCGTCGGTCGAGGTGCCGCGGCCGCTGGCGCTGACCGAGTACTCGATCCCCTCCGCCTCGGCGGTCTCGACCAGGAGCTCGAAGACGCGCGGCGAGAGGGTCGAGCCGCGGCCGATCACCGGGCCGGAGCCGAGCGGGCTCGATCCGAGCTCCTTCTCGTCGACCCCGGGGGCGTCGGTGGCGTGGGTGACGTCGACGGCGATCGCGACGTCGGGGTGCAGCTGGAAGGCGGCGGTGCGGGCGCCGAACAGGCCGATCTCCTCCTGGACCGCGGCGACCGCGGCCATCGAGCCCTGCGGGCCCTTGCCCTCGGCGCAGCGGCGCAGGCTCTCGAGCGCGACGTAGGCGCCGAGCCGGTTGTCCATCGACTTCGAGACCAGCCGGTCGCCGAGCACCGGCTGCGGCTCGGCGGCGATCACTACCGGGTCGCCGACCCGGACCAGCGAGGAGGCCTCCTCGCCGTCGGCGGCGCCGATGTCGATGTGCATCCCTTTCAGTTCGACGACCTTCTTGCGTTGGTCGGGGTCGAGCAGGTGGATCGGTTTGCGGCCGGCGACACCCGGCACCGGGCCGTCTTTGGTCAGCACCCGGACCCGCTGGCCGACGAGGATCTGCGGGTCCCAGCCGCCGATCGAGGTGAACCAGAGGAAGCCCTTGTCGTCGACGTGGGTGACGACGAGACCGATCTCGTCGATGTGGCCGACGATCGCCAGCAGCGGCGCCTCGCTGCCGACCCGGGCGATCGAAGAGCCGAGGCCGTCCGTGTCCTGCTCGTCGGCGAACTCGGCGGCCTGGCGCCAGACCTCGGCGGCCGGTCCCTCGTAGCCCGAGGGAGCGCCGGCGCGGAGCAGCTCGTCGAGAAGGGCGGGCGTTTCCAAGGGCGGGAGTATTACTAAGTCGACCGCTCGGCCGAGAT
>Ga0081455_10006043_pt1 | contig 13104 bp, 12 predicted proteins | sample TabmetS3T2R1_FD_70207 | JGI IMG/M metagenome (GOLD analysis project Ga0081455, IMG submission 70207) | Tabebuia heterophylla rhizosphere microbial communities from the University of Puerto Rico - S3T2R1 | ecosystem: Host-associated > Plants > Roots > Rhizosphere ... | reverse complement strand
CGCGCTGGGCCAGCGGAGACTCGGTCGCGGTGCTCGACTGGATGGGCTACGACTCCCCGAACGCCCAGAGCGGTACGGATCCGGGAGACGTGCTCGGTATGGCGACCGATGACATGGCCGACGACGGTGCGCAGCTCCTCGCGGAGGACGTCGCAGGCCTGCGGACCGTCCGGAGCGACGATCCGACGCACCTGACCGTGATCGGCAGCTCGTACGGCAGCACGACCGCCGGGATCGCCGCAGCGGAGTACGGCATGCACCCCGATGACCTCGTCTTCGTCGGCAGCCCGGGCATCGACGCCGATGGCGCGGGTGACCTGACGACCGGACACGACCACACCTGGGTGGGCGCGGCCAGCCGGGACCCCATCACGGCAGTCGACGGCATCTCCCTGGACGACGACCCGGCCGAGGCCGACTTCGGCGCCCGTCGGTTCCGAGCCGAAGGCGTCGACCGTGACGCGGTCGGGCCGTTCGACGTCCACGGCGGGTATGACAACCCCGGTTCCGAGAGCCTCTACAACATCGGCGCCATCGTGACCGAGCGGTACGGCGACGTGCAGGAGGCCCCGCATCGATCCGGATCCGATGGCCAGGACCCGGAGTACACCCGACCGCCCGAAGGGCTGCGCCACCCCTGACCTTGGGACGCCTCGACGTCAGGTCGGCCGACCCTGGACTTCGCGCAGGTACGCCTTGCGGTCGAGCGGGTCGGTCGTGAGCCGTTGCCGGGTCGGAGCCGGACCACGGATCGGCTGATAGCGACTGAACCACGTGTCCAAGACACCCTCTCCGCTGGTCAACGCGGGCAGCTCCTTGTGTAGCCGGTGCACCTGGGCCGCCGGGATCTCACCCTCGATCACGCAGGAAGCGCCCCGCATCCTGGGCGCCTCCGGGGTCGCGTGAAGACCCGTCAGCGCCGGCAGCACGACGCCGAGCGACTCGGCAGGCAGCTCCACCTGGAAGCGATGCATCGGCTCGCACACGGTGGTCCCGGCGTCCGCCAGGGCCCGCATCGCGACCAGCGGCGTCAGGTCGCGGAAGTCGGCGATGGCGCTGAGCGGTCCGCGGGTCGACGGCGGGCCGTCGGGCGATGCGTACGTGCACTCGACCATCGACACGACGCAGTCGGTGACCTCCCAGCCGCGCAGGCCCTCGCGAAGCGCCTGCCTTACGTATCGCTCCATCATCGCCGCGAAGTGGCCCCGGCTCCGGTAGAGATACAGCGGGATGTCCCTCGCCTCGACCAGCAACCGAAACTCGATCCCCGAGCCGGCTGGCGCGGGTTCGACGCGGAGTCGGATCGTGGCGCGGAACGGGTTGTCGTCGGCGTTGAGCACCTCCACCGCCTCCCCGGCCGCCACCGGACGCTCGACGCAGATGGTCGTCGACTCCCGGAAGGTCACGTCGATCTCGTAGACGTCGGCCAAGGTGGCCTGGATGACCTCCTTCTGCACCTCGCCGTAGAGCGAGACCGAGGTCTCGTGCCGTACGCCGTCCTGCCGGAGGTTGATGAGCGGATCCTGCTCGGCGAGTTGCGTCAGCGCCGTGTGCAGGCGAGCACCGTCGGTCGGATCGCAGGCACTGACGACGGTCTCGAGGGTCGGCGGCGCGAAGTGATGCCCGTCCGCCGGCCGCCGCTGCTCACCGATGTCGTCCCCGATCCGGACGTCGTGGAGGCCCCAGAGCTTGCCGATCTGGCCGGCCTCGACCTGCGGCGGCCGCCGCACTTCGTCGGAGTCGTCCTCGGCCGCGGTGATGGCAAGAACTGCGGTCACCTTGCCTTCCTGGTCCACTCCGTATGCCAGGCGGTCACGGGTCCGGACCGCTCCGGCGAACATGCGGACGTAGGCGATCTTCTCTCCGGCCGGTCCTCGTTCGATCTTGAACACGCGTCCCGACGCCGGCGCATCGCTGTCGCCGTCCGAGGTGGGCAGCAGCTCGGCGATTCCGCTCAGCAACGCGTCCACACCGGCGCCGGTGATCGCCGACCCGAGATAGACCGGATGCACGAAGGCCTGGGCGGTCTGGGCCACCAACGAGGAGCGCAGTCGGCGGTACGGCACGTCGGAGTCGGCGACGTACGCCGCCAGCAGCCGGTCGTCATGGGTCGTCAGGACGTCGACCAGTCGCGACCGGAAGTCCGGGTCGGAGGCGTCGTAGGGCTGGAAGTCCGCGTCGCGCTGACCGGCCCTACTGGCCGCGCCGATCGGGATGCTCGTCGGTGACAGCCGCTCGGCGATCTCCCGGAGCACCGCGTCCGGCCGGGCACCGCGACGGTCGAGCTTGTTGATGAAGACGACCGTCGGAAGGCGCAGTCGCCGCAGCGTCCGCATGAGCACGGTGGTTTGCGCCTGGACGCCCTCGACACCGGACACGACGAGGACGACACCGTCGAGCACGCTGAGCACCCGCTCGACCTCGGCGATGAAGTCGGGGTGTCCGGGGGTGTCGATCAGGTTGACCGTGACGCCGTCGAGTTCGAACGATGCGACGGCCGATCTGATCGTGATGCCACGAGCACGCTCCAGCGGCAGCGTGTCAGTTTGGGTGGTGCCGGCGTCGACGCTGCCCAGCTCGTCGATGATGCCGACCGAATGCAGCAGCCGCTCGGTCAGCGTGGTCTTACCGGCGTCGACGTGGGCCAGGATGCCCAGGTTGAGTGCGCTCAATCCTCATGTCCTTACGTGAGACAACAACTCCCTTCGAAACGGACATGAAGACTCGCATCTGGCTGGCTCCTCGCGTGGCTCGTACGTCGTGCCCTGCCAGCACACCAGACCAGACCTCGACCGGCAATCGAATTAGCGGCGTACGGCCCTGGCGAGCCGGTCCTGGCTGTGCTGGAGTGACCCGATGCGCGCCGCCGAGATCGCCGATCGCTTCGGGCTCGGCAATGCCGCGCGGCTGTCGGACGGACCCGTGGCGCGTGGCAAACAGGGTGCCGTGTGGCGCCTCGACACCGGGGACGGCCGATGGGCGGTGAAAATCCCGTTCGAGCCGGAGATTCCCGACGAGGTACGGCTGTCGACGGCCTTCCACGAGGCAGCCCACGCGGCCGGCGTACCCACGCCACAGGTGCGACGGGCCGTGGACGGGTCGGTGTTCGCCGCCATCGATGGTCAGGACGTCAGGGTCTACGAGTGGGTCGACCTGCGCGAGACCGATCCGATGCTCGATCCGGCGCTCGTCGGGTCGGTCGTCGCCGCGATGCATCGGGTGGAGTTCGTCGCCGAGGACGGCCCGGTGGACCCGTGGTTCGTCGATCCGGTCGGTGCCGAGAACTGGGACGACCTGATCAAGCGGCTGCGGGACGAGGGCGCTCCGTTCGCCGAGCGGTTGGCCGCGTTGCGCGACGAGCTGGTCGCGTTGGAGTCCTGGATCGAACCGCCGACGACCACTCGGATCTGGCATCGCGACCTCTGGGCGGACAACGTGCTGCCCACCACGGATGGCGGCGTGTGCGTCATCGACTGGGAGAACAGCGGTCCGGCCGACCCGAACCAGGAGCTCGGCTGTGTACTGTTCGAGTTCGCTCGCACCGAGCCGGGACGGGCGCAGGCGTTCGTCGACGCGTACGAAGCAGCCGGCGGTCCGGCGAAGGTGACTCGACCCGGCCATTTCACGATGCTGATCGCACAGCTCGGGCACATCACCGAGATCGCCGGGAACGACTGGCTGGTGCCCAATCCCCGCTCACCGAGCCGCAGCGACTCCACCGCCTGGATCAGCGAGGTCCTCGACGACCCGCACACCCGCGAGCGGCTGCACGAACTCCTGCGGGCCGTGAACGGCTCGTAGCCGCCGCAACCGGACGGGAGGGGGCGCGGTCAGGCGGTCGCGGCCCGGGCCTTCTGGATCGCGGCCCGGGCGCCGGATTCGAGGGCGGGCAGGTCCCGATAGATCGGCATCACCTTGAAACCCATCTCGACGTACGGCCCGATCTCCGCCGATGCCGGATGGATCCCGACCCATCGACCCGCCTCGCGACAGCTGGTGGCGATCCGCTGGGCCAGCCGACGATGCTCGGGGTCGCTCAGCTCGAGCGTGGGCGTGAGGCCCGCCGACGAGGCGAGGTCGCTCGGCCCGACATGGATCGCGTCGACGCCCTCGACCGCGACGATGTCGTCGATCGCGTCCACCCCCGCCATGGTCTCGACCATCGGGATACAGACCGCCTGCTCGTCACCGAGCGCGGGAGAGTACGGCCGATGCTCCATCGCCGGCCGGATCGCGCCCCAGCTGCGATCCCCCCGCGGCGGATAGCGCATCGCGGTGACGACGCGAGCGGCCTGCTCCGGAGTCTCGATCAGCGGAACGATGACGCCCTGCGCACCGGAGTCGAGGGCGCGGCCGATCTCGGCCAGGTCGTTGGTCGAGACCCGCACGATCGCCGGCGTCCCCGAGATCGCGATCGCCTGCAGCATCGCCAGCATCGACTCGTAGCCGATCATGCCGTGCTGGGTGTCGATGCCGATCCAGTCGAAGCCCGCCCAGCCGACCGCCTCGGCGGCGATCGGGTTCGGCATCTGGAGCCAGGCGCCGAGCGCCGGGCCGTCGGCCTCCAGAGTCGCTCGCAGGCTACGTGTGGTCATCGCGGTTCCTCTCGGGAGGCGGATCGGATAGGCGTACGGCGAGATCAGACATAATATATGCGACATGGTGAACGAGGAGCGGCCTGCGGTGACCGTCGACGCTGACGGTGTCGAGACGTTCACCCGGACCGTGCTCGAAACGGCGGGACTCGACGCGACCGACGCCACGGCCGCGGCCGACGTGCTGGTCCGGACCACCCTCCGGGGGATCGAGAGCCACGGCATCTGGTTCCTGAACCGCTACGTACGACAGCTGCGATCCGGTGGCGCTGATCCCCGGGCCCGACTCACGACGGTGGAGGACCGAGGCGCCCATCTCGTACTCGACGGCAACGCCGGTCACGGCCCCGCCATCGCCGCACACGCGACGCGCACCGCCATCGACCGCGCTCGAACCCACGGCATCGCCGCGGTTTCGGTACGCAACGCCAATCACTTCGCCGCCGCCGGCCACTACGCGCTGATGTGCGCCGAAGCCGGCTGCGTCGGACTCACCCTGTCGAACACGCCACCCATCATGGCGGTCTCCGGCTCCCGGGCGCGCAGCATCGGCAACAATCCGCTCGGCTTCGGCGCTCCGCGGACCGACGGCCCACCGGTCGTCCTGGACATCGCCATGAGCAAGGTCGCCGGCGGCAAGGTCCGGATGGCCGTGGAGACCGGCGACCCGGTGCCGGCCGGTTGGATCCTCGACCCGGACGGCGAGCCCTCAACCGACCCGGCGGACTTCTTCGTCCATCGCGGCTCGCTGCTGCCGTTCGCCGATCACAAGGGCTATGGGCTGGCTCTCATGATCGAGACGCTGGTCGCCGTACTCTCCGGATCGGGCGTGGCGAAGGGCGTCGGCAACTGGCTGTACGCACCCGAGGCGCCCGCTGACGTCGGCTTCTTCCTCCTCGCCCTGGATCCGGCGCCGGGCTTCGCCGATCGGATGCGTGACCTCTGCGACGAGATCACCGCGGCTCCTCGAGCGCCCGATGTGGAGCGCATCCTGGTGCCGGGTGAGCCCGAGCACGAACATGAGCAGCGGGCCCGCGCCGAGGGACTCGTGCTGCGCTCCGAGGTGTGGACCGCACTGGCCGACCTCGCCGACGAGCTCGGGCTGACCGCCGATCTCGAGGCGATCCGGCTCGACTCCGAATCGGCCGGCCCACACCCATTGACCAGCGCCGACCCGAGGAGCCGTACGTGAAGCCGAAGCTGTTCATCCCCCAGCCGATCCCCCAGGTTGCCGCCGAGCGGCTCAAGGAGCGCTGCGACGTCACGGTGTTCGACCATCTCGACCGGCGCATCAAGCGCGCCGAGTTGCTCGACGCGGTGCGTGATCAGCAGATCCTCTACGCCCTCGGAGAGGTCGACTATGACAAGGAGGTCCTCGACGCCGCCGAGCAGCTCGAGTTGGTCGCGGCGATGCACGTGGCGGCGACCTTCGTCGACATTCCGGAGGCGACTCGGCGCGGCATCCCGGTCACCGGCATCCCCAACACGGGACTGGCCCGGACGACGGCGGAGTTCACGTTCGCGCTGCTGATCGCGACCGCGTGGCGGCTGCCGGAGGCCGATCGGTTCCTCCGCGCCGACCAGTGGAAGCAGAACCAGTCGCAGGCGTTTCTCGGCACTCGGCTCTCCGGCGCGACGCTCGGCATCGTGGGCATGGGGACGATCGGCACCGGCGTCGCGCTCCGCGCCCGGGCCTGCGGGATGCGCATCCTCTATACGAAGCGGTCGCCGCTGTCGCCGGTCGAGGAGTCGAGCCTCGGCGCGGAGTATCGCTCGCTGTCGGACCTCTTTCGCGAGTCGGATTTCGTTGCGCTGACTCCAGCGCTGACCAAGCAGACCGAGGGTCTCGTGACCGCCGAGCTGATCGCGACGATGAAGCCCAACGCCATCTTGATCAACACCTCGCGCGGACCCGTGCTCGACGAAGCCGCGCTGGAGGACGCACTCGCCGCCGGTCGCATCCGGGGCGCCGGACTCGACGTCTATCAGCACGAGACCCACACGCCCGGTCCGACCGGCCCGTCGGAGCGACTGCGGGAGCTGCCCAACGTCGTGCTCACGCCACACATGGGCAGTGCCGCCCGCGAGACCCGCGAGGAAATGGCGCTCCGGACGGTCGAGAACATCGAGCGCTTCCTCGACGGAGTACGGCCGTTGGACGTACTCAACCCCGACGTCTACGGCGAAGCGCCCCGGCGTACCGAGGTCATCGGCTGAGTCCAGACCTCTCGCCGACCGCAACCGACGACGCCTCCGGCTCGTACGTAAGGAGAAACCTTGCCGTCGCTCCAGGTGACCGACCCGTTCACCGGGTCGATGTTCGTTCGGGCGAATCGAGGTCATCGACCGTTCGGCGATTGCTCCGGCCGGGCGGAATCCCGGCGCGCCGGTGCGTCGTAACATGAGCTGAACCCTCTCGGGAACGACTACCTGTGGAGGCATCATGCGTACCCTCGCCATTCTCGGCGCGGCTTCGCTCGTCCTGACCGCCCTGGGCGCGACATCGGCGTCGGCCGCGCCCGCGATCCCACTCAACGGCGACCAAGAGAATCCCGCCGCGGACGCCGACGGACACGGCTTCTTCACCTACGACCTGGAAGGCACCACCTTCTGCTGGACGCTCGAGTGGCAGCGGATCGACACCGCGTTTGCGGCGCATATTCACCGCGCGCCACGCGGGGTCAACGGCGGGATCGTGATTCCGCTGCCGATCGGCGACGGCTCGGGCGCGCCGGTCGGCGCCTGCACCACCATCACTCCGGAGCTGGCGGCTGAGATCACAGCCAACCCGAAGGGCTTCTACGTCAACGTCCACAATCAGCCGTTCCCGGGCGGCGCGATCAGGGGACAGCTGAAGTAGCGCTTTCGGCACGCGAAGTTGTCAAGCCCGTCGGTCGTCTGATTTAGGCGCCGATGGCGCCGTTCGGGTCGGGGTGGTCGCAGCGAAACGGCGGCCGGCCAGTGCTGCCGTGATACTCGACCACCTCGCCCGCGGCCCGGAGGACGATCCGGTAGCCGCCGACCAGCGCCTGGGTGTACATCATCCCGGGCTTGGGACAGCCCACGCTGCCGTCCCGCCAGGTGACCGGCTCGTTCGCCACCACCTGGATGTCGCCTGGGTCGACGCCGGTGTCACGGGACAGGTCGGCGATCGCGGCGGCTAGCGGGCCATCCTCGGGCATCGGATCCTCCGTCGGCGTCGGGTCCGGCTTGGCGGACTCGGTCGGGCTGCTGGGCGGTGGCTCGGCGCTCGGCGACGGCGGCAGCGGGCTCGGCCGCAGAGATGGGGGCGGCGCCGTCTCACTCGGACTGGCCGACGCCTTTGAATCGACCGACGCCGACTCGGAGCCGTCGTCACCACACCCGGCAAGGAGCGCCGCCGCGGCGAGCGTCAGTACGAAGGCGTGTCTCGGCCTTCCTCGCACCACGACGTCACCGTACCCACGGAGTCCCGGGCCACCCTCAAGACCTCTCAGGCGAGGTCGAAGGCCGCCTGAATGGCGTCTGCGAGCTCGAGTTCCTGGTTCGCGAGGAGATAGCCAACATGGCGGCCCAACGTGACAGCGGGGACCGTAACGATGTTGTCGCAGCTGACCACGCTCTCGTGGTCAAGGCCATTGCGCCGTCCGACCGATACCTCGGTCGAGAGGCCTCGGATGGTGCTGGTAATCGGCGCGACCGTCACCCGAGTCAGGTACGGCCGGACTGCCTCCCGGGTCAGCACGAGCACCGGGCGCGCCTTATCCAACTGAGCGATGTGGATCGGTCGCATCAGTCAAGGTCTGCCATCGGCACCCGTGCCTGGTACTCAGCGAGCTGGTCGAGATCGCCGTCAGCAGCAGCTGCGGCCAGAATCGCCGCGTCCTGTTCGGCGCGTCGCCGACGACGGTCATGGTCGATGGCCGCGATGACAAGAGCCGCGCGGCTGGACGCCTCGCCCAGTTCGACAGCGCGGTCGATGTAGTCGACCATCTCGTCCGGAAGCCGAACGGCGATCTGCTTGCTCATACCAACATGGTACCTTGCTGGGATACAGAAGGCATCCCACTGTTGACCTCAGAGCATCAACCGCTCCTCGAACGGTGCCCGCGACATGACGTGGGCCTCGTCCTCGGTGATCGCGATCATCTCCTCGAGCCGGACGCCGCCGCCGCCGCGTACGCCATCCACCCAGATCAGCGGCTCGACGGCGAACACCATGCCGGGCTCGAACTCGAGGACTGGCGCGCCGGGCAGCGACTCCCCGATGTACGGCGGCTCGTTGGCGCCGATGCCGACGCCGTGCCCGATGAACAGGGACAGGAACCGGCCGCCGAGACCGTACTCCGCGGCCTTGGCCCGGATCGCGTCCGCCGCGTCCTCGTTGGTGAAGCCGGGTCGCATCTTCTCGATGCCGGCCTGCAGCGCCTCGTAGACCGCGGTGTAGACCTCCTGTTGCCGCCGCGACGGCTTGCCACAGATGGTCGCCCGGGCGATGTCGCCGTAGTAGCCGCCCCACGACGCCCCGATGTCGATGAACACGATGTCGCCATGCCGGATGATCTTGTCGCTGGAGATCCGATGCGGCGGCGCCATGTGCTCGCCGGACGCGACGAAGGGTGTCATCACATGCGCGTACTCGCCGCCGAGCCGGAACAACGTGTGCATCGCCTCGGCCGCGACCTCCATCTCGCGGACACCGACCCCGACCGCCTCGATTCCGGTCACGGTCACGGCGTCGCCGATCGCGCAGGCCTCCTCGATGAGCTGCAGCTCCTCAGGCAACTTGATCCGCCGGGCCCGCAGCATCGCGCTGTCGCCGTCGGCGACGACGAGGTCGGGCAACGCTGCCTGGAGCGCCAGTGCCAGGCTCGTGTTGGATTCGTCGATGCCGATCGTGCCCTTGGTGAGTCCATGATCTTCGAGAACGGGCACCAAAGTTTCGCGTACGAAGCCCTCGATCAGGCCGCGATCCTCGATGATCGGGATCGTATGAACCTCGGAGATCCACGGCATCGTGTAGTCGACCCGGTCGCGCTCGCCACCGGAGCAGAGCAGGATCGGATCGGCGCCGGAGCACAGCAGCGCGCCGTTGAGCGCGGTGCTCTTGCACGAGATCAGCTGCGGCCGCAGGTCGGTGAGGTAGCGGACGTTCTCGTCCTTCCACACCAAAATGGCGTCCAGCTCGTCGCTCTCACGCTCGCTCTGGGCCTTGGCGACCCGCTTGGATCGCAAGGCGGTGAGGTCGATGCGCTGCTCGTACCCGACCTGGAACTGGCCACGCGCGAACCGGTCCATGGCCGGCCTCCTGTTCACCGTTGATTACACATCGTATGGAATATATGGTTTGCGTCAAGCGTGAGAGAGGACTCCCATGAAGGAAGCGTTCGGCGGGCTGAGCTCGGACTGGAAAGAGGGGATCAACTGGGAAAACGTCCGCAGCTGGCGGCTGTCCCGCGCCCGCGAGGCCATGCAGCGCCACGGCCTCGGCGCACTCCTGCTCATGTATGACGAGAACATGCGCTACGTCTCGTCGACCTACACGCCGGGATGGAACCGGCTCAAGCCCGGACTGCGCTACGTCGTCCTGACCGAGGGCAACGAGCCGATCGTCTACGAGCAGGGCGACATCGGCTTCCATCTGGAGGTCCACAACCCCTGGATCCCGAAGGAGAACATCCGCCACTCCTTCGCGTGGATCAAGGGCGCCGCCGGCCCGGCCTCGACAGCGCAGGTGGACAAGTTCACCCAGGCCCTCGCCGGCGACCTCGAAGACGCCGGCGTCAAGGACAAGCCGCTCGGCGTCGACTTCATCGACATCAACATGATCCGCGCCTTCGAGCGGGCCGGCATCACGTGGTCCGACGGCATGACGCCGATGATGGAGGCCCGCGCGATCAAGAGCCCGGACGAGCAGAAGGCGGTCCGCATCGTCGGCTCGATCTGCGACTCGCTGCACTACGAGTTCACCCAGTTCCTCAAGCCCGGGCTGACCGAGAACGAGGTCGCGGCCTTCGGCTTCAACTACCTCTACTCGATCCCCGGCATGGAAGACGTCGAGGACGTCATCGTGTCATCCGGCCCGAACGCCTGGCCGAACTGGCGCAACTTCTCCGACCGGATCATCCGTCCCGGCGAGCTGGTCATCATCGACCTCGCAGCACTGACGTGGAACGGCTTCAAGTCCTGCGTCTACCGCACGTACTGCGTGGGCGGGAAGCCGACCGACGAGCACCAGCAGTACTACGACACCGCGCACAAGTGGCTCTGGGACTCGATCGAGGCGGTGCGTCCCGGCGCGACGACGGCCGACATCGCGTCCAAGTGGCCGTCGGCCATGGAGACATGGGGCTACGAGGACGAGGACCAGGCGGCGGCCAACCTCTGGGGCCACGGCCTCGGTCTCGCGCAGTACGACCAGCCGGTGATCTCGCGGATCTGGTCGCTCGACCATCCGCAGGAGATCCGGGAGGGCATGGTGTTCGCCCTCGAGACCCAGCACGGCAAGCTGCACGAGTTCGGCGTACGTCTCGAGGAGATGCTGATCGTCAACGAGGACGGGCCGGACCTGGTGTCGACGTACAAGTCCCACGAGATCATCGCCGTCGACTGAGACGTGTCGATGGCGCAGCGCTGCTTGGACTTGCGCGACCGGCGCGCTCTTGATCCGGGTGTCGCCGGCGCCAAGGCAGCCGGTCTCGCCGCGGCGGCAGCGGCCGGGCTGCCCACGCTCCCCGGTGTCGTCGTGCCCGTCGAGGAGTCGGCCGGGGTCGTCGACGCCGCCGCGACCGCGTTGCGCGACTCCCCGGTCAGCCGGGCTCGGCTGGCGGCGATGACGGTGCGACCCGACGACGCTCTGGTCGCCGAGCTCGGTGACCGATCGCGTCGCTACCCGCAGCCGCTGATCGTGCGCTCGTCGAGTCCGCTGGAGGCCGACGGCACCTGGTCCGGCGCGTTCTCGAGCTTCCACGGTGTCGGCCCGGACGAGCTCGGCACCGCCGTACGAGGGTGCTGGGGATCGGCCTTCCAGGTCGGCGTACTCGAGCGGGCGCACCATGCCGGGGTCGATCCGCGCCGGCTCGGATTGGCTGTGCTGGTCCAGCCGGAGCTGGCGCCGGACATCGGGGGCACGGCTCGATGTCGGTCCGACGGGAGCGTCCAGATCACGGCGACTCGCGGGCCGTTGGAGCCGTTGATGGCCGGCCATGTCGAGGGCGAGTCCGCTGTCGTCGATGCCGACGACAGCACCGACGCGACCGGCATCCCGACCGAGTTGCTCATGGCAGTCGCTGACCTGTCCCGCCGGGTCGAGCGGGTCCTCGACCACCAGCTGATCGAGTGGGCTGCCGTCGACGGCCAGGTCCATCTGCTGCAGAGCATCCGCTCCCGCGTCGCTGACGGGACCGAGCTTGCGAGAGACGCCGGGCGTGTTGCCCAAAATGGGTCCCCTCAGTGGAGCGGGAGCCTGTCGGGGCAGGACGAGCTGGCGTTGCGGATCGCGGCGCTGACGCAGCGGTTCCCAGGCCGACTCGGCTCCGAGCTGATCCTGCCGTGGGCGGTCGCGCTCGATGCGCTGGATGAGCCGGAGCAGACCGCCACGGACACCGACCCACTGTCCTTGCTGGCGGCGACCCGCGACCTGGCCAGTGAGCTGACGTCCTGGGTCTGGCGCCGTCCACCACGCGGCGCGGCCGCCGAAGCCGATCGGGTGCTGCGCCAGCTCCGTGGCGACCGGCCCGAGACTGCTCTTGCGACCCTCGAGGGCCTGCCGAGCCCGAACCCGCGGGCCGCCGGTCGGATCGTGGCCAACCTCGACTGCCTTCGGCGCTTCGCACACGAACGCGGTGTCGTCAGCGCCGATGCGTTCTGGCGCCTCCATCCCGATGCCCTCGACCACGCCCTGCGCAATGGCCGAGCGCCGGCGCCGAGTCGACTGGGCATCGACACCTGGGAGCCGTTCGCGCATCGGGTCGTCATGGCCTCGGGAGCAGTCGTCGGAGGAACCCCGGCCGCACCCGGGATCGGCGTCGGCCGACCGTACGTGTTCGACCCCACCGGGCGGACTCCGCTGCCGACCGGACGGACCGTACTCGTGGCGAAGCAGCCGATCCCGGCGCTGGGACCGTTGTTGTGGAATGCCGCTGCCCTGGTGACCCGCGCCGGGAGCACGGCGGCCCATCTCCTCGAGTTCGCTCACTCGATCGGCGTTCCGACTGTCGTCGGTTGCGACCTGCCCCCACTCGACAGGCGCGACGGCGAACCGCTCGTCGCGGTCGACGGCAACCGTGGCCGAGTCGCCGTCGCGTGGCCATGACCGCACCGGCCGGGACAATGCCGTCGCCGACGGCGATCCGCAGCCTGCTGTTCTCGCCCGGCAGCCGTCCCGACATGCTGGCCAAGGCGAAACGCTCCGGCGCGGACAGTCTGATCTTCGACCTGGAGGACGCGGTCGCGCCGAGCTCCCGGGAAGCGGCTCGCGAGGCGGTCGCCACCGCGCTCGTCGACGCCCCCGACGACGCCTCCGACGGAT
>Ga0081455_10006042_pt1 | contig 13104 bp, 13 predicted proteins | sample TabmetS3T2R1_FD_70207 | JGI IMG/M metagenome (GOLD analysis project Ga0081455, IMG submission 70207) | Tabebuia heterophylla rhizosphere microbial communities from the University of Puerto Rico - S3T2R1 | ecosystem: Host-associated > Plants > Roots > Rhizosphere ... | reverse complement strand
TGTCTTTTGGCATTGTCAGCATACGAAACGAGCGTCTCGCGCCTTTCGCCTTCAGGGAGCGATTCAAAGAGATTCATGATCTTGCGTAATTTGGTGGGATACATCGCACGCGAAATCTACTGCCAATCTGGTCACTGTCATTCGCGGTAAGGCGAGGAATCGCTTGCTCTTAGCAAGAGGTTTATGGCTAATTGCGCCATGAAAACTCCGATTAAAGTCGCCGTGACTGGCGCTGCTGGGCACATCGGTTATGCCCTTCTGTTTCGCATCGCCTCGGGACAAATGTTCGGGGCTGATCAACCGCTCAGACTTCATCTGGTTGAAATCCCTGCTGTGCTCGGCGCGCTCGAAGGCGTGGTGATGGAATTGGACGATTGCGCGTTCCCGCTGCTTGAATCTGTGATACCGACGGCCGATCTCGATGAAGGTTTTCGTGACGTGAATTGGGGATTGCTGGTCGGAAGCGTGCCGCGTAAGGCGGGCATGGAGCGGAAGGATCTACTCGGGATCAATGGCAGGATTTTCATCGGGCAAGGTCAGGCGATCCAAAAGAATGCCGCGGCCGACGTGCGCGTGCTTGTGGTCGGAAATCCGTGCAACACCAACTGCCTGATCGCGATGAACAACGCGAAAGACATCCCGCGCGATCGCTGGTTCGCCATGACGCGATTGGACGAAAATCGCGCACGCGCGCAGCTCGCGCACAAAGCCGGCGTAAGCATTCGCTCGGTTACGAACATGACCATCTGGGGAAATCACTCTTCGACGCAGTATCCAGATTTCTACAATGCCAAAATCGACGGTCGTCCAGCGAACGAAGTGATCGGAGACGAAAAATGGTTGAAGGAAGACTTCATCATCACTGTCCAACAGCGCGGCGCGGCGGTGATCAAAGCACGGGGACTTTCATCAGCCGGGTCCGCGGCGAATGCCGTCGTGGATAGCGTCTCTTCTCTTCTCAACGACACGCCGGGCGATGATTGGCACAGCGTGGCCGTTTGTTCCGACGGGAGTTACGCCGTGGAGAAAGGATTGATCTCATCGTTCCCGGTCCGAGTGCGTGGCGGAAAATGGGAAATCGTGCAAGGGGTTCCGATAAACGATTTCAGCCGCGAGAAAATCGATGCGTCGGTCGCCGAATTAAAAGAAGAGAGATCGCTCGTCAGCGAATTGTTATAGTGCGTTTCTACAAACGCCGCCTTTGCCCGACCGGCTATCACGGGTCTTGGGCGAGGTACCGGAGTAAACGCCGGCTTAAAATGAGGGCTTGGCGGGATGGACGGCAGGGGCGTGGTGCCGGCGTAACGCGAGGTCGAGCAGGAGTCGGTGGGGCAAATACGGGACTGGTGAAGAACAGGGCCCGCACGAAGGCCTTGGCAGTGGCGTTGCGCCGATAGCGTGAGAGGGGGATCAACTTCGCCCTGCCGGTTTCTTCAGGAGCAGCTGATCCAGATTGGCTGATGGCACGTGAGGAATCGATCAGTCCCGATGCAGGTATGCAACCTGCGATTAACAAAGTGACGCAAAGCACGTTCCGCAATCGCGTCAGCGTGAACGAGAGCTTTGCAGTTTCCGTCTTAGCCGCAGGCGTACAACCAGCGGTTTACAAACGCGGAGCGGGCCGTCAATTCAAACGGCGTGCTCGCCTCATTCCCGCCGTCCGACGAGAGTAAAAAGCGTGTGTGCTCGTCCGCGATGAAACTGCTGGTGCGTTGCCGGCTCCGAGATCGTGAAGCCCATAACTGCCAGGAATTGAGTGAAAAATTGCGTGCTGAAATGCCACCAGGTATCCCACAGGAATTTCTCGGGCGTCGGCGCCAGACGGCAAATGGGCGAGCCTTCTAATTCCGGGCGGAACATATCTGTAATGATGAGCACAGGGGCGATTTTTCCACACTGCTCAACGATCCGGAGCGGGTCACGGCAGTGGAGCAGTACAGCTCCCATCACGGCGATGTCGAATTGGCCTAGTGCTGCAGGCAAATTGCAAGCATCGCCATAGTACACCCTGGCTTTGGATTGCAGGGCGGCATGACCAAACCAGTAGGAATTCTTTAACTGTTGCATCACGATTCGACGGGGCCCCAATACTGGTTCCAACTTTTCCGCCGGATACGGAACAAAGTCCCAGCCGTGCTCCTCTGTCACTTCGACGGAGACCACATCAGCTCCGCGGTTCTCCATCTCGAAAGTCAAAAAACCGCTGGCTGGACCGATTTCCAAAACGCGTTGACCGGCAAAATCAACGTTGCCCAGGTACTCATCCACTCGGCCACGCAAATCCCAATCGCGTCCCTCGATGACTCCATGACCGGGGAGTTCCATAGTGTGGTAAAAATAACAGTCCGCCACGTTATCGACGTTCAGCGGCGCAGCGAAAATCTCGTTGCTTCTATGTTTTGATTGCATAAATGGCCATCGACGCGGGAAAAATCAGACTCGTTAGGGTGACTTGGTGAAATTTCGCTTCGAAAATTACGCACGAGAAATCTACGCCATATTCCGTTTGCACGATGCAGTCCTCGCGTTTTGCTCCATGCTTCAGAACGATGCCTCAAGACGACACAGCCGTTTCATTTCTGGCCAATTCGCAATCGCCGTCCTGAACGACCACGGCATTCTGGATGTCAGGGATCTTTGCCTGTCGTGACTGGTCGCCACCAAAAAATCGTTTCAGTCTCAAAAAATGTTTTTCGTAAGCATTGTAGCTGATGAGGGCGACCAGGTACGTGATGATGATCATGGAGGAAAAAAAGATCATGTCTGCCAGGTAAGGAGACCAGGCCCACTGCTGCAAGCGGGAAGGCAAGTGAATGTATCTGATTGCGAGCACTAATAGTGGAATATGGAACACGTACATTCCGTAACTCTTCTGCCCCACTTCCCGAAGGACACGATTGCCCAACCACCGGAATACTCCGCAGGCTGCCAACGCCACAACGGCGCCAAAAAACAAGGCGACCGCTCCGTGATAAAAAATAAGAGGCAACGTAGTCTCTGGCGACCGGGGATAGAAAAATGAACAAATGACTAGGATCGCACCAAGCCCCAGCACAACCCGCCGGGCCATCGGCACAAATGCATTCAAACGGCCAGACGATTCAAGGCAGGCGAGCATTGCTCCGAGCGCCAGTGAATCCATCTGGCAGATCGTAAACATGGTAATCCAGTATCGATTCGCACCAGCGGCGTACAACGCCAAGCGCAAGATTGGCGTCAATGCCACGATTCCGATGCAAAGTTTCAGTAGGCTTTCACGGCATAATGCGAGCACAAGGAAGGGCCAAACAAGATAGAATTGTTCTTCAACAGCAAGAGACCAAAAGTGTCCCAGGACCATCCAGTCCGACGTGAAAAACAAATGTCCTTTAACAGCGGTTAAAATGTTATAACCGTACGCCCAAAGCCATCCTTGGTAATGTGCGTCCGCCAAAATGTGCGGCGTGGGAAAGATCGGGAGCAGCACCCAAAACTGTAGGGCCAGCACTCCGTAGTAGAGCGGAAAAATGCGTAATGTTCGGCGCGCATAAAAATTACGGAAGTAAGCTGTTTTATTTTTCTCTGAAAGCAGAATCCTGGTGATCAAAAAGCCTGACAGAACGAAAAAGAGATAGACGCCGAAACCTCCCTGATGAAGAACCTGCCATATCCAATGCCGCGTTCCTTCCTTGCAGTGCGCGAGCAGCACCATCAACACTGCGATCGCTCTCAGACCATCGAGCGCGGGAACATGCCGCGGCTTGAACGCCGTGGCATTGCCAGGCGGAGTTGCTAGTGTCATATGGTTCAAAGCCGCTTATCTTCGATGCCAGCGCGCCCGCTTATTAATAACAGAAGATTGCGTCCCTTGAAGGGGCGCGACCATCCTTCGGACTAACCGGTGATAAAGAGCCAGAATCAATTCCAACCGATATTTTACCTCGTTTTAGAACCCGCTCCCGGAATTCTCGATTCCCGGATAATGGCGAAATCCCAAATGCGGATCGGCGAAGGCAGCTTCCAACTCCGCAACGCCGTTGTCCATTTGAAACCCCACGAATAACTCAAAGCCCGCGCACCGGCAACACCCAACCCCGTACCTTTCTCCGCCTTAACCCGTATCGCAATGCGTCGACAAGGTGTTGCTCGCAGGAATGGTCGATGTCTTCCGGGGGCGTCCGGCTGTACACCATCGCTGGCAGCGTCCGAATCCAGATTCCGGCAAGTCGGGAACACGATCAAGCCGAGTCGCCTGTCCCTTTTGAGCGCCAGACGTGCGGGCAACGCAGCGATCCGGCCAGCCGTGAGCCAGTTCCCTTCTCCGCTGCAAACCTTCAAGCCCGGCGACGGCTCATTCATTCTGGAGCTTTTGGCTGAGCGCTCGTTCGAGCCCGCTGTTCCACGTGAGAGGCCTGTCCTTGAACCAACCCGAATCGAACCCTGGCGCAGCAAGAAGTGCCCACGTCTGCCGCGGGTGTTTCCAATCGAGAATTTCGAATCGCAGATTCACATTTGCAGCCGCTCGATCGAGTGTAGCCGGCTGGTAATTCACGCATTCGGGATAAATCCAGCCGGTTTGCACCGAATCTTCCGAGCCGATCAAAAACGTCGCAACTAAGGCTCCATCCCCGGCCAAAGAACGCGAAACTGCGGACAACCAACCCTTGATCAGGTCGAGGCCGCAATGGCTGAAGATCGATTGGGCCAGCGCGAAATCAAAAGCAACGTTCGCTTGGGCAATCGTGTCAGGGGAGTCGGAGAAAAAAAATGTCGGACGTTTGATTTGCACCAAAGTTTCGCCCAGCTCCCGTTTGATTCCCTCGTCGACCAACCATTCGTTAGGTTCTACGCCGAAGTATTTCCCCCTGTTCAGGTACGGAATTAAAAGCCGCCCGATCCGCAGCGATCCACAACCGACATCAAGCAGAGAATGATGCTGGCGCAGACCGAGCGTGGTCAGGAGATTGAACGCCATCGCGGCGATCAGGTCGTAATCTTCCGGCGGACCGACGTAAGCACGATACTGTGGGTCGCCCGGTTTGAGGCCAAGGCCAAGATCTTCCTGGTCGTTTGAGGCCATTCCCCTTTTTACTCCAGCGATCTCAACGTGAGGCGGTCGAAAGTTTTCAGCGCGTCCTGAGGTTTGTCGGGAAATCCGACTACGCCGCGCGACCTGTCGAACTGATTGATTCGGTTCGGCGGCCGTTGACGGAACGGAAATGTCCGGAGGTTATTGCCGTCGAGCGCGTCGGTTGCACCCGGGACTCGGCATGCTTTCACCGCCAGGGCATATAAGGCATTCCTGATCGCGGACGACGAGCTGACACAGTTAAACAACTCGTTAGGATCCTTTTGGCGATTGAAGAGCTGTTCGCGTCCGCCGTTCGCCATGAAAATGTATTTCCACTCGTCCTTTAGGACCATGATTTTGAAATCATGCGAGCCGGGAACTTCAATCATCCCGATAAGGTGAGGGCGCGGCGTGCATTCACCTCGCAGCACCTTGAGAATGTCAACGCCCTCGCGCATCTCGCATGCGCCGGCGGCTCCAGTCGCAATTCCGAAAAGATCCGCCAGGCTGGTCAATTCGGATCGCTCGGTTCCCGCCGGCAGCGCGGCCGGCCAACTGAGCAGTAAAGGAATGCGGCAGGCCGCCTCAAAGAAATTTTGTTTCTGCCAGCCATGATGATCGCCGAGCAGATCGCCATGGTCGGAAAAAAAACAGATGAGAACGTTCTCGGAGTTTGGTCGCTCTTCGACTGCATCGAGGATTCGCCCGAGGCAATGGTCCAAATAAGTGATCTCGCCGTAATAGCGTGCCTTCACGATTTTTGTTAACACCGGGTTAATTGCGTCGGCGCAAATGGCGTAACGCATGAAAGGAATTTCTTCGTCAAGATGATCTTCCTCAATCTTGCCGAGGACTGGTCCAGGCATTCGATCAGGATTGTACATCCGGTTAAAGGGAATAGGCGGAGCCAATGGTGGATGCGGCCCAACGAACGACACAAATCCGAAGAACGGCCGCGAATCGTCTGGCTTTGCGATTTCCTCGACCACACGATCAGCCGTCCACCATTCCCCGCCAAAATTCGCTGGAAGCGGGCTGCGCTGCGGAAGGTAAAACATCTCAGTCCGTTCGCCCATGGGTTGCTCGAGGAAATCGAACTCCGGATGTTCCCGCGCCAGCCACGAACCATAGTCATCGCCTTCGCGGTTTGGCGGGTGGTAAGTCTCTTCGCACCGCCACAAGGTTTCGAAACCGAGGTCTTCGTTCCACGGGTTCGTGTGAAACTTTCCCACTCCAAAAGTTCGATAGCCGAGACGGGACATCGTTCGTCCCAGGTACGGCCCGCAACGCTCTTCCATCTTCGCTGCTTGGCCCGCCACAGCATTGGCCTTTATGTTGGTGAAAACGCGGGTCGTCGGCGGCTCGCATCCGGTGCGGATTGTATAGCGGGCGGCAACGCAAACTGGACACGTCGCGTATGCGTTCGAAAAACTGATTCCCCTTCGTACCAGCCGATCCATGTTCGGCGTGTAAATGTGCGAGTTCCCGAGAGCAGCGATTGTATCGAACCGCTGTTGGTCGGTCATGACGAACAAAATGTCAGGCCGGCTCATAGTCATGTTGAGCGGAGCGAAAAATCTCTGATTATTCCTGGAATCGCGCTGGGATCGTAAAGCCAGAGATGTGTCAGTGAGGTTTGATTTTTATGAATTGGTAATGTCGCTTCCAGTGAGGCGACGAAATGCCTCGAGATATTTCGCCGAGCTTTTTTCGATCACTTCCTTCGGCAGGCGCGGGGCTGGGGGAGTTTTGTCCCAGTCGAGAGTCTCGAGATAGTCGCGCACGAATTGCTTGTCGAAGCTCGGCGGACTTTCCCCGACCGAGTAATCGTCCTTTGGCCAGAAACGCGAAGAGTCCGGTGTCAGACATTCGTCAATCAAAAGCAAATCTTCATCGACAGTGCCAAACTCAAATTTCGTGTCTGCCACGATAATCCCGCATCGATCAGCGTGATCGCGCCCACGCGAATAAATTTCGAGGCTCAGCCTTTTCACGCGCTCCGCCAGGTTTTCGCCGAGGATCTCGGCGCATCGTTTCATATCGATGTTCTCGTCATGACCTGTTTCGGCTTTCGTGGCCGGGGTGAAAATTGGTTCGGGCAATTTGGAGGCCAGCTTGAGTCCCACCGGCAACTTAATCCCACAAACGCTTTGCGACTCCTGATATTCCTTCCAACCGGAACCAGCCAGATAACCGCGGACCACACATTCTACCGGCAATGGCTTGGTTTTCCGTACGATCATCGAGCGCCCGGCAAGCTGTTCCCGGAACGGCTGTAATTGCCTGGGGAACTCCTCAAACTTTGCAGTGACAAAGTGATTACGAATGCCGTCGAATCGCTTGAACCAAAACGCGGACATCTGGTTGAGCACCGCGCCTTTGTTGGGAATCGGATCGGGCAGGATCACGTCAAATGCGGAGATCCGGTCCGTAACGACAAAGAGCAGTGTTTCGCCCAAATCGAACACTTCGCGTACTTTGCCGCTGCGTAGTTTTTTGATGTCGGGAAGATCGATAAAGGATTGCGTGGCAACTTGCATGGGCCAATGCTCAACGTTCAACGCTCAATTTTCAACTCGCTTAGAGTTTTGTGATGTCGAGCGAAGTCGAGACATCTCGGATTTGATTCCAGAGATTCCTCGACTCCGCTCGGAATGACAGAGTAATTGGAAGTAGCAGGGGGAATTGGTCATGGCCGGAATTGTTGTCAAACCGCGTGCGCGAATTTTGCATGGACACGATTGGGTATTTTCCACCGAAGTGCTTAAGGTTTTCGGAAATCCTGCAGATGGCGACGTGATTTCGCTCAAGGACGGCAGAGACCACTTAATTGGAAGCGCCATTTACAATTCGAAATCGCAAATCGTTGCGCGCCGTTTCTCGCGGCGAAGGCAGGATCTTGATCAGGATTTTTTTCGACGCCGCCTCGCGCAAGCTTCCGAATACCGGGACCGTCGTAACATGGAAGCAAACCTGCGCCGCGTGGTCTGGAGTGAAAGCGACGGTCTTCCGGGCGTCATCATCGATCGTTATGGTCACGATTTCGTCCTGCAAACGCTTACGCTGGCGATGGACATACGAAAGGATTTGATCGTGGCTGCATTGATCGAACTGTTCGGCGACATCGCGATCGTTGAGCGAAACGACGCGCCCGTTCGTAAAGCGGAGGGATTGGCATTACGGAGTGGCATTCTGCGCAGAGCTCCGTCGCAAATGATGATCGAAATCGAAGGAGCGAAGCTGGAAGTCGACCTTTTGCGCGGACATAAGACAGGTTTGTATCTCGATCAAAAGCATAATTACGGAATTGTCTCGCAGTACGCTCACGGCCGGCGCGTCCTGGATTGCTTCACAAATCAGGGGGCCTTTGCGTTAACGTGCGCGCGCGCAGGCGCAACGAAAGTAACAGGTATTGAAGAAAATTCGCAGAACATTGCCGCCTCGAAACGAAACGCCGCACGCAATGAGCTAAGGATCGACTGGGTGCAGCAGGATGTATTTCAATTTCTGCGAGGCACCGAAAAAGCAGGCGTACAGTATGATCTGATCGTCCTCGATCCGCCCCCATTTACGAAAACCAAGAGCGGCCTGCGCGACGCATTACGCGGCTATCGGGACCTGCACATCCGTGCATTCAAGCTCTTATCGAAAAATGGTTTGCTGGCGACGTTCTCCTGCTCGCATCATGTGGATGACGCGGCATTTTCGCAAACAATCACGAACGCGCTTGTGGATGCGCGTCGCTCAGCGCGCCGCTTGCACCGGTTTGAGCAGGCGCCGGATCATCCTATTCTTCCAACAATTCCTGAAACCGAATATTTCAGAGGTTTACTTCTCGAGATGATGCCGGGGCGGTAACAGCGAGGAGTGACAGCTGCGCAAACAGTCGTTCTTGTGGGTCATGCTGTCTCCAAAATTTTGCGTTCCATCGATGGAAATCTCTGGAATTCTCGAAGGAGACACTTAATATCCGCTACGACGAGCCTGGAAGGCGACGCGATTGTAATGGCAGAAAAACCCCGACCGTTTGAACAAATGCTCGACCTGCCCGAGGAAGAGCAGTCTGCCGAGCACCTGGATAATCAGGTGCAAAAAGCGCAAGAGCAGCTTCTCCAACTCAAGCGCCAGCAGGAGCAGATCGAAAAACAAAAACGCGAACTGGAAGAGCTGAGCCGGCGTCAGGATGAATTGGAACATGGCCGCGGCGAAATGACTGATAAGCTCACGCGCGCTCTGGTTGTGCTCGAACGCGAAGCGTACAACGCGCAAAGCAGGCTGGAGCAAATCCGTGTGGCCCGTGAAAGTTTCGCGCAGCATTTGGAATTGGTCGAAGCGATCGACCCGAGGAATTGGAATCCATCGGATCTGCACAAGGAACTGAGTCGCGCGTTAAGCACGGTGGACGACGCCCGCACGGAGTACAACGAACACCGCAGCCGATTGCAGGCAGCCGGTGGCGGTAACGGAGAGCAGTCGTTGCCCGATACCGCACCAGGCGTTTACGAAAGCAGCGATGGACGCTCATTTTCCCAATGGTTGCAGATCGGCCTCGCGCTTACTTTGCCGCTGATTCTCTTTGGCCTCATTGCCATCGCCCTTCTCGTTTGGATGAACAGTCGGTGATGGCGATGTTTCGGCGTTCGCGCAAACCGGCCCCGCCGCTTCACCGCAAGCAACAGGAAATAGCACAACAGGAGGCGCAGTTGCGCGAGAAGGTCGAAAGCCTAAAGCGCATCGTCTCGCAATCACAGACGCCCGCGCAGAACAAATCTTCTTTGCGAGGGCGGGACCGCAGCGCAGCCAACAATGTTGTCGAAAAGCGATTTCATGTGTCGATCGCAATGGACGCTCCACAAGTGTCCGACACTGATCGAAGGGGCCGACGGCCTCGTGCGCTTCGTAAGGAGCGACGGCACGGGCAAATCGTCTTTCTGATTCTTCTAGTCGCGTTAGGAGTGGCGGTCATGTGGCTCATCAGCCATTTGCATCCCTGAGCGTGTGACATGGCCGGAACTTCGGACTTCGATGTTGCGTACGTCGCAAGGCTGGCGCGGATCAAGCTCACAGAAGACGAGGCGAAGACTTTCCAAAAACAACTCGGTGACGTGCTGAAGTACGTCGAAAAACTTCGCCAGTTGGACGTCTCCGGTATTGACGGCGCCGCGCACCCGCTACCGGTTTTTAACGTGTTCCGCGACGACGCAGCATCCGATTGGTTCACGGCAAAAGAGGCGCTGAGCAACGCGCCCCGGCAGGCAAATGGCCTTTTTGTCGTCCCGAAAGTGGTGGAATGATCGGGAACGAGTTGCTGGCGCTGAGCATCGCCGATCTGCAATCACTTCTGCGTCGCCGCGAAGTTTCATCGCGCGAAGTGATCGATGCATTGCTAGAGCGCATTGAAGCAGTCGATGCAGACATTGGCGCATATCTTTCACTCGACATCGAAGCTGCGAGGAAAGAAGCGGAACACGCGAACGTCGAACTTCCTCTCGGCGGGATTCCGATTGCCATCAAGGACATCATCAACGTGATGGGTCAGCCGTGCACGTGCGCCTCGAAAATCTTGACCGGCTATCGGTCGCCGTACGACGCCACAGCGATTCAAAAATTGCGCGCAGCGGGCGCGATTCCATTCGGCAAAACCAATCTCGACGAGTTCGCCATGGGCTCATCCACGGAAAATTCGGCACTGAAAAGGACGCGCAATCCGTGGGACCCATCGCGTGTGCCGGGCGGATCCAGCGGCGGGTCGGCAGCTGCGGTTGCCGCGGATGAAGCCTTCGGCGCCTTGGGGTCCGACACTGGTGGTTCGATTCGGCAGCCGGCCGCGCTTTGCGGCGTCGTCGGGTTCAAGCCAACTTACGGCCGCGTTTCCCGCTTCGGCCTTGTGGCGTTTGCGTCTTCTCTCGATCAAATTGGACCGATAACGAAAACCGTCCGCGACGCTGCGCTGATCATGAAGGTAATCGCAGGCCATGATCCGCAGGATTCCACATCGTTCAATGAACCATTGTCCGATTACACGGCAAGCCTCGGAAATGATTTGCGCGGCGTCCGGTTGGGCGTGCCCAAGGAATACATGATCGAAGGAATCGATCCGCATGTGCGAGCTGCAATCAACGACGCGGCGAAACAGCTGAGTTCCCTGGGAGCAGAAATTGTTGAGGTTTCGTTGCCCAGCACTGAATACGCGGTTGCGGTTTATTACATTATTGCCACAGCGGAAGCTTCCGCGAACCTCGCTCGCTTCGATGGCGTGCGTTACGGATATCGTGCTGAAAATCCCAAAGACGTGCTCGATCTTTATCGTCGCACGCGCGAGGAGGGTTTCGGACCGGAAGTGAAACGCCGCATCATTCTTGGCACTTACGTTTTGAGTTCCGGTTATTACGACGCGTATTACCTGCACGCGCAAAAAGGGCGCGAACTGATTCGACGCGATTTCAACCGGGTTTTCGAAAATATCGATGCGCTGATCTCGCCGACGTCTCCAGTACCAGCATTTAAGTTAGGCGAACGTGCTGCCGATCCATTGCAAATGTATCTTGCCGACATTTTCACCATCGCAGCCAATCTGGCCGGCATTTGCGGAATCAGTGTCCCATGCGGTTTCGCCGAACTGGACGGACGCCGTCTGCCGATCGGTTTGCAGTTGTTAGGCAAACCGCTGGATGAAGCGCGGGTTTTGCAAATCGCGTACGCTTACGAGCAAAGCACAGACTGGCACAAAGCGCGGCCACCGATTGCGTCCAGCTTGCCGAAAGGGTAAACGTTGCGGAGCAGTGCCGGAGCTCAACTGGCGCCGCGTTCTTTGATCGACTGCAAAATTTCGGCGACGGCCTCCTCGCGCAGTTTAGCGCCGAGATTGCCCTTGCCGTGGATCCGGACACTGACAGCGTTGGCTTCCATATCGCGCTTTCCGATTACGAACATGGTGTGGGCTTTCATTTGCTCGGCGCGCTGGATTTTGCCGTTGATCTTGTCGGTGCTGTCGTCCATTTCCGCGCGCACTTGATGACCCCGCAGTTCCTTCAGAATCGATCGCGCGTAACCCATTAACTTTGGATCATCGCCAATAGTAAGGATTCGTACCTGTTCCGGCGACAGCCAGAGCGGGAAATTGCCAGCATAATGCTCGATCAAGAATCCGATGAACCGTTCGTGCGTGCCGAGCGGCGCGCGATGAATGCAGATCGGGATCTTGTCGATGTTGTCGCGATCCTTGTAGCGAAGATGAAAACTGCGCGGTTGCGCGAAATCGACCTGGTTGGTTGCGATGGAAAATTCACGTCCGATCACGCTCCACGCTTGCACGTCGATCTTCGGACCGTAAAAGGCCGCTTCGTTAGGCACTTCAACATAGTTGATTCCGGAATTCTTTAAGACGTTGCGCGTCATCTCCTCGGTCTTTTTCCAAAGCGCCGGTTCATCGACAAATTTCTGGCCGAGCTTTGTGGGATCGTGGGTCGAGAAGCGCATCAGATACTTGCCGATCCCGAACAACTTAAAATAATTCAGATACATCTCGTTCACGGCGTTGAACTCCGCCTCGAACTGCTCCGGCGTCATGTAGAGATGGGCGTCGTTCATCTGCAGCGAGCGCACGCGCATGAGTCCAAACAATTCGCCGCTCTTCTCGTAGCGATAATCCGTCCCATACTCCGCCAGTCGCAGCGGGAGCTCGCGATAGCTGCGAGGAAGCGCTGCAAATAATTTGTGGTGATGCGGACAGTTCATCGCTTTGAGGTAATAACGATCACCGAGCTTTCGTCCGAGTTCTTCTAGGCGCTTTATCCGAGTTGCAGCTAACTGTTCATCCTCTTCGCGAGCTTGGATTAAAAGATCAAATTCTGTTGCTAGATCCTCGATCTCGTCTTCCGATAACGATTCAACGTCTTTGATCTTGGCAACGCGCTCGAGCAATAACTCCGTATTTAATTGGAGCGCTGTTGCTTGAGCAGCAAGAAGCTTGTCGCGAAACCTCTTTCGCTTACCTGAAATCAGTTCCATCGGCGGAAACATCGATTCGAGGTAGTAGGGGACGTGGCCGCTTT
>Ga0081455_10006041_pt1 | contig 13105 bp, 6 predicted proteins | sample TabmetS3T2R1_FD_70207 | JGI IMG/M metagenome (GOLD analysis project Ga0081455, IMG submission 70207) | Tabebuia heterophylla rhizosphere microbial communities from the University of Puerto Rico - S3T2R1 | ecosystem: Host-associated > Plants > Roots > Rhizosphere ... | reverse complement strand
ACCAAGCTTTCCGGCGGCCAGCAGCAGCGGCTCGCGCTCGCGCGTGCCTTGGTGATGGAGCCGCAGCTTCTGCTCCTCGATGAGCCACTCTCCAATCTCGATGCCAAGCTGCGCGACCGCATGCGCTCCGAGCTCAAGCGGCTGCAGCGCGACCTTGGTCTGACGACCGTTTACGTCACTCACGATCAGACCGAGGCGCTCGCGCTCTCGCACGAGATCGCGGTGATGAACGAAGGCCGAGTTGTCCAGATCGGCACGCCGCGACAGATCTACGAGCAGCCGAACGATAAATTCGTCGCCGATTTCGTCGGCACCACCAATTTCATCGGTGGAACCGTGACCGCCCTCCGCGACGGGCGTTGCGTGGTCAGCTCGGCGATGGGCGAACTCAAGGCGCAGGCGAGCGAGGGCGTGAGCAAGAACGCGCCTGTCATCGTATCGGTACGACCGGAAGACGTGGAATTGTCGGAAACGCCGCTCACGGCCGCCGACGGCGACAATGTCTGCAAGGGCATGATCGACGCCAAGGATTTTCTCGGCGACTACCTGGATTTTCACGTTAAGGTCGGCGAGGTTGTCCTGTTGGCGAAAGCGCATCCATCGCTGCGCACGCCGACCGGCGATTCGATCTATCTGCGCATGAAGGCGGACAAATGCGTCGCTATCAGCAGCCAGTAATGAGGGGCGTCCACGTCTTTGCGCTGCCATAAAGACGTGGATGTCCGCGACGAGCGCGGGCATGATGAGTGAGAGTGCGATTAACGGGAAGGAACAAGGTATGGCCAAGGACGCCGTCGTCCCGGAAGAGCTGGCGAAGAAATTCTCCACCGAAAAGGATACGCCCTATCTGCGCTGGGTGCGTGGCGAAGGTCTCGAAATCATCAGCGCGCATTACGTGCGCAACCTGCGCACCGTGGAGCTAAAGCCCTGGGCGCGGCGCGGCGGCCGCGGCGTCTACATCAATCATGAGGCCTCGCGCACCTCCAACGACTGCTACGTGTGCGAAATCCCGCCCGGCCGGAAGCTCGAGCCGCAGCGCCAATTATTCGAGGAAATGATCCTGGTGCTCGACGGCCGCGGCTCGACCACGGTGTGGAATGACGCGGGCCGGCGCATCACCTTCGAGTGGAAGGCGGGCGCGATGTTCGCCATCCCGCTCAACTGCTGGCATCAGCACTTCAACGGGTCGGGGCAGGCGCCGGCGCGCTACGTCGCGGTCACCAATGCGCCGCCTGTGATCAATCTCTACGAGGACGTGGAGTTCGTCTTCAACACCAATTACGACTTCAAGAACCGCTTCAATGGCGAGCCCGACTATTTCAGCGCCAAGGGCGAGCAGAAGGGGCTTCTCCTCGTCACCAACTTCGTGGCGGACGCGGTCAATCTGCCGCTGATTGCCGCCAAGGAGCGCGGCGCCGGCGGCGGCCATATCCGCTTCAACATGGCCAAAGGCTCGATGAACAGTCACATTTCGCAGTTTCCGATCGGCACCTACAAGAAGGGCCATGCGCACGGTCCCGGCGCGCACGTGATCATCCTCTCGGGCGAGGGCTATTCGCTGATGTGGCCCGAGGGCGACGCGCCCAAGCGCTACGACTGGGAGGTCGGCACGCTGATCGTGCCGCCCAACATGTGGTTCCACCAGCACTTCAACAGCGGAACCAGTCCGGCGCGCTATCTCGCCTTCAAGCACGAGGGCGTCGCCATCCGTAACGTGCAGGGCGTGCCCAGGGCTTGGATCAGCCGTCGCCTCGGCGGCGACCAGATTGATTATGCCGACGAGATGCCGAGCATCCGCAAAATCTTTGCTGACGAATTGGCCAAGCACGGCCTCGCGCCGCGCATGGACCAGGCCTACGCGCAGGAGCTCGCCGATCTGCCGCCGCCGGTGGCGAAGACGGGATAGGCAAGGCCATCGGCATCATGGCCGGCGCTGCCGGCAATCCACCATCGGCACGTGAGCTGAGCTTATTGCCGCAGCCCCCGCGCGGCGGAGCGCAGCAAATGGCCGGGCTCGTGATGCACGCGCGCTCCCCATAGACGCCGGTGCAGCTTGTCGAGCAACAGATAGATTACCGGCGTCGTATAGAGCGTGAGCATCTGTGAGACGAGCAGGCCGCCCACGATGGTGATGCCGAGCGGCCGGCGCAGTTCCGATCCCGGGCCGGTGGCGATCATCAGCGGCAGCGCGCCCAGAAGTGCTGCCATGGTCGTCATCATGATCGGCCGGAAGCGCTCCTGGCAGGCCTCGAAGATCGCCCGCTCCGGCGGCAGCGCCCGCTTGCGCTCCGCTTCCAGTGCGAAGTCGACCATCATGATTCCGTTCTTCTTGACGATGCCGATCAAGAGGATGATGCCGATGAACGCGATCAGCGACAGCTCGGTGCCGAAAATCTGCAGCGCCAAGAGCGCACCGAGGCCCGCCGACGGCAGGGTGGAAATGATCGTCAGCGGATGCGCCAGGCTCTCATACAAGACGCCGAGCACGATATAGACGGCGATGAGCGCCGCCACGATCAACAGCGGCTGTGCGCCGATTGAAGCGCGATAGGCGCGCGCATCGCCGGCATATTCGGCGTGCAACGCGTCGGGAATGTGCAGCTCGGCGACTGCTTGGTCGATAAGCCGCGTCGCCTGCTCGATGCTGACGTTTTCGCGCAGGCCGAAACTGATGGTGATCGCGGGGAACTGTCCCTGGTGGCTGACCAACAGCGGTGAAAGCCCGCGCTCGATCTTGGTCACCGCCGTGAGCGGAACCTGGGTATTGTTGGCGCCGCTCACGTAAATGCGGGTGAGGTCGTTCGGATCGCGCTGATATTGCGGATCGACCTCCAGCACCACGCGATACTGGTTGCGCTGGGTGTAGAGGGTGGAGATCTGGCGCTGCGAGTAGGCGTTGTTGAGCGCGTTGGCGATGTCCTGCACGCGTACGCCGAGCCGCGCCGCCGCGATGCGGTCGATCGACACGTTCACCTGCAGCCCGCCCTGTTCGCGGTCAATCGAGACGTCGACCAGCTCCGGCAGGCTCTGGATTTTTTCGAACACGCGCGGCGCCCACGCCAGCAGCTCTTGGTAATTCGCGTCCCAAAGCGTGTACTGGTAGGCGGCATCGCTCTGGCGACCGCCGACCCGCACGTCCTGCATGGGGAAGAAATAGAGGCGTAGCCCCGGGATATCGGCAGTTTTCTGCCGCAAGCGGTTGGCTACTGCCTGCGCTGACAGCCCCCCGCGCTCGGCAAGCGGCTTGAGTGCGATGAACAGCGAGCCGCGATTGACGGAAGCAGTAAAGCCGAGCGAGCCGAGGGAAGACCCGACATTGGCGACGGCGGGATCGGCGCGCACCAACGCCTCCGCCTTCTGTTGCAGGTCGTACATGGCCTGGAATGAAATCTCGGTCGAGGCCTGGGTGCTGCACCAGATCAGGCCGGTATCATCCTGCGGGAAATAGCCTTTGGGGGTCCTGACATAGAGCATGACCGTAATCGCCAGCGTCGCGATCACGATCAGCAGCATGAGGCCCTGGTGATACAGCACGGCCGCGAGGCTCTTCGCGTAGCCGCGCACCATCAAGCTCATGACCCACTCGACCGCACGATCGAGCCATGTCGCATCGGGGCTCGGCGGCTTGCGCACGAAGTGCGCGCAGATCATCGGCGTTACTGTAAGCGATACCACGGTCGAAACCGCGATCGCGAAGGCGAGCGTCACCGAAAATTCCCGGAAGATGCGGCCGACCAGCCCGGTCATGAACAGCAGCGGGATGAAGGCAGCGACCAGCGAGATGCTGATGGAAAGCACGGTGAATCCGATCTGCCGCGCACCTTCGATGGCCGCGCGCAACGGCGACATGCCCTTTTCCAGATTGCGGAAGCAGTTCTCGATCATGACGATGGCATCATCGACTACGAAACCGACCGACACCGCGAGCGCCATTAGCGACAAATTGTCGATGGAAAAGCCGGCGAGCCACATCATCGCGCAGGTGCCGGCGAGCGACAGCGGCACAGTGATGCCGGCGGCGACCGTGGTCGCGGCGCGCCGCAGGAAGACGAACACCACCAGCATGACCAGAATGACGGTGGCGATCAGCGTGAGCTGCATGTCGAGCACGCTCGCGCGAATGGTGCTGGTGCGGTCGGACATCACCGTGATGTCGATACCGGGGGAGATCCAACGCTTGATCTCGGGCAAGAGGTGGTAGATGCGATCGACCGTCTCGATCACATTGGCGTTCGACTGCTTGTTGATGACCAACAGCACGGAAGGCTGACCGTTGAACCAGGCCGCGGTGCGGCTGTTGCGCACGCCGGACTCGATCGAGGCGACCGCGGAAAGCCGCACCACCGTTCCATTGGCATTGCGCACGACGATAGGATCGTAGTCCGGCGCGGCGCGCAGCTGATCATTGGTGGCAATGCTGATCGCGCGTTCGCCGCCGTCGAACATCCCGACCGGGCCGATCCCGTTGCTGTTGGCGATCGCGGTGCGCACGTCCTCCATGTTCAATCCCATCGAGGCGAGCGCGATCGGGTCGACGCGCACGCGGATCGCGGGTTGCTCCGCGCCGTTGACGCTGACCTCGGCGACGCCGTCGACCTGGGAGAGGCGCTGGGCGATCACGGTATCGGCGGCGTCGTAGAGCGCGCTCGGGGGAGCAGTGTTCGAGGTGAGCGCCAGGATCATGATCGGCGTCGCCGCCGGATTGACCTTCCGGAACGTCGGCCGCGACGGCAGGTCCCCGGGCAGATCGGTAAGCGCGGCGTTGATCGCCGCCTGCACGTCGCGCGCGGCGCCGTCGATGTTGCGGGCGAGATCGAACTGCACCGTGATCCGCGTCGAGCCCATGGAGCTGCGGGAGGTGAGCTCGGTCACGCCCGCGATTTCCGCGAGTCGACGCTCGAGCGGCGCCGCCACGGTCGCGGCCATGGTTTCGGGATCGGCGCCCGGCCGACTGGCCGTGATGGCGATCGTGGGAAAGTCGACGGTCGGCATGCTGGCGACGGGCAGGAACTGGTAGGCCACCGCCCCTACCAGAAACAGACCGATCGCGAGCAGCGTGGTGCCGACCGGCCGCCGGATGAATGCTTCGGAAAAGCTCGTGCCGTTCATCGCCTCAGTCCGGCTTTCCGCGCGTGTCCCGGATGCGGTGCGGCGCGAAGTCACAAGTCGGCAATGTCGCGGCTACGCTCATGCCTCACTCCGCCGGGTGCTGTGATGGCTCGGGCTGATCCGGCAAGTCGAGCTCGGGCTCGAGCTCCGCCGGCCGGCGCAGCCGCGTCTTCACGCGTTCCATCGCGAGATAGACGACCGGCGTGGTGTAGAGCGTGAGCAATTGGCTCAGCAGCAGCCCGCCGATGATGGTGATGCCGAGGGGGTTGCGCAGCTCCGATCCGGTGCCCGATTCGAATGCCAGCGGAATGGCGCCAAACAGGGCCGCCAAGGTGGTCATCATGATCGGCCGGAACCGCAACAGCGAGGCCTGGACAATCGACTGCCGCGGCGAGAGCCCCTGCTTGCGCTCGGCTTCAAGCGCGAAGTCGATCATCATGATCGCGTTCTTCTTCACGATGCCCATCAGCAGCACGATGCCGATCAGCGCCACCACCGAGAGATCCTGCTTGTAGAGCATCAGCGCGAGCAAGGCGCCGACGCCGGCCGACGGCAGCGTCGAAAGGATGGTGAGCGGGTGGATGAAGCTTTCGTAGAGGACCCCGAGCACGATGTAGATGGTCACGGCGGCCGCGAGGATCAGCCAGGGCTCGCCGGCCAGCGATTTCGCAAATTCGGCGGCATCGCCGGAATAGCTGCCGATCACGGAGCTCGGCATCCCGATTTCGCGCTCGGCTTGCGAAATCGCCTCCACCGCATCGCTGAGCGCGGCCTGGGGAGCGAGATTGAAACTGATCGTTGTTGCCGGAAACTGCTCCTGATGGGCAATCACCAGCGGCGCCGTCGTGTGCTCGAAGCGCGCAACCGCACTCAGCGGCACCATCGGGCTGCCGGAGACCGTCGGAATGACGGTCGGCGACGTCGAGGTCAACGACGTGGATTGGGCCACCGCCTGGACACCCGAAGCGGGGACGTAGAGCTTCGACAGGGACGTGGGATCGTTCTGGTACTCGGGCTTCGCTTCGAGGATCACGCGGTACTGGTTGGCCTGTCCGTAGATCGTCGAGATCTGGCGCTGCCCGAATGCATCGCTCAACGTGTCGATAATGGTCTGCATGGAGACACCCAGGCGTCCTGCGGTCTCGCGATCCACGTCGACTTGCAATCGGAAGCCGTCATTTTGCGCCTCCGAGGCGACGTCTTGGAGCACCGGCGACGATCGCAGCCTTTGCGCAAGCCGCGCCACCCACTCGTCGACCTCTTTCGCGTCGGTGCCGGTGAGCGTGTATTGATATTGCGCGCGGCTCAGCCGCGTCGAGATCTGGATGTCCTGCACCGGCCGAAAATAGACGACGACGCCAGGCACGGACGCGACCGCGCGCTGCAGCCGTTCGATGACCGTGGTCACCGGCGTTTCGCGCTCGTCGCGCGAGCGCAGCGTGATGGCGAGCCGCCCGGCGTTTGGCGTGGCGTTGATCGGCGTCACCCCGATGACGGACACGACGCCGGTCACGTCAGGGTCCTTGCGGATCGCGCCCTCGACGGTTGCCTGCAGCCGCTTCATCTCGGTGAACGAGATCTCCTGCCCGCCCTCCATGACCGCGAAGATGAGGCCGGTGTCCTGCAGCGGCAGGAATCCCTTGGGAATGATGATGTACAGCCAGATCGTCGCAACGAGCGTGGCGCCGGTCACGACGAGCGTCAGCGTTTCGTGGCGCAGCACCCATTCCAAGCTGCGCCGGTAGAGCTCGACCGAGCCGTCGACCGCGCGGTGAAATATCCGCGTGATGCCGGTGCTCGGGGAGCCCGTCGACTTATGCTGCAGTAGCCGGCTGCACATCATCGGCGTCAAAGTCAGCGAAACCACCGCCGAGGCCACCACCGCGATGGTTAGCGTCAGCGCGAATTCGCGGAACATGCGGCCGACCAGGCCGGTCATGAACAGCAGCGGAATGAACACCGCAATCAGTGACAACGTGAGCGAGATCACCGTGAACCCGATTTCGCTCGCGCCGCGCAGCGCGGCCTGGAACGGGCCCTCGCCGTTTTCCATGTGGCGCACGATGTTCTCGATCATGACGATGGCATCGTCGACGACGAAGCCGGTGCCGATGGTCAGTGCCATGAGCGACAGATTGTCGAGCGAAAACCCGCAGAACCACATGATCCCGAAGGTGGCGATGATCGACAGCGGCAGCGCGACGCCGGCGATGACAGTGGCGCGGACGGTGCGCAGGAAAATGAGCACGACGGTGATGACCAGGGCCACGCTGAGGATCAGCGTGAATTGCACGTCGCGTACCGATGCGCGGATGCTGGCGGTCGAGTCGTGCACGATCCTTAGCGTCGCGCCGACGGGCATCGCGCGTTGCAGCTTCGGCAGCTCGTTCTTGATGCGCTGCACCGTCTCGATCACGTTGGCGCCGGGCTGGCGTTGGATATCGAGAACGATAGCCGGCATGCCCTGGTAGAAGCCGGCGACCTTCGTGTTCTCGAGGCCGTCGACGACGTCGGCGACATCCTTGAGCAGGACCGGCGCGCCGTTGCGGTACGTGACGATGATATTGCGATATGCCGAGGCCACGGTGATCTGGTCGTTGGCGGCGATGGTGTAGGACTGATGCGCGCCGTCGAGCGAGCCTTTCGGCCCGGCGACGTTGGCCGCGAGAATCACGTTGCGCAGGTCCTCGAGTGCGATGCCGTAATTGGCAAGACGCGAGAGGTCGGCCTGAACGCGGATCGCCGGCCGGATGTTGCCCTGCACCGTCACGCGTCCCACACCGGTCAGCTCGCTCAGCCGCTGCGCGAGCAGGGTATCGGCGATGTCGCTGAGCGCCCGCAGCGAGATCGTGTCCGAGGTGATTGCCAGCGTCACCATCGGCGCATCGGCAGGGTTGACCTTGGAGTAAACCGGCGGATACGGAAGGTTTCTCGGCAGCGTCGCTCCGGACGCATTGATCGCAGCCTGCACGTCTTGTGCGGCGGCATCGATGTCGCGGTTAAGGTCGAACTGCAGCGTGATCTGGCTCACCCCGAACGAGCTCGACGACGTCATCAGCCGGAGCGCGGGAATCTGCCCGAAATTTCGCTCGAGCGGTGCCGTCACCAGCGATGCCATCACATCGGGGCTTGCGCCGGGAAGCTGCGTCGTCACCTGGATGGTGGGAAAATCGACCTGCGGTAGCGACGAGACAGGTAGCCAGAGATAGCCGAGCAAGCCGCCGAGCATGACCGCGACGCCGAGCAGCGAGGTCGCGATCGGGCGGTGGATAAACGGCGACGATACGCTCATGGATTGGCCGTGCGCGGCAGATCCGCGCTCGAGCTACGCCTTCCTTTCTCGGTTCCGCGCGTGCCGCGCGTTCCGTCCGGGCGCGGCCGCGCCTCGGGGGCGATCTGGCCCGCGTCTTCCGCGTCCGATACTGCGACCCGCGTCCCCTCGGTGAGACGGGAAAAACCGGTCGTCACGACGCGCTCGCCCGTCTGCAAGCCGGTGGCGACCACCGCGCGGACGTCGTCCTGCTGGGTCAGCGTCACGCGGCGTACCGTGACGGTATTTCCGTCCCTGAGCACGTAGACGAACGGCCCGCTGGGGCCGCGCTGCACGGCGGCGGTCGGTACCACCACCACCTGCCGCAACGTGTCGATCAGCACCCGAACGTTGACGAACTGGCCGGGCCAGAGCTGAAGGTTCTCATTGGGAAATTCCGCCTTGAGCTTTACGGTCCCGGTGGTTTGGTCGACCTGGTTGTCGATCACCATCACCTTGCCCTTGTCGAGCGCGCTCTTGCCATCGGCGGTCAAGGCGTCGACGGGAAGCTTGCCTTCGGCCATGCCTCTGGTGAGATCCGGGAGATTCTGCTGCGGCAGGCTGAAGAAGACCGAGATTGGCCGCAACTGCGTGAGGATGACGATGCCGTTCGCTTCCGCCCCGCGCACGAGATTGCCCATATCGACCAGACGGATGCCGGTGCGCCCGGCGATCGGCGCGACAATGTCGGTATAGGAAAGGATGGCGCGCGCGTTGTCGATCGCGGCTTGGTCGAGCTTGATCTGCGCCTCGAGTTGGGCGACCAGCGCCTTCTGGGTATCGAGTTGCTGCTTGTTGACCGCGTTGGTCGCCGCAAGACGCGTGTAGCGATCCAGGTCGAGCCTCGCGTTGGCGAGCTGCGCTTCGTCCTGCGCTTTTTTGGCGACGGTCTGGTCGTAGGCGGCCTGGTAAGTGGTGGGATCGATCTTGGCGAGGACGTATCCCTTCGGCACGTCCTGACCTTCCGTGAAGTATATATCGATGATTCTGCCGTCGACCTGGGAGCGAACCGTGACGGTGTTGAGCGCTTTGGCGGTGCCCACCCCATCGAGATAAACCGGTACATCGGAGACGCGCGCGGCAGCAACGAGGACGGGAATGGGACCATTGGTCGTCGGGCCGCCGCGGCGGCCACCCTTCGACACTGCTGCCAGCGTCTGCTGCCAGTGCGGCATGTAATAGACGCCGACGACGGTCGCGATGACCACGGCGGCGATCATGAGCACGGTGATGCGGCGTTTGAGCGTCATTGCACCACGTTACCAGCTGCGACCCCCGGCGGCATCCAACCGCCGCCGAGCGCCTGGAAAAGACTCAATACCGCCTGCAGACGCGCAAGACGCGCCAGCGAGTAATTGTCTTCTGCGGTAAATAGCGTCTGCTGCGTCTGCAGCACGGTGACGAGATCGACTGTGCCTTCACGCAGTCTCGCCTCCGCAAGCCGGAAGGCTTCGCGCGAACTGTTGAGGACGAGCAGCTGCAGACGCTCGCGTTCAAGCGAGTCGGCAATGGCGATGAGCGCAATCTCCACGTCGCCGAAGGCGGAGAGGATGGTCTGGCAATAAACCTTCACCAACTCGAATTGCCTGCCTTGCGCCAGCTCGAGTTGCCCTTCAAGCCGGAAACCGTCGAGCAGCGGCTGCGTGACGTTAAGCGCAATGTTGTAGAAAGCACTTTGCGGCGTGAACAACAGCTTGAGCACGTTGCTTTCGTAGCCGCCTTGGCCGGTCAGCGAAATGGTCGGGAAGAATGCGGCCCGCGCCTGCTCCACGCTGGCGTCGGCCGACGCGAGATTGGCCTCGGCGGCGCGAATGTCGGGACGCTGGAACAAGAGTTCGGAGGGCAACCCTGGTGTCACGCGCGGGATCGTTAGCTGAAAAATGTTGCCGCCTTTGATGATGACTTCGACTGGCGGCTTGCCGATCAGCACGGCAAGGACGGCAATGTTCTGGCGCACGGCTTGGTCGAAAAGGGGAATGTTGGCGCGTACCTGGGCGACCAGGCTTTCTTGCTGTGCGACATCGAGCTGTGAGGCGGTGCCGGCCTCGAACCGCTGCTTGATCAGATTGAGAATTCGGTTGGCCGCGTTGAAGTTCTCCCGCGCGATCCGCAGGCGGTCCTGTGCCGAGAGCACCTGGAAATACGTGTTGCCGACCGCCGCGATGGTAGAGAGGACAACGACCTCCTTGTTGAACCGGCTGGCCACGGCCGTTTCTTGCGCAGCGCGCGAGGCCGCGCGATTTTTGCCCCAGAAATCGATTTCATAGCTGGCGTTCAGCGCGGCATGGAAAAGGTTCCGCTCCGGCCCACCGGGGTTCTTGAACCGCTCTGCAAAACCGACGAAGTCGACCGCCGGCAACAGCGGCGCGCCGATGATTTTGGCCTGCGCGTCGGCCTGCAGGATACGGCCGATGGCTGCGCCGATGTCAAAGTTGGCGATCTGCGCTTCCTCGATCAGATTGGTGAGCTCGCGCGAACGAAATCCCCGCCACCAATCCAGTGCGGGCGGCGCGGATTCGCCTTGCCCGGCCCCATATTTGGGCGGGATCTCGGCCGCGAGCTCCGGCCGCTCGGAGCTGAAGATGCACCCGGACAGCATTTGCACGAGACATAATCCCATAAAGGCGACAAAGACGGGGCGAAGGCTCCTGGCCTCGATCGCCGGAGCACGCGTGCGCCACCCGTCGAACATGGGACCGACTTTCAACGCTACGGCCGCCCGTGAAAACGGGGCATTAGCGTCAGCGCCACGCACGCTTTCCCCGACCCGCCTGCCAGCCAACGGACCATACTATCAGCCTCGCCTAGGGCGACCACTTAATTAAAAGACATGTTCGGCTTGGGGCAGCACTGACTAGCTCCCCTGGCGGACGCTTGGCACTTTCAACTGGCTGATTTGAAACGGGTATTTGTAAGGCAGTCCGGCTCGTTGCCGCTCGGTTTGGGCCGAATGGAGGCTAGGCCGCGACGCCGCTTTTTGCTCCCTTGGTGGCGGCGAGATACCAGTCGAGAATCTCGGCGCCGTTCCAATGCAGCACGCCCGGAAAGCGCCGCGCGTGATCGTAAATCGCTTCCAGGTATTTGATGCGGTGCGGTTGGCCGCTGATATAGGGGTGGATCGCCAGCGCCATGATCTTGGCGCGGTTCTTTCCCTCGGCGTAGAGGCGCTCGAACTGATCGATCGCGCGGCGGGCGAGATACTCGCTTTCGTGGTGTTGCACGATCATCATCCCGATGTCGTTGATCTCGACCGTGTAGGGGAGCGTGACGAGCGGACCTTTGGCGGTGCGAATGACGGTGGGCTCATCATCGTAGACCCAGTCGCCGATGTATTTGACGCCGGCGTTGACCAGAAGCTCCGGCGTTTCCAGCGTCTGCGTCAGGCCCGGTCCGAGCCACCCGAGCGGGCGCGTGCCGGTAAAGCGTTCGAGGATGTCCATGGAGCGATTGATCATCGCTGCCTGGTCCTCGACCTTGTGGATGGGCATCTGATCGTAGGCGTGGCCCATGAACTCCCAGCGCAGGCGCTTGGCTTCCTCAGCAACGCGGGCGTAGTCCTCGCAGGTGCGCGCGTTGATGGCGAGGGTCGGCCTGACGCCGAGCCGCTCGTAAAGCTCGAAGAACCGCCAGACGCCGACCCGCATGCCGTATTCGTGCCAGCTCCAGTGCGGCACGTCGGGCAGTAACGGCACGCCGGTCGGCGCGGGAAGAACCTGACGCGGCATCGGGCGCCCGATGTCCCACACTTCATAGTTGACGATGGTCCAGAACACGAGCCGCGCATCGCCGGGCAGTTTGAGCGGCGGCCGGTCGACGATCGCCGAGAAATCGCAACGTTCCCTCGGCAGCATGGGGGTCATCGGGTGACGCTCCTTTGTATTCTCGGACCATGATAGGACGCAGCGCCGCCACGATCCACCGCGTACGCGCTTGCTTGGCGGGGCGACATCGCCGTGGGCCGCCGCGCGCGTAACAGGGTATGCTACGCAGAGCCGTGGGATCGGAAGAGCGAATGAACCCGAGCAAGGTGCCGGCCACCTCGGTGGATCAGAGATCGCGTTGGCCTGAGGCGCACATGTCGGCTCGGGCGACCTCGTGGCTTGCCGGCGTCGGCCGGTCGGAGCTCTCGACCGTTCCGCTCGGGCTCACGATAGCGATCTTCGCGCTTGCCTTCCTGCTGCCGGTCTGGCCGTGGCTTTCCGGCGAGGTGACGATTCCGTGGGACGCGAAGTCGCAGTTTTTTCCGCAGGTGCAATTTCTTGCGATCTCGCTTGCGCGCGGTGAATGGCCGTGGTGGTCGCCGAACGTCTTCGCCGGCTGGTCGCAGATTTCCGATCCGCAGTCGCTCTTGTTCTCGCCGCTCCATGTGCTGCTGGCCGCCTCCAATGCGGCGATCAGTCTGCACGCCTTCGATGTCGTCACCTTCGCCTATTTGTTCCTCGGTGCCATCGGGATCATTCTGTTCTTCCACGACCGTGGCTGGCACGCGGGCGGGGCACTCGTCGCGGCGATGGCCTTCGCGCTCGGCGGCTCCGCCAGTGCGCGCATTCAGCATACCGGCCAGATCATCAGCCTCGCATATCTACCGCTTGCTCTGTGGCTTCTCTCTCGCGCGCTCGAGCGCTCGTCGTGGCGGGCGGGTCTGGCCACAGGGGCGGTTGCCGGACTGATGGCGATCGGACGCGA
>Ga0081455_10006040_pt1 | contig 13107 bp, 14 predicted proteins | sample TabmetS3T2R1_FD_70207 | JGI IMG/M metagenome (GOLD analysis project Ga0081455, IMG submission 70207) | Tabebuia heterophylla rhizosphere microbial communities from the University of Puerto Rico - S3T2R1 | ecosystem: Host-associated > Plants > Roots > Rhizosphere ... | reverse complement strand
CTGGCAGCTCGCGCAGACGAGCAGAAATTGCTGGCTCAGGAACGTGTCCGCAACCAGGAACTCGAGAAGCAGCTGTCGATCCGCCAGAATGACCAGAAGCTGGTGGCGCAGGAACGTGCCCGCACCCAGGAGCTGGAGCAGCAGCTGGCGGCTCGCGCGGACGAGCAGAAATTGCTGGCCCAGGAACGTGCCCGCACCCGGGAACTCGAGCAGCAGCTGTCGATCCGCCAGAATGACCAGAAGCTGCTGGCGCTGGAACGTGCCCGCACCCAGGAACTCGAGCAACAGCTATTGGCTCGCGCGGACGAGCAGAAATTGTTTGCCGAGGAACGTGCCCGCACGCGGGAACTCGAGCAACAGCTGTCGATGCGCCAGACTGACCAGAAGCTGGCAGCGCCAGAGGCATCCGGCAGTCTGGAAGCGGCACGCCTTGTGGAACAGGCCCGCCTGCTGCTCGACCAAGGCAATATCACGGCGGCGCGGAGCATGCTCAAGCGCGCCGCCGAGCGCGGTAGTACACTGGCGCTGTTCTTGCTCGCGGAGACGTATGATCCGGCGATCCTGTCGGATTGGGGAATCTTCTCGGCATGGGGAGTCTTCGGTAGATTCGGCGGCAGACGCGGCAATGTCACGAAGGCACGCGGACTCTATGCCAAGGCTGTCGCAGGCGGCGTTCACGAGGCGAAGTATCGATTGAGCGCGCTGGAAACGACACCGGCTTGACGAAACAGTCACTGGGCCATTGAGAGCGGTTGACTCCGGCGTCACCACAGCGCTCGCTTCGAAGGCTCTCCCGCCATCCTAGAGAAGCTCGCGAGCCGGGGCTGCCCAGCTCGTCGCCTGAAGTTCTCTGTTTTGTTCAGGAATGGCGTCCCGGAGAGGATTCGAACCTCCGACCCCCGGTTTAGGAAACCGATGCTCTATCCGGCTGAGCTACCGGGACGTGCCGCCTCTATAGCACAAATGCCTAGTCGTCTGGCCGGCTGCGGCGCAGCGATTTCAGCACACCGTGGCGCTTCTTGCTGTCGAGGCGCCGCTGCTTGCTGGCCTTGCTGGGCTTGGTCGGCTTGCGCTTGACGGGCGGCCGAGCCGCGGCGCGCACCAGGGCCACCAGACGCTCGAGGGCCTCCTCGCGGTTGCGCTTCTGGCTGCGCTGGCCCTGGGACTGCAGCACCAGCACGCCGTCGCGCGTCAGCCTGTGACCGGCCAACCGCTCGAGCCGGGCGCGTACATCGTCGGGCAACGAGGGCGAACGACGCACGTCGAAGCGCAGCTGCACGGCGGACGAGGTGGTGTTGACGTGCTGGCCGCCCGGCCCTCCGGCGCGCACGAAGCTCTCGTGGATCTCGTCGGGATCGATCGCCAGCCTTCCGGTGATCCAGATCGGCGCCGCCTTGCTGGACGGCCCGGTCATTCAGGGCCTGTCATTCGTGGCCGCCGGCCTTGCGCAGCAACGCCTCGATGGTCGGCTTGCCGGCCTGGCGCGCATAGGTGAGCGCGGTGCGGCCGGTGAAGTCGGCGGTGTTGGGGTTGGCCTTCCTCTCCAGCAGGAGGCGCACGACCTCGGCATGGCCGAGCCGCGCCGCCACCATCAGCGCGGTCACGCCCTGGCGCGACTGCGCGGCGGACTTGGCATTGTGCTTCAGCAGCACATCGACGATGTCGACGTCGCCCTTCTCGGCCGCGCGGATCAACGGGGTGTAGCCGTCGCGGTCGGTACTATCGACGATGGCGCCGCCCTTGAGCAGCGTCTCGACCACGCCGATCTGGCCCGCCATTACGGCAGTCATCAGCAGCGGCTGGCCGCTTGCCGTGTCGATCTGGTTGGGATTCTCGCCCTTGAGCAGCGCCTGGCGCACCTTCTCCTCGTCGCCCTCGCGCGCCGCCTTGACGATGGGTTTGACCGTCAGCGTGTCGTATTGCGCCAGCGCCGGCGCCGCCGATGCCGCCATCGCCGCGCCAAGGAATATCCGACGAATCATGCGTTTCCCTCTCAAGTCTTATGGCCGCGCGTGGCTTGGTAACGCAACTCGATACGATCCCAGATCTGGGCCTCCAGCGACACGCCGTCGAAACGGTTGATCTGCTGCAGGCCGGTCGGCGACGTGACATTGATCTCGGTGAGGTAGTCGCCGATCACGTCGATGCCGACGAAGATCATGCCGAGCCGTGCCAGTTCCGGTCCGATGGTCTCGCAGATCTCGCGATCGCGCTTGGTAAGATCGGCCTTCACCGCCTTGCCGCCGACATGCATGTTCGACCGGGCCTCGCCCTCGGCCGGCACGCGATTGATGACACCGACCGGCTTGCCGTCGATCAGGATGATGCGCTTGTCGCCCTGGCGCACCTCGGGCAGGTAGCGCTGGGCGATCAGCGGCTCGCGGCTGCGCTGCGAGAACATCTCGAGCAGCGAGGCGAAGTTCTCGTCATCGGGCCGCACGCGGAACACGCCGGCGCCGCCATTGCCGTACAACGGCTTCAGGATGATGTCCTTGTGCTCGTCGCGGAACTCGCGCAGCGCGCGCTGGTCGGCGGTGATCAGCGTCGGCGGCATGACGTTGTCGAAATGCGTGACGTAGAGCTTCTCCGGCGCGTTGCGCACCGAGGCCGGATCGTTCACCACCAGCGTCTTGGGATGGATATGCTCCAGGAGATGCGTCGTGGTGATGTAGGACATGTCGAACGGCGGATCCTGGCGCAACAGTATGACGTCGAGGGTGGCAAGATCGACCATCTGCGCTGCACCCAGGGTGAAGTGATTGCCCTTCTCGCGCCGGAGCTTCATCGGCTGGGCGCGCGCCATCACCTTGCGGTCGCGGAATATCAGCTCGGGCGGCGTGTAGTGCCAGACTTCGTAGCCGCGCCGCTCGGCCTCCAGGCCCAGCACGAAGGTCGAATCGCCGTCGATATCGATGGTCGACACATGGTCCATCTGGATGGCGACTTTGAGCTTCATGGGATTCCTCGACAGGGGCCGCGGCCGTCAGTTAAGCCCACGCCGCAATTCCTGCAACAGGGCCGAAGCCTGCTGGCGCAGGTTGGGATCACCCTGGCCGGCCTCGATGCCGAGAAATCGCTCGAAGGCGGCGATGGCGGCGCGGCGCTTGTCGAGCCGCGCATTGATCTGGCCCGCCTCGAACAGGAGCTCGGGCCGATCGGGTGCGATCGCCAGCATGCGGTCGAGCGAGCGCCCCGCGCCGGCCCAATCCTCGCGCTTGGCCAGCCGCAGGCGGACGTTGTTCTCCAGCCTCAGCAGCACGTCGCGATCGGGAACCGCATCGAAATGGCCGGGTCGCAATTCGGCATCGTCGCCCAGCACACGGCGCACCAGCTCGCGCAGCTGTGCGGCGTCACGCACCATCCCGTCATTGAACGGATCGACGACATGGCGCGCTTCGTCGATCGCCACCCGGATCAGGAAATGGCCGGGAAAGGCCAGCCCCTCGGCGTCCCAACCCTGAGCACGCGCCACGTGCAGATAGAGAATCGAGAGCGCCACCGGCAGGCCCTTGCGCCGCTCGATGACGCGCGCGAGATCGGCGTTCTGCAGGTCGTCGTAGGTCTCGCTGTCGCCGCGGTAGGCATAGGCGCGGGCGATCACGTCGGCCAGCCGTTCGGGGGCGGCGCCGCGGCGGCGCACCAGATCGGCCAGATCGCTCGCCATGCTCGCCACGTGTTGGCGCAGCGGCGCCAGATCGACCGGCCCCCTGTCGATCGACTCTTCGCGCTGCAGGGCGCTCATCGCCAACGCCGCCTCGAGCAGGTCGATACGCCGGCCGTCGCCTGCGCAGAGGTCGCTCAGCCCTGCCAGTTCGTCACGCGCCACATTTCACTCCGGTGCCCGCCACACATCCGGTAGATGGCGCGGCCACCAGCCGACGACAAGGATGGCATCGAAGCGCACCGAGTGGGCGGCATAGCGCGGATGGTGGGCGAGAAACAGGCTCGCCGCGCGCGCCACCCGGCCGAACTGACGGGTGTAGAGCGAGAAGCCCGCCTTGTCGTAGTCGGCACGCGCCTTGACCTCGATGAAGGCGAGGACGCCGCCGCGCCGCGCCACGATGTCGATCTCGCCCAGTCGCGTCTTGTAACGCCGCGCCAGGATCGAGTAGCCGGCAAGCCGCAGCCGCCACACGGCGCACAGCTCGGCCAAGTGGCCGAGCCGATAGGCGCGCTGGCGGGCGTCGGTGGTCATGGGGTCTGGCGTTTCAGCTCGAGCGCGCGAGCATAGACCTCGCGGCGCCGGAGGCCAAAGCGCGCCGCGATCTCGGCGGCCGCGTCCTTCACCGAGGCTGCGGCCAGCGCCTGGCGCAGCGCCTGGTCGAGCGCTTCGGCCGACGGCGGCGCCGCCTCGCCAGGCGGGCCGATCACCAGGGCAATCTCGCCTTTGACCTCTCCCGCGGCGGCATAGTGCACGGCCAGCTCGCCGAGCGAGGCGCGGCGCACCTCCTCGAAGAGCTTGGTGAGCTCGCGGGCCACGGCGGCCGGCCGATCGCCCAACAGCTCGGCCAGGTCGGCCAGCGAGGCGGCCAGCCGATGCGGCGCCTCGAAGAAAACCAGCGTCGCCGGCACGGCCGCCGCTTCGGCAATGGCGCGGCGGCGTTCGCCCGGCTTGGCCGGCAGGAAGCCGCCGAAGAAAAAGCGGTCGGTCGGCAGTCCGGAGAGCGCCAGCGCCATCGGCACCGCCGACGGGCCGGGCGCGGCGCTGACCGGGTGGCCGGCGGCAAGGGCGGCGCGCACCAGGCGATAGCCCGGGTCGGAGATCAGCGGCGTGCCGGCATCGGACACCAGCGCCACGCGCGCGCCCTTGCCGAGCGCCCGCAGGATGCGCGGCTCGCTGGCCGCCTGGGTGGCGTCGCTATAGGAAATGGTGGGCGCGGCGATGCCGTGATGGGTGGCGAGCTTGGCGAAGACCCGCGTGTCCTCGCAGGCGATCAGATCGGCGGCCGCCAGCACATCCAGCGCCCTGAGCGTTATATCGCCGAGGTTGCCGATCGGTGTTGCGACAATGTGGAGGCCCGGCGCCAGCGGCGGTTTACGCCGGGCCTGCCCGTCGCTAGCTTGTGGTCGCCCGTTGCCGTCCATCTGCATCCGTCTGCCGGAGTTTCGCGCCGATGCGCCCTCTCTTTGCGATTGCGACAGTCGCCTTTCTGCTCGGCGCCTGCACCGAAGCTCCTCAGACTAGCACGGCAACACCGCCAGCCACGACAACGGCGAAGCCGGGCTCGCCGATCACCGCCTCGGGCAAGACCCGCATCGCACTGATGCTGCCGCTCAGCGGCCGCTCGGCGGCGATCGGCCAGGCGTTGCAGCAGTCGGCCGAGCTCGCCCTGTTCGATACCGGCGCCAAGGACCTGGCGCTCGCCAACTACGACAGTGGCGATTCGCCCGACCAGGCGGCTCAGGCCTACCGCAAGGCGAAGACCGAAGGCGTGGCCCTGGTGCTCGGTCCGCTGTTCGGCACCTCGGCGAGGTCGCTTGGACCTCTGGTGAAAGAAGGCGGCGCCAACGTCATCTCGTTCTCGAACGACGAGCAGGCGGCCCAGCCCGGCGTCTGGATCATGGGCATCGCCGCGCCGCCGCAGGTCCGTCGCGTCGTCGATCACGCGCTGTCGACCGGCATCAAGCGCTTTGCCGCCTTCGCGCCGCAGAGCGCCTATGGCGATCAGATGACGCGCACGCTGCAGGGCTACGTGACCCAGCGCGGCGGCCAGATCGTGGCGACCGAGATCTTCCCCGAAAATCTCGACCTCACGGCTGCCGCCAAGCGGCTGGCCGACGCGATCAACAAGGGCGAGGGCAAGACTGCCTTGCTGGTGCCAGTGGCACCGCCACGGCTGTCCTCGGTGCTGGCCTCGCTCTCGGCCGCAGGCATCGACAACAAGTCGGTCCAGCTGATCGGCACCGGCGTGTGGGACGTGCCCGGCGTCGGCTCGGAAGCCCTGCTGCGCGGCGCCTGGTACGCTGCGCCCGACCCGGCGCGGCGCGCCGATTTCGAGCGCAAGTTCGTGGCGACCTACGGCCGCCCGCCGCCGCGACTGGCGTCGCTCTCCTACGACGCCGTGGCGCTTGCCGGCCGGCTGGCGCGCCTCAAGCAGGGCGGCGATTTTTCCGCCGAGGCGATCACCAATCCCAACGGCTGGTCGGGCGTCGACGGCGTGTTCCGCTTCCTGCCGGATGGTCGCTCCGAGCGCACCTTGGCGGTGATCGAGGTGCAGGGCGACCGCAGCATCGTGGTGAGTCCCGCACCCTCGAGCTTCGTGTCGACAGCGACGAACTGAATGCCCGCGCTGCCCAAAGCCGTCCTGTTCGATCTCGACGACACGCTGATCCGGGCTTACGCGCAACCCGCGGAAGCGTGGACGCGGCTGCTGAACGTCTTCGCGGCCGATCTCGATGCGCCCGATGCCACAGCCATCGAGCGCGTGCGGGTCGCGGTGATGGAGGCATCGCGCGACTTCTGGACCGACCAGACGGCCGCCGCCAAATGGCGTCTCGACATCCCGCAGGCGCGGCGGCTTGCAGTGCGTCAGGGGCTGGCACGTCTCGGCATGTCCGATGAAGCCATGGCCGACCGGATCGCCGATGCCTTCACCGAGATGCGGCGCAACGAATACCGGCTCTATCCGGATGCCCACGCCACGGTCGACGCGTTGCGCGACGCCGGCGTCAAGCTCGCCCTAGTGACCAACGGCTCGAGTGACATGCAGCGCTACAAGATCGAGCGTTTCGATCTCGGCCATCGCTTCCATCACATCCAGATCGAGGGCGAGTTTGGCCAGGGCAAGCCCGAGCTTGCTGTCTATCGCCATGCCCTGCAGCAGCTGGGCTGCGAGGCGTGCGATGCCTGGATGGTGGGCGACAACTACGAATGGGAAGTGGTGGCACCGCAGAAGCTCGGCATGTGCGGCATCTGGTACGACCCCCATGACGCCGGCGTGCCGGCCCACGCCACTGCTCAGCCGGCCCGGGTGATCAAGCGGCTGGGCGAGCTGCTGGAGTAGTCAGGTCAGGCCTTGACCCGGTCCTTGGGCAGCTTGTCGGTGGTCTTGAGCATCAGGCGCTCGACGCGACCACCTTCCACCAGGTGGGTCTGCAGCACCTCGTCGATGTCTTCCTTGGTGGCGCAGGCGTACCAGACGCCCTCGGGATAGATCACCACCGTCGGTCCGAGCTCGCAGCGATCAAGGCAACCCGAAGCGTTGATGCGCACCTTCTTCAGGCCGAGCGCCCTCGCCTTGTCCTTCATGTGGTCGCGCAAGGCTTCGCTGCCCTTGTCCGAGCAGCAGCCGCGCGGATGGCCGGCCGGCCGCTTGTTGGTGCAGCAGAAGACGTGCGCCTCGTAGTAGGGCGCGGGATCGCCCGGCTTCTCACGATTGCTCATTTCAAAACTACTCCTTCTTGCCGCTTCCGCTGGCAATGTTGGCGAGCTGCGACCAGAACGCCTGCTGCAGCTGTTGCATCTGCTCGACGCCCTGCATCGAGGCGGGAATCCAGGTCTTGAACACTGCCTCGGGACTCATCGAATCGAGGCTGGAGCGCAGGCGGCCCTCGATCTCGGCCAGCACGCGCTGCTGCATCGGCCCGAGATCCGGCAAGCCGAAGAAGGCGCGCGCCTCCTCGGGCGTGCAGGTCACTTCGACGTTCACTTTCATGCGGGGCTCTCTCCGTTTGCGCCAGCTTAAGGGATATCGCCTGCCGCGGCCATGCTATGAGGACATATGGTCCTTTCCTGGCTGGCGGCAAATCCGCGCTCGGCGCCCAAGCACGGCTATGGTGCCGCACAGCGCGCTGTGATCGATCCCGACCGCGTGCCCGATGTCGGCGCGCTCCTGGGTGACAAAGATGGTGACAAGCACGGACCGACGCCGCTCTATTCGCTGCCGGCGCTCGCTCGGCGCCTGGGCGTCGGCGAGGTCCGCGTCAAGGACGAGAGCCAGCGCTTCGGCTTCGGCGCCTTCAAGGCGCTGGGTGGCGTGTTCGCGGTCCACGAATATGTCACGGCCAACAAGGCGCAGCTGCCGGCCGGGCTGGTCTTCACCACGGCGAGCTCGGGCAACCACGGCCGCGCGGTGGCGCTTGGCGCGCAGTCGGTCGGCGCGGCCTGCACGATCTTTCTCCCGAAGTTCACCTCGGCCGAGAAGGAAGCGGCGATCCGCGCCCGCGGCGCGGCGGTGATCCGCGTCGACGGCGACTACGAAGCCGCCGTCGCCCAATGCCGCCTGCAGGCCGAGGAGAAAGGCTGGATCATCGTCTCCGACACCTCGTGGGAGGGCTACGAGCAGACGCCGCGCGACGTCATGCGCGGCTACACCCAGCTTGCCGACGAGATCGTGCGGCAATGGAAGGCCGGGCCGACGCATGTCTTCGTGCAGGCGGGCGTCGGCGGCCTCGCCGCCGCGGTGATCGGCTATCTGTGGGCGAAGATGGCGCATCGACCCGTGTTCGTCGTGGTCGAGCCAGCCAGCGCCGACTGCTGGTTCCAGAGCAACCGCGCCGGCAAGCCAGCGCTCGCCAGCGGCAATGCCGAGACCGCGATGGGCGGGCTGGCCTGCCGCGAGATCTCGCCCCTCACCTGGCCGGTGCTGGGGCTCGGCGCCGACTGGTTCATGACCATCGAGGAGGATCAGGTGATGCCGGCGCGCCGCCTGTTCGCCCACCCGCTGGACGACGACGCGCCGATCGCCTCCGGCCCGTCGGGCTGCGCGGGACTTGCGGGGCTGACCCGCGTCTGCACCGAAGAGGCCGCGTTCAAAGCCTTGCATCTCGATGGCCGCAGCCGCGTTCTGTTGATCAACAGCGAAGGCAATCTTGGGGAGGCGACGGTATGAACCGGCTCGGCAGCGAGACCAGCCCCTACCTGCTGCAGCACGCCAACAACCCGGTGCACTGGTGGCCGTGGGGTGAGGAGGCGCTGGCCGAGGCCAAGCGCAGCAATCGGCCGATCCTGCTGTCGGTTGGCTACGCCGCCTGCCACTGGTGCCACGTCATGGCGCACGAAAGCTTCGAGACGCCGGAAGTGGCCGAGGTGATGAACGAGCTGTTCGTCAACATAAAGGTCGACCGCGAGGAGCGGCCGGACGTCGACGCCATTTACATGCAGGCGCTGCATCTGCTGGGCGAGCACGGCGGCTGGCCGCTCACCATGTTCTGCACGCCGGCCGGCGAGCCGTTCTGGGGCGGCACCTATTTCCCCTACCCCGCGCGCTACGGCCGGCCGAGCTTCATCGACGTGCTGAAGGGCGTGTCGCAGGCCTTCCATGACAAGCCGCAGGACGTCGAGACCAACCGCGCCGGGCTCCTCAAGGCGCTGAACGAGAAAGCCGCCAACCGGGCGATCGAGATCAGGGGCGAAGGCCCGTTGCTGCCGGAGGGCCTGATCGACCGCATCGCGACGCGCCTCTCGGAAGAGTGCGATCCCACCTGGGGCGGCTTCGGCGGCGCCCCCAAGTTCCCCTCGCCCTATCTCTTCGAGCTGGTCTGGCGCGCCTGGCTTGGCCGCCGCGACCAGACGCGGCTCCGCGAGGCAGTAACAGTCACGCTCGACCGCATGTGCCAGGGCGGCATCTACGATCACCTGGGCGGCGGCTTCGCCCGCTACGCCACCGACAACGAATGGCTGATCCCGCATTTCGAGAAGATGCTCTACGACAATGCCCAGCTGATCGACCTTCTGACTCTCGTCTGGCAGGAGACCAAGAGCCCGCTCTACGCCCAGCGCATCGCCGAGACCTGCGACTGGAGCTTACGCGAGATGGTGGCCGACGGCGGCGGCTTCGCCGCGACCTACGACGCCGATTCAGAAGGCGTCGAGGGCAAGTTCTACGTCTGGGATGCCGCCGAGATCGACGCCGTACTGGGCGCCACCGACGGGCCGTTCTTCCGCATGGTCTACGACGCGACGCCGGCGGGTAACTGGGAGCATAAGAACATCCTGCATCGCAACCGCGCACCGGCCTTCCTCGGCCCGGCCGAGGAGCGGCGCCTGGCGACGTTGCGCGAAAAACTGAAGGCGGTGCGCGACAAGCGCGTCTGGCCGGGCTGGGACGACAAGGTGCTGGCCGACTGGAACGGGCTGATGATCGCGGCCCTCGCCAACGCCGCCGCGGTGTTCCAGCGCGGCGACTGGGCGGCCGCCGCGGTGCGCGCCTGGCGCTTCGTGATGGACCAGATGCGCGACGATCGCGGCCGGCTCTTCCATTCCCGCCGTTCGGCCAAGAGCCTGCATCGCGCCACGCTCGACGACTATGCCAACATGGCGCGCGCCGGCGTGGCACTTTTCGAGGCGACCGGCGAGACGCCCTATCTCGGCGAGGTGCAGGCGCTGATCGCGGTCCTCGACCGCCATTTCGCCGACAAGGCCGCTGGCGGCTACTTCATCACCGCCGATGACGCCGCCGACCTGATCGTGCGCAACAAGCACTGCCACGACAACGCGGTGCCGTCCGGCAACGGCACCTTGGTCGGCGTGTTCACGCGGCTGTGGGTGCTGTCGGGCGATGCCACCTGGCACGACAAGGCCCGGCGCCAGGTAGCGGCCTTCGCCGGCGAGCTCGAGAACAACTTCTTCCCGCTGATGACCCTGCTCAACGGCTACGAAACGCTGCAAGGCGCCACCGAGCTGGTGATCGTCGGCGATCCCGCGACGCCCACCACCGAAGCGCTGCGCCGCGCGGTCTATGCCAAAAGCCTGCCCAACAAGATCATCCGGCGCCTGTCGCCCAACACGCGGCTGCATCCCGGTCATCCCGCCGCCGGCAAGGGGCTGGTCGGCGGCAAGCCGGCGCTCTACGTTTGCCGCAACATGACCTGCGAGGCGCCGGTGACCGACCCGGAGGCCTTGCGCCTCTAAAGAGGAGTTCGATTTCGTGCAGCTTCAGCTGAAGACCTGGCAGTTCGTCGAGGACTACCTCAAGACCAAAACCGGCATCATCATTCCCATCGGCTCGACCGAGCAGCACGGCCCGACCGGGCTCATAGGCACCGACGCGCTGACCGCCGAGATGATCGGCCGCGGCGTCGGCGAGAAGGTGGGAGCGCTGGTGGCGCCGACCATCTCGGTCGGCATGGCGCAGCACCATCTCGATTTTCCCGGCTCGATGACGGTGCGGCCGACGACCTTGATCGCGCTGATCCGCGACCAGGTGATGTCGCTCGCGCGCAACGGCTTCACGCGCTTCTATTTTCTCAACGGCCATGGCGGCAACATCGCCACGGTGACGGCGTCGTTCTCCGAGATCTACGCCGAGCGCTCGATGGAGCGCATGACCAACCAGCCGCCGATCAAGTGCGTGCTGCGCAACTGGTGGGAGAGCAGCGGCATCAAGCAGCTGCGCAGCCAGCTCTATGGCGGTTCGGAAGGCAGCCATGCCACGCCGTCGGAGGTGGCGCTGACCTGGTACCGCTTCCCCGAGACCATGCAGCAGAAGCCGATGGAACCGCGGGTTGCGCCCAACGGCTCGTTTACCGATGCCGAGGACTACCGCCGCACCTTCCCCGACGGCCGCATTGGCTCGGATCCCAACCTCGCCACGCCCGAGCACGGCAAGCAGATCTACGAGACCGCCGTCGAGGACGTGGCGCGCGATTACCAAGCCTGGGTGGCGCGCTGACCACCCAGGCCGCGCAACAATATTTCGCGTGTTTTCCGCTTTTTTTCCGCCGATTTTCCACCGGTTGGAAAACGGCTCAATGCCGATGGCACAAGGGTTTTAGGCGATTCTTTTCCAGTTTCCGGGAGTCACCACGCTGAACTTTCTCACGCGCGCCGCACGCGCTCGCGGTGGAGGATGTAGAGGCCCGAGGCCACCACGATGGCGATGCCGAGGAAGGCCAGGCCATTGGGCACGTCGCCCCACAGCCCGTAGCCGATCACGATCGCCCACAGCACCGAGGCGTAGCGGAAGGCGCCCATCACCGAATACTCCGCGCGTGAGCGCAGGGCGATGATCAGGAACTGATAGCCCGAGGCCAACAGCAGCGACGACAGGGCGATGTAGGCAATGCCGCGCGCGGGAATCGGCTGCCAGCCTTCAGCGCTGGCCCAGATGCAGCCCACCGCGCCAACCGTCACCGCCGAGCTCAGCGACACCACCAGGCTCGGCACGGCAGGCGGGACCCAGCGGGCGATGATGTCGCGCAGCGCTCCCAGGAGCGAGGACAGCACCACCAGCCAGGTCCAGACGTTGATGTCGCCCGGCGCGGGCTGGATCACCAGCAACACGCCCGCGAAGCCCACGATGATGGCGCTCCAGCGCCGCCAGCCGACCTGCTCGCCCAGCATCATGACTGCCAGCACGGCAAGAAAAAGCGGCGTCGACATGTTGATCGCCGTGGCGATGGCGAAGGGGATGTAGGCGAGCGACACCAGATAGGTGAGCGCGGCCGCCGCTTCCAGGAATCCGCGCAATGCGACTGCTGGATGAGCGACGCGATGGACATGCCGCCATTCGCGCCGCGCCGCGATCGCCAGCACGCACCAGGCGGTGGCGAAGATGCCGCGCAGGCCGACCGCCTGCACGGCCGGCATGGTCTCGCTGGCGAGCTTCATCAAAGCATCGTTGAAGATGAACACCACGACCGACGCCGACATCGCGAGGATGCCGCGTGTATTCTCGATCACTGGTCGATCACTTGCTGATTATTTGCCGGCAGACATCTTGGTCAGAAGCTTCCAGTGCTCGTCGCTCACCGGCACGACCGACAGCCGCGACTGGCGCACCAGCTTGAAGTCCTTGAACGCAGGCATGGCCTTGATGGCGGCCAGCGTCACCGGATGCTTGACCGGCTCGACCGCCTTGACGTCGACGGTGACCGCCTTGCCGTCCTTGTCGGTCGGATCGGGATAGGCCGTCTTCACCACTTCGGCGATGCCCACGATCTCCTTGCCCTCGCCCGAGTGATAGAAGAAGCAGCGGTCGCCGGCCTTCATGGCCTTGAGGTTGGCCATGGCCTGGAAGTTGCGCACGCCGGTCCACGAGGTGCGCTTTTCCTTCACGAGCTGATCCCACGGATAAGTCGACGGCTCGGATTTGATCAGCCAATGAGCCATTTCACTCCCCTTCACGGCGTAACGGCCGCGCCAACAACGCGCGGATTGCGTCGTCG
>Ga0081455_10006039_pt1 | contig 13111 bp, 15 predicted proteins | sample TabmetS3T2R1_FD_70207 | JGI IMG/M metagenome (GOLD analysis project Ga0081455, IMG submission 70207) | Tabebuia heterophylla rhizosphere microbial communities from the University of Puerto Rico - S3T2R1 | ecosystem: Host-associated > Plants > Roots > Rhizosphere ... | reverse complement strand
GCGATATTCGTGGCGATGACGCCGAACTCGAGGATCGCGCCGATCTTCAGGCTCGTGTTGGACGTGGCTCCAGGGATGAAGCGCATGTCGGTCCAGCTAGCCCCCAGTCCATCAACGAAGAGGACTCGAGCTGGGATGCTGGTCACGAAGGTGCCGATGAAGAACCAGCCGAAGATGCGTCCGGTTCTCCGAGTATCCAACCCGATCCCCTTCGCTCCTACGGCACGGAACCACTAGCGACACCGGAGGCGCCGGAACATCTACCTCGCCCCCACGAGGAGTAAACCTTCGTCCTCCGGCCTAGAAGCGTCCGCTAGCACGCACGGTCGACACTTGGTTTGGGCAGTCTGGAGCGGTTGTTTGCGAACCGTTGGCCGTGATCTGGTCTGGTCGAGCTGTCGTCGAACCGGGATCGCCACCGTTTGGGAAGGGGGGCCGCCATGGCCCAGCCGCAGAACGCCAAAGCCAGTCCCGTGAGGACGATCTTCCTTGTCGGGGTGCCTCTTGCGTGGGTGGTGGTGGCGCTCTTGCACCCGCAGGGCGACGGCGACGTGTACGACTATCTGAACGACAAGGTCGGCCTCTGGCTCGGCGTGCACTTCGCGCAGCCGCTCCTGGCACTGGGCGTGGCGACCATCCTGTGGATACTCGTCGCCGGTCGGACCAGCACCGCGGCGACCGTCGCCCGCCTGGCGATCCCGCTGTGGCTGTTGTCGTTCGCCATGTTCGACTCGGTGACAGGACTCGGCAGCGGCCTGGCGGTCCATCACGCCAACGACCTCAACGGCGCGGAACAAGACGGAGCCGCGAGTACGGCGGAATACCTCCTTGACAACAGGGTGACCGGCGACTTCTCCGCTGTCTGGTTCCTACAGGCTGCCGCCCTTCTGACGGCCGTGACAGCCACCGCTCTGGTGCTGCGATCGGCGGGCGCGTCCCGTGCGTGCTTCGTCGCCATGCTCATCGGTGGCCTGCTTGTGTTCCACGCGGGACCAATCGCAGCAGTGGGGCTTGTCGCACTAGCAGCGGCGTTCGTCCTGGCCGACCGTGAGGGCCTGTTCGCCCGCAGTGGAGGTCCGCCAGTGGCGGCCGGGCGACAACACGGCTAAAGCGCCAGATCGGCCATATCGGTCGTCCCTGACCTGGTCGATGCTGAAGGCACCCGTGGGAGCAAGCGGGTGGCCGTTCACAAACGTACGTGTCATGCCGATCGGTGGTGGCGGTGAGGGCCTAGCGAGAGCTCAGGCAGGTCTCGTTCGAGTCCGAGCGGGCGAGCGGAGGCGTCCCGGAGGTGCCGATCGGGGACCCAGGACCGCGCCAGAGCCGCCGATCTCGCGCCCTCCCGTTTTGAATGGCCGATTGGGCCGGCACGGGTCGCTCGCAGCGGGCAGCATGTGTGCGTGGTCTTCGGCACACACGTGGTCCTCTACAGCAGCGATGCCGATGCCGATCGCGTCTTCCTCAGTGAAGTGTTCGGTTTCGACTTCACGGATGCCGGGGGAGGCTGGTTGATCTTCGGCTTGCCTCCGGCCGAGGTTGCGGTCCATCCCGCTGATTCGCCCGGATCTGAGCTGTACCTCATGTGCCGTGATCTCGACGCGGAGAGGCAGAAGCTGGCTGCACAGGGTGTCGCCTGCTCCGACGTTGAGGAAGCGCGGTGGGGATCGGTGACCAAGATCCGCCTCCCAGGAGGCGGCGAACTCGGCCTCTACCAACCGCGCCACCCCACCATGGTCGACGAGCCATAACTGCCGAACTCACGCCTTGGACGGCGCTCGATCAGGGCTCGCCGAGGTCATCCCGCTCGTTCGGCGGGAGACCGCCGAGGGCCGCGTTTGCCTCCTCGAAGCTGCCGAATTCCGCCATGATCACGTCACCGTCGACGGGGATTTGCCCGTGGATCACCCAGGCGTCGGATCCGATCTTCGCGATGTCCCCGGCGACCGTGGCGTGCTCGGCCAGGAATTCGGCGAGGATCCTCTGCTGATCCGGGTTCGGGCTGTCAGATGCGCCGTCGTCTCGCATCGCACCCTCCTCATGGGGTGACGCCCGCCGGTCGGGCGCCGCCCAATTCTGTGCCACCACGCTAGGGGATTCGCCCGTGACGTGTCTTCGGTGAACCGACTGCGGGCGCGGCCGACGACCGTGCCTGGTGTTCGCTGCCCGATCGCCACATCCGCGCCTCTATACGAGCGATCACGTCCCGCGCCGACGGCTCATCTGCATCGCGCCGCGAATCGGCTTGGAGGTTCCGCGAATGACCGATCTCCCCGGGAGCTGCGGCCCCCCAAGTGTGCTCGACCGGGCCGTAACCGCGTTCCAGTCGTACGCCTTCAGGGCGCTCCTCGCTGAGGACGCGCCCCGGGAGGCACAGGTCGCCGAAACCGCCAGCCGCGACACCGTCGGCGTCGTCAGGGCCGTCGCCTGGCTCGACGCGCACGGCCGGCTCGAACGCGACGGGGACCTGCTCGTTGGCGCCCAGGCCTCACCCGACGCGTCACCGCCCACGCGCTCATCATCGGCGAGCGGAGCCTGCACACCTGGTGTGCCGACGACGCCGTGGCCATCCGCGTCGCGTGCGCGGTGACCGGCCGCGCCACCCCAAGCTGCCCGACCTGCGGGCGGGAGCTGGTGGTCGTCATGACCAACGGCCACGCCCACGCCGCCGACGCGCTCGGGCCGGTCCTGTGGATGCCCCTCGGGCCGTGCGAGCATGTGATGGACGACTTCTGCGTCTACGCCAGTCTGTTCTGCGACACCGGTCATCTCGAACACCTGGCGCTACACGGCCGGTGACCCGACTGGCGAGAGGGTGACACTGGCCGAGATCCCCGTCCTCGCCTGCCGGGCGTGGGCCGACATCGCCGCCCGCCCGTGACCCGCGAGCGCGAGAACCCCGCTGGGTTGCCGGGGATGATCGACCCGGGTGGCCCCGTCGACCCCGCGCTGGGTCCGCGGCCGGTCGACGAGGTCGCCCGGCCCGCGGCGTTCACGTTGGTGGCGCCGGGCTGGTACCCGCCCGAGAACGCGATCACCCAGTCCTACGTGTCTTGCGTCGTACCCGCCGGGCTCGTCGTGTTGGTCCAGGCCCACGACGACTTCTGGAACCTCCCCGGCGGTCAGCTCGAACCGGGCGAGACCGCACGCGATGCACTCGTCCGCGAGGTCGCCGAGGAGGCCTGCGCCCGCGTGACGGTGTGCCGGTACTTGGCTTGCCAGCACGTGTGGGACCCCGACGCACCCGATGGTCGGACCAGCCACTACCAGACCCGATGGTTGGCCGCGTCGAGCTCGACCCGTGGGCACCCCGGCACGAGATGGTTCGGCGCCTCCTGGTCACACCCGCCCGGGTCTTGTCCGCCCTGTCGTGGCGTTCGAGGGCCACCGCCGCCCACCTCCTCGAGGCGGCAGCGATCTTGGACCGTGAAGCCGGGGGAGGCGCCAGCGGTTCACGGCCCTAGGCCCAGCGTGAACGAACCGGCTTGGGATCAATCCGGAATCGGATCGGGCGGCATGGCGTGCCGTTGGCTGTGCTCGGCGGTGTCGACCGGCGCGAAGAGCATGCAGCCGATCTGGTCGTCGCGGCGCAGCACCCAGTTGGAGACGGCCAGGACCTCGCAGCCGGCGTAGCCACGGGTGGCGGCGATCAGCATCGAGGTGCCGTAGAACAGCAGCGCCGCGTCGCTGGTGACTGCCAGGGTCGGGGCATAGGTAGGCGTCAGGTACAGAGCGAGGAATACGGCGATGTTGACCAAGTACCCGACCGGGCCGGTCGCCTCCAGGCGAGCCGGGTGGCGGCTCGCCCGCCCTCGCTGCCAGCCGACCACGACCAGCGGGAAGCCCATCAGACCTATGACCCAGGCCCACGGGTGGAAGCCCGACGAGAGGTGGCCCTGGGTCACACTGCCGATCAGGAACGCGCCGACCAGCACGCGCGCGGCTGTCCCCCACGGCCCGATCGACCGGTGGCCACGGCTGGCCGGCGCTTCGGTCTCGTTTGGAGTGGGATCGGTCGTCACGAGGGTGACGGTAAACCCTCCCGTGTGCTGGAGGGTCAAGCCCTGTCCGGGATCAGGCCGGGCGGCGGGCAGCGATGACGTGACAGATCCGTTGGGGGTCGCAGTCGGCGGGGTCGAGGCCCTCCGCCCGGGCCGCGAGGCGGCGGAGGTCGCCTTGGAGCCGTTGCAGCTCGATGATCCGCTCGCTGATCTCGTCCGCTCGGTGCTCGAGCAGCGTGACCACGTGGGCGCAGGGTGTTTCGCCTCGTTCGCGGAGGGCGACGACCTGGCGGATCTCGCCAAGGGTTAACCCGACCGCCTGGGCGGCTCGAATGAAGGCGAGACGGTCGATCACCGGGTCGTCGTAGTCGCGGTAGCCCGACGGCGCGCGTTCGGGTGGCGCCAGGACGCCGATGTCTTCGTAGTAGCGGATGGTCTTGACCGGGACACCGGTCCGGTCGGCGAGCTCCCCGATGCGCACGGGCTCCAGGCTAGACCTCTTGACCTTCCAGGATACTGGAGGGTTTACCGTGCCCGAGCAGCGAGCTCCGGCACGGCGTCGGGGCTTCGGCTGGACCGAAGGAGCGCACGCGATGGTGGACTACGACCTGGCGATCATCGGATCGGGCGGCGCCGCGTTCGGCGCCGCCATCGAAGCCCGACGCCGGGACGCCCGGGTCGTCATGATCGAACAAGCCACGGTGGGCGGCACCTGCGTGAACGTGGGCTGTGTCCCGTCCAAGACCCTGCTCGCCGCGGCGGCTGCTCGCCACACCGCCGGCTCGCAGCCGTTCGCGGGATTGGTCACGTCGACCGGTCCGGTCGAGCTCGCGACCCTGGTCGGGCGAAAGGACGAGCTGGTCGCCGAGATGCGCCAGCACAAGTACCTCGACCTTGCCGAGCTCTACGGGTTCGAGATCGTGCAGGGCCGCGCGCAGTTCAAGGACGCCACCCGCCTGGTCGTCGACGGTCATGAGCTCGATGCCGACGCCTATCTCGTCGCCACCGGCACCGAACCGACCATCCCACCGCTGCCCGGCCTGGCCGACGCCGGCTACCTGACCTCGACGACCGCCATGGAACTGACCACCCTGCCCGAGCGACTGGTGACCGTCGGCGGGGGGTTCGTCGGCTTGGAGCTGGGCCAGCTCTACGCCCGCCTCGGCAGTCGGGTCACGATCATCGGCCGCGTCGCACCCCGCGCCGAACCCGAGCTGGCGTCCCGGCTCCGGCTCATCCTCATGGAGGAGGGCATCGATGTCCTCGCCGCCCACGCCACCGCCGTCGAGTCCCACGGCACCAGCAGGGTCGTGCACACCGATCGCGGTCGCAGCGTCGAAGGCGACGCCGTCTTGGTCGCTACCGGCCGCCACGGTCGCCAAGACGGCCTCGACCTCCGTATGGCCGGGGTCGAGGTCGACGACGCCGGGTTCGTCACCGTCGACGCCAGCCTGCGCACGACCAACCCCCGGGTGTACGCCGCGGGCGACGTCACCGGAGACCCCCAGTTCGTGTACGTCGCCGCCGCCCAGGGCCACCTCGCAGCCACCAACGCCCTCACCAACAGCGACGACACGATCGACTACACGGGACTACCCGCGGTCGTGTTCACCGACCCCCCGCTCGCCTCGGCAGGGCTCACCGAAACCCAGGCGGTCGCCGCCGGCTACGACTGCGACTGCCGGGTCCTCGGGCTCGACAACGTGCCCCGGGCCCTCGTCGAGCACGACACCCGCGGCGCCATCAAGCTGATCGTCGACCGCCAGACCGGCAAGGTCCTCGGCGTGCACGCCCTCGCCGCCGGCGCCGGTGACCTCGTCCTTGCCGGCGTCTATGCCATCAAGTTCGCGCTCACCGTCGACGACCTCGCGGGCACGTGGGCTCCCTACCTGACCATGAGCGAAGCCCTCCGCTTGGCCGCCCGATCCTTCACTCGTCCGGTCGACCAGCTCTCCTGCTGCGCCGCCTGAGTTGGCCAACCCGACACACAGAAGGGACCACCGGCACCGTGACCACCGCCGATGTCATCGTCAGATCCGTCCTCTGCCCGACCTGCGGCTGTTCGCTCGTCCGTTTGGGACTCACGCGCGAGCAGGCGTTCCACGCCGCCCACGAGCGCAACCTCTACTTCTTCTGTTGCCAAGGGTGCGCCGACGTCTTCCGGACCGACCCCGATCACTACCTCGCCCGCATCGCCGACGTCGTCGTCTGTCCTGGCTGCCTGGCCGAGAAGCCCATCTCGATGATGGTCGCCGTCAAACACGAAGGCCGAACGGTCCCCTTCTGCGAGTGCCCCTACTGCGTTGAGCGGTTCGACTACGACCCCGAGGGCATGCTGGCCCGCATCGAGGACTGGTAACCCGACCACCGGGCCCACGGCGAGGCAGAGCTCGTGGCGGCGTGCCGACCAGGGGCGGGTCAGGAGGCGAGGTCGTTGAGGAGCCGGGAGAAGGCCCGTCACGGCTCCGTCGCTGATGAGGGCGTTGGGACCGGTTCGACCGTGCCGGGCTCAGGTGAGCTGGATCCGTAGCCGCTGCATCTCGGCGGGGCGTTTGCCAGGGCGGGGCGCGTAGCTGGGTACGCCCACCGTGGTCACCAGCATGGGAGACGCTTGGGTTCGGACAAAGGCGGATACCTCGTCGTCGTAGAAGGTGATGCCGCTGGCGCCGTTGGCGAGCGCGTAGGCGGCGAGTTGGAGGCGGCCCATGGCGGTGCCCGCTTCGAGCAGGGCCGACCGGTACCCGCGGGCACCAGTGCGCTCGATGACATCGCCGAGCGCGGCGCAATGGAAGGCGTCGAAGGCGCAGTCGCCGCCGAGCCGCTGATCGAGGCAGAGGTGAGCCGCTTGGTCACGGAACGTGCCCCGCTCGACCTGCTCCAGGTTGCCTTGCGCCCAGCGGTAGATGCCCGGTGCCACACGTTCGACTGCGTGGACCGCGAGAAAGTGCTCGAGAAGTGTGCGCTCCTGTCCGGCGAAGTCTGTGGGCACGGGACGGGTTGCCACTGCAACGCCCCAGCGCAGCAGGTCCTCGCCGACCGGGTGGGGTGCGTAGCGGCGAGTGGAGCCCCGCCGCACGATGACGTCCTCGAGGGTGCCGTGACCGCCCGGCGAGATAGGGACCTCACGGGTCGCGACCGTGCCCAGCTGCGTCGCCGCGGTGCGCCACCCCGTTACCTCGTCGGTATCGGTTAGGACGCCTGCCCGGTGCACCGCTGCGAGTCCCGTGTGGTGCTGCGGGGAGGCAGAGAGCGGGTGGACACGGTGGTCGATGGCGGGAGGTCGATCGCCCGCGGCGGCTGGTCTAGGTCCGGGGCCGCCCGCCAGCGGCACGATCACGAGCGGGTATTCCTCTGGTGAGCCGATGGCGAGAAGGTGGGACACGTCGTCGTCGACAAAGCCGGTGAGCACCCGCGCCGTTATGCCCGCTGCCTCGGCGACCGCCAATGCGTTCGCCAGGACGGCGCCGGAATCCCAGAAGAGGTGGCGGTACCCCCGTTCCCCGTACTTCCAAGTGGTGCGCCACGGGATGCCGGAGAGCACCAGGGTCGTCGGTGCGCCTTCGATGGCCCCGTCGGCCGCGGCCCGCGCCAGGAACGGCCGGTGATCGCCATCGCGCAGCCGACGCAGGGCGAACTCGACCGGATTGAAGTGGTAGACGCCCGCTGGCAGCCCCGACAGGTCGCCACAGACCACGTAGACCTCTATCGGGTAGAGCGCTCCGGCCGAGGCGGCGGCCCGCAGGAAGATCGGCCGCCCACCAACCAGCCGCGCCCGGCGCGTCACCCCTGCCGAAAAGAACAGCACACGAGCCAGCTCCGGGAGCCCCCACGGTCCCGGCGCGACGTGCACGCGGCCCGAGAGCACCTCAACCGCCGACGCATCCCGCTCCGGTAGGTCGACCGGCAGGGGGATCGGCTCGAGGTCCGGGTAGTGCTTCAGCGGGATTGGCATGTTGGCGAAGTCGAGGAAGTGCCCGCCCCCGCGGACGCTCTCGACGGTGTGCTTGGTGGCGTCGTGGAACCGGCGGGTGATCTCGCGATCGTTCTGCGCCATCACGCCGACGGTACCTAGCGCGGGCAGACCCGGACGGCGGAGCCGGCCATGCTTGGGCCCCAACCGACACCTGGGCTGCCACGTGACCGGGGCGGCCATCCCGTCGAGCCGCCGGATGCGGACGCACTGGAGGCGGACTGGCCGAGTCGAAGGCCGCCTGCAGCCGAGCCCGCTCGCTGGCCTCCCGGGCGTCGCGACGACGGCCCGGCCGCAACGCCTGCACACGCCGCGATCGCATCGTCCTTGGCGGACTTCCGCGATGCCATCATCGTCGACCGATCCACCCCAGCCTGCGCCGCGGCCTCCCGGCTGGCCAGCTTCCCGGTGATGATCCTCAAACAAGGTCTCGTGCTCCTGGCTCGGCCGACAAGAACCGCTTCGTGCGGCGCCGCGGCGCAATGGGTACGGGCATGAGCGCTTCTTTCGCTCAGGCCCGCAGACCTCACCAGATGCCCCATTTGTCGCCACCGGCTGAATACTGACCCTTTATCACCGGGCGGGTTCCAGTACTCGTCGCAACGCCCCTGCTATCTGAGAGGGGTGTGGAGTCGGGGCGACGGGGACGCAAGCGGCAGCTGGCGGTCGAAGACGAGTCACGTAGCCGAGCGAGACGGTTTCGCTCAGTCGCTTGACGAGCGGGTAGAGGACGACGGCAGTGGCGATATTCGTGGCGATCACGCCGAACTCGAGGATCGCGCCGACCTTCAGGCTCGTGGTGGACGTGGCTCCAGGGATGAAGCGCATGTCGGTCCAGCTAGCGTCCGGTCCTCCGAGTATCCAACCCGATCCCCCTTCGTTCCTACGGCACGGGAACCTAGCGACACCGGAAACTCGGGAAGCTCTACCTCGCACCGACGAGGCGCAAACCTTCGACCTCCGGCCTAGAGGCTTCCGCTAGCACGCACAGAACTGGCCGATCTCAGAGTCCGACCCAGTCAGCGACACCCTGCCCGCTTCCTAGACGACCGCCGAAACGGTCACCCGGAACAGGTCGCCGAGTTGAGCGACGAGTTAGCGGCGCACGCCACGTCTTACGGGAGGGTGGCATCACCAGCGGCCCCACGATTCAGCGCCCGGCAGAGGAAGGATCGCCCATGTCCCGGATGACGTTCATCAACCTTCCCGTGAAGGATCTGGCCAAGGCCCGGGAGTTCTTCGGCAGCATCGGCTTCACGTTCGACGAGCAGTTCACCGACGAGAACGCCAGCCGCATGCTCGTCAGCGACGACACGTCGGTCATGCTGGCGGTCGAGCCGTTCTTCAAGGGCTTCATCTCCCCGCTCGAGGTCGTCGACACGTCCAGGAGCCGGGAGACGATCGTCGGGCTGTCGGCCGAAAGCCGTGACGAGGTGGACGACCTGGTCGACAAGGCCGTCGCCGCCGGCGCGCAGCCGCTCGGTGCCCAGGACGACGGGTTCATGTACATGCGCGGCTTCCTGGACCTCGACGGTCACCAGTGGTCGTTCATCTACATGGACATGGCCGCAGTCGAGGGGTAGGCGCCGGGCTCAAGCGGGCCGCTCCCCGGCCGCCGGGCGGACGACCCGGCGTTCGGTGACGATGGCGGTGACGAGGTCGGCCGGGGTGATGTCGAACGCCGGGTTGATCGCCAGGGCGCCGGCCGGGGCCACGGACACGCCGCCCCAGGCCACCACCTCGTCGCCGGCACGATCCTCGATCTCGATGTGCGACCCGTCGGGCGTGTCCGGATCGACGGTCGACTCGGGGGCCGCCACCAGGAACGGGACCCCGGCGCGATGCGCCGCCAGCGCCAGCGGGTAGGTGCCGATCTTGTTCGCGACGTCGCCGTTGGCGGCGATGCGATCGGCGCCCACCACGACCGCGTCGACCAGCCCCCGGGCGATCAACGACGGGGCGGCGGCGTCGATGACCAGGCGGTAGTCGGCCCCCATGCGGTCGAGCTCCCACGCGGTGAGCCGGCTCCCCTGCAACAGCGGGCGGGTCTCGTCGGCATAGACGCGGGCGACCACCCCCCGCTCGTGGAGGGCCCGCACCACGCCCAGCGCGGTCCCGCACTCGACGCACGCCAGCGCGCCGGCATTGCAGTGGGTGTGAAGGCGCAGGCCGGCCGGCCCGGCGGCCTCGTCGGGATGCGGGAGCCTGCCGCACAGCTCGACCACGAGGTCGGCACCCCGGCGGGCGATGGCCCGGTTGGCGGCGGCGTCGTCGTCGAGCACGGCACGTGCCGCCCGCTCGACCGCCTCGGCTCCCTCGCCGAGCCGCGAGGCGGCCCGGTCGACCCCCCAGGCCAGGTTGACGGCCGTGGGCCGGGCGTTGCGGAGGCGATCGATCGCCGTGGCAACCTCGTCGTCGCTCCAGCCCCGGCGGCGCCCCTCCCCCACGGCCAGCAGCACGCCGAGGGCTCCGGCGGCCCCGAGCGCCGGCGCGCCCCGCACCGCCAGCCGCCGAATCGCGTCGACCAGCCCGTCGATGTCACTCAGCCGGAGGGTGCGCAGCTCGTGGGGCAGGGCCGTCTGGTCCACGATCACGACGGCGCCGTCGATCCAGTCGATCGTCCGCACGAGGCGACTCTAAGAGACCCTCTGAGACACCGCCTCACACCCGCGGTGGGTCGACGGCCACCCTCAGGCGACCGGGCGGGCGGGGCGTCGCCGCCAGGGCGTCGCACAGCGTGCGATGGTTTGCGGCACGGACCAGCCACCGCTCGTCCGACGGCCCCAGGACCTCGACGCCGGGCTGCGCGCCGACGGCGCCGACGAACGCCCCCGCGGCCCCACCCGAGACCTCGGCCATCGCAGTGACCGGTGGGAATCGCAGCTCCGCGCGCCGGGCCCGCTCCGCCGACGCCACGCGGGACGGGTCGGCGTTGAGGGCCCCCTGGACGACCTCGTGGCGGGGTAGGTGGGTCTGGACGACCAGGCGGCCACCCCCGACCTTGCCGCCCGCGACACAGGCGGCCCGCGCCAGGAGCCCGAGTGCCTGCTCCGCAGCCCGGTAGCGGGGCGCGAGTAGCTCCTGGTCGAAGTCGAGGAAGGCGACCGCATCGGCGCGGTCGATCTGGTGCAGGGTGGCCTCGGTGCCGACCACGACCCGCGAGCGGGGGACCTCGGCGGCGCCCGATGCCGCCGTCACCTCGTCGACCGGCTCGCCGATCAGCGCCGCGATCTCGTCACGCACCCGCGTCACGCCCTGGCGCAGCGCCCGCAGCCTTGACGCTCCGCACGCAGCGCACACCGCCGGCCGGACCGTGCCACAGCGGACGCACACCAGCTCGTCGCCCGGCTGGGCCACGGCGGCGTCGCAGCGCTCGCAGCGGGCCAGCTCGCCGCACGCCTTGCACGCCAGCAGGCGTGCCCGGCCGGTCCGGTTGAGCACGCACAGCACCCGCCGGTCGCGGCGCAGCAGCTTCACCAGAGCCGGCGGGAGCAGGCCCGTGCGGGGATCCTCGCGGCGCATGTCGACCACGTCGACGACCGGCCAACCGGCGCGCTCGTCGGCGCGCGACGGCGCGAGCAGCCGGGCCGCGTCCAGGGCCTCGAGCGAGGGGCATGGGGACGTCAGCAGGCAGGGCACCCCGGCCCGCCTGGACCGTTCCAGGGCCACGTCGCGGGCGTGCCAGGTGGGCGCCTGCTCCTGCCGGTGGGCCTCGTCGTGCTCGTCGACCACCAGGATGGCGGCCAGGTCGCCCACCGGCGCCCAGGCGGCGGCGCGGGTGCCGACCACCGTTGCGCCCGCGGCGCCGAGCGCCCAGTCCCTGGGGTGCAGGGCCGTGGGCACACCCGCAAGCCGCAGTGCGGTACCGGCCGCGTGCGCCGACGCCGCCGTGGGGCACAGGATGAGTGCGTTGCCCCGGGTGACGGCGGCGAACATCACCGGGTCGAGCGGCGCCGCCGGGGGCAGCCGCACGAGCAGTGCAGGTGCAGCCGGCGAACATGCGGCGGACAACGCCCCCATGACGTCCTCATCCACCGCACGTTCGGGTGCCGGCGGACGCCGGGGCGCTGCCGGGAGGCGTGACACCACCCGCTCGGGCGACGCGGTCCGCAGCAACGACGCCGTCCGGCCGGCCCAGCGCCATGCCGCCCATTCGGCGAGCTCGATGAGCTCCGGCGTCGGCCCCCGGCCGGACCACCTGGCCAGGGGCCGGAGCGCGACGCCCGGGGGCGGCGCGACGTCGGTGGCGACCACCCATCCCCCGACCCGGCGGCCGTGCAACACGACCCGCACGCGGTCGCCCACGCGCACCTGGTCCCCGAGGTCGTCGGGGACCAGGTAGTCGAAGGTCTTGTCGATCGCGGGCTCGTCCGGCAGGACGCGAACGACCCGCGGGCTGCTCAGAGGCCCAGCGCTGACTTGAGGTCGTCGACCCGGCTCGTCTGCTCCCAGGTGAGCTCCTTGTCGCTGCGACCGAAGTGCCCGTACGCCGCCGTCTTCTTGTAGATGGGCCGGCGCAGGTCGAGGTCGCGGATGATCGCCGCGGGACGCAGGTCGAAGATCTGCTGCACGGCGGCGCCGATGCGCTCCGGATCGACCGAGGACGTGCCGAAGGTCTCGACCAGGACCGACACCGGGTGGGCGACGCCGATGGCGTAGGCCACCTGCACCTCGCAGCGCTGGGCGGCGCCGGCGGCCACCACGTTCTTCGCGACCCAGCGGGCGGCGTAGGCGGCGGAACGGTCGACCTTGGACGGGTCCTTGCCGGAGAAGGCGCCGCCGCCGTGGCGGGCGGCACCGCCGTAGGTGTCGACGATGATCTTGCGCCCGGTCAGGCCGCAGTCCGCGTGGGGGCCGCCGAGCTCGAAGCTGCCGGTGGGGTTGACCAGCACGCGGTAGTCGTCGTCCTGGAACTGCGGTGGCACGAGGGGCCGGATGACGTGCTCGATCAGGTCGGGCTTGATCAGGGTCTCGGCGTCGAGGCCGGGCTGGTGCTGCGTGGAGATCAGGACCGTCTTGAGGCCGACGGGCACCCCGTCCTCGTACTCGAGCGTGACCTGCGTCTTCCCGTCGGGGCGGAGGTACGGCAGGATGCCGGCCCGGCGGACCTCGGCCAGCCGATGTGCGAGCCGGGGCGCCAGCC
>Ga0081455_10006038_pt1 | contig 13112 bp, 12 predicted proteins | sample TabmetS3T2R1_FD_70207 | JGI IMG/M metagenome (GOLD analysis project Ga0081455, IMG submission 70207) | Tabebuia heterophylla rhizosphere microbial communities from the University of Puerto Rico - S3T2R1 | ecosystem: Host-associated > Plants > Roots > Rhizosphere ... | reverse complement strand
GGTCGCAAGCTGAAGGCGAAGCTCACGCTGACGCTCCGCGACATCGCCGGCAACCGCGGGACAGTCACTCGGAAGCTGACGGTCCGACGCGCCTAGGCCGCCGCCGGCGCGCCGGCGAGCGCTCCCTCGGCACCGACGTAGTCGCGCTGGCGGATGAGCGTCAGCGCCAGCGCGGCGCCGGCGAACGCGACGATCGCGCCCACCAGCAGGATCACGTTGAGGCCGTCGACGAAGCCGGACTGGGCGGCGTTGGCCACCACGGCGCGCGCCGGGCCTGGCGCCGAGGCGATCGCCGCGGTCGCCTGGCCCGAGGAGATCGCCTCGGCGATCTGGTGCGCGTGGCCCGCGACGGGCGTGCCGGCCAGCGCGCCGGCCACGCTGTCGCGCAGCTGCGACGCGAAGATCGACCCCAGCGCGGCGATGCCCGTGGCGATGCCGACCTGGCGCAGCGTCGAGTTGATCCCCGACGCCATGCCCGCGCGCGCCGGCTCGACGACGCCGACTGCGGTGGAGGCCAGCGGCACGTTGACCAGGCCGGCGCCGAAGCCCGCGACGATCATCCCCGGCAGCAGGTGCGTCCAGTCCGAGGCGGGCGTGAGCCCGCGCATGAGCAGCAGCCCAACGCCGATCAGCACGAAGCCCGGGCCGATGAGCAGGCGGGTCGGCACGCGTGAGGACAGGCGCCCGGCGATGCCGGCCGTGAGGAAGATGGCGCCGGTCAGCGCGAGCAGCCGCACGCCCGTCTCGATCGCTGAGTACCCGAGCACGTTCTGCAGGTAGAGCACCAGGTAGGTCAGCAGCGCGAACAGGCCGGCGGAGATCGCGAAGGCCGCCGCCAGCCCGCCGACGAAGGTCGGCTTGCGCAGCAGCGAGAAGTCGAACATCGGCGCGCGCTGCAGGAGCTCGACCACGACGAACGCCGCGAGGAGCACGCCGGCCGCGATCAGCGACCCGACGACCAGCGTCGAGCCCCACCCATGCGTGTTGCTCTCGATCAGCCCGTAGATGAGGGCGAAGAGCGCGGCGCTGAAGGTCACGAACCCGAGCACGTCGGGCCGCTTGGCGCGCGCGTCGCGCGACTCGTCGACCTTGAGCAGGATCGCGGCGATCGTCGCCACGCCGATGGGGATGTTGACGATGAAGATCCAGCGCCAGGACAGGCCGCTGACGATGACGCCGCCGAGCACCGGCCCCACCGCGACGGCGATCCCGGTGATCGCGCCGAACACGCCGAACGCGATCCCGCGGTCCTTGCCGCGGAAGGCGTTCGCGATCAGGGCGAGCGAGGTGGCGAACATGACGGCGCCGCCGATGCCCTGGAAGGCGCGCGACAGGATGAGGAACAGCGAGCTGTCGGCCATGGCGCACAACAGCGATCCGGCGGTGAAGATGGCCACGCCGATCGCGAACACGCGTCGGCGGCCGAGAAGGTCTGCGAGGGAGCCGGCCGTGAGCAGCAGGGCGGCGAGCGAGAGGGCGTAAGCGTTGATGACCCACTGGAGGTCGGACAGCGAGGCGTTCATCGCGTGCTCGATGTCCGGCAGGGCCACGTTGACGATGGTGATGTCCAGCAACAGCATGAAGACGCCGGCCGAAACGGCCGTTAGCGTCCACCACTTGCGATCCATTTTGTTTGGGCCTCCTTCATATGTCCGCTTGAGGCTCAACTCAGTAAATCATTAGGTAAGTTGATTATCAAGAGCAGATGCCAATCGAGCCGTACGACACCGACCAGATCGCACGCGGAGCCCGTACGGGGCCGCCCGTGGTGCCCGCGCTGGCCGGTTACACGGGCCACCTGCTGCGGGCCGCGTTCGTCGCGGCACAGGACTACGCGCGCGGCGAGCTGCCAGGGGACACCCAGCCGCGCGAGTTCGGCATGCTCGCGATCCTCGCCGGCACCGGCCCGCTGTCCCAGCAGCAGCTCGGCGAGCTGCTCGACGTCAACCGCACGATCATGGTCCACGTCGCCGATCGCCTCGAGACCGCCGGCCTGCTCGAGCGCCGCCGCAACCCCGCCGACAGACGCTCCTATGCGCTGCAGCCCACTGAGGAGGGGCTCGCGTGGCTCGCGCGCATCGCGCCGATGATCCAGCAGGCCGAGGCCGGCTTCACGGCGCCCCTGGAGAAGGGCGGCCGCGAGCGCCTCAACGCGCTGCTGCGCAGGCTGCTCGCGGGCTTCGGCCACGAACCACCCGCGCCGGTGGCGGACCGAACCGGCTACCTGCTCGCGGCCACGCACATGCGCATCCGCGACCGCTTCGAAGCAGCGATCGACCCGTTTGGGCTCGACCCGCGCGAGTTCGGCGCGCTGGCCACGATCGTCGCGGCGGCGCCGTGCAGTCAGCAGCTCGTCGCGCAGCAGCTCGGCGTCACCGGCCCGGTCGTGGTGCAGATCGTTGACGGGCTCGAGGCCGCGGGGCTCGTCGAGCGCCGGCGCAACCCGGCCGACCGCCGGTCCTACGCCCTGCAGCCCACCGCGAAAGGTCGCTCGACGCTACGCCGGGGACAGGCCGTCGCCGATGCGCTCAACGCCCAGATCGCCGAGCCGCTCGGCGTCGACGGCGACGAGGAGCTCAAGGGGCTCCTGCGCAAGCTGCTGCGGATCTAACGGGGCGCCATCCGCAGCGCGCCGTCGAGCCGGATGACCTCGCCGTTGAGCATCCGGTTCTCGACGATGTGCGCCGCGAGCTGCGCATACTCGGCGGACAGCCCGAGCCGGTGGGGGAAGGGGATCGACGCGGCCAGCGACTCGCGCGCCTCCGGCGGCAGGCCCATGAGCAGCGGCGTGTCGAACAGGCCGGGCGCGATGGTGACGACGCGGACGCCCCCGGAGGCCAGGTCACGGGCGGCGGGCAGCGTCATGCCGACGACGCCGCCCTTCGAGGCGCTGTAGGCGACCTGGCCGATCTGCCCGTCGTAGGCGGCGATCGACGCGGTGTTCACGCACACCCCGCGCTCGCCGTCCTCGAGCGGATCGTTGCCGAGCATCGCGCCGGCCGCCAGGCGCAGCACGTTGAACGTGCCGATGAGGTTGATCGCGATGATCGTCGCGAAGGGCTCGAGTGGGTGCGTGCCCCGCGAGCCGGCGACCCGCTGCGCCCACCCGGTGCCCGCGCAGCAGACGCTGATGCGCAACCCGCCGTCGGCCTGCGCGGCCGCTCCGACGGCGGCCTGCACCTGATCCTCCTCGCGCACGTCGCAGGCGACGAAGTCGACGCCGAGCTCGTCGGCGAGTGCCTCGCCCTTCTCGGCGTTCAGGTCGGCGATCGTCACGACCGCGCCCTCCGCGTGGAGCCGCCGCACGGTCGCCTCGCCGAGCCCAGACGCGCCTCCGGCGACCAGCGCCCCACTGCCCTCGATGTTCATGCGGCGGGACCCTAGCGGCGGGCGCTCAGGGACAGCGCGAAGAGGTCGTCGGGATCCGTCATGAGCCCGCGCAGGTCCAGACCGCCGGCGGCGAGGTCGCCGCGCAGGCGCTGGGGCGTGAACTTGGCGCTGATCTCCGTTCGCAGCTCCTCGCGCGGCGCGAAGACGACGTCGAGCCCGAGCTTGCGGACGCTGACGTGCATGTGCCGCTGCGCGCGCAGGCGCATCTCGACCCACTGGCGCTCGCGGTCGAAGAACGCGACGTGGTCGAAGGCGTCGACGTCGAAGTCGGCATCGAGCTCGCGGTTGATCACGCGCAGCACGTTGCGGTTGAACTCGGCGGTGACGCCGGCGCTGTCGTTATAGGCGGCCTCGAGGATCGCCGGATCCTTCACGAGGTCGGTGCCCAATAGGAGGCGATCGACGCCGGGGCGCAGCAGCTTGGCCACCGCGCGCAGGAAGCGCCGCCGCGAGCCGGGGGTGAAGTTGCCGAGCGTGCCGCCGAGGAAGGCGACGATCCGCGGCCCGTCCGCGGGCGGCGGGATGTGGCCCAGATGTCGCTCGAAGTCGCCGACGATGCCGTGGACCTGCAGTCCGGGGAACTCGTCGACGAGCGTGTCGGCGCACTCCAGGACCATCGCCTCGGTGACGTCGACCGGGACGTAGCGGCGCAGTGTCCCCGCCTCGGCCATCGCGCGCAGCAGCAGCCGGGTCTTGGCCGCGGTCCCCGAGCCGAGCTCGACGAGCTCGGCCGCGCCGGTGGCCGCGACGATGTCGGCGCTGCGCTCCTCGAGGATCAGGCGCTCACAGCGCGTGGGGTAGTACTCGGGCAGGTCGCAGATCCGGTCGAAGAGCTCCGCTCCCACTTCGTCGTAGAAGTGCTTGGGCGGAATCTCCTTGAACGGCCGCGTGAGGCCGTCGAGCACATCGTCGGCCAGCGCGCGCTCGTCGCCGGCCCCTACATAGGACTCGACGAGGATGGCGTCGGTGCTGAGCAGCGGCTGCATCAATTCTCCTCGTAGTCGCTGGCAAGCCGAACGCCGGCGAAGATCTGCCGGCGCTGGGGGAGGTCCCAATTGCGGAAGGTCACGGTGGCCACGCGTGGGGCGGTCGCCCACGAGCCACCGCGCAGCACTCGGTACTGGCTACCGAAGAAGACCTCGGAATATTCGCGATACGGATGGGCGACGAAGCCGGGGTACCCGCCGAACCACGACGTCGTCCACTCCCAGGCCTGACCCACGCCCCGAAGCGGTTCGCTCGTCCTCTGGGTCCAGGTCGCCGCCTTCTCCCACTCTGCCTCAGTGGGGAGCCGAGCTCCGCGCGAGCGGGCGAAGGCGTCGGCCTCGAACCAGGAGACGTGACACACCGGAGCGTCCGGATGCCCCGCCTCTGCATCTGGACAGTGCGTGATGTCGTAGTCCTCCTTCCACGCCCAGCCCTCGTCACTCCACCATTCGCGGCGCTGGTAGCCGCCGCCCTCGGTGAAGTGCAGCCACGTCGCGTTCGCGACGGGCCGGCGCGCGATGCGGAACGGCGCGACCTCGACGGGGTGGCGCGGACGCTCGTTGTCGTAGGAGAACCCCCCGTTCGGCGCGCCCATGAGGAACTCGCCGCCGGGGATCGTCACCCACTCGTCGGCGCCGTTGAGGGACTGAAGCGCCGGCTCGCCGGGCGGCAGCAGGCCGCCGAGGCGCATCGCCTGGCGCATCGTCTCGGTGTGCTGGAGCTCGTGGCGGAGCACCATCTCGTGCAGCACCGGGTCGGCGCCATGGGCCTCGATCGCCGCCAGCGTGCGGTGGCGCACCTGCGCCATGTAGGCGCGCGAGCCGTCGACGTCGAGCAGCTCGACGTCGCCGCGCACGGCGCGCGGTGTCTCGAACGCGTCGTAGCGCGCGGCGAGGTCGGGGTGCAGCAGCGGCTCGCCGGCGTAGCGGTGGACGAGCCAGAGGTCCTCGTATGCCGCGATGTGCGCGAGGTCCCAGACGAGCGGGCTCATGATCGGGTCGATCTGGCGCTCGAGTGTGGCGTCGTCGAGGTGCGCGACGAGGCCGAACGTACGGTCGCGGGTCTGCGAGAGGGCTTCGAGGAGAGAGGCTGGCATCGCAGAGGGGTGACCCCTTCAAGCAGGGTACCCAGAAGGCCATTTCACACAGTGGGGTTAGCCCCACGTCGAACACGCCAGCGTCCCGGATGGTGGGGCGCACCGCGCGGCGGGACCCTCCATGGCATGCACTCGAACACTTTCGCTGCGCGTGCCGGGCGATGGAGCGCCAAGCATCGCAAGAAGGCGATCTGGGGCTGGCTCGCCTTCGTCGCCGTTGCCTTCGTGATCGGCAACGTGGTCGGGATGAAGAAGCCCGCCAACCAGAACGACTACATCGGTCAGTCGGGCAAGGCGGACCGGCTACTCGACGACCACTATCCCAAGCAGGCCGAGGAAAACGTCCTCGTCCAGGCGCCCAAGGGGGGCTCGGCGAACGACCCAGCCGTCCACAAGGCGGTCGATGGCGTGATCGCCGCGGTGCGCACAAAGCCGGGCGTTGCCCTGATCAAGTCGCCGTACACGAAGGGCAACGAGGATCAGCGCGCCAAGGACGGCCGGTCGGTCATCGTGCGCTTCAAGGTCCGGGGCGACGACGACCTGACCAGCAAGCGCATCAGCCCGATCGTCGACGCGGTGCACAACGTGAAGGCCGCGAACCCGGGCGTGTTCGTCGGCGAGTTCGGCGAGGCGAGCGCCAACAAGGCCATCTCGCAGTCGTTCAGCGACGACTTCAAGAAGGCCGAGACCCTCTCGCTGCCGATCACGCTGCTCATCCTCGTGGTCGCGTTCGGCGCGCTCGTCGCCGCCGGGGTGCCGCTGCTGCTCGGCCTGACCGCCGTGATGGCGACGCTCGGTCTCGTGGCGATCCCCAGCCACTTCCTCCCGATGGACGACACGGTCAGCTCGGTCGTCCTGCTCATCGGGCTGGCGGTCGGCGTGGACTACACGCTGTTCTACCTACGCCGCGAGCGCGAGGAGAAGCGAAAGGGCGCCGGCAAGCTGGAAGCCGTCCACACGGCGGCGGCGACGTCCGGCCGCGCCGTGCTGGTCTCCGGCTTCACCGTCATGGTCGCCATGGCCGGCATGTTCTTCGCCGGCGGGCGGACGTTCACGGCGCTCGGCGTCGGCTCGATCATGGTCGTGGCCGTCGCGATGATCGGCTCGGTCACCGTCGTGCCTGCCGTGCTGGCGTGGCTGGGCGATCGCGTCGACAAGGGGCGGATCCCGCTCCTGCACCGCCTGCGCCGCGACGACGGCGAGAGCCGCGTCTGGAACTGGGTGCTGGGCAAGTCGCTCAAGCGCCCGCTGCTGGCGGCGACCGCGTCCGCCGCTTTCCTCATCGTGCTCGCCCTGCCGGCGTTCGGGATGCACACCGTGCTCACCGGCACCGACGACCTTCCGCGCAAGCTCGAGGTCATGAAGGTCTACGACCGCATGCAGGCCGCCTTCCCCGGCGGGCAGGTCCCGGGCGTCGTGGTCATCGAGGCCAAGGACGTCACGACGCCGCAGATCGCCGCCGCGACGAAGCAACTCGGCGACAAGGCGTTCGCCACGGGCACGATGAACGGGCCGCTGACGGTCGAGGTCAGCCCGGACAAGCACGTGGCGACGATCGCCGTCCCCATGCACGGCGACGGGACCGACAAGGCGTCCGCCAACGCGCTTACCGCGCTGCGCGGCGGCATCGTCGACCAGACCGTCGGCTCCGCGCCCGGGGTCGAGCACGCCTACGTCACGGGCATGGCCGCCGGGACGAAGGACTTCAACGACCTGGTGAAGGCACACGCGCCGATCGTCTTCGCGTTCGTCTTGTCGCTGGCGTTCCTGCTGCTGCTGGTGACGTTCCGGTCGATCGTGATCCCGATCACGGCGATCGCGCTCAACCTGCTGTCGGTCGGCGCCGCCTACGGCGTGCTGACCTGGATCTTCCAGAAGGGCCACTTCGAGTCGGTGCTGGGCTACCAGTCCAACGGCGGCGTCGTGAGCTGGTTGCCGCTGTTCCTCTTCGTCGTCTTGTTCGGACTGTCGATGGACTACCACGTGTTCATCCTCAGCCGGATCCGCGAGGCGTTCGATCGCGGCATGAGCACCGAGGATGCGGTGGCGCACGGCATCAGGGTCACCGCCGGCACCGTGACGAGCGCCGCGATCGTGATGGTCGCCGTGTTCGCGATCTTCGCGACGCTCAGCTCGCTTGACTTCAAGCAGACGGGCGTCGGCCTGTCGGTCGCGATCCTGCTCGACGCCACGATCGTCCGGGGTGTGCTGTTGCCGGCGACGATGAAGCTCCTGGGCAAGTGGAACTGGTACCTGCCCAAGCGCCTGGAATGGCTGCCGCGGATCAGCCACGAGCCGTACGCGGAGCCCGCCAAGGCCTGAGCTCCCCCCACGACGGGCCCATGGCGCTACCTTGAGCGCCATGGGCCTGCTCGTGTACCTCATCGTCCTCGCTCTCTCGGGCCTCATCGTCGGAGCGCTGGCGCGGCTGGCGCTTCCGGGGCCCGACCCGATGAGCATCTGGATGACGATCCTCATCGGCCTCGCCGGCTCGTTCGTCGGCGGCCTGGTGATGCTGGCGATCACCGGCGGGCGCAGTGCCGGCGGGATCGTCGTCTCCGTGGCGGTGTCGACGCTGATCGTCTACCTCATCCGCCGCAGCCGCGGCGGGAGCATCACTGATCCCGGTCTCGGTCCGAGGCGCTAGGGGCGCAGGGCGCCACCGCCGTTCCACGCGGCGAGCTTGAAGAGCGTGCCGCGCGAATGGACCATGCCCGCGAGGATGCAGGTGTGGCCGTTGCGCACGAAGGTCACGACGTCGCGGTCGCCGTCGCGGTACCCGCGCATCTCCAGTCCGCCGACGACGCGGCGCTCGGCAGATCGCGGCGCGATGAGCGGCTTGCCGCTGACGACGGTGTAGCCGATCCGATGGTGGGTGTGGCGGTAGAAGACGGTGCGCGCGATGCGGCCGCCGCCGAGGTTGTCGGTGCGCTGGCCCGCGGTGAACCAGTTGAACTGCTCGTACCAGTAGGGGTAGGTGACGCCCTCGAAATGCTCGCGCAGCAGCGCCGGGCGGCGCAGGTCGTGCACGGGCGACGGCCCCGTGGGCTGTCGGGCGGACAGCAGCGCGGCGCTGGCGAGCGTCGGGCCCCCGGGCGCGCTGCCGCCGATGCTGATGACGAGCACCACGGCAAAGGCCGCCAGCGAGGCGGCGGCGGCGACCGCGAGCCTGCGCGTGGGGCGCGGGCTTGCGCGCGCAGGCGACTCGCGTTGCAGCGCGGCGATCCGCGCGTGCAGGCGCGGCGGCGTGGCCGGCCCTCCGCCGGCCAGCAAGCCCGATATCCGTTGTTGGCGTTGGCTCCTCAGCTGTGCTTCCAGGCTCATGCGGCAGCTCCCTCCAACTGCTCGGCAACGCGCTCGCGGGCGCGAAAGAGCCGGCTCATGATGGTTCCCTCCCGCACCCGCAGCGCCCGGGCCGCCTCGCGGTACGACAGTCCCGCCACATCGACGGCGACGATCGTCTCGCGCAGCGGATCGGACAGCTCGCGGATGGCGGCGTACGCGGCGCTGACCTCGAGCGCGGTGATCCCGGGGTCGGCACCGTGGTCGACGATCCAATCGACCTCTTCGCGCAGTTCGACCGTGCGCGCCCGGGCATCCTCCGAGCGGCGCATGGCGATCCACGTGTTGCGCAGCGCGCGCAGCAGGTAGGCGAGGTCGCCGTCGCGGCGTATGAACCGCGGCCGGCGCAGGACGCGCGCGTACGTCTCCTGCACCAGGTCCTCGGCGTCATGCCGCGAGCCGCACAGCGCATATGCGGCGCGAAACAGCCTGTCGCCGTGGTCCGGGAGGCGCTCGGCCTCCAACATTCGCCCCCGTGGGCGCGCGAACTGACGCGCCTCAACCTGCCTGCTGGCCCCGCCCATCCGGTCGAGTGTGGAGCGCCGCTGCGCCTAATTCCAGTGCGCCGCTCGACCCCGAACACCGCGGCGCGCGGGATGGAATAACTCCGCGCGAGATGCGTCTAGCTTTGGTTCCAGACGCGCAGGACGAGGGTGTCGCGCTCGCGCCCGAGCACCGAGATCGTGCCCGTAGCGAGGAACAGATGCGCGCCGAACGACGGCGGCTGCTCCACCCATCGGGCGCCGAGCACCCGTAGGTAGTGGCCGTGGGCGACGAGGGCGACGGTGCCCTCCATCCCCTCAACCTCGGCGATGATGTGGTCGGCGCGCGCGCCGACGTCGGCGGGCATCTCGCCGCCCGGGCAACCGTCGCGCCAGAGATACCAATCGGGCCGCGTCTCGCGGATCTCCGGCGTCGTGATGCCCTCGTACTCGCCGTAGTCCCATTCCCTGAGGTCGTCGCGCACGCCGGTGCACTCGAGGCCGGCGAGCTGCGCGGTCACCTGCGCGCGCGACATCGGCGAACACAGGACCGCGGCGAAGCTGTGGCCCTCCAACCGCGGGCGCAGCGCCTGCGCGACCTCGCGGCCATGGTCGGTGAGCGGGATGTCCGTGGTGCTCGTGTGCTTGCCGTCGCGCGACCACTCGGTCTCCGCGTGGCGCAGCAGCCAGACCTCGTCAGCCATCGAGCGCCGCCGCGTCGGCGATGACCTCGAGCTTGTCCCGGTCGAGCAGCGAGGCGGGGAGCTCCGGATCGGGCCCGGCCAGGACCCGCGCGAGGACGGGTGCCTTCTCGGCGCCGGTCACCGCGAGCACGATGCGGTGCGACGCGTTGAGCTTGGGCAGCGTGAGCGTGACGCGGTCGGACGGCGGCTTCGGCGAGTCGTGGACCGGCAGGCAGATGCCTTCCGCCGTCACCTGCGGGAAGCCGGGGAACAGCGATGCGGTGTGGCCGTCGGGGCCCATGCCGTTGAGCGCGACGTCGAGCGTGACGTCGGCTAGCTCGTCGGCGTAGGCCTCGGCCGCCGCCTCGCAGCCGAGGTGGGTGGGGACGGGGTGCCAGGTCGCCTCGGGCGCGGTGAGGTGCTCGGTCGCCGCACGATGGTTCGATTCCGAGTCGTCGAGCGGCACGCAGCGCTCGTCGCCGTACCAGAGGTGCACCTGGCGCCAGTCGGGCAGCATGGGGCCGAGCAGGTCGAGCGAGTTGACGGCGGAGCCGCCCGAGAGCGCGATGTGCGCGCGGCCGTGGATGGTGCGGGCGCCGTCGATCGCGGCCGCCAGCACCTCCGCCACACGCTGCCACACCTCGTCGGGGGTCGCACAGCGGGTCACCATGGCGCCGAACGCTAGCTTGTCGGCATGGCGACGACGACGAGCAGTGCGATCGGAATTTCCAGGCGGCGCGTCGATGGGGAGGGGAAGGTGCGCGGCAGCACGCGTTTTGCCGCCGACGTGCCTGTCCGCGACCTGCTGCACGCCCGGCTGGTCCTGGCCGCCGAAGCGCACGGTCGGATCGCGTCCATCGACGTCGAGGGCGCGCTGCGCGTACCCGGCGTCGTGGCGGTATTGACGGCCGCGGACCTACCTTTCGTTCAGGGCGCCGCCGGTCGTGCCGGCCAACCGCTGGCGCGCGAGGAGATCGTGTACTCGGGCCAGCCGGTGGCACTCGTGGTGGCCGAGACGGAGGCCGCCGCGACCGACGGCGTCGACGAGGTGTTCGTCGAGGTGGAGCCGCTGCCCGCGGTGCTCGACCTCGAGGACGCGATGGCGCCGGGCGCCCCGTCCGCGCGCGTGCAGGTCGCCGAGGGCGACGGTCACGACGCGGGCGCCGCGCACGCGGCGGTCGAGGGCGCGGAGGAGGGGGAGGACGAGGACCTCTCGGACAACGTGGCTGGCCGCATGCGGATGCGCGCGGGCGACGCTGCGGCGGCGCTGGCCGGCGGCGCCGCGACGGCGAGCGCGCGCATGCAGACGGCCTGGATGTACCAGGGCTACATCGAGCCGCAGGTGGCGACCGCGTGGCTCGAGCACGAGGGCGGGCTCGTCGTCAGCACGAGCACGCAGGGCGCGTTCGGCACGCGCCAGCAGCTCGCCGACCTGCTCGGCTGGTCGCACGACCGCGTGCGCGTGCGCGCCGCGCCGCTGGGCGGCGCCTTCGGCGGCAAGCTCATGATCGTCGACCCGCTGGCCGCCGCCGCGGCGGTCGTGCTCGAGCGCCCCGTGCGCGTCGCGCTGACGCGTATGGAGGACATGGCGGCGACGAACCCGGCACCCGCCGAGCTGATGGAGCTCGAGGCGGGCGCCACCGCCGACGGGCGGCTCACAGCTGTCCGCGGGCGCATCGTGCTCGATCGCGGCGCCAACGACGAGTTCGGTTTGGAAGCGCTGGCGGCAGCGCTCGCGTCAGGTCCGTACGCATGGGAGGCGCGCGACCTCAGCGCCTACGGCGTGCTGACCAACCGGGTGACGTTCGGCGCCTATCGCGCGCCCGCCGCGCCGCCGGCAGCGTTCGCGATCGAGACGCTGATAGACGAGCTCGCGACGGACCTCGGCCTCGACCCCATCGAGCTGCGGCTGCGCAACGTGCTGCGCGAGGGCGACACGGGGCCCGACGGCCAGCCGTTCCCGGTGTTCGGGGCGGCCGAGTGCCTGGAGCGCCTGCGTGAGCACCCGCTGTGGGGGCGGCGCGGCGACCTGCCGGATGGCGAGGGCATCGGCGTCGCGCTCGGCTACTGGCCCGGCGGGCTCGAGCCGGCGGCCGCGAGCTGCCGGCTGGACGCCGACGGCCGGCTGACGATCGTCACCGGCGCCGTCGACATGTCCGGGACCGAGACCGTGTTCCAGACGATCGCGGCCGAGGCGTTCGGCCTGTCGCAGGAGTCGGTGCGGGTCGTCACCGGCGACACAACGGGGACGCCGTTCGCGGGTGTCAGCGGCGGCAGCAAGATCACCTACACCGTGGGCCGCGCGATCGAGCACGCGGCGCGTCAGGCGCGCGAGCGGTTGCTCGAGGTCGCGGCGACCGAGCTCGAGATCGCGCCCGAGGATCTCGAGCTGGTCGAAGGCGAGGTTCGCCCGGTCGGGTCGCCGGACCGCGCGATCGGGGTGGAGGAGATCGCGCGCAAGGTGCTCGCCTTCGGCAGCCCGTACGCGCCGATCGAGGGCTACGGCGGGGTCGCGCAGACGATCCGCGCACCGGCGGCCGCGGCCCACCTGTCGCACGTGCGCGTCGACCGCGACACCGGCGAGGTGACGCTGCTGGGGCACGTCGTCGCCCAGGACGTCGGCCGCGCGCTGAACCCGGCGCTGGTCGCCGGCCAGCTGCTCGGCGGCGCGACGCAGGGGTTCGGATGGGCGCTCTTCGAGGAGCTCGCCTACGACGGCGACGGCCAGCTGCGCACGGGCTCGTTCGTCGAGTACGCGATCCCGTCGATCGACCTGGTGCCGCCGATCGACCTCGAGATCGTCGAGGTGCCGACTCCCAACGGGCCGTTCGGGGCGAAGGGGGTCGGGGAGGCGCCGGTGATCGCTGTCGCTGGGGCGGTTGCGAATGCGGTCGCCGATGCGGTGGGTGTGCGGATGCGGTCGCTGCCGATGAGCCCGTTGCGGGTGTGGGAGGCGCTCTCGTCTGACGGGCGTTAGTGGTCGGGCGGCCACCGCGCCCGCACTGCCACCGCGTTGCCTCCCGTCCGCGGTGCCCGTGGTCGCCACTCTCGTCGTCCTCGGTGCCCGTGCCCTAGGTGGGCTTGATGCGGCAGCGATGACCGGCAGCTTGCGGCCGATGACCGCAGATGCTC
>Ga0081455_10006037_pt1 | contig 13113 bp, 13 predicted proteins | sample TabmetS3T2R1_FD_70207 | JGI IMG/M metagenome (GOLD analysis project Ga0081455, IMG submission 70207) | Tabebuia heterophylla rhizosphere microbial communities from the University of Puerto Rico - S3T2R1 | ecosystem: Host-associated > Plants > Roots > Rhizosphere ... | reverse complement strand
GGTGAAGGTGAAAAAGTGACTGACCTTCATATTTTTTATTCTGATCGCGCAGCAGAGCGTATTCTTGGCATGGGTGATGTTCGGACATTAATGGAACGCGTAGAGGAAAAGATTTCTACTAATGAACAACAAAAAGCAGAGCAGGCTTTTAATTCAGGTGCATTTTCATTACAGGATTTTGCTGATCAGATGGCGATGATGAATAGATTAGGGTCTTTTTCTCAATTGCTCAAGTATATGCCTGGTATGGGGGCAAAGCTTTCTCCTGAAATGATTCAAAAAGGTGAAGTTGAGCTAACGCGGTTTTGTGCAATTATTTCCTCAATGACTTCAAAAGAGCGTCTTAATGTGAAAATTTTGAATAATTCAAGAATTTTACGCATTGCTCGAGGAGCGGGGGTAACGAATCTAGATGTGGCTAAGCTATTGAAACGCTTTGAAGAAGTGAAACAATATGTTAAGCTATAAAATGAGTTTAGGTCTATTAAAGGCTTTTTTAATAAGATAATGAGTTATATTTTGGTTTTTTAGTAAGGAATTTCCTATGGCAGTGAAAATTCGTTTGTCTCGGATTGGTACAACCAATAGACCATTTTATCGCATTGTAGCGACTGATGCACGTAGCAAAAGAGATGGTGAGATACTTGCAAATGTTGGCACCTATGATCCGGTTAATGGCACCGTGATTCAATTTCATGAAGATATTTATCAAACGTGGTTAAGCAAAGGTGCGATTGCAACAGATTCAGCAAAAAAGATTTATCGTTTGTATAAAAAATCTGGAAAATCAGTAGTTTCTCCGACAATAGCTGTTGCTGCAACAACGGTGAACGCAGAAAAAACTGCAGAAGATGTAGCATAAGGCGAGAGTATGGTAAAAGAGTTGGTCACTTTTGTAGTGCAACAATTAGTTTCGCATCCAAATGATGTTGTAGTGAACGTTGTTGAAAAAGATGATGTTAATCTTCTTGAAATTAAGGTAGCACCAGAAGATAGAGGGCGTGTTATTGGAAAAGAAGGGCATACAATCAAATCTTTACGTGTTTTGATTGATGTGGCCGCACGTTTAATGAAAAAAAAATTTCGCTTGAACTGTCTCGGTAAATTATTTCTATTATAATGAATATATCAATTCTGACGGTATTTGATCAGTTATATGAGCCGTTTGTGCATACAAGTTTAGTTGGACGAGCGCAAGAAAAAGGGATTGTGCATATTGATGTACAATCTTTTTTTACCTATGTGCAACCAAAAGAACGCATTGATGCTCCCACGTTTGGTCCTGGAGCTGGAATGCTTATTCGTCCCGATGTTGTTCAAAAAGCAGTAGAGGATAAAGAGGCGCGTTACGGCAAGGCGTTTAAAATTTTCTTTTCCCCGAGAGGTGAAAAAATTGATCAACGTGTTTTTGAAACAATTGCTACACGAGCACAAGAATGTGGGCATTTAATGATTATTCCTGCGCGGTATGAAGGTATGGATGCGCGTGTAGAAAGTGAATATGCTGATATGGTTTTATCTGTTGGTGATTTTGTAATCATGGGTGGCGATTTGCCAGCAATGCTTCTTTTAGAAGGTGTTTTGCGATTAATACCGCATGTTGTTGCAAAAGAAGAATCAGTGAGCCGTGAATCATTTAGCGGGCCATTTGTTGATTTTCCTTCGTACACAGAACCAGTTGAATGGAAGGGAAAACGAGTTCCTGATGTAGTGCGTTCTGGTAATCATGCAGCTATTGAAAAATGGCGCAGGGAACATGCCGTGCAAACTACGGTGCAGGAGCATTTTTTATGGTTACGATCTCAAGCATTGACGAATAATGATAAAAAGTTAGCGCAGCACTATATTCCGTCTCATTATGTAGCATTAATGCATACTGATGTGCTTGTTGGTGAAGAAAGAAAATTGGGTATGACATCGGTAACGTCTATTGATATTCATGATATTGCACGTTCATCAAAAACGTATGGAATACAAGAATTTTTTATCGTGACGCCATTGATTGATCAACAAAAAATTGTGCAAAAATTACTCGATTTTTGGAAAAAGGGCATTGGTTCTGAGTATAATAGGTGTCGTCATGAAGCGGTGCAATTGGCGCAACTTGTTGAATCACTGGATGAAGTTGTTAAAAAAATAGAAGAACGTGAAGGCAAAAAGCCGCTTATTATTACCACGTCTGCTCAGTTAACGCATGATAAGAAGGCTCTTTCTTTTTTTGATCAGAAAAAGGTATGGCAAGAAAAAAGACCTGTATTGATTCTTTTTGGCACGGGACAGGGGCTTTGCCCATCAGTAATTGAGCGTAGTGATTATCTGTTGCTTGCGGTTGATGGTTTTACTAATTTTAACCATTTATCAGTACGATCAGCAGCGGCGATTATTTTGGATAGATGGCTTGGGATTAATATACAGCGAGTGTAAATTAGGGTAAAAAGTTTGCTGTAATACCATTTTTGGGGTATAGTTAAAAATATTTATATGCATAATTGAAAGAGGAATCTCGCATGAAAGCAGCATTTTATACAAAAGAAACGATTCGTAGTATTGGTATGCAAAACCGTGAATTTCCAGCATTTGGCATAGGGGATATGGTTGTTGTATCGCAGAGTATTAAAGAAGCAGGAAAAGAACGTTTACAAGCATTTCAAGGTAACGTGATTGCTATACACAAATGCGGTATATCCAGTACTTTTATTGTACGTAAAATTGCGGATAACTCAATCGCTGTAGAGCGTATTTTCCCTTATTATTCACCACTTATTAAAGATATTAAAGTTCTTAGTAAAGGTGATATCCGTCGTGCTAAACTCTATTATTTACGTAAAAAAGTTGGTCGAGCTGCACAGGTTAAACAGTTGGTTGAAACAAAAGCTTCTAAAAATAAGGAAGTTCAAAAAGCAGCTGCTGCTGAGTAATTATAAAATTCTTTGAGCGCTCGAAAAAACCCTTCAGCCGGTTCAGGGCGAGCGCAAAGAGGATTGTTTTGGTTCCAATGAGGTAAAAATAATTGTGCGTTGTCTCGTAATTATGACGTGTTTGTTTTTTTCTTCTTGCACAAAGCAACCTTTGCACAGACAAGAACAGGATATTGAAGAGCCTGTTAATGATGATAGCGCTCAACGTAAAAATGATTATCTTGATCGCATTATTCAACAAGAAGCGCTATTAGTTGATATACCAATTCCTTTTTTTGATGAGCGTATTATACCATCTTCTTTTGATATTCCTGAATTTGATACATTAGTGTTTGGTTATAAAAGCCCGTTATCAAAAGATCAAGCAATTGATTTTTTTCTTAAGCACATGGAACGATTAGGATGGGAATGTTTAGTCTCGTTTGAATCGATACATGAAACATTGTTACAATTTAAAAGTCCTGATCGTTATTGCACCGTTATTATAAAAAATGATTCATCATTAAGTTCACTTATTTTTATATATATAAAAAGAGCAAGCACGGATGCCTGCTCTTAAATAGTGGGTTGGGATGAGTGATTTTTTAATGAGTATCTATCTTTCTTTTATCTAGGGCGAAAAGGAGCTGTAAAGCCTTCGACAACATCTCCAGCAGCCTCAACTGTATGTCCTGCTACATCTCCAGCAGCCTCAACTGTATGTCCAGCTACATGTCCAGCAGCACGAACTGGTTCTCCGACAACATCTCTGACTACGTCTCCGCAATGAGTACGGCCGTGTCTGTCTACATAACAGTCTCTATAGTCTCTATAATCTCTATAATCTCTATGGTATGCAGATATAATTCCTGCTGTTGTGAGGGCAATAAGCAATGCAATTAGTTTTTTGTTCATCATGAGAATTCTCCTTTATTCCATGTAACGGATTTTACGATCTTCTTTTTTTCTCTGAATTTTTTCTTGTTCTTCTTGATATTTTCTTTTTGTTGATCTTTCTTTATCCTCTAATTTTCGTTCAGCTTTTAAGCGGGCTTTGCGATCTTCCGGCGTATCGGAATATCTACCACCCGTAACTGCATCAAGAACATCAGTGCCTGCATCTTTTGTTGCTTGAACTGCGCTTTCAACCATTCCTGGATGCCAGGTGCCATATTTATCGTAATACGCAAAAATAGATGAAGCCGTTGATGCAATCATAAAAAGTGTGATTATTTTTTTATGTATCATTATGATCCTATTTTTTAATATTGTATTTTTTGCGTATAAAAATCTTTGATTATGTTCCTATATTTCTATTGTTAATAATACAGATAGAAACTATTAAAAATCAATAGTTTGAGCATTTATTAATAAAAAAATGGGTAAGTTCTGATTGGATGAGGTTATTCAGTGATTTGAGAGGCGATAAGGTGCGTTTTTCCGGCACCAAGGAATAAAATAAGGTCATTTGCGGCAGTAGATGCATCTATTACTTGTTTTATTTGGCTAAAATCCTCTTCAAATGGCACATAATGGATGGTAAAAGGGGGGTTAAGGGCAACAAGTTCTTGGACAAGGCGATTGCTGGTGATTGTGGGGATTGGGTATTCGCCGGCGGAGTAGATATCGGTGATAATGAGTGTGTCTATGGTGCTTGCAGCAAATGTGGTAAGAAAATCGTTCCATAATTTTTCAGTACGCGTGTAACGATGTGGTTGAAATACGACCGTGACTTTGTTACGAGTCCGTTTGCGTGCAACAACAAGAATATTTTCAATTTCTTTTGGATGATGTCCATAATCATCAAAAACCTCAGCATCTTTATATATACCACGAAATGAAAATCGTCTTTCGATACCTGCAAAAGAAGCTAAGCTTTTTACCGTTGTTGTAAAATCAATATTCAATTCTTGTGCAAGAGCGATTGCTGCAAGAGCATTATAAATATTATGTTTCCCTGGCAAAGGTAATGTAACGGTGCCAAGCAGATGATTATTTTTTGTATAAACGGTGAATAATGAATGATCAGCATGAAGTGTAATATTATGCGCAGAAAAATCTGCTTTATGTTCTATGCCATAAGAAATTGTTTTGATTTGTTGGATAGGCAATAGTGAACGGATATTTGCATCATCAATACAAATAATTGCTTTGCCATAAAAAGGAAGATTGGTAATAAACTGCGTAAAGGTTGTTTTTATATCACTTAAATCTGTGTATGTTTCTAAATGTTCTTTATCGATATTGGTTATTACTGCAAGCGTTGGATATAATTGTAAAAAAGATCGGTCACTTTCATCAGCTTCTGCAACTAAAAAATCTCCATTACCTATTTTTGCTTGAGAAGAAATGTTTTTGAGTTGTCCTCCAATAATAATGGTAGGATCCATTGCTGCTTCTATGAGTATATGTGAAATGAGTGCAGATGTTGTTGTTTTTCCGTGTGATCCGGTGATTGCTATACTATATTTTGTACGCATTAATTCATTCAGCATAAGAGCACGAGAAACAGTTGGAATGCCACGTTCTTGTGCTTGTTTAATTTCTGCTGTTACTGCTGAAATGGTGGTAGCATACATTGGAATATAAACAAGGATATCAATAGTGGAATCATTACATTGTGGCGTATTATTTCCATGATAAATGTGGCAATCTAATTTTTTTAATTGCGCAATGGTATCCTGTGTTATGTCAGGATCGCATCCAGAGATTGTATAACCTTGTTGTTTTAAAATAAGAGCTATACCACTCATACCGATGCCACCGATGCCAACAAAATGAATGTGCGAATTTTTTTTGTACATACAATAAAATATATTAATTTTTTTATTAAGTTTTTTGTGATGATAGATATAAGATAGTGCATTTTTATCCCGCGCTCGTCCTGAGCTTGTCGAAGGATATCTTGGAGCGCTCGAAGAAATTCTTCAAGCCTGCCTTCGCCAAGGCTTCGGAGGCCAGGCAGGGTGTTTACTGCTGAGCTTGCCGAAGTATCAGAACGAGCGCAAATAAGAAATAGCATACAGGATAGTGTATTTTTTGGTAAGAAACAATTTCAAAAAAGTTAGTTTGCTAAAGTATTTGTTTGTGTAAAATAGTAACAATGTTAAACTGTTTGCTAATTATTATTTTTTTAAAATATTTCAATGAGTGAAAAGTTAATGAGAATAAAAAAATATGTCATGTGGTTGGTGATGTTGTTGGTGGTACAAAATGCCTATGCAATGAAAATAGTACAACGACAACCAGTAGAAATTACTGAAGATTCATCTGAGAGAGTTGCGCATTTTCTTATAAAGTACTCTAAGAAAAAAGACGAGTTAGGAAAGACCTATGAAGAAAAATATACAGATCTTTTAAAAACAAACTCAAAGCATGCTGAAAATGTTAAGAAACAATTAGTGAATATAGAGAGTGAAGCGACTGCATGGAAGCAGGTGCAATCAAATATCATGAAATTTGTTTTACTAAATAGTTTATCTGATGCTTTTATTGATAGTCAATATGAATATTCTTTAGGTAAATATAATGATTTGAAGCAAAATGTTTATCAATTATTTAAACAGGATTTATTATCGTATATGGATAAGGTTTTATCGAATGATATTGATGTAGAAAAATATTTAACCAATATTTCTTTACCAAAATATTCGAGAGAAGAATCGAATTATATTCGTTTACATATTAAAAGAGGTATTGAAGAATTATTAAAATTAAATCAAAAAATTACAGAACCTCTTTCGATGCAAGAAATTTTGAAAAAGATATTTGTTTATAATCAATCAGCACTTTTAATGGATTATCAAAAATATTGCTCTTTCAATCAAAAAGAACGAATGCAGGGTTTAGAAATTTTTAATCAAAAAAAAGAACTTTTAAAAAAAGATCTTTATACCTTAATAAACAATAAAAACAAGGATGCAATTTTTACATTTGGATATAAAAAATATAATGAATTTGTTGAGAAGGAAAAACGTATTGAAGTGAATAAAAATATTAAAACTGATATGTTATGGTTTTTTGATCAGCTTAGTACGTTAAATAACAATCAAGATGATGATTTAAATATAAATAATTATCATTTATTTATTTCTTTGTTTGAAAGTATGCAAAAAAATTATTTGATTCGAATAAAAAATTATATCAAGTTGAAAGAGCATTATGGTCGTTATGACGATTTAGAGCAAGTTAAAACGGATGCAGATTTGCATGTTGAAGCAAAAGGCTCGCAATTAATTGAAAACGGTAACTTTATTGAGATTTTGAATAGCATTGAGATTTCGAATAGCGATATTAATAATGTTTTTTTAAAAGTGAATGCAGAAAAACTTCAAAATTATCGTGTGCGTATTAAATCGGAAGAATCGCAATGGAGCAAAATAAAAGACGCTTCTATAGTTCATATACCTTTGTTTGTTAATATTTGCATGCCTTTTTTGATTGATTCTTATATGCCTTTATTTGTTAATTCTTATATGCCTTGGGCTGCAAAGCATATTGGTGATAAGGTTAAATTTTTCATATCTTTATTGATTAGTTGTGACATAGGGGCAACAATTTTTCCATGTTTAGATACATTTCATTCTCAGCGTAAAGAATTATGTAATTTATTTGATAAAAAAGATATAAGATGGACTTCTCGAGGTATATCTTTTGCTTTAGTGTCTCTTATGCAACAGTTTATTAGCAGAATTGGTAAATTAGCAATACTTAATCGTTTATCTACGATGATAAGTCCAATAATTACTTGTGGATCATATATTGGAATGTATATGTTGCATTATTGGTATGTAACATGGAATAATGCAACAGATCGTAATAAAAAAATGCATTATGATATATTTTACCCTTCAGATATACTATATAAAGTCAGAGATTTAAAAAGGCTAAAACTTTATATTAGTGAAGAAGTATATGATGACTCTGATCGGAATAGTATTTAATTAATTTAGTAATAATTTAGTTAAAACATTTTTTTAAAGCATTTCTCGTAACTTACGCAATTTATCTTTCAAATCAATAATTTGTTGCGAGAGATGTTCAATTTTTTCACTTTCAGATTTACCATATGATTTAGGAGATTCTTCCATTGTTGTTTTTTGTGAAGCAATAATGGATTCGCCTTTTGTGCCAGTTTTTTCTTTAAGTTTCTTTTTTGCACCGAGAATGGTAAAGCCTTCTTCATAAAGCAATTGTTTGATTGATTCAAATTTTTTTAGATCGTTTTCATCATAAAAACGTTGGCTACCTTGGGAACGCTTAGTTTTGATGTTAAATTCTTTTTCCCAAAAACGTACAACAAATCTTTCAAGTTCAAGTTTATTTGCAAGTTCACCGATGCGGAATTTTCTTTTTTGCATTTTCATAGAAATACTTCCTTTTTTTTATCTTTTATTGAGTTTTTAGTTGGCAGTGCGCTAGATGAAAAATCATTTTTATGGTATCATCATTATGATAAATTAGTCAATTTTTATGAGGTGTATGAATATGAGAGGCTTGGTGCTACCAGTCAGTTTTGCGATATTGAGTGTTTTTGCGCTACATTACTTTTTTCCTGGCAATACGTCTAAAGGAATTGAATCAACGTTTATTGCGCCAAAAGAACAAAAAGAATATAAACCGTTAAATACGGAAATTGATTTTTATGATCAGGAACGCATGGTAAAACCAGACATAACAAATTGTGAAACAGAATGGGGATTACTGAGTTTTTCAACTGATGGAGCATCGCTTGATAGTATTGATTTTAAAAGAGAATCTAATGGTCAAGCAAAATTGATTCGTACGGTATTTCCTGTCCTTGATACTCAGCGCGCCGAACGCTGTTTTTTAGTTGCATTACAAGACGCAACGCCGTTTTATTATACGCTTCTTTCATCAAAGGAAAATGATGAGTCTTATGAATTGATATATGGTGGAGCTAATAAAACATGTTCTATTCAGAAGGCTTTTACTATCGATAAAAATGCACCAAAAATTGATATGACCATTGAAGTTACGCCAAAAGATGATAGTCGTAATAAAATAGAACCACGTATTTTCTTTCCTGCACCAATGATGCCAGATCTTAAGGGGTTGGATGTTATTGCATCGATTGTTATGGACCAAACGGGATCTTTTACAAAAAGCTATGTAGAAAAATTAAATGTTCAAACAGGATGGTTTAAACCAGATTTGTTTGGTGCTGATGATCGTTATTTTATTCATTCAATGACTGGCGATACTGATCGTTTTGCTCAACGGGCGTATTATAAGCTTGAAGAAAGAACACGGTTGTTTTCAGTTCTTGAAGGGCCGGCGGTAACAGAAAAAACATCATGGAAATTATCATTTTATTTTGGTCCTAAAGAGCTTGATGCTATTAACGCCGTGGATAATCGTTTAGAAAAAACATTGGATTATTCGGGAATGCTTTCATCTTTGGCAAAATTAATGTTACGTATTTTGAATTGGTTGTATAAATATCTTTATAATTATGGTCTTGCAATTATTGCATTAACACTACTCATTCAAATTTTATTATTACCCATTTCTTTGCGCAATAGTGAAGAAAAGTTTAAAAAACAGCAGCTGGAGTATCAACGACAATTGGCATTTATTGAACAAAGATTTGCAGGCAATCCAGAAAAACTTTTAGCTGAGCGTACTGCATTAATCAAAAAAAATGGTTTGCCAGGTTTTGGTTGTTTATTGCCATTATTAATTCAATTGCCAATCTTTTTTGCATTAAGCCGTGTTCTTTCAAGTTCATTTGAATTGTATCAAGCGCCAATGTTATGGATTCCTGATCTTTCTTTAAGAGATCCTTATTACATACTTCCTGTTTTAATTGTGTTTACTATGCTTCTTCAAGATATGAGTGGTGATCCTCAGCAGAGAATGAGTAAAATAGTAATGGCTTTTGTATTTGGTGCTCTTACCGCAACTTTTTCTGCAGGTTTAACACTTTATATTTTTATGAGCAGATTATTTAGTGTGATTCAAGCAAAATTAATGAAAGCTTTTAAATTGGTGTAATTATGGTAGAAGAATTGCCGACGCTTTCTCATTTACTAAAAATATTGCAGCAAGTTCCTTATTTAGCTTCAAAAAATTTATATCGCGTAGCGGCACATTTTTTGGAAATGCAGCCTCAACAACTAGCGCAATTTTGTGCAGCGTTAGAAGTTGCAAAGGAACGTCTTAAAAAATGTGAGCATTGTTTTTATTGGCAAGAAGTGTCTGCTGCATGTATTTTTTGTTCTTCATTAAAACGAGATCAAGCAATTGTGTGTGTTGTTGAAACATGGCAAGAAATAGTTGCGATAGAAAAAACGCGGGGATATACGGGCCTTTATCATGTTCTTGGTGGTGCTATTTCTCCGCTTGAAGGGGTTAGTGCTGAAGATTTGACGATTGAACAATTATTGGTGCGTGCAAGAAATGGTATTATAAAAGAACTTATTTTAGCAACTAATCAAACTCCTGAAGGTGAAGCTACCGCGACATATATTGCGCGTAAGTTAAAAGGAGTTGATGTTGCTATTTCTTGTTTAGCGCGTGGGTTACCCGTAGGTTCATCTCTTGAGGGCATGGATCGTTTGACGGTATTTAAAGCATTATCAGAACGGCGTCCGTTTTAGTAAAAAATTTTAGGGATTATTTTATGAAATCAGATTTTTTTGGTGGTTTAGCGCCACGCACTCAGCCAACATCACTGCATCCATTGCGCAGAAAAGAGCTTATTGAAGGAATTACGTTAGCATTTCCCAATACCAAAGGGATAGTTATATTGTTTGGTGCTTTTGAAAAGGGATCTGAACGCTTTAGGCAAGATAAAACTTTTTATTATTATACAGAGATTGTTGAACCTGGTACGGCATTAGTTATTGATTTGCAAGGAAGATCTACCTTATTTATTCCTAATTGTTTTGAAAAACGTGCGCAGTGGATGACATTGCCTCCTGCATTAATTAACCGAGATGCAAAAGCTTTAGGTTTTGATGCGGTAGAATTATTAGGCGATGAATGCCAAGGATATGAATTGAATCCTTATTTTTCTGCACATGAATATGCGCATATGATTACGCTCATAAAAAATGTTATTGCACAAGGTGAATCTATTTTTACTACATCACCAGATAATGGACATGAATATTTACATGCACGTTTTACATTTGATCATTTACAAAAATTTATTCCTGAATTGCAAAAATCAATTGTTGATATTTCATCTTTTATAGCGAGTAGCAGGCGTCGTAAAGATGTGAGTGAAGTTGAACAGGTGTATCGTGCCGTAGAAATAACTGAACTTGCTCATGAATCGGCAGTGAGTGTGATAAAACATGGCGTGTTAGAAGCTGAAGTACAAGCTTCTCTTGAATATATGATGATTGCATCTCACGCAAGACCAGCGTTTGCCAGCATTGTTGCAAGTGGTAAAAATTCTACGATACTTCATTATAATCAAAATACTGGCACGCTTAAAAATGGCGATTTGCTTGTTGTTGATATTGGAGCTGAGTTTAATAATTATTGCGCGGATTTGACCCGTACATATCCAGTGTCAGGAGCGTTCTCCAAACGCCAGAAGGAATTATATACTATTGTGCTTGAGACACAAGCATATATTGCTTCAATTGCAAAGTCTGGCATGTGGCTTAAAAATAAAGATAAAGCTGAACAATCACTTCATCATTTAGCAGTAAAATTTTTAGCAAAACATGGATATGATATATATTTTCCTCATGGCATTGGTCATTACCTTGGTCTTGATGTGCATGATGTTGGTGATTATAGTATACCATTACAAGAGGGTGATGTTATTACTATTGAGCCGGGAATTTATATTGCAGCAGAAAATATTGGCATTAGAATTGAAGATAATTATTGGATCACCAAAGATGGCGCGTTATGTTTGAGTGAGCATTTGCCTAAGGAAGTTGATGATATTGAAGCTGTTGTGCAACAAGCATTGAGCGGTGAAAGTGATGATGATGAAGATGATGCTGAATATGAAGAAGATGATGATTATGATGATGAATTTAATTAAAAAATAGGATTTGCCATGGAATTAACATGGATTTCTTTATTGCCACCGCTCATAGTTATTAGTGTTGTTTGCATTACCCATCAATTGAACCTTTCACTTGCGCTGGGCATTGCATCTGCAGCTCTTATAGTAACGCAAGGACAGATAATTCCTGCCATAACGCTTTGTACGCAAAAATTTATTACACATTTTTCTGATTTGGATAATATTTATTTGTATCTTTTATTAATCATGATCAGTTCTCTTATCACATTGTTAACAGTGACTGGTAGTGCAGCTGGATGTGCTCGTATTATCGGTAAAAAAATGCGAACAAAGCGTAGTGTTGAAATGTCAGCAATTATGCTTTCTTTTTTGTTAAGTATTGATGATTATTTAAGTATTTTGACTGTTGGTTTTGTAATGCGGCCTATAGCAGATAGACTTGCGGTGGCACGAACAAAGCTTGCGTATATCGTTCATGCATTAGCTGGTCCTTTGGTTATTATTATGCCAATTTCCACATGGGCAGCCGCGGTTTTGGCGCAACTTGATAATGCAGGAATTAATCTTAATGCTCCGCACAAAATAGTAGCTGATTCTTTTTACGTTTATCTTAAAACTATTCCTTTTATATTTTATTCAGTGTTTGTTGTGTTGTCAGTTTTGTTTGTCGTTGTTACCAGAATAGGATATGGATTAATTGCACGAGATGAACATAAGAATGTTGATAATGATGATATTACGCAAACTGTCTTAATAAATCAGGAAAAAGAATCACATTCAATAATTGAATTGTTGATGCCCATTATTATTTTGGTTGGTGGAGTATTTATTGGAATATTATACGCAGGCGATTATTATGTGTTTGGTGGAAATAATGGTCTTTTTGAGGCATTTAGACAAAATCAAAGCACATTCTTAGTTTTTTTTATAGCAGGTTTGAGTGCATTTGTTTTTAGCTTAATGCTTTCTTTACATAAAAAAATGATAATCATTACCCAGGTGCCAGCAATAGTATATGAAGGAGCGGTTTTGATGCGCTCTTCTATTATTATGGTTATGTTTGCATCAATTTTGGGTAGCTTTTTACGAATAGAATTACAGACTGGTAACTATGTAGCATATCTTTTGCTTGGCGCAATGCCATTATTTTTGATTCCGGTTATGTTATTTGTTCTTTCTTTGATTATAACATTGATAACG
>Ga0081455_10006036_pt1 | contig 13117 bp, 13 predicted proteins | sample TabmetS3T2R1_FD_70207 | JGI IMG/M metagenome (GOLD analysis project Ga0081455, IMG submission 70207) | Tabebuia heterophylla rhizosphere microbial communities from the University of Puerto Rico - S3T2R1 | ecosystem: Host-associated > Plants > Roots > Rhizosphere ... | reverse complement strand
GAGCGTCCCGTCGGCGACCAGCGTAAAGATCAGCGCCCACCAGGGCGGCGCACCCGCTACCTCGGTATGGGGCGGCAGGTTCACGCCGCGGCCAACGGGTATCGGACCGTAGTCGCAGGGGAGCCCAGCGCCCTGCCCGGCCAGCACGAACAGGCCGGCAGTCACCAGCGCCGCGGCGAGCGCCAGCAGGTAGAACTGGAACAGCATCGCCAGAACCGCCGCCGCGGTCGCGAGCGCCGTCCAGAGCGGCAGGTAGCTGCGGCGCGACAGCACGATCAGCTGCTCGGGCGCACCGGATGTCATTTGCACGCCCAGCGTCTCCTGCCACGCCGAGAACGTCACGCTCTACCACGAAGAACTGCGAAAGGCGCAGCGGAAACAACCGAGAGGCCGCAGATGATGAAGACCGGGCGACTATCGTGCGCATTATAAGATGAGCGCGGGGGCTGCCACGGATAGTGCCACATCTGCACGCTGGCCCGTTGTTCATCCCTACCTGCTGCTGACCTTCGTCGCCCCTTTGTTGCTCGTTGGCATTGCGGGGTGACCTCGCGGCCGCGCACCCGCAGAAGATCATAGCCAAGGACCTCAAAGACCAGACTGAGAAGACCGTGGCGGCCGTGCGGAAAAGCGAGCATCTCGAGCGGGAAGGTGTCGAGCCAGTCCTTGCCTCGGCAGGTGCACGCCCACACACGGGAAATATATGTGATAAAATACCGGCGGTCCCGGCACTGTCCCCGCGCACGTCCGCAGTACCCACGCGAAGCGGCCGCCATCTCGCTATGCCGCAGAAGTGCAGCGGCTTGCTATTCGATCACCCCATCGGCAGTCGCGTGCAGCGTCGGCGGCACGTCAAAGCCGATCCGATCCTTTGCGACTTCACGTTGATCAAGAGCTTGTGCTTAGTCCGCCCCATAGCGAGGGCGATACCGCGCTTTGATCTACGCGCGCACGGCAAAGTAATGTAAGCTGACCGCGTAATTTCGCAGGGAGGTCTCGATGAAACTTCCCCGTAGAAAATTTCTGTATGCGGCACCAGGTGCTGTTGCACTTCCGATCATTTCGCAGATGGCAGTGGCGCAGACGTACCCGACGCGGCCGGTGCGCTTGATCGTCGGCTTTGAGGCCGGCGGTGCGGCTGACATCCTCGCACGTCTGATGGGTCAATGGCTGTCGGAACGCCTCCGCCAGCAATTCGTCATCGAGAACCAGTCGGGCGCCAGTGGCAATATCGCTGCCGAAGCGGTCGGCGCAGGCGGTGATAGCCATCGAGAACACGCGGCTGCTCAACGAGCTGCGCCAACGCACCGATGATCTGGGCGAGTCGCTCCAGCAGCAGACCGCCACCGCTGACGTGCTCAAGGTCATCAGCCGCTCCACCTTCGATCTGCAAACCGTACTCGACACGCTGGTGCAATCGGCGGCGCGGCTATGCGATGCCGACAGCGCGGCCATCCATCGTCCGCGTGGCGATGCCTATCCATATTTAGGGGCTGAGGCGCGGCATACCATTCTCGCCTAGAGAACGTGTCGGTGGGGGCACGCTGATGGCAATACACTCTAAGCATCTTGCATCTTGAGACCCTAGAAGCGATCATCGCAACTGCACTCAACATCGTGAAGAACCGGCCGCTGACGGACCTCTACGTCCACAGGGATCACATGGGCCATTTCCGTGTCAGGGTCCAGCTTGAGAGCAGGCAACGCTACATCATCACGATCAAAGAGGAATGATCGTCGCATGATGACGCCGAGTACGCTCTCTTATTGGAGTAGCCCATGACGGCCAACGCGCGCTCAACTTCACCGGGGCTGCTTTGACTGTGGCCAGCGGCCTGCTGCTCGTTCTTGGGCTCTTTGGGCGAGCCGTTCATAATCATCGGCATTCTTGACCATGGTGCGCTTGGCCTCAGGATCGGCTATCTGATCCGCGAGAGCGCGAGCTTCCTTGGCGCGGTCGAGCCAATGCTTGGGATCGTTGATTGGATGTTCGGGCATTAAAACTACGGTTGCCCTAGCTTCGTCGCATCTTGTCTCGTATCCACGATTTCAATGTGGCTGATTAGATCGCCGATGACTTCTGTACGATTGAAGTCTGCATCCGTGATTTCCACGGCGGCGAAGTGATCTTTGATAGCTGTTGTTTGTTCACGCGATAGCAAGATATTCATTGTCATGACGCGCCCCCAATTCGTTGGAATGCGCTGGTATACGACCAAGCAATCCGCCCGGCAGTGTGGCGTTGTTTCAAGATTGTGAGAGTGTTGCAAAAGCACCACAGTTCCTCGAAGAAACCCTAAGGAAAGGTGGGAACGCAGGGTCCTTGGATCGATGAGAAAGCCAATCGGAAATCAGAACCGAAAAACGGGAGGTCGTAATGGCGGCAACCCTACGATACGGCCGCGAGCGTGCACATTTAGGCCGCTCGCTTCTCAACTTCATGCGCATCGCACGGGACGCCCACGCGCCTGACCTAACACTTGGCGAGGTAGGCGACCTGTTGTTCACCGCGATAGAGGTCTTCATTGGGCACGCCTTCGAGCGCCCGGTGCTCCTTAGCGAGTTGTCGCGCAATCTCGAAATGCCGCGCGACGCTGTGCGGCGTAAGCTCCAACGCCTGATCGAGATAGGATTAATCGAGCGTATCGATCACCGCTACTACATGACAGCGAAAGTGAACGCGCCGCTTCAGCGGGAAGTGCTCTTGGCGCATCTTCGCAATTTCCAGGCGGCCATAAAAGAAGTGTCCGAAATGGACATCGCCGACCTTAGTCGGACGCAGCGAGGGTGATCAAGACGAAGCAGTCTCCGCCTGCGGGCCTCACCGCTGGCGTTATCGCGCCCTGCCCCGATCGGCCCAGCCCCCGGCACTGTTGCTCCCGCCCGCTAATACGTTCGCCAATCTCCCGGCTGCTCGGCGGCCCGATAGGGCCGGTAGCCGCTGGCCTTTTCCTGCTTCGGCGGCTCGATCGTCGGCACATAGGGCCTCGACATACAGGCGTACCGCCTCTTCTCCGACCAGAAAGACCACCGGAATCGTGGTGGTGGCCGCCTTGGCCGCGAACGCCGATGCCGGCCCGCCCGTCGTAAAGATCACGGCGGGCTGCTCGCGGATCAGGTCGGCCGCCATCTCTGGTAGACGATCGAGTTGATTCTCGGCCCAACGGTACACGATCCTGACATTCTCACCCTCGGCAAACCCGACTTCTTTCAGGCCTTGGCGAAGGCCCCGTGCGGTGCGGATGTCCATACGGCAAACCACTCCACTTGCCTGAGCTGTATTTCTCTTGCCATTCCTTGTTGCTCAAGAGGCAACCACGGCGAGGACGTCAAGGAGCTTTACTACTATTCGACGCGGTCCCCAGCTACGCCTACGCGCGCATGCTCTACAAGTTGCCGCAAGCGGCGTATCCCTACGAATTGCTGATCGAGGAGAATGCGCGCCGCCGCGGGTCGGCCGCGATGGAGTTCGAGCTGATCGACACCGGCATTTTCGATGGCGACAAATACTTCGATATCGAGATCGAATATGCCAAGGCGGACGGAGATGACGTGGGCGCATATGGGTGGCAAGGAGAGGCATTCTCGTCAGTGCCTCGTGCGGCGCTCATCTTTGATAGAAATCGAGTCAACGCCATCGACCCGGCTCATGATGCGTAAGAGAACAAGTTCCGGATGTCGTGCGGCGGCCTTCAGTGCTTCCGCGAGTCTCTCGGCGTCCGGAAGGTTACGGGCACTCCAATGGAAATCGACCATGCCTTGATACTCTGTCGACTCGTAGGGCTCAGCCACCGCAGCGTCCAGTACCTCTGTTTTGAGCGCCGCAAACTTGTCAGTCTTGCGCAGCCAGACGACTACCGAGAAATCTGGAAGATGAGGCATTGGCTTACCCTTCATAGTCTCTCGCACATGGCTCATGGCCTGCTCGATAGCAGTCAACGAGTTCGTTCGTCCACGCGGAATTCCAGCTTTCAACAGGTAAGGATGGCCTTCTGCTGTACCCTTGCAAGCGCACCTGCGCGCGTCATCAACGCAGGTCTCAGAAGTCCCGATACTGTTTGTAAAAGTCCAAAATTACTCGATGATAATTTTCTCACCATAAGACAATCCGACCGGCGACCGCCGATCCGTGTAGCCTCAATCAGCACCGCAGTTTAACCTCGTCGGGCGCGGGCGAGCAGCGTCGGGGGAATTTCAAGGCCGAGCGCCTTTGCGGTTTTGAGATTAAGCACCAGCTCGAACTTGGTAGGTTGGAGGAATGGCAGTTCGGCAGGCCTGGCTCCCTTGAGGATGCGGCCAACATAAACGCCGCACTGGTAGTACTGGTCGACCGTGCTGGCCCCGTAACTGATCAGCCCGCCGGCGTCCGGATACTCGCGCCTGCCGTAGATTGCGGGAACCGCATGGCGCGCCGCCAGATCAATCAGCCTGGCGCGGCGGCCGGCGAAAAGCGCATCGTCGGCCACGACGAGTGCGCTGGCGCCCTTCGCGCTCAGGCGGGCAAATGCGGGCTCGAACTCGCGCTCCGCATCTGCATTGAGCAGCACCACGTCCTGGCCGATCTTGCGGGCGGCGTCGTTCAGCTCGCGTATGGCCTGTATCATGTTGATGTTGTTGGGGTTGACCAGCAGCGCGATCACCGGTGTTGGCGAAATAAGCTCGCGCAACAGCTCCAGCCGCTTCGGCCATAGTGCTGCGGTGATGACCGTGACACCAGTCAGATTACCACCCGGTCTGTTGAGGCTTGCAATGAGGTTAGCGGCGACAGGATCAGTACCGGTGGCGAATACGACGGGGACGGATGCGGCCGCCACCCTGAGGGCGCTGCCCAGAGATTCGGAGGCGCCGGCGAACAGCACCGCCACTTTCCGCTCGATCAGCTCGGCCGCCAGCGCGGGCAGTTGATCGAGCCGCCCGTCCGCCCAACGGAACTCGATCGCGACATTCTGGTTCTCGACGAAACCGCTTTCGCCAAGCGCGCGGCGGAACGCCGCCACAAGGTCCGCATCGGAGGCTAACGATCGGCCGCTGAGGAAACCTACCACCGGCATCGCGGATTGCTGCGCGCGTGCCGTGATCGGCCACGCCGCCGCCCCGCCGAGCAGCGTGATGAACTCGCGTCGCCTCATGTTGAACCTTCCCCTCCCAGAGTCGGTCCACCGCACGCTCAGCTTGCCATAGCGTGGCCTGCGGGTCTCACAAGCGGGCCTGAATTGTTCTGAATAGACGAGGCTATTACAGCGTCCTATCCCCCAAATGGGGGGTGCCAGCATGAGAAACGCCTTTGGCGGCCGAGGTCCGCAACGGGTCAAAAAGCGAAGAACTCAAAGCGAGCATAACGAGTCCGCTCTTGCCCTCGAAAGCAGACGTTAGCGCGGACGCGCCGGTTGGTCGCCTTCGTGGCCACGAGCCGACGTCACGCTGGTGACGCGACCGGCCTCCAGCATGTCGATGAAGAGCCGAGTCTTCACCATATACTTGGTCTGGATTCGAAGCGACAAGGGAGAAGGATGTGCGACAGATCTATCCCGACTTGTGGCAGACAACGCCGGAGCACCCGCTTCCGGGCTTTCCCAACTCAGTCTGCCATGCCTATCTGCTGGTAAGGAAATCGGGCAACGTGCTGTTCTACAGCACCGGTCGCGAGGCGATCGGCAAGGTCGACGATCGGGCCGATCACGACCGCATGGAAGAGCTTGGCGGTATTGGTCACATGCTCCTCTGCCATTGGCACGAGGCGTCGCGCTCGGTTCGTACGATCAAACAACGCTTCGCCGCCTCGATCCTCAGTCACGCCCGCGACGCGCCACCGATCGAGAAGGAGAGCGGTGTTGCACCGGACCTGACATTCTGGGATCGTCAGATGCTCCTCGGCGATATCGAGGCGATTCCGACGCCAGGGCACACGGTCGGTAGCGCCTGCTACCAATATCGTTCGCCGCACGGCAAAAACTACCTCTTCACGGGCGATACGATCTGGCCGGCGCGAGGGAGCTGGACTTCGGTCACGTTCGAAGACGATGCGAAGCAGTCCTCGCATAGAGCGAGCCTGGACCTACTGGCGACGCTGGAGCCCGATGCGGTGCTCTCGGCTATCGCCCCCGGTGACACGTTCCAAGAGATTGCGCCCTCCAAATGGCCGGCCGCGACTGCGGCCGCAAAGGCGAGTCTCGGCTAGTCAGCGCTCTGATCCAAGGCACTCATCGTTGATTCCGTAGCCGAGCTAGGTCTAGCGACATCGCCGGAGGTCTGAGTCGGGCCACGAGCGGACGTGCCGGGAGCGGTTCTAATCGAGGTGCTGCTGGCAGCCCTACGAACGGGCGAGATCGTCGCCGTGCTCGCTACGCCCGCTCTGCGCACGCGCCTCCGCCAGCGAAGGGATCGAGACGGAGAAAATGCCGCCTGACGAATTCACGCGCTTCGTCGCGAGCGAGATCGCCAAATGGACGCCGACCGCGAAGTCGGTGGCGCAGGCGCCTTCGGCGCCAGCCGCTGAGACTCGTCGTTGCCAAGCTCGACCGGCAATCAGTCGGAATTCAAGCGGGTACGACCTCGATGCGGGCGCATATTCAATCACGTAGTGAGATCACGAATACGTAATGAATATAATGTTTGACTACGGCTCGGGCTTATGCTACGAAACCAACATCCCGCTCATTGAGGGGCGCTTTCGCGAGGCGGATCCTGAAGGCGGAGCGGGATGTGGCGTCGTCGCGGCTCGTAACCGCGACGGCAGGCCTGCTACCGCGGCCAGGCACGAGTGCCTGGTGGCGAGTGGCCTTCGCGCCGGACCCGGCGGCAATGCCGGGAATGGAAGGGCGGGAACGGGCCGACACGCCACGGTGGAGCGCCGAGAGGTGGGCCTCCCGGTTGCGCCGGGAGGGGCCCATGCCTCGCAAGCGTGGCGTCGCGCCTTACCCGCGCGACATTCTAAGGCTGTGCGCCTCTCGGCGCTCCGCCAAATCCCCTCGGTCGGGGGTTGGCCGCGACGAAGGTGAAAAAAAGGACAGAACCCGGGCGCGGAAACGCGCCGCGGGAGCGATGGAGGTCGTGCGTGATGGCAGGGTAGGATGGAACGAGCGAAGAGATTGGGCGGATGCGCGGCGCGCGATCCGACCGAAGGTCGCATGGAGCACGCCACCGCGGCGTGGGATGTTCGCGCGCGCGGCGGGGTTAGGACACCAATGGCTGCGGACGTGAAACCGCGGCCCGTGGGACGGAAACGATTGGAATGAGCACGGACGTCGCCAGTGCAGCGCTGCCCTCGAGTTTTGCACGGCCGCCTTTACGCGCGCGGCTCAAGCTCGAGCACGTGGTCATGGGGGGCGCCATTCTCGCGCTCGTCGTGCTCGTGGTGCTGCCGCTCCTCTCGCTCCTCATCGGCAGCGTGAAGGGCGAGGCGGGGCTCAGCCTCGACCATTTCAGCGAGGTCCTGTCCGGCCGGCTCTATCTCACCGCGCTCAAGAACTCGCTCATCCTCGGCGCCTGGACCGGCCTGTTCAGCCTGGTGATCGGGCTCGCGCTGGCCTGGGCGGTGAGCCGCACCGACGTGCCGGCGAAACCGCTGATCCAGCTCACCGCCACGCTCTCCTATCTCTCGCCGCCGTTCCTCACCGCCATCGCGCTCACCTACCTGTTCAGCCCCAATGCCGGGCTCGTCAACGTGCTCATGCGCGACGTCGCCGGGCTCCCCTGGCTCACCTTCAACATCTTCACCATGTCGGGGCTGGTGCTGGTGACGGTGATGCACACCTTCCCGTTCGTCTACCTGCTCGCGTCGAGCGCGCTGCTCTCGGTCGACGCCTCCTACGAGGAGGCGGCGCAGATCCTCGGCGCCGGCAAGCTGCGCACCGCGCTCTCCATCACCGCGCCGCTGGTCGCGCCCGCGATCCTCTCGGGCACGCTGCTCGCCTTCGTCAATGCGCTCGCCCTGTTCGGCTCGCAGGCGATCATCGGGCTGCCCGGGCGCATCTTCACGCTGCCGACCCGCATCTACGCGCTGTTCGACTATCCGCCCGAATACGGGCTCGCCTCCGCGCTGTCGCTGGTGCTGGTGCTCATCACCGTGGTCGCGCTCTATCTGCAGCGCGCGTTCCTGGCGCGGCGCTCCTACGTGACGCTCGCCGGCAAGGGCTCGCGGCCGCAGCTGATGGCGCTCGGCGCGTGGCGCTGGGCGCTGCTCGGCTTTGTCCTCGTCATCTTCGTGGTGTCGATCGTCGCGCCCTACGCCACCCTGATCGCGGTGTCGTTCTCGAAATCGTGGGGGCTCGAATTCTGGAAGGGGCTCACCCTCGCCAACTACAAGTTCATCCTGTTCGACTACAACGTGACGCAGCGCGCGATCCTCAACAGCCTCATGCTCGCCACCGCCGCCGCCAGCATCGCGGTGGTGCTCGGCGCCGTCATCGGCTGGATCGACCTGCGCACGCGCATCCCCGGCCGCCGCGCGCTCGACTATGCTGCGCTGATCCCGCTCGGACTCCCGGGCATCGTGGTCGCGGTCGCGCTCATCCAGTTCTGGCTCGCGATGCCCATTGCGCTCTACGGAACGCTCGCGATCCTGCTGCTGGCCTATGTCGGCCGCTACATTCCGCTCGGCGTGCGCGCCGCCAACTCGTCGCTGCGGCAGATCGACCCTTCGCTCGAGGAGAGCGCGCAGATCCTCGGCGCCTCCTGGGCCACCACCATGCGCGAGATTACGCTGCCGCTGATCCGCCCCGGCCTGTTCGCGGGTTGGCTGCTGGTGTTCGTGCCGGTGATCCAGGAATTGTCGGCCTCGATCCTGTTGTTCTCGTCGAGCTCCATCACCTTGGCGGTCGCGGTCTACAACCTCTATGAAACCGGCTATATCGAGCCGGTCGCCGCGCTTGCCATGATCAACATGGCGATCATCGGACTGGCGATCTGGCTGGCAAATCGGCTCGGCGGCGGCCGCCTCGCGGCGCGCGGCGACGCCGCCCCGGTGGGAATGTAGGCATGGCCGGGATTGCGATCCGCGGATTGTCGAAGAGCTTCGGCGCGCGCGACGCGAGCTTCGCGGCCGTCGCCGATCTCGATCTCGACATCGCCGACAACTCCTTCGTGACCTTGCTCGGCCCGTCCGGCTGCGGCAAGACCACGACCTTGCGGCTGATCGCGGGCTACATCGTGCCGGACAAGGGCATGATCGAGATCGACGGCAAGGTGCTGTCCTCGCCCGGCGCGGTGATCCCGCCCGAGGCGCGCGGCATGGGCATGGTGTTTCAGAACTACGCGGTATGGCCGCACAAGACCGTGTTCGAGAACGTCGTGTTCGGGCTCAAGCTGCGCCGGCTCGCGGCCGCGGCGGCGAAGAAGCGCGTCGAGGAGACGCTGGCGCTGGTCAACCTGTCGGGGCTCGAGGGCCGCTATCCCAACGAGCTCTCGGGCGGCCAGCAGCAACGCGTGGCGCTCGCGCGCTCGCTCGTGGTCGAGCCCTCGATCCTGCTGCTCGACGAGCCCTTGTCCAATCTCGACGCCAAGCTGCGCGAGCGCATGCGCACCGAGCTCAAGGAGCTGCAGCGCCGCACCGGCATCACCTTCGTCTACGTCACCCACGACCAGGCCGAGGCGCTCGCGCTCTCCGATCATGTCGCTGTCATCAGCGGCGGGCGGCTGCAGCAATACGGCACGCCGCTCGACGTCTATGCCCATCCCGCCAACCGCATGGTCGCCGACTTCATGGGGCTGGTGAACCTGGTGCCGGGCACGGTGCGCGACGTTGCGAACGGAAGCGGGCGGGTGGTCGCCGGCGAGCTTGTCCTCGATATCGCGGCGCGCGACGGGCTCAAGCCGGGCGAGGCGGTCGACGTCGCCATTCGTCCAGAGAACATCAGGCTTCACACACCTTCCAGCGCGGCTGCCACCGCGCGGGCGAAGATCACCAACCACGTGTTTCTCGGCAACATCAGCGAATATTACGCGACGCTCTCCGGCGGCCAGGTGCTGCGGGTGCAGACCCATCCGCTCGAGCGTTTCGCGGTCGGCGAGGAGGTTGCGGTCGAGGTCGACGCCGCGCAATGTAGCGTCTTCCGCCGCGAGTGACATGAACACCCAACGACAAACGCCCGGAGTCTTCGCATGAACAAGCCGGTTTCACCGCCCGCCGCCATCAAAGGCGAGGAGCACTGGACCAACAAAGGGAGCGACGTGCGGCTGTTCCTCTGGAACAAGCACGCCGGCGATCCTTCGGGCCCGGCCGGGCGGATCCTGTTCGTGCACGGCTCGTCCATGGCCTCGCAGCCGACCTTCGACTTGCAGGTGCCGGGACGCCCCGACTCCTCGGTGATGGAGTTCTTCGCCGCGCTCGGCTTCGACACCTGGTGCGTCGACATGGAAGGCTACGGCCGTTCCACCAAGACCCGCGACAACAATGCACCCATCGCCTACGGCGCCGACGACTGCTTCGCCGCCGCGAGCTATATCGAGAAGTTGCGCGGCAAGCGTCCGCTTCTTGTCTACGGCATCTCGTCGGGCGCGCTGCGCGCCGCGCTGTTCGCGCAGCGCCATCCGGAGATGGTCGCGCGGCTCGCGCTCGATGCCATGGTGTGGACCGGCGAAGGTTCGCCCACGCTGGCCGAGCGCAGCAAGCGGCTGCCTGAGTTCCGCGCCAAGAACCGCCGCCCGATCGACCGCAAGTTCGTGCGCTCGATCTTCGAGCGCGACCATCCCGGCACCGCCGACGACGCGGTCATCGAGGCGTTCGCCGACGCCATCCTCGCGCTCGACGATTCGGTGCCGACCGGCACCTATGTCGACATGTGCGCGAACCTGCCGGTCTGCGATCCCGAGAAGATCACGGTGCCGACCTTGATCATGCGCGGCGAGTACGACGGCATCGCGAGCCTCACCGACCTGGTGAAGTTCTTCGAGAAGCTGCCCAACCCGGACAAGCAGTTCGCGGTGATGCCGGGCATCGCCCACGCCTCGTTCCATCAGAAGAACTACGCCATCTGCTACCACATCCTGGCGAGCTTCTTCTCGCAGCCGGCGCCGATCTACAAGGGCGGACATTGAGGCGCGCGAGCAACGCGCAAAAAGAACGAACAGGAGGAACAATGCTCAAGCTGACCCTCGCGCTCGCGCTGCTTGCCTTCACCAATGTCCTCGCTCCCGCTCGCGCGCAGGACGCGGTCGACGCTGCCAAGGCGAAAGCCGAGGGCAAGGTGGTCTGGTACACCTCGACGCCGATCGAGCAGGGCCAGAAGATCGCCGACGCGTTCCAGAAGGAGACCGGCATCAAGGTCGAGATGTTCCGCTCGGGCGGCTCCGCCATCCTGCGCCGGTTCCAGCAGGAGGCCGACGCCGGGCGCATCGCCGCCGACGTGCTCACCCATTCCGAGCCGGCCGCCGCCAACGCGCTCGGCAAGAAGGGCCTGTTCGTCGCCTTCAAGCCGAAGAATTTCGACAAGGTGCCCGACGCCGCCAAGGACGCGAACGGCTTGTTCGTCGGCCAGCGGCTCAACATGATGACGCACTATCTGCGCAGCGACAAAGTCGCCGCCGCGGACGAGCCCAAGACCTGGGACGACCTCACCAACGCCAAGTACAAGGGCAAGCTGGTGATGACCGATCCGTCCTTCACCTCGCTGCAGGTGTCGGTGGTCGGCACCACGGCGAAGGCGCGCGGCTGGGGCTTCTACGAGAAGCTCAGGGGCAACGACGTCATGATCGTGCAGGGCAACCAGCAGGTCTCGGACATGCTCAAGCGCGGCGAGCGGCTGATCGCGGTGGGCGCGCTCGATTCCTACGCCGCCGATCTCAAGAAGGAGGGCCATCCGATCAAGACGCTCTATCCCTCCGACGGCGTCTTCGTCATTCCCTCACCCACCTCGGTGGTGAAGGGCTCGCCCAATCCGAACGCCGCCAAGCTGTTTGCGGAATTCATGATCGGCGACACCGCGCAGAAGATCTTCCCCGCCGACGGCGGCTATTCCGCGCGCACCGACATCGCCGCGCCGGCGGGCTCGCCCGATCTCAAGAGCCTGAAGATCATCGCCGTCGACGACGACTACATCGAGAAGGAGACTTCCCGCATCAAGCGCCGCTTCAACGAGATTTTCCAGTAGGGGCGCCGAGCCGAGGCGGGCTCGGCCCCGAGGCCGGCAACCCGGGAGACCTGCCATGATGCGCTGGTTTCATGCCCTGCTGCCGCGGGACGAGCGTTTCTTCGATCTGTTCGCCCGCCATTCCGATGCCGTTGCCGCCGGCGCCAAGGCGTTGCGCGACATGCTGGATGGCGGCGACGCCATCCCGCTCCACTACAAGACGGTGGTGGATCGCGAGCACGACGCCGACAATGCCACCCGCGAGGTGCTGATCGCGGTGCGCCGCACCTTCATCACTCCGTTCGATCGCGGCGGCGTCAAGGACCTCATCACCTCGATGGACAACACCATCGATCAGATGCTGAAGACCGCCAAGACGATCATGCTGTTCGATCAGCGTACGTTCACGCCGCAGCAGAAGGAGATGGCGGACGCGATCGTCATGTGCGCGGCTCTCGTGCGGGAGGCGATGCCGCTTCTGTCCGAGATGAATGCCAATGCCGGCCGGCTCAGCGAGATCAGCGAGCAGATTTCGCAGATCGAGGGCCGCACCGACGAGCTGCACGATTCCGGGCTGCATCAACTCTATCTCGCCAATCAGCCGTCGGGCCCGATGGCGTTCTTCGTCGGCGTCGAGGTCTACGACCATCTCGAGAAGGTGGTCGACCGCTTCGACGACGTCGGCAACGAGATCAGCGGGATCGTGATCGAGAACGTGTAACCAACCCCGACAGTGCGGATCATGAGCCGCCGCCGCGCGCGGCGCAGTAGGTCGATTGCCCATGGACACGGTCGCGCTCGCCTTGCCGGTCCTGATCGCGCTGATCGTGGTCGCGCTGGCGTTCGACTTCCTCAACGGCCTGCACGATGCGGCGAACTCGATCGCCACCGTCGTCTCCACCCGGGTGCTGCGGCCGCAGCAGGCGGTCGCCTGGGCCGCCTTCTTCAATTTCATCGCCTTCCTGGTTTTCGGTGCGCATGTGGCGCAGACGGTCGGGATCGGCATCGTGTCGGCCGACGTCGTCGACCCACGCGTCGTATTCGGTGCGCTC
>Ga0081455_10006035_pt1 | contig 13117 bp, 10 predicted proteins | sample TabmetS3T2R1_FD_70207 | JGI IMG/M metagenome (GOLD analysis project Ga0081455, IMG submission 70207) | Tabebuia heterophylla rhizosphere microbial communities from the University of Puerto Rico - S3T2R1 | ecosystem: Host-associated > Plants > Roots > Rhizosphere ... | reverse complement strand
CGGCGATGCCGCGGGTTCAGCCGGTTTGTTTTGAGGCTGCGGCGCGCCTGGCGAAGGCGAAGGAGCGGTGCTTTGCGCGCCACCAGCCAGCTCGCCGCGTTCTTTCAGCCAGGCTTCGTAATCCTGCGGCGTATCTACTACCAGCGTGCCTTTCATCCCATAATGGCCCAACCCGCAAAGCTGGCCACAAATCACCTCGTCCGTCCCGGTCTTGATTGGCGTGAACCAGATCGGAATCAGTGAACCGGGTATAGCGTCGCCGGCGATCCGCATACTGGGCACAAAGTAATTGTGGATCACATCCTTTGAGGAGAGCTCGACAATCACCGGCCGATTCACCGGAACATGAAGTTCGCCGCTCGTCACGATGTCGTCCTTGCCGGCAGGATCATTCGGATCCAAGCCGAGCGGATTTGAGTTACTGACAAAATTAACATCGCGCCGGCCAAATTGGCCGTCCGGTCCTGGTAAATGATAATTGAAATTGAATTGCTGCGCCACCATATGGACAAGCAGCGCTTCTTTGCCCGGCGGAAACTGATTCACGCGCCTGGCCCAAAGTGGAATCGCAAAGCCGAGCAAAAGCACCGCCTCGATCAAAACGACGGAGAATTCCAGATGTGTCGAGATGCCGCTTTTCACACCCAGATGATCTGCACCAGGCTGTCGGCGTTTTCGAAATCGAATTAGCACGTAAATAAAGAATACCGACCATCCAACAAAAAGCGCCGCCATGAACCAGTGGCAGAACTCAAGGATGTGATCGATTTGGAATCCGTGGGAGGAAGCGTTGTTCGCCGGCATTCCCAGAAACTCGTTGATCAGCGCGAGGCTACTCATATTTGCTCAGGTCTTCCTCGGTGATCTCCTGATGCGGCTCGGCAGGCATGCGTCCATGCCGCCAAAGATGAAAACTGAATGCTCCAATCCCGCCCAGAACCGACATCACCGCACCGAAAAGAAACCAGATCGCCACGGCCATATGCTCGGTTGATTTTCCGTCCTTCGCCCCGTAGCAAAACGGACAAGCCAACGCCTGCCCGACAGGCGAAAGAATAAATAAAAACAAAGCCGATAAAATCTTTCTTCTCACGTGATGATCCGCAGCCGCTTCATTTTCCGATAAAACCAGATCCCATAAACGATTAGCGCAACAGCAGTGACAAACGACGCGATCGCGCCAACAAGATAAATCGGCGCGCCCTCTACCAGATTGACCCAGACGCACCACAATCCCACTCCCAACGCGAGAAGCGTCGAAAAAACAATGAAAACAATATGGAAACCTTTAAGGGACATTTAACGAAAGACCGGGTAATCGTACCACGCAAATAAGGTAAGCCAGAAAAGAGCCAGCACAAAAAAACCGGTGAAAATCAAAACGCGGTAAATCAACCGTTTTTCCGCCGCCAGATGCATGAAAACGGCCGCAACGGCGCCGGCTTTGAGCGTGGCTACCAGCATGGCGATGGCTATGTTGGCTTTGTCGGTACCGAAATGGACGTACGATAGCGCGACCGTGATTCCGGTAAACGCGAGCAAGAGCGCGCCGACCATCAGATAGCCTCTGACGTGCTTTTGTACGCCGTGCGCGTACTCCTCGTATTCCTTCGAGTCTTGAGAAATATCCGGTGGGTTGTTCATGGCTTAGAGCAGGTAAAAGAGCGGGAATACAAAAATCCAGATCAGATCGACAAAATGCCAGAAAAGACCGCTCACCTCGACGCGATTGGCCAGATGTTCCGGGTTACGTTGATACACTTTTTTGCTGACCGGCAACCACATGTAAATAAACACCAAAACTCCGCCGAGGACATGAAGGCCGTGCAGACCCGTGATGGTGAAATAACTTGCAAAATACGCGCTGTGACTAGGCAAAAACATCGTGGCGCGCTGGACATCTTCCTTCTCAATCGTCGCGATTTTATCGGTAACCGGCAGCGGGAAAAAGTGGGGCCGATCCATCTGAGGATTAGTCGGGTCGGCGTTTAGCGGATCTAGCGCAACCTCGTATTCCTGTGCATTCTGGCCGTGCAAATGGCCTGTAATCTCGAGCCGCGGCGCCAAACCGTGTTCCTCGGCATATTGATTGCCCAGGTACTTTTCGTACTTCCCGAGCGCCTCTGGCTTAATGTAAGCGCCAAAGTGTTCGAACTTCTGCGGCCATTCGTAGCCAAGTTTGACGACAAGAAAGAGAATGCCGCACGAGATGGTGGCCAGCATGTACCACCAATAGGCGTTGTAACGTCTCATTTTCAGCGCTGCCCATGCCAGTACGACAGTAACTGACGATATAATGAGGATAGCCGTGTTCATGGTGCCAACCGGAACATTGAGGAGCCCATGCGGCCACATGCCCGGCGGGGAATCGATACGCAAGAAAATATAGGCGGAGAAAAGTCCGCCAAAGAGCATCACTTCCGAAGCGAGGAAAAGCCAGATACCGATTTTGGCGTTCCAAAGACCGGTGTCGGGACGAGTTGAGACTGTGTACGGAATTTCCATTGCGTTGGATATCTAAGCCAGAACTGGTTCGGCCGGGGGCTTTTTGCGAGTGCGTTCCGTTGGGTCGACCGGTTCGTCTTGCATCGTGAAATCGCTTTCGCGTCCAGGAAGACTGTATTCGTAGGGACCACGATAAGCCACAGGGGTGTGAATGAAATTTCCGTGTGGCGGCGGTGACGGCGCAGTCCACTCCAGAGTGGTGGCCTCCCATGGATTGTCGTTTACTTTTTCACCGTGTTTGATGCTCCAGAAGAAATTGATGATGAAAGGAATTTGGGCGAGCCCCATGGCCCAGGCTGCCCATGAGATTGGATGGTTCCATTGAAATCCAGTCAATCCCCAGATCGTGTGCTCGTTCGCAACGCCCCAGCCTTGTCCACCATCGTACCAACGGCGATGCATCCCGGCCATTCCTTGCAAAAACATCGGCAGAAAGATCAGGTTCATGCAAATCAGTGTGGGCCAGAAATGCACTTTCCCCCAGAACTCGCTCATTTTTCGGCCAGTCGCTTTCGGGAACCAAAAATAGACGCCCGCGAAAAGTCCGAAGATTGTCCCCGGTGCAACGATGTAATGGAAGTGAGCGATCACGTAATAGGTATCGTGCAAATAGAGATCGGCCGAATTAAATGCCAGCGGGATACCGGTAAGACCACCAATGCCAAACATTGGCAAGAACGCGATGGTGAAAAGCATCGGCACATTGAAGCGAATGGAGCCGCCCCAAAGTGAGATGAAGAATGCGCTTAAGATAATCACTGAAGGAATCGAGATCAGCAACGTGGTCGTCTGGAAAAACGCGCTGACCGCTGTGCCCATTCCGGTGAGCCACATGTGATGCGCCCACACAACGAACGACAGAAACCCGATCACCAGTACGGAGAAAACTAGCGATTTATATCCCCACAAAGGTTTGCGGGAATTGTTTGCGAGAATTTCCGCCACAATTCCGAATGCCGGCAAGATCAGCACGTAAACCTCGGGGTGACCGAGGAACCAGAACAAGTGTTGCCACAAAAGCGGGCTTCCACCGCCGCTGACCGACAATGGCACGCCGCCCACAACCAGGCCGGTTGGCAGGAAAAAGCTGGTATGCGCCAGGCGATCCATCAGTTGCATGATGATTGCCGCTTCGAGCGGCGGGAACGCCAGGAGCAACAAAAACGCGGTCACAAATTGCGCCCAAACGAAGAATGGAAGTCGCATCCAGGTCAGTCCTTTGGCGCGCAATTGAATGATCGTGGTGATGAAATTCACCGCGCCGAGCAACGACGACGTAATCAAGAAAATAAACCCGATCAGCCAAAGAGTTTGACCGTTAAACACCGGATTGTGCCCTGGTCCGGAATCCGCAATTGAGGCGAGCGGCGTGTAGGAAGTCCAGCCGCTCTTTGCCGCGCCGCCGGGTACAAAAAAGCTGATAAGCATGATGACGCCGCCAACGGCAAATGCCCAGAAACTCGCGGCGTTCACTTTCGGAAAGGTCATATCCGGAGCGCCAATTTGCAGCGGCACGACGAAATTTCCGAACGCCGCGAACGCCAGAGGCACAACTCCAAGAAAGATCATGATGGTGCCGTGCATCGCTCCTAACGAATTGTAGAAATCGGGCGTCATTTTGCCGTCCGGTATCGCGCCGGCGCCGAAAATGTGGGGGAGCAACTTGCCGATTACCGGCACGGCCTGACTCGGATAAGCCAGTTGCCAGCGCATCAACATCATCAGGCAAAAGCCGAGGAACAGGAATGCTAGTCCACAAAGGCCGTACTGGATCCCGATGACCTTGTGGTCTGTGGAGAAGATATATTTTCGCCAAAACCCGAGCTCGTGATGCTCGTGTTCGCCGGCGTGTGAATGTGGATCGTGATGCGTGTCGACAGAAGCAGAAGAATCCATTTCAGAAGAAAGTTATCGTTTCAATATCTAAAGGGAAGCGCCGTTTGCAAAGCCGAAAAACATTTTCCTATGAACAAAAAAGGCATTTCGCTGAGTCGCGTCCATCGTCTTTGCTGCCTCTTCATCGTTTCAGTTCGCGTCGGACCGGCGCCACAAAAATTGAGCCATTTTCGGTCCGGTGCTCTTCACAGGTAAAATGCATGAGAGAGCTCCGCATTAAGCGTTCTCAAATGATCGCAAAAATGCGTCCAAGACAGTGGATGGAGAACGAGAATCCAGTGCAGATCAAAAATGCTGTTTCTAACAGGAGTCGGGCGCCGCACGACTGAAACGCTCACCGACAGTTCGTGCGCTCGATAGCCCTTGGTGGGCTATCCCAATCTTGATCAGCAATTCTACGAGTGCCGCCGCCGCAATAAGTGGCGATTATTCCCTATAGCGTGACGGCTTCCGCAAGTTGGAACTGCAATTTGGTCCCCGGGGGAATGTTATGTGTGCCAGCGGTAACTGCACGGCTCCTTGTCTCCCGTATAGTCGATGGAGCTTGCGGTTCGAGGTTGGCCGTCTTAATTGCGATGTCGCGCCCGTTGATCGAAATCGAGGTGAGTCCCAGACTGAGTGGCTCGGATCGTCCCTGGGGTCTTGAGCTTGTGCGAGACGTCTGAATACTGCCGGTCACGTTCGTTCCAGCTTTCAAAAGAGTCTGCCCATTCGCCACGACGTCCTGATCGACCCGCCCTTTGAAGGTTCTGCCTGCTGGATCTGTTGAAGAGATGGAACTTGTCGTCTGTATGCTCACCATTGTTCCAGCCGGAATTGTCTGCCCGCTTACAGAAGCAGCGACAAGGAGACCGGACATTATGGCGATACCCGCAATGAATTTATGTTGGATTATATTAATCATATCACTTTCAAGGTCTTGACGTTTTGGGATGTGTAGAGTGTCTAAGCCAAACCTAATGCGTTCTATTACACCGTACCGAATGAATCGGGTCCAAGGGTCGTGCTGCGGGTATCTACTTGAGATCGGGAAGGGAAAACTCTAATAGAACACTGAAATCAAGCTCGCCCACAACCCTACGAGAGGAATCCTAATGAGAAGATCGTCGCCTGAGCCCGCACCCGAAGAACTACATGAAACCGCGTCCGTCGTTTATTTCATGAGGTGGCTAGGCAGCCGTTGCTTGGAACCATCGTTCGGCCTGATGAGGATCTGGAAGTTCAGACTGACGCCGCGCACATCATTGCTGTTGGCGACACTTTTAGTCGGACTTTGCCAGGTGAGCCCGGGGCAAGACTATGACATAGAAGTGCCCGGCGAGCCTCCCGCTGTTCCAGTCCCTACAGGGATAACCCTTTTTCAGAACGTGCGTATCTTCGACGGTACGAGTCCCACGCTGTCAGCTCCGTCTAATGTGTTGATCAGAGGCAACGTTATCGAGCAAATATCTGCGAGCCCAATCAAAGTCGACGCGAATGCCAACGTCCAGGTCATTGCGGGAAACGGGCGGGTGTTAATGCCGGGCCTCATAGACGCACATTGGCATTCGTACATGGCAGCGACACCTCAGGCAGTCCTGATGACCTCGGAGCCTTCCTACCTCCATCTTTTAGCTGCCCGACAGGCTGGGGCGACGCTAATGAGTGGTTTCACAACTGTGCGTGATCTGGGTGGTCCGGTATTCGGCCTCAAACGCGCCATTGACGAAGGCGTGATGGTTGGTCCACGCATCTATCCCTCGGGAGCGATGATCTCGCAAACTTCGGGTCACGGAGATTTTCGGTTTCTCTTCGAGCTTCCGCGAAAATTAGGTGGGCCGCTGAGCAACTCTGAACTCCAAGGCGTTGCAGCGATTGCCGACAGCCCCGATGAGGTACGGCTGCGGGCTCGAGAGCAGTTGAGACATGGAGCAAGTCAAATCAAGCTGATGGGCGGTGGCGGCGTCAGCTCGCCTTTCAACCCGATAGAATCAATTCAGTTCACCGAACCAGAGATTCGTGCGGCGGTCGAGGCCGCCGAAAATTGGGGCACTTATGTGACGCTTCACGCTTATATGCCGCGTGCAATCCGACAAGCGATCGCTGCAGGCGTAAAGTGCATTGAACACGGCCACTTAATCGACGAGCCGACGGCCAAGTTGATGGCGGATAAGGGCATCTGGTGGAGTTTGCAACCGTTGCGATACGATGAAGGCGCATTTCAGCGAATGAGCCCAGTTTCGCAGAAGAAGGCCCTGCAAGTGTGGGCCGGAACGGACAAAGCCTATAAACTGGCGAAGAAGTACAAGATCAAGACGGCTTGGGGCGCAGATATTTTGTTCGACCCCGGTGCAGCCAAGCGACACATGACAGATCTCTCCGTGATGGCGCAGTGGTACACACCTGCAGAAGTGCTCAAAATGGCCACCGCAGATAACGGCGAGTTAATGGCGCTATCGGGAGTTATGAACCCCTATGCCGGCAAGCTTGGCGTCATCAAGCCAGGCGCGCTCGCCGACTTGTTGCTGGTCGACGGCGATCCGATTGCCAATATCAAGCTCGTCGAGGATCCGGAGAAGAACTTCGTCGTCATCATGAAAGATGGGAAAATCTACAAAAACACTCTCAGGTGAAGCACCCACACGCAGCGAAATATTCGCAGCTGTCCTGGAAGCTGAGCGCACCTGCCCAACAGAAGTCTTGGAGTCGATTTTTGATTCGCTAGCTGAATTCGGAGCCTTCTCCTAGGCACCGGTATTCCACCATTTTGACAAGCTCGCTTTCGGAACGTCCGGAATTGTGTCCTCATCGTAATGCGACGTGTCGTTGAACAGGGTCAATCGAGCGCGTGCCGGATCTCGAAAGTCGACAATATTCAGTGCTGCCGGTTTTTGATCGAGATTATCGCGGTATCGGCGGGGATCGAACCCGAGCAGCGAGCTCAGTAACAGGCGGATTGTCGCTTTGTGGGACACAATCAGAATATTCTCGCCGGGATACTTGCGCACCAAATCAATCAATGCTGGCAAAGCCCGCGCCGTTACGGCCAGCCCGCTCTCGCCACCGGCGGGCGCAAAGGTGTATGGATCCTTTTCCCATTCGGCCATTTCCTCGGGAAACTTTTCTTCCACTTCGTGCCGCTTCATGCCTTCCCAATGACCATGCGAAATTTCCCGGAAACCGTCGCATGTCTGCACTTGGAGATTGTGTGGCTGAGCGATAATTCTCGCGGTCTCAACCGTCCGACCAAGCGGCGACGCGTAAACCGCGGCGATTTTCTCGCTCCTTAATCTCTGGGCCAGGCGCCGGGCTTCTTCGCGACCCTTTTCGGACAACTCCACATCGGTCTCACCTGCAAATCGATCCTCGGCGCTCAGGACCGTGTCGCCATGCCTTACCAAAAAAACACGCGTTGCAGTCATACCTGTGCAGTCCGGTTGTCATGGTCTAAATCGAGGAAAAATGCAATCTCGTTCGCTCGCGGAACGCCTTGCGCGTCGCACCACATGAAAACAGCTATTGCAAGTAGTCGCTCGCTTCGACCAAAGCGAAACCCGGTGTGGTTCGAGCGAAATGGCGTAACCAATAGCAATGGCCAGCGCCGAATGTGACCAGAATGCGGTCGCCCGGCTTCGCAATCTGGGCCAGCTTCGCAAAAATCTTTGCGTTTCGAAGGTACCAATAGCCGTTAAGGTCCGCACCAGGCTCCGTGCTTCTATCGCCGAGCGGCAACAACGCGTAGTAGAAATTTTTGTGATCGGCATCGATCCGGTCTGGTTGATTTTGCCAAAGAAGCATTTCGCGAACCGACTTTGTTTTCTGGTCGGCTTCCATTTTGTTCATGATTGCTGCGACTTGTGCATTCATGGCATCCAACAGCGCCGTCTTGCCATGCGCCTTCGCGTAATCCTGCACTTTGTCGTATGGAAAATAATCAATCTTGTCGCTTTGCTCGTCGATGCCGTAGACGACCTTATGTCCAAGCTTGTGCGCGAGGCGGAACGCAATCTGCGCGCGTTCGTCCGAATCTTTTGTCAGCGTTTCAGTGGTAAAGGCATCAAACTTCTTCGTTGCGAGTTCGTCGGTATCCGGAATCGCTTCAACCGCAATCTTGTTGGGATTGAATCGCGCCAATCGCGAAGCGACCTCGGCCAACTCAGCCTGTTTTGCCGGTGTCCGCATGTCGTCGGTCTTCATATTGTGTAAATCGAGACCCGGGTTATCGAAGTGGTATGTGCCGAGAATGAGCACCCGCACCGGCTCGGTCTCGGCGGGCACTGAGGTCTTCGTAAACAGCGCCAAACCAACAAGCAAACTGATCAGGTAATTTCGTTTCATGGATAAAACTGGTTTCAGAGAAACATGGTCTCCTTGTAAGAAGAGCTTCGCACCTCGTTTGGATTCAATTATTCGGGCGTAAGCCCCCACCAAATGTCTGTTCGGATATCTTTTCTGGTTCACTATGCGAAGTTTTCCAGGTGAAAGCCGAACCCAAGTCGCGATCCATCATTCATCTCGACATGGACTGCTTTTATGCCGCGATCGAAATTCGGGACCGGCCTTCATTGCGCGGCAAACCGGTAGCGGTTGGCGGCGCGCGCGATCGACGCGGCGTATTAACAACCTGCAATTATGAAGCGCGCGAATTTGGAGTGCGTTCAGCGATGCCAACGTTCATGGCACTGCAACGCTGTCCGAATCTGATCGTGCTTCCCACCCGATTCGATGTCTATCGGCGCGAAGCTGCGGCGATTCGCGGAATCCTGTACCGGTTCACCTCGCTGATCGAGCCATTGTCGCTCGACGAAGCTTATCTCGATGTTAGCAATCACCCCGGCGCACCGGGCTCACTCGCCCAAGTGATCCGCGGGACAATCTTTCGAGAAACGAAGCTCACTTCTTCAGTTGGAATCGGTCCGAACAAATTGATCGCAAAAATCGCAAGCGAAATAAATAAACCAAACGGCCAATTCGAAGTGAACCCGGAAGGCGTGGCGGGTTTCATGCGGGAGCTGCCGGTTCGCAAGATCTGGGGAATCGGCGAGAAGACCGAGCGAAAATTGGAAGAGCTGGGTGTAAAAACATGCGGCGATCTACAGCGGTTCTCGCGCCCCGATCTTGTCAATCTGTTCGGCAAATTTGGTTTGGATCTTTACGACCTTTGCCGCGGCATCGATGACCGGCCAGTCGAACCCGATCGTCCACGCAAATCGCTAAGCACTGAGGAAACGTTTCCTGTTGATCTCGCCACGCTGGAGCAATGCGAGGAAAAGCTCGAAGAGCTTTTTCAGGATTTGATGGCAGATCTGGCGCAAAAGGAATCAACCCGCGAGATCACAAAAATATTCGTAAAGCTAAAATTCAGCGATTTCACGCGAACCACCGCCGAGCGCGCCGGACTCGCGCCTACGTTGCCAGACTTCCGCGCTCTTCTGGATGAAGCTTTTGGTCGTACCGGAAAGCCGGTGCGTCTCATCGGCGCTGGTGTCCGCTTCGCCGACGCGACACCCGAAAACGCGCAGTTGAACCTGCTGTAGTGGTCTGCCTCGGACTGGTGCACCAGGAGGGCCGTTTTGTTCGTTCGGGCTGACGGAACCTTCCGCAGTTTCTAAATCGCTCCGGTCATGTGATATTTTGAGCGGGTCGAATGACTTCCGCGCGGGAAAGGAAAATCAGGCAAACTGGTTGTGACGTTCGCTTTGATAACCTGACGCGACAGCTGTACTCGACTGACGCGTCAATTTATCAGGTCGAGCCGGTCGGGGTGGCGTTTCCAAAGAGTGCCCAGCAGGCTAGCGCGGTGATTCGCGCAGCCGCTGACGCCGGCGTGCCAGTCACCCCGCGAGGGGCCGGCACGAGCCTCGTGGGAAATGCGATCGGCGAAGGGTTGATAGTCGAGTTCTCACGGCATAACCGCCAAATCGCTGACCTCGACATCGAAAAACGCAAAGTGCGGGTAGGAGCGGGCGTAGTGCTTGACCGACTCAATGATTTTCTCAGACCCCATGGGTTTTGTTTCGGTCCGGACGTAGCAACGAGTTCACGAGCGACGCTTGGCGGAATGATCGCGAACAATTCCTCGGGCGCGCGTTGCCCAATTTACGGAACAACCGCCGATCATGTGATCTCTCTGGAAGTTGTCTTGGCCGACGGTCGCACCGAAGAGATCGGCACTGGACATCGGTCGTTCGGTAGGGAACGCGTTGAAATCGAGAATCTCATTCGCGCACGAAGCGCGGAAATGGCCGAACGTTGGCCGCCGGGAATGATAAAACGCTGGCCCGGATATGGCATCGAAAGGTTCCTGCGGGATCCAAACGATCTGACAAATATCTTCGCGGGCAGCGAGGGAACGCTGGCCGCGATTTTCTCCGCCGAACTTAAAATTTCTCCTCTACCCACTGAAAAAGGCCTCGGTCTGATCTTTTTTTCCTCAGTCGATGAAGCGATGCAGGCCACGGTTGAGCTTCTCGACCTTAAACCTGCTGCCATTGAACACGTCGATCGTCCGTTACTCGATCAAACCAAAGGCCAGCTCCATTTCCAGGCGGCGCGCGACCTGCTCGAACTCGACACACAGCCTTGTGAATCGATTTTGATTGTTGAGTTCTATGGTGAGGCCACGGAACGATTGTCGATTTTACAATCGAGAAAAATCGGCCTGCGCACCAAAATTCTCACGGAGCCAGCTCAAATGGATCTGGTTTGGCTGGTGCGCAAATCCGGGCTCTCGCTTTTAACCGGTTGCATCGGGTCTGCAAAGCCGGTGGCGTTTATTGAGGATGCTGCCGTTCGACCGGAGCAATTGCCGGACTACGTGCGCGGTTTGCGATCGATCATGCAACCGCTTGGACTGAAAGCGAGTTATTATGGTCACGCCGCCAGCGGACTCTTGCACGTTCGACCAGTCCTCGATCTGCATAACACAAGCGATCTGAAAAAGTTTCGTGAAGTCGCTGATCAAACCTCCGCGCTGGTCCGGCAATTCAAAGGATCGCTTTCCGCCGAGCACGGCGTCGGTATCGCGCGCACTGAATACATGCGGCAGCAACTTGGCGACGAGCTGCTGGGAGTGATGCGTCAGATCAAGCGAATGTTTGATCCCAGGAATATTCTTAACCCGGGCAAAATTTTCGAGGCAGAATCGGCTTTCCGTTCCGGCCAGACTGTCTCAGCCGGATTGGCGGAACGGCGCGGCGTCCCTGCCCGGATCGACAATCATTTGCGCGAAAATTTCACACGACCGCTCGAGCTTCCGTTCGAACCGGTGCTCGCGTTCGCATTCAAAGACCGTTCGTTCATTGGCAACCTGGAACAATGCAACGGCTGCGGCGGATGCCTTAAGGGAACTGGCGTCATGTGTCCGACCTTCATGGCAACGCACGAGGAAATCATGTCCACCCGCGGCCGCGCCAATACGATCCGGGCGGCGCTGGAATTGCGGGTTAACGGGAACGATCCGTTGCGTTCGGAGGAATTGGACGCCGCATTGAGCAATTGTCTCTCTTGCAAAGGGTGCACGCCCGAATGCCCGTCGAACGTGAATCTGTCGCTGCTTAAGGCAGAATTGATGCATGCGCGATTCAAACGTGACGGTCTGCCATTACGTGAACTTTTTCTCAGCAATGTCGATTTGTTAGGCAAAATCGGTTGCGCGATCCCGGCGGTCGCGAACAGCTTTCTCGATCACAGGCTGGTTCGTATCGCGATGGAAAAAATGATCGGACTCTCTGCGCGACGTTCGCTGCCGCGCTACACTGAGGAACGTTTCGACAAATGGTTTACAAAACACAAGGTAGGGTCGGAGCGCGGCGTCCCTACCAGAGGTAAGCTGATCCTCTGGGACGACACGTTTGTACGTTACCACGAACCACACATCGGAATCGCAGCAGTAAAAGTGTTGGAGGCGCTTGGGTTCGAAGTTTTGCTTCCGAGGAACCGGCGCTGCTGCGGACGACCAGCGTTCAGTCAGGGAAATCTCGATACCGCCGCAGTGCTCGGTAACCACAATCTCGAACTTCTCTCGTCACTCCAAAATTCCGATGCTCCAATTCTCTTCCTCGAGCCATCGTGCTGGTCCATGTTCGTGGAAGACTATCGCGAGCTACAGATCAGGAAAGCGGAAGAAGTGGCGGCTCGCTGTTTTTTGTTCGAAAAATTTGTGGACGATATGCTCGCGCAGGAACCGGACGCACTGAATTTTCAGCCTTCATCCGCTTCCGCTGAAAGGCTACGACGTGACAAGGAGTCAAAAATTGCGATTCATCCGCATTGCCACGCCAAATCAATCATGAATCCCGCATTCATGCAGAGACTCGCCGAACGTATGCCCGGGATGAAAGCGACGGTGCTCGATACCGCATGCTGTGGAATGGCCGGCGCATTCGGAGCGCTTGCCGAGAAATATGACCTGTCGGTGCAAGTTGCCCAGGATTTGATCGACAAGCTCGAAAATCAAGGGCGCGAAACACAGATTATCGCTTCAGGAACAAGTTGCCGGCATCAAATTAGCGACCTTACAAATATCCGGCCAAAGCATATGGCCGAAGCGCTCGCCGAAGCGCTTCCATAGCCGTCGCGTGTACGGTGTCGCAAGCGATTCTGTTATTGACTACAAAAAGCCACACCCTAGCCTCGACCCATGGATTTAGTCGTTGCATCTGACAAGCTTAAACGCGCTGAAGTCTGGGCTGAAGATGATCAGTCCGTTCATTGGGCTGGCGCTTTTGCGGTGTAT
>Ga0081455_10006034_pt1 | contig 13118 bp, 10 predicted proteins | sample TabmetS3T2R1_FD_70207 | JGI IMG/M metagenome (GOLD analysis project Ga0081455, IMG submission 70207) | Tabebuia heterophylla rhizosphere microbial communities from the University of Puerto Rico - S3T2R1 | ecosystem: Host-associated > Plants > Roots > Rhizosphere ... | reverse complement strand
TTCGAGCGCGCATTCCCCATGTTCTGATTGCCGTTGGTCTCGGCAAAGAAGATGCCCAGGCTGAGACGGCCCGCCACGGCGGCATTGGCCGCATCGAGGCCCCTGGCGCGCGCGACGGCGGTGCCCAGGGCGACGACGTCGTCGAACGGCGTGCTCGAGGGCTGCGCATTGGCGGGCGGCGCCTGCATGACCTTGAAGACGTTCGCGTACTCGTCGAGCAGCGGCTCGTTGTCGGCGTCGAAGTAGGCCGGAGGAATTCCGAATTTGTTGGGCCGCCCGATCCTCGACGGGAGCGCGTCGGTGAGATCCTTGTACGCGCTGATCATGTTGTTGCGGGCCAGGTAGAGCGCCTGTCCCGGCAGGTTCGGCAGCGGTTGCTTGCCATCGATCTGCGCGCGCCGCTCCTTCAGGATCGATCTGAAATCGCCGACCGCCTTGTTGTAGGCAGCGAGCGCATCCGACTGCGACGAACTGAGCGCGGACGGCTGCGCCCGCGCGGGAGAGACAAAGCCGAGAGTGCCAGCCGGGACGAGCGACGCGACGCAGGCGAGAGCTGCCGCGCGTGCGGTTGCAGCGATAAGACTTGCGTTCCTCATGGCGTTGCCATGCATCAGTTTTCCTGGCCTTGCAAGCGAGCCGGCCGGTCGGCGCATCGGGCGCAACAGCGAAGCACAGGTGTGCCGCCGTCAATCGTCCGGACGAGGCGGTGCGACAGGCTGATCTGTCGCAGCCTGCGATTCGCCCGCTGTGTCGCATCCCGCATGTCGCTGCGCTTCCTCCGGCGCGCACTCTTCCGGGTGGGTCGAGTCCGTGCGTCCCGCGGCGCGCGCGGCCTCATGCTCGCGCCGGGCCGCTTCCAGATAGTCCGCCGCCGCGCGCAGAAGGACCGGATCGTCGCCGAAGAAGCCGAGCCCGGTGTTGCACTTGCCGCAAAGCAAGCGGCGGACCATGCGGGTGGCGTGACAATGGTCGATGTAAAGCCGCACGCCCGATCGCCTGCAGATGGCGCAGGCGTTGCCCTGCCGCTCGAGGATGGCGCGAAGCTCTTCGAGCGAGATGCCGTAGCGGCGGGCGCGCTCGCGGTCGCGAAAGTCGGCGTCGGTCGCGCGCCTGCGGCGCACGCGCGCGTTGATGAAGTCCTTGCGGCTGGCGCGGTAGGCGCGGCGACGGTCAAGCGTGAGCGAGCGATAGAACGGGTCTTGCTCATATGACTTGTCGGTCGGACCGCGGCGCGCGCTCATCGGCCGGCCCACCCGCGATGTTTGCCGGTCGAGGTCATGGGCACCGAGCGCAAGGCACGCCGCCGCGGCGCGCGAAAGACGCGCCACGGTGACGACAGTGAAAACGGCTATGGGTCGATCAGGTCGTGGGTGCGCCGGCTACGCCGCGGCGGAGGCCGCATACGAAAAAGCCGCTCCTTTTCGGGAGCGGCGCTCAACACCCACTTTTGGTTACTGCCTGAATCATAGGGGTTCGACGTAACGTAGTCAACCACAAAAAGCACAGGATTGAGGTATTATTCCACCATATTTGCGGAGCATGGCAGGCGCTCGCACGGCACGGGATGTGAGGGGTTGGCCAAAACGTGCTTGGAAACAGGCTCTTAGCGATGGGCCAGGGGTGCGACAAGTCACCGCACCAGAATGACCCGCGAGCCGTCGAAAGCGGGAAATTCGTCGCGCTCGATCCAGCCGGCGTGCTGCTGCTCGGCGCGCCCGACGTCGGTCTCGGAGACCGGGGGATCGTAGCGGTTGGACAGGCCGTTCGGCCCGGCGAGGCGCAGGGCCGACGACTGGGCAACGGCGGTGCCGCTGGCGACGACAACGCCGTGCAGCGCAATCGCGGCGGCGACGATGATCCATCGCGCGATGCTGCTGATCATGATCGAATCTCCTGCAGGGTCCTCGGCCGCCCCGACCGCGCGTCGCGGCCGGGGCGTATCTCCTTGTTTGCGCATGTCCTTATCGGAAAACCGGTTCCCACTTTTCCGGGACATGCGCTGGCACATCAACCGCCGCAGCCGAAGCTGCTGGTGCGGCCGTATCCCAGGTCCTCCTGGCAGCCCTTGCCGGCGGATGCCGGAACGGTCGCGAGCGCGGCGATGGCCAAGGCCAGGGCGAAAACAATCTTCGTCATTGTCGTTCTCCTCTCGGTTCTCTTTGTTCGGCGGCCCGGCCGCCTGGCCGGTCGCCTCGTCTCAAGTGCGGCGCATGGGGCGCCGGCACCTGGCGCAGGGTTTACCCGCGGACCGGAGCGCAAACTTGCGCCCGACGTTTGGGTCGGCCTGAATTTTCTTGGAGATTCCCTTGAGATTTTGCGGCCACCGTCAGGAATCGGACGAAATCCCGCCTGGCCGGGCGGTTAGAAGGTACTCAAACACCAGCAACCGAGATCGGAGAGCCGCGCGCCGCGACTTGCGGGCTCGAATCGTCGCCCGCGCAAGTCCGCCCTCATTCAGCGTGCGATGGATTTCGCCGCACCGGGCGAATCTCGGAGGGGTGAAAAAAGGCGCCTCAGCGCGGGGTCGGCGAAACGCCTTCCCGGGCATCCGCGGTCTCGGCGGAAGCCGGCCTGGCAATCGCGTCCTGACCCAGCGCCACGGCAAGATCCTTCAGGCCTCCGATCATGCGGCCCGTCGTATCGACAAACTTTTGCAGCGCCGGGGTCGCGGCCTTGACCGCTGCCGACACGCCCGTTTTGCAGTTCTCGAACAGGCAGCCCGTGACGTGCGCCTTCTGGTCCATTGCGAAGTCGGCCTTGCCCGAAAGGGCGATCCGCACCAGCTGACCGCGCCCTCGCGCCCGGTTCGGGAGTTGAAACTCGGGCGGCAAGGCCTCGGTGACCGGCAGGACCTTTTCGACGTCGCCGACGATGGTCTGCCCGCGTGCCTTCACGGCGACTTTCTCGCCCTCCGTGACGTCGAAGAGGTAGCTCTCCGGGATGTACGCGAGCACGAAGCTCGGGCCGGTATAGATGCTCGCAATCCGGTCGTTAGCGCCGCTCAGCACCTCACCCACCATTGCGACGTTGGCTCCCACATAGCCGCTGACCGGGGCGTGCAGGACGCCTTTCTCATAGGTCCGTTGCAGATCGTCATAAGCCGCGGACACCTCGTCCAAGGCCGCCTTGGTGGCCTTCGTCTCGAGCTCGAGCGAGCCCTGCTCCGCCTTCAGGGACAGGAACCGGTCCTGTGCCTGCACGCTCGCGGCGGTGAGCTCCGCCAACGTCTTGCTGACGGCCAGGCCGTTGGCGCCCGCGCTCTGAACCTTGCCCAGGAAGGCTTGCGCCTCGGCAGCGCTCGCCTCGGCGAGGGGCAGCAGCGTCGTCACCACTGTCTTTCGACCTTCGAGCTGCGCCACGCGGCTGCCGATGCGCGCCTTTTCCGCGGCGAGCTCGGCGAGCGAGCGCGACATGGTGGAGGACTCGACGGTCGCGATTTTCTGGCCGGCCTCCACGCGGTCGCCCGGGCGGACATAGACCTCGCGCACCCGCGCGTCTTGCCAGGGCGCGGCGACCGCGACCCGCTGGCGTGTCACGATCGCATCAGCGCTCAACATCACGGCGTCACCCGACACGAGGTACCATGCCCCCGCGCCGAGCCCGCCCAGCGTCGCGGCCGTCAACAGCAGCCGGCGCAGCTTGGTCCAGGCGAGCTTGCTGGTCTGAAGTTCCTTGCTCATGATTTTTTCTTTCAACCTTCGATCAGGCGGCGCAAGCCAGCGGAAGCCGGTCATGGCAGATGGGCGTCACGAGACACGCGGCGATCCTCTGTGCAGCATCCCCCCGCCCGAACGGGTTGCGCGCCGGCAGAAGGCGGGGATGGTCGCCAGCGGTCAGCTGGCGGACGCCGGTGACGATCGCCTGGTAATCGGACCCGACGAGGGTGCCGAACCCGGCCTCGACGACCTCCGGACGCTCGGTGGTCTCGCGCGTGATCAGAATCCGCAGTCCGAAGGTCGGAGCCTCCTCCTGGACTCCGCCGGAGTCGCTGACGACCGCCCAGGCCCGGCTCAGGAGGTAGACGAAGTCCGTGTACTGCAGCGGCTCGAGCAGCCGCACGTTCGGCGTGTCGCGTAGAATGCCCATCACTGCGGCGCGCACCTGCGGATTGAGGTGGACCGGCAGCACGATCAGCTTGTCGCCGTCGTTGCCCAGCGTGCGCAGCGCGCGCAGCACCCTGCGCAACGGCTCGCCGATGTTCTCCCGGCGATGGAGCGTCGCGAGGATGAGCTTCTTGTCGGTCGGCAGCGCCGCCACCGCCGGGTCGATCGGGGCGTACCCTTTGCGGATCTTCTCGCGCACATGAAGGAGCGCGTCGACCACGGTGTTGCCCACCATCACGATGCGATCGGCGGGAATACCTTCGTTGAGCAGATTGTCGCGCGCCCGCGGCGTCGGCGGGAAATGCAGCGACGAGGCGAGGCCGATGACACGGCGGTTGAACTCCTCCGGCCAAGGGGAGTCGAGATCACCGGTCCGAAGACCAGCCTCGACGTGAGCCACCGGGACCCGGTTCATGAAGCCGGCGGTCGCAGCGGCTGCCGCGGTCGCAGTGTCTCCCTGGACGACGATCCAGTCGTAGCTCTTGGCCTTGAGCAGTTTCTCGATCTGAGCGGTCATCAGGGCGGCCTTGCCCGCAAGACCGGGCTCCTTCACGACGTCGGAGCCGTTGTGCGTGACGGTGATGCCGAACAGGTCGAGCAGGCCCGCCGCCAATTCAACGTGCTGGCCGGACCAGAACACGTCGAGCTCGACACCGGTCCGCTGCAGGGCCCGGCAGACCGGACCGAGCTTGATGATCTCCGGCCGAGTGCCGAACGCCACGAGAATGCGCATGTTTTTTTTCCTTTTCTGGAGGTGATTATCGGGAGGCGGCCGCAAAGTCATCCGGCAGCTCGTGGACGGTCTTCGACCAGACCACGGGCTTGGTCGCGAATTCGGACTCGCCGAGATAGGTCTTCCAGGCGCGGAAGACCGCGGCCATGTTGATGTAGAGCGCCACCGGCCATCGCATGGCCACGCCGATCCAATCGAACGTGCCGTACACCTGCCGACAGGCGGCCACACGGACGACGTAGCGGGCGATGAGCGCGATCAGGTTGGCCCACAGCGAAGCAACGAGGACGGGCTCCATGCTGGGCGGGATGTTGGAAAGATCGATGTAGTCCAGGAACAGAAGACCAAACAGGATCATGGAGAACGCGGGCAGGAAGTTCGTGATCATGCCCTTGCGATCGCGCATGAAGAAATAGACGTCCCAGAGGTCGCCGTCCCAGCCGAGCTTGTGCATGGCCTCGAAGTTGATGCCGTAGACCCAGCGCGACTTCTGCTTGATCGAGGTAGCGAGCGTCCGCGGGAAGAACTCGCGCGTGGCCACGAAGTCGAGCCCTTCGTCGGCGTTGGCGGAGACCGCGGCGAAGGCGGACTTGAAGCCCGAACGCTTGGCCTCGACGCCGAGGATGTAATCCTCGGTCACGGTTCCCGACATCAAAACCTGGCCGCGCGTCTTCAGGAAGTGCTTGATGAGCCTCCTGGTCATGCAGGTGCCGACGCCGGCGGAGGGGATCGCAGCGCCGACCGCGTCGCGCACGATCATCTCGCGGGTGTGGCGCTCGGCGAATTCATCCATGTAGGTGGAGGCGACATGGGCGCCTTTGCCACGGTTGAGCGAGAACACCGGCACCTGGATGAAATCGTGCTCGACGGCATAGGCGGCATAGATCGGGAAGGTGCGCGGATCGATGACGTCCTCGCTGTCGTGCAGCACCGCCATCTCCGGGCAGTCCTCGCGGCTGAAGACCTGCGAGAACATCTCGTTGAGCATCTGCCCCTTCGAGGTCGGCCCCGGCAGGGTGTTGACGATGACGCGGACGCGATCCGGGTGCTTTGCCTCGAGCTCCTTCGCCACGCGCAACGTTCCAGCGTCGTTCGGATAGACGCCGAGGAAAAACGAAACTTCCGGGATCTGAATGCGGGCGAGATTGCCCTCGACCATCTTCCCGAGCACGTCCTCCTCGTGCCAGTTGGCGACGAAGACGGCGGTCCTGGGAATCGAGCCGGACTGCTGGTCGAGTCGCGAAGCCCGGTAGCGCGTGATGCCCATCGCGAGCAGATCGATGAACGCATCATCGAGCGACGACACCGTGATGAGCAGGCTGACGAGGAGCAGCGCAATGATCAGCAGGTCAGCCAAGATCGCCTCGTCCGTCAGTGTTCATCCGCGATGCCGCGCTCAAGCGCGTGACGCGGGCACTGGTACCAAGACGGGCGCTGCCAAAAATCCGTGGTAGTACGTAGTTACGAGTGAAACTTTGTTAATGTTGTCGGCCCTCGGCGGCCTCCCGGCGCATCCAGCGCATTGATAAATCTACACAATTTTGACGCAAAACGTGCGGCGCGCCGGTAGCGCGTCCGACGTAAGTATTAGACCCTACGTGCGCCGCCTGCGCCCATGGTCGCCTCTGGCGCGGCGGGCGACCCCTCCGTTCCGCGACTGATCGCGGCGCGAATCATGAGCGCAAGATCGGATTTCCGATAGGGCTTCGCGAGCAGCAGCACGCCCGGGTCGAGGCGGCCGTGATGCACGATGGCATCCTGGGGATAGCCAGACGTAAACAGCACCTTGAGCGATGGCCGGCGCTTCAATGCCTCCTCGGCGAGCTGCCGGCCGTTCATGCCGCCCGGCATGATCACGTCGGTGAACAGCAGATCGAATGCCACGCCCTGTTCGATCATCCGGAGGGCCTCCGCGCCATTGCTGGCCGCCAAGGCGGTATAGCCGAGGCTCTCAAGCTGCGTGATGACAAGCGCGCGCACAGGGGGGTCGTCCTCGACCACCAGGACAGTCTCATGACCGCCTTCGATCGGAACGGCAGGCACGACCTCGGCGAGGGAGGCAAGCTCGGGCGCCCGCGGCAAGTAGAGCTTGATCGCGGTGCCGTGTCCCTCCTCGCTGTAGATCGCGATGTGACCGCCGGACTGCTTGACGAAACCATAGACCATGCTCAGCCCGAGGCCGCTCCCCTTGCCGACGTCCTTGGTGGTGAAGAACGGCTCGAACACGCGGTCGCGGATGGCTGCCGGAATACCTGTGCCCGTGTCGCTCACCGCCACCAGCACATAGGGCCCGGCCTGAACGTCGCTGTTGAGCCGTGCATAGCTCTCGTCGAGATGGACATTCCCGGTCTCGAGCGTGAGCTTGCCTCCGTCCGGCATGGCGTCGCGCGCATTGAGCGCCAGGTTGAGCAGTGACGTCGAGAGCTGGTGGGGGTCCACCAGGCTCGGCCAAAGGTCGTCTTCGAGCTTCGATTGGATTTCGATCTGCTCGCCCAGTGTCGGCTGCAGCAGCTTGATCGTATCGACGACCAGGTCGTTGACGTCGACCTCACGCGGCTGCAGCGGCTGCTGGCGAGCGAAGGCAAGCAGCCGCTGCGTCAGCGCCGCGCCGCGCTCGGCGGCCTCGTCGATCATCTTCGCGATCGGCGCAACTTCCGGCTTGTCGGCGACCGCGGCGGCAAGGATGTCGATCGTCCCGGTGATCACGGTGAGGATGTTATTGAAATCATGAGCGATTCCGCCGGTCAGCTGCCCGACCGCCTCCATCTTCTGGGCCTGTCTAACCTGCTCCTCCGCCGCAATCTTCTCCGTCAGATCCCGAATGAAGGCGTTGAACACGTAGCTATCGTGACGGCGAAGCGCCGTCACGCTCACCTCGACCTTGATCTGCCGACCATCCCGTCGCTGCGCCTCGATCTCGAAGCGTCTGTTCAAGATCGTGCGTTCGCCGGTGCGGAGGAAGCGAGCGAACCCCTCGTTGTGCCGCGCGCGATGGACCTCCGGCACGATCAGCTCGGCGACGGTTTTCCCGATCGCCTCCTCGCGCGCCCATCCGAACATGGCGCCGGCCTGCGAGTTCCACTCGACGATGACGCCGCTCTCGTCCATCTGAACGAATGCGTCGAGGGCAATGTCGACGATGCCGCGCGCCATCGCCGCGCTTTCGATCAGCGCTTGCTGCGCCTTCTTGCTCTCAGTGATGTCGACGATGGAGCTCAGCACCAGGAGCCCCTCGCGGGTGGGAATGGGATTGAGCCCCACCTCCAGGGGAAATTGGCTGCCGTCCTTGCGCACACCGAACAGATCGCGGCCGGCGCCCATCCGCCGTCGCTGAGGCCGCGCCACGAATTCCATGCGGTCGCGCAAATGGGTGGCACGCAAACCGAGAGGCAGCAGACTCTCGATCGGCTGGCCGATCAGCTCCTCGCGTCCATATCCGAACATCCGCTCGGTCTCGGCATTGACCAGAACGATGGCGCCGGTCGCGTCGACCATGACAATGCCGCTCGGGGACGCCTCGACCGCCAGCGCAAACTTCTCCTGCGCGAGCTTCTGATCGGTCATATCGCGGCCGATGAAGAAATATTCCTGCTTCGGCTCCGACCAGACACCCGACCATGCGAGCGTCGCCACGCTGCCGTCCTTGCGGCAATACCGACATTCGAAGTTGTGCAGATGCCGGCCTCGGCGCGCCAAGCGCAGCTCCTGGCGAGCCCGGTCGAGATCGTCGGGATAGACGAACTCGGCCGCGTTGCGATCGATCATCTCTTCCGGCTTGTAGCCGAGGATGGCGGCCGCGCTCGGGCTGACCTGGACGTAGTTGCCCTGCCGATCCGTGATCAGGATGAGATCGAGCGAAGTTTCGAACAGATGGCGGCGCTCCTCGGTTTCCTTGCTCAGCGCGGCGGTGGCGTTCTGAACTTCCTTGGCCATGCGGGCGAAGGAACGGGCCAGCACGCCGACCTCCCCGCTCGCGTCCGTCGGCACCTGGATCGTACCGGTGCCGGCAAAACCGTCCGCCGCCGCGGTGATCTGGGCGAGCGGCCGCGTCAGCGAACGGGCGAGCAGGACCGCGAGCACGATCGCGCCCAGCACGGCGACGAGACCGGCCAGGAGACTGGCATCGCGCGCCGAGTTCGCGGCGGCCATGATCTGGGCGCGCGGCATTAACTCGATCACATCGATGCGACGGCCTTCGGCCAGACGCACCGACGCCAACGCAACCCCGAAGCGCGTGCCGGCGCGGTCGGGCATGATGCGCGCAGGCCACTCGTTCGCGGACAGCGCCGGAGCAAGCAGCGGCAACTCGTCCTGAATGCGCTCCGTTCCGCCCGGGTCGAAGGGGGACGCGCGGAGTTGGTCGCGGGCGGCGAGAAACTCGCCATGCTCGTTGACGATGAAGATCGCCCCGTCGTTCGGACTGGCTTCGAGAGCGCGGGCGAACGCAGGACGCAGGTCGATGGCGACGCTCAGAAATCCGAACGGCTTGCCGTCCGCGGCCAACACCGGAGCGGCGACCCACAGGGTCGGCGCGGCGGGGAGGTCGGTGTTCGGCTGAAGCTCGGCATTGACCAGCGCGACATAGACCTGGCCCGCCGACAGGCTGGTGATCGTCTTGAAATAAGGCCGGTCGCCGAGGCGCTGCAGCTCGGCATCGGGCACGACCCGGATATTGCCGCCCGGCCCCAAACGGTCGACGCGGACGATTTCGCGCCCGCCGTCGGCGATGCCGACCATGCCGAACCGGGCATAAGCAGGCTTGGCGGCCAGTTCCGCGGTAAAGCGTGAAGCGAGGGCAGACCGCCACTGCGCTTCGGGCGTGCCATCAAGGGGGTCGCGGCCGCCGGCGAGGCTTGCGCGCACCACTCCCTGCACCAGCCGGCCCTGCGTGTTCACGTCGGCACGCGCCGCGATGATGGGGGCTTCGAGCTCGGTCGCAAGGATGCGAGTATGCATCTCCATGCGCTCCAGCGCGCTCGGCAAGGCGATGGCTTCGAGGTTGCGATAGGTGAGCACCCCGACGGCGGCCGCGGCGACCAGCACCAACGCGACCATTGCCACGATCAGGCGAGTCGATAGTCTCATGCCTGACTTCCACGCAGCACGCAGGGGCGCGGCGCCCCGCCCCGAACCGGGCATTCGATCCATACCGGCTCTCGGCAATCCCGATCGCCACGGTTTCCAGGAACGCGAGGCCCCGCGGCCGTGCAGTGTGCTCATGTCGCGGGTTTCTCGCTCATGACGATGCGGATGACATCCGCGATGTTCTTGGCCCCGAGCTTCTCCATGATGCGGGCACGATGAACCTCGATCGTGCGCGGACTGATCCCCAGTTGGCGGCCCGCTTCCTTGTTGGAGGCCCCCTCCACGAACTGCGCCAGCACCTCGCTCTCGCGCGGCGTCAACGGCTCACGGTCGGCGGGGAGATGAAAGGCGGGCTTTGCGGAGGCCTTCTCGTTCGCGCGACGACGCGCCAAGGCGTCGATCGCCTCCCGCACATGCGCGACAATCTCGCTGCCACGAAAAGGCTTCTCGACGAAATCGAACGCACCGTGCCTGATGGCATCGACCGCCATCGGGATGTCTCCGTGACCCGACATGATGAAGATCGGCGCCGGATAGTTTTGGGCATTGAGCTCTTTCAGTATGTCGAGCCCGGAGCGGCCGGGAATGTGCACGTCGAGCACGATGCAAGCCGGCGTGCGCGCGCGGGTAGCGGCGAGCAACGAGGCGCCATCGGAGAAACATGTCGCGTGAAAACCCTCGCGGGACAACACGATCGATAACATCGTGCAAATCGCCGGGTCGTCGTCTACGATGAAGATCTCACCCCCGGCGCCAGTCTCGCCAACCATCTGTCACGTACCCTCCGCCTTGCCCCCGGTGTCTGCCGCACGGGCTTCAGGCCGAATAAATCCGCGTCTTAACCGGATCTGGACTCTTTGAGCGTCTAACGCGCCCGCCCGGACATCCCCGGGATCAAATCATACCGCCGCCGAAGGCCTTCCAATTACGAGCCCCCCGCACCCGCATCTATACTTTCATATCCCTGGTGGGCAACAGCAATCAGAGCACGAGGTGTGGGTTGCTTCGCTGCACCCATCCCATACTACCATTACGGCGCATCACCTCCGGTTCACGCGCGCGCCAGCCGGCGGAAGACGGCAACGAAGCGGTCGACGTCTTCCTCGTCGTTGTAGACGTGCGGGCTGACGCGCATGCGCCCGACGCGCGGCGCGACGTAGATGCGCTCGTGCGCCAGCCGCTCGATCAATCCGTCCGGCAGGCCGGCGGGGAATCGCAGGCTGAGAATGTGCGGCGCGCGCACCGCGGGGTCGGGGATGCTCACGCCGCAATCGCGCAAGGCATCCGCCAGCCGCGCGGTGAGCGCGGCGAGCCGCGCCGCGACGGCGTCGCAGCCCCATTGCGCGAGCAGCTCCATTCCGATCGACGCCATCTCGAGCGAGATGAAATGATCGCGCTCGCCCATGTCGAAGCGGCGCGCGCCGGCGACGAATGCGACGTCGTTATAGTAGGTCTCGCGCTCGGAGGTGATGGCGCGGCGGCCGTAGCTCGTCTGCTCGAGCGGCACGCCGTCCTGGCGGCGCTTGGCGACGTAGAGGAAGGCGCGCCCGTAGGGCCCGAGCAGCCACTTGTAGGTGGGGAAGACGAGAAAGTCGGGATCGAGCCGCGCCACATCGGTCTCCATCACGCCGACGGCATGGGTGGCGTCGACCAGGAGCATCGCGTCCTGGGCGCGCAGCGCGGCGGCGACGCGCTCCATGTCGACGATCCCGCCGTCGGACCAGTGCACGGACGAGATCGAGGCGAGCGCGACCGGGGGCGCGCCGGGGCGCTCGATCGCGGCGAGCACCGCCGCGGTCCAATCCCCGTCGTCGGGCCGCGCCACGACGTCGACGCTGAACCGGCCCGCGGGCGCGCGCGTCGTCCATTCGAGCACCGCCGAGGAATGGTCGTTCTCCAGCACCAGCACGCGGGCACCCGCCGGCACGGCGACGAGCTTGGCTGCGGCGGCGACCCCGTAGCTGACCGAGGAGATCAGGGCGACGTCGTCGGCGTCGGCGTTGATCAGCCGCGCCGCCGCGCGCCGCGCGCGCTCGTACTGCCTGCCGGGAAGCGCCGGATCGATCTGCCAGGGCCGCCCCTTGCGCGCGACCCCGACGCGTCCGGCCTCCTGCGTCGCGAGCGGCAAGGGGCTCCAGGAGGCGGCGTTGAGATAGCAGACGTCGCGCGGAATATCGAACAGCGCGCGTTGTGATGGCAGCATCGGATCGCCGTGCCTCTCATCCCAGGCGGAGGGCGAGCGTAGCACGAGAAGGACTCGCGACAATCCTTGGAGACGCACGACGGAGAACGCAGGTCCAAACGGATCAAAAAGCGCTCTTTGGGACGCTGTGGCGCGAATATTCGACCATCAGGCATCGGCTGTCCCAACCCCGCGGATCATGTTAGCCTTCGTTCAACAAGAACAAATCCAAGGCGGGGAACTGTGCGACGCGGGCGCCTCGTTGCGTGCGTCTGCCTGCTGGGCATCTTCGCGGCTGCCCTGCTCACCTCGCTCGACTATTCGCTCACGGACGCGTTGGGGCCGGGGCCGGGCTTCTTTCCGTTCTGGCTGAGCCTGGTCGGGGCCGCGTTGACGGTCGCCATCCTGGTCGAGACCGTGCGCAGCCACGACAGTGCCAGCGGGAGCATTCTGCCGAGCCGACCGGAGGCGCGGCAGCTCGGCAGCGTGCTCGTCGCACTGGCAGCCGCAGCCGCACTGCTCGAGCCGCTCGGCTTTCAGTTGACCATGCTGCTCTTCATCGCCGGTCTCTTGTTGGCGCTGGGCGCGCGCTCGCCGTTCGCCGTCCTGCTCACCGCGTTGGCGGGAAGCTTTGGCGTCTTCCATATCTTCTACTACTGGCTGAAGGTACCGCTGCCGATCGGCGCGCTCGGACTTTGAGAGGGATGCCCAGTGGACACCTTCCAGCATCTCGTAGCGGGCCTGACGGCGGCAACGAGCCTGCAAAACCTCGGCTTCGCGCTGATCGGTTGCTTCCTGGGCACGCTGATCGGAGTGCTCCCAGGGCTTGGGCCGGCAGCGGGCACGGCGATCCTGATCCCGCTCACCTTCACGCTCGATCCGATCGGCGCTCTCATCATGCTGAGCGCCATCTACTACGGGGCCATGTACGGCGGCACCATCACGTCGGTGCTGATCAATGTGCCGGGAGAAGCGGCCTCGGTCGTTACCTGTCTTGACGGCTATCAAATGGCGA
>Ga0081455_10006033_pt1 | contig 13120 bp, 10 predicted proteins | sample TabmetS3T2R1_FD_70207 | JGI IMG/M metagenome (GOLD analysis project Ga0081455, IMG submission 70207) | Tabebuia heterophylla rhizosphere microbial communities from the University of Puerto Rico - S3T2R1 | ecosystem: Host-associated > Plants > Roots > Rhizosphere ... | reverse complement strand
CGCCAGGAGGCGGTGGGCATTTTCGCCTTTCTGCCCCTCGGCTTCCGCGTGTTGCAGAAAATTTGCCAGATCGTGCGGGAGGAACAGAACCGGTCGGGTGCGATCGAGCTGTTAATGCCCACGGTTCAGTCGGCGGATCTCTGGCGCGAGAGCGGACGCTACGACGCGTATGGCAAGGAAATGCTGCGCATAAAGGATCGGCATGAGCGCGAGATGCTCTACGGTCCGACCAATGAGGAAATGATCACTGAAATCTTCCGCGCCTATGTGCGTTCCTACAAGGACGTGCCGCTCAATCTCTATCACATTCAATGGAAGTTTCGTGACGAAGTCCGCCCCCGCTTTGGACTGATGCGCGGTCGGGAATTCCTGATGAAAGATGCCTATTCGTTCGATCTCGATCAGGCCGGCGCAACACACTCCTACAACAAAATGTTCGTAGCCTATTTGCGGACATTTGCCCGCATGGGACTGAAGTCGATTCCGATGCGGGCGGAGTCGGGGCCCATTGGAGGAAATCTCTCCCACGAGTTCATCATTCTGGCTCAGACCGGTGAGTCAGAAGTCTTTTGCCATAAAGACTATCTCGACATGCCGATCCCGCCGGCGAACGTCAATTTCGATGACGTCGCGGGACTGCAGAAGATCGTCGATAAATGGACGTCACAATATGCGGCGACATCGGAAATGCATGATGCTGCGGCGTTCGGCAACGTGCCTGCCGACAACCAGGTATCGGCTCGCGGCATCGAGGTCGGTCACATCTTTTATTTCGGGACCAAATATTCAGAGCCGATGAAGGCCGTGGTGGCGACGCCTGACGGCAAGGAAGTGCCCGTCCACATGGGCTCATATGGCATCGGGCCCAGCCGACTCGTTGCGGCCATCATCGAGGCGTCGCATGACGAGGCCGGTATCATCTGGCCGGAACCGGTAGCGCCTTTCAAGGTCGCGATCCTCAACCTGAAGCAAGGCGCTGCCGATACCGATTCGGCCTGCGAGCAGCTGTACCGTGACCTCACCGCGAAGGGGGTTGAAGTGCTCTATCACGACCTCGACGAGCGTCCGGGGGCGAAATTTGCGACCGCTGACCTGATTGGGGTTCCCTATCAGGTATTGGTTGGCCCGCGTGGTCTTGCGGAGGGCAAGGTCGAGGTCAAGAAACGCGCTGATGGCAGTCGAGAGACAATGACTCCCGCGGCAGCGCTCGATTTGTTGTCAAAGTAATTGCCATCGGCGAGACGAAACCGGGCTCCGGACCCCCGGCACCTGCGCTATTGTGGATTTCACGTCCGTTCCACGGGCCGCGGCGAGCCAATAATCCTGTGTGTTGCCAATGGCTTTGCTCTCGCGCCCTTGGCACGAATCCGCCAGAATTTGTGTGAAAAGTCGGGCGTGGGAACACATCATCAATGACTGAGCCCCAGGGGACGCGGGCCTTCTCCCCGTTCGAGTGGATGCTGTCGCTGCGCTACCTGCGAGCGCGGCGCAAGGAAGGATTCATCTCGGTGATCGCCGGGTTTTCGTTCCTGGGCATCATGCTCGGGGTGGCGACACTAATCATCGTGATGGCGGTGATGAATGGATTCCGGAAAGAGCTGCTCGACAAGATCCTTGGCCTGAACGGGCATTTGTTGATCCAGCCGCTGGAAAAGCCTTTGACTGATTGGGAGGAAGTGGCCTCGCGCGTCGCCGGCGGACAGGGGATTAGGCTCGCTGCGCCGATTGTCGAGGGTCAGGCGCTTGCGTCGTCTCCGTTCAATGCCAGCGGCGTGTTGATTCGCGGCATTCGCCTGATGGATCTGGAGAAGCTCCCGTCCATCGCCAACAACATCAAGCAGGGGTCGTTGAAAGGGTTTGACGACGAGCAGGGAGTCGCAATCGGGCGGAGGCTTGCCGACCAGCTTTCGCTGCGTTCAGGCGACAATATCACGCTCGTCGCACCGCGTGGCGCGGTCACGCCGATGGGGACGACGCCGCGCATCAAAGTTTACAAGATTGCGGCCGTCTTCGAGATCGGCATGTCCGAATACGACAATGCCATGGTGTTCATGCCGCTCAAGGAGGCGCAGGCTTATTTCAATCGTGCCGGCGATGTCACTGCGATCGAGGTATATACCGATAATCCTGATCGCGTCGATCGGTATCGCAAGGTCGTGCAGGACGCAGCCCTGCGGCCGATCTTCATGATCGATTGGCGACAGCGCAATGCGACGTTCTTCAATGCTCTGCAGGTCGAGCGGAACGTGATGTTCCTTATTCTGACGCTGATCGTGCTGGTCGCTGCGCTCAACATCGTTTCTGGCTTGATCATGCTGGTCAAGGATAAGGGGCAGGACATTGCTATCCTGCGCACAATGGGTGCGACCCAAGGTGCGATCATGCGCGTGTTCCTGATCACCGGAGCTTCCATCGGCGTGGTCGGGACCATCGTGGGATTTATGCTTGGCGTAGTCGTTTGTCTCAACATCGAAAGCATCAGGCAATTCCTCTCCTGGCTCACGAATACGGAGCTGTTTTCGCCCGAGCTCTACTTCCTGTCGCGTCTTCCGGCTGAGATGGATTCGGGTGAAACGACAGCGGTCGTGATCATGGCACTTGTGCTTTCGCTGCTCGCCACACTCTATCCATCCTGGCGGGCGGCGCGCCTCGATCCGGTGGAGGCGTTGCGCTATGAATAAGACGTCTACCGCCGTCAGGATGGAAATGGTTGAGCACGAGCAACCGCAACCGCGTCAAAAAGAGGACACTCCCGTCCTTTTCCTGCACGACATCGAACGGCAATACCGGCAGGGCGACGAAACCCTGCGCGTGCTCAATGGCATCGAGCTTGCACTCTGGAGCGGGCAGTCGGTCGCGTTGGTCGCGCCCTCAGGCGCCGGAAAGTCGACACTGCTCCACATCGCCGGATTGCTTGAGCATCCCGATCGCGGCGACGTTTACATCGACGGACAGTCGACTTCGATTTTGGCCGATCATCAGCGCACCCGTATTCGGCGCAATGAGATCGGCTTTGTTTATCAGTCCCATCACCTGCTGCCGGAATTTTCCGCGCTCGAAAACGTGGTGCTGCCGCAAATGATCCGCGGACTGGCGCGTTCCGAGGCTAAGAGCCGGGCGACCGAATTGCTTGACTATCTCGGTCTTGGCGCTCGGCTCAACCATCGGCCGTCAGAGCTATCGGGAGGCGAGCAGCAGAGGGTTGCGATTGCGCGCGCGGTCGCAAATGCGCCGCGCATCCTTTTGGCGGACGAGCCAACCGGCAACCTCGACCTTCACACCGCGGAGCACGTCTTCCACGCTTTGTCCCAACTCGTGAAAGCCTCCGGGCTAGCCGCCATCATTGCCACCCACAACATGGACCTCGCGGGCCGCATGGACCGTCGCGTAACCTTGCGCGAGGGCAAAATCTTGGAGATGGCTTAGGTCCGGCCAGTACAAGCCATTGAGAGTCTGCTGGTTTCTGCATCGGCAACTGGCTGCTTGACTCTAGAACAAACAATGAACTATGTTCTCTTTCTGTTCCGGGAGAGAAGCATGTTCAAGCTCATCGCTCAAGAAGCTGCAGCGCTGGCGTCGCTGGCGCTGTTCATCGGAATGATCGCCATCTGGACGCAGGTCCTGGGAAATTTGTGACACCCATGCGGCCCCTCTGTCCCCCGTCCTGCCCTGCATTCGGGACCGGTTCTCGGGCGGCCCGACCAAACGTTGTGCCGGGCATCCACGCCTTGATGTCGTCCCCGCATTGAGGAGTGGGTGGCTGGTGAACCCGGCCATGACAGGGGCCGCTCCCGAGAAAAGCGGGCATACCTTGGCCTTAGCGCTCGCCTGGTGATGGACAGGGCGGAGGACCACCCCCACTCTGGAATCGACAGGGAATCACCGATGGCCGGCCTCGATTTCGTGCACTTGCACGTGCACTCGTCTTTTTCGCTGCTGGAAGGCGCGCTCACGATTGCGCGCCTCGCCGAACTGGCCAAATCCGACAATCAACCGGCGCTTGCGCTGACAGACACCGACAACATGTTCGGTGCTCTGGAATTTTCCGAAAAGCTTGCGGGTTACGGCATCCAGCCCATCATTGGTTGTGCGCTTGCCGTGGACTTCGGTGACGCCGATCACGGCCCCCGCAACGGAAATGCGCCGCCCGAACGCTCGCGCATCGTATTGCTAGCAGCGCGTTCCGAGGGCTATTGCAGCCTCATGCGCCTTAATTCGCGCGCGTTTCTCGACACGCCGGCGAATGAACCGCCGCGGCTGAAACTGGAATGGCTGGAAGGTCAAACCTCGGACATTGTTGCGCTCACAGGTGGTCCAGGTGGACCGCTCGATGGCGCAATCGCCGCCGGGCAAAGTCATCTCGCAGCTGATCGGCTTGCCGCGCTGCTGAGGCTATTCGGCGACCGGCTCTATGTGGAACTGCAGCGACACGGGACATCGGCAGAGCGTCGTTGCGAGCCCGTGCTGATCGACCTCGCGTACGACAAAGGCGTGCCCCTGGTCGCGACCAACGAGCCGTTCTTTGCGACCGCGCAGGATTACGAGGCGCATGACGCACTGATCTGTATCGCTGAGGGTAGGCTGCTCGCCGAAAGCGACCGCCGACAGCTGACGCCCGAACACCGCTTCAAGAGTCGCGCCGAGATGGTCGAACTGTTCCGCGATCTTCCGGAGGCGCTCAGCCATAGCGTCGAGGTTGCGCGACGCTGCGCGTTTCGCCCACGCACGCACCAACCCATTCTCCCGCGGTTCTCGACTGGCGATAACGGAAAAGCGCTCGATGAAGCGAGTGAGCTGCGCAAGCGGGCGGAGGAGGGGCTGGAGCGTCGCCTCGAAACGGCGGGTGTCGCTCCGGGCCATACGGTCGATGAGTATCGAGAACGGCTCACCTTCGAGCTCGGCGTGATTGCCGGCATGAAGTATCCGGGTTATTTCCTGATCGTTTCCGACTTCATCCAATGGGCGAAGAAGCAAGGCATACCAGTCGGACCCGGCCGCGGTTCGGGCGCGGGCTCGCTCGTTTCATACGCGCTGACCATCACTGACCTCGATCCGATCCGTTTCGGGCTGCTGTTCGAGCGCTTTCTGAATCCCGAGCGCGTGTCGATGCCCGACTTCGATATCGATTTCTGCCAGGACCGTCGCGATGAAGTGATCCGTTACGTGCAGGAGCGATACGGCCGCGACCAGGTCGCGCAGATCATCACCTTTGGCACGCTGCAGGCACGGGGCGTGCTGCGCGACGTAGGCCGTGTGCTGCAGATGCCGTACGGGCAGGTCGACAAGCTTTGCAAGCTGGTGCCGCAGAATCCGGCCGCGCCGGTGTCGCTCAAGCAAGCGATCGAAGGGGAACCGCGCCTGCAGGCCGAACGCGACAGCGATGCGGTAGTCAAGCGGGCCTTTGACATTGCGCAGAAGCTCGAAGGCCTCAATCGCCACGCTTCAACTCATGCCGCTGGCATCGTGATCGGCGACAGGCCATTGTCGGAGCTGGTGCCCCTCTATCGCGACCCTAAGTCCGATATGCCGGTCACTCAGTTCAACATGAAATGGGTGGAGCAGGCCGGCCTTGTGAAATTCGATTTCCTTGGCCTGAAGACCCTGACGGTGCTGCAGACCGCCGTCGCCCTGGTGAAAAGGCGCGGCATCGACATCGATCTTGCCGCGATTCCGCTCGACGACAAGAATACCTACGACCTGCTGGCCCGCGCCGAAGCCGTCGGCATCTTCCAACTGGAAAGCGCGGGCATGCGGCGTGCGCTGCTTGACATGCGGCCCGACCGCTTCGAGGACATCATCGCGCTGGTTGCGCTTTATCGCCCGGGTCCGATGGCGAACATCCCGACCTACTGCGCGCGCAAGCACGGGATGGAGCAGCCGGATTACATCCATCCGAAACTCGAACCGATCCTGCGCGAGACCTTCGGCGTCATCATCTACCAGGAGCAGGTGATGCAGGCCGCGCAGATTCTCGCGGGGTTCACGCTCGGGGAAGCCGATCTGCTTCGCCGTGCAATGGGGAAGAAGATCAGGAAAGAAATGCAGGCGCAGCGCGAACGCTTCGTCTCGGGCGCAGTCGAGCGCGGGGTGGACCGCTATCAGGCTGATGCCATCTTCGACTTGCTCGAACGGTTTGCCGAATATGGGTTCAATAAGAGCCATGCAGCCGCCTACGCCCTCGTTGCCTACCAGACGGCTTTTATGAAGGCGAATTACCCGGTCGAGTTCCTCGCTGCGACCATGACACTCGACATGGGCAACACGGACAAGCTCGCCGAATTCCGCGCCGAAGCCGAGCGGCTGGGGATCAGCGTCGATCCTCCCTCGATCAATCGCTCAGGCGTCGACTTCGAGGTCGATGGCAATACGATTGTCTACGCCCTTGCCGCACTCAAAGGCGTCGGCAGACAAGCGGTCGAAGCGATTATCGCGGCGCGCGAGAATGGCGCCTTCGTCGACCTCGCGGATTTCGCGACCCGCATTAATCCGCGCGCGGTGAACAAACGTGTCCTCGAAAGCCTTGCGGCAGCGGGCGCATTCGAAGCCTTCGAGAAAAATCGCGCGCGCGTATTCGCTGCCGTCGATCCTATTTTAGCGCGCGCGCAGCGGGCACACGACACGGCGGCGATCGGGCAAAGCGAGCTGTTTGGCGGTGGTGCGGTGCGCGAGCCGATCATGCTGCCGCAGATCGAGGCCTGGTTGCCGGCAGAGCGCCTGCGCCGCGAATATGAAGCCGTTGGCTTCTTCCTGTCCGGCCATCCGCTCGACGACTATGCCGCGGTGCTGAAGAAGATGCGCGTGCAGCCCTGGGCGGAGTTTGCGCGCGCGGTGAAATCCGGCACAACGGCTGGTCGCGTTGCGGCAACCGTCGTTTCACGCATCGAGCGGCGCACGCGCACAGGCAGCAAGATGGGCATCATCGGCCTTTCGGATCCGAGCGGACATTTTGAAGCGGTCATTTTCTCGGAAGGGTTGGCCGAACACCGCGATCGTCTCGAGCCGGGCAACGCGGTTCTGCTCTTCCTTTCGGCGGAAGTGCAAGGCGATGAGGTGCGCGCGCGCATACAGTCCGTCGATGCGCTCGATAGTGCTGCTGCCAACTTGCAGAAAGGCCTGCGGGTATTCCTGCGCGACGGGGCACCCCTTGAAGCGGTTGCGAAGCGTCTCGAGCCTGCACCGCGTTCGGCACATGCCAATGGCGATGGAGAAGTAAGCGTGGTGCTTCTTCTCAAACGCGGCACCGAAGTCGAGGTCAAGCTGCCCGGGCGCTTCAAGGTTTCTCCTCAGATTGCCGGAGCGATCAAGGCGGTGCCGGGCGTCGTGCAGGTTGAGGCTCTGTAGCTGCGCTCAGGTGCTTCTCCTCCGTTCGTCAGATAGACCGGGGCCGTTTTGGATGTCGGCTTTCGCGGGGCACGAACGGAGAGTCAATATAAGCTATGCCGGTTCGCCACACGCGTCGCACCCTTCTTAAGTCCGCGGCTGTCTTGCCGCTTATCCACGCCTCGACCTTGCGCGCGGCGCCGCCACCGGCCCAGACAATTACCCCCGCTCTCATCGCCGCCGCTACGAAAGAGGGCCAGTTGACCTGGTACACCTCGGCCGATCTGCAACTTGCAGAAAAGGTCGGCAAAGCCTTTGAGCAGAAATTCCCGGGCATCCGCGCGCGCGTGGAGCGGGCAGGCGGCGAACGCATTTTTGCGCGCGTGGCGCAGGAATATGCCTCCGGCCTCCATGTGCCCGATGCCGTGAGCACGGGCGATGCCGCGCAGTTTCTCGCGTGGAAGCGCCAAAAAATGCTTGCTCCCTATATGCCGGAGGATGTCGCCAGACATATTTCACTGGAGCATCGCGACCCCGATGGGCTCTATGCAACGGTCCGCTCTTCGCTTTGCGTGATCGCCTACAACACCGACATGGTGAAACGCGAGGAGGCTCCCAAAAGCTTTGCCGATCTGCTCGATCCGAAATGGAAAGGCAAAATCGTCAAGGCGCATCCCAGCTACAGCGGAACCATCATGACTTCGACCTATCAGATGGTGCGCGAACTGGGCTGGTCGTATCTTGAAAAACTCGCGCACCAACAGGTTCTGCAGATCCAGTCGGCGACTGACACGCCGAAAAAGATCGTGATCGGGGAGCGCCCGGTAATGGCCGATGGCAACGAGTCAAACGTTTTTCTGCTGAAGGAAGCTGGTGCCCCGATCGAGGTTGTTTATGCGGCCGAGGGCACGCCCTCGATCGTCCAGCCCTCGGCCATCTTCATCGCTGCCCCGCATCCCAATGCTGCCCGTTTGTTCCAGAGCTATCTTTTCAGTCCCGAGGGCCAGGAGTTGTTCGTCAATTTGGGTGGACTACGCTCGGTGCACGCGCTTGTGAACGATAGGCCGGGCCGTGCGCCATTGTCCGCCATCAGGGTCTGGAAAGACGATCCCGCGGCAGTCGAAACTCAGGGTGAAGAAATCAAGCGGCGTTACACGCAAAGCTTTCGCGTGTAACCCTCACGAGCTCAGGTGCGGCACCGTAAACAGAAATACCAGACCAAAGATCGTCATCCCGATGGCGACTGCGGCGATAGGCAGCAAGATTTGCATGGAAGCTTCCCGACCGCTGACGCCACCGGTCCACGTCTCGAAGGAACCGGAACTCCATTCGCGGTAAGGCGCAACATTGTCGTACGGCTCGTTCGGATCGGTGTTCCGCCGCCAGGTCAGCCAAAGAACGACAGGAATGCCGACAAGGACGACGAAAAACAGCGTGATTACCGATAGCGTGACACCTTCGTACGCTCCGCGGCTGAAAAGAGCCCAGACGGATAACACGAACCAGATCGTCAGCCCGATCATGGCTCGGTACACAAGCGGATGCAGTTCATTTGTTCGTCGATTGTGCCGAGCTGGAAGCGGATATGTGGCCATTGGCATGCTCCATGGCGCCGCCCCACTGATTCATGAAGAACTAACGCGCGGGAAATCCCGCGGTTCGCACCGCGAGTTCCCGCGAGCGGCTCAAGGGCCAGTTCCGTTCAGCGAATCGTGGCGCCCGAGTTGTCCGTGTAGACTGCGGGTTGTCCGGCTTTGACCACCACTTGACTTGGCCCGCCGTCATGCCGCGCATTGGCACCGATCATGACCACGACAATCGAGGCCATCAGTGAAACTGCTACGATCTTGAGGTGGGTGTTGCGGCCCGCGGACCAGAGTGAGCTGTGCATGGTTTGCCTCTGCATAATCGATTTTGATTCAATAGACTCCGTGTGCGCGCGTTACGTTGGCAGCCGCGCTTCGCGCCCGTTGAGTTGACTCATCCTGGCTTGCCACTGTCTGCCCGCGGCCCGGATGCATCGGCAGGACAACAACCTTTGTGCCAACATTCACACGCGCATAAAGATCGACGACATCCTCATTGAGCATCCGGATGCATCCGCTCGACACTTGCCTGCCGATGGTCGAGGGAGCATTCGTTCCGTGGATTCGGTAAACGGTGCCGCCGATGTACATGGCGCGCGCCCCGAGTGGATTTCCGGGACCTCCCGCCATGAAGCGCGGGAGATAAGGCTGGCGCTGCAGCATCTCCGCCGGCGGAATCCAGTCGGGCCATTCCGCCTTGCGCTCGATCGCCTTCACGCCGGACCAGGTGAAACCTTCGCGCCCGACGCCAATCCCATAGCGGATCGCTTTGCCGCCACCGAGCACGTAGTAGAGATAAGTGTTGGGCGTATCGATAACGATCGTGCCCGGCGCTTCGCGCGTCGAATAAGCCACAACATTACGGTGCAACCGTGCCGGGATCTGAGCGGATGATTCATCCTCATCCCTCGGTTCGCGCATGGCCGGCGCGAAAATCAAATTGGTACGGCTGAACGGCGAAGCGAAGCTGAGCGGTTCTGCGAAGGCAGATTCAGTGTTGAATACGCCGCCGGCCAATGCCCCGGCCGCAAAGCAGGTGATCGCCAGTGTCCTGATCATTGTGGGCTCCCCGCAGTAATGTCGGCTGTTCTTGTTGCAGGAAGCGTAGGGCGCTGATGCCAGCTTAGGCCACTGTACGCTGGTTAATGGCGCATATCGAAAAGACGAGCGCGCCTATACGAAGGTATCGAACTGTCATACGCATCAATCATCGTTGATCCGAGTCTTTGTTCCAATGCAGGCGATTGTCATGTACGATTCGTCTCGTATGCCAAGTCAGTGTTCAAGTCAGCGGTGATGCAAAAATCGGCAAAGGCAACGCATCTCGGTGCGAAGGACGCCTCGTCTGCCGGCGAGATGGGCACTTTTTCCAGGCTGCAAAAGCAGAATAGACAGCTCTATGAGCGGCTGCCCGAGCTTCAGTTGATCTATGACACGGCCCCGGTCGGGCTCGCGTTTCTCACGCTCGACTGCCGGTATGTTCAGATCAATCAACGACTGACGGAAATCTGCGGTATTTCGGTAGCGGACCACATTGGCCGATCGGTTCGCGATACCGTTCCGGCGGTTGCGGACCAGGTCGAACAGGTCGTCAACGCCATCGTGCGAACCGGCGAGCCGATTACCGGCATCGAGGTTCGCGGGCAGAAAGCCGACAAAAGCAACGCCGACCACGTCTGGATAACGAACTGGCATCCCCTGAAGACGCCGGAGGGAAAAATTGTCGGTATAAACGTCGTCGCGGAAGATATAACCGAGCGCAAGCGTGCTGAAGCCGTGCTCGCTGCGAGCGAGCATGCGTTGCGGGAAAGCGAAGCGCGATTTCGCGAACTCGCCGACAACATCAGCCAATTTGCCTGGACGGCCGACACGGAAGGCAGGCGATATTGGTACAACAAGCGGTGGTATGACTATTCCGGCACCACGCTTGAAGAGATGCGGGGCTTTGGCTGGAAGAAATTGCATCATCCCGATCATCTCGAACGCGTATTCCGGCACATCCAGGAAAGCTTCAAGAACGACGAGCCTTGGGAGGACACGTTCCCGTTGCGGGGGCGTGACGGAAACTTCCGCTGGTTCCTCTCGCGCGCTCAGCCGATCCGCGACGAAACCGGCAAAGTTGTTCGCTGGTTTGGCACGAACACTGACATCACGGACCAGCTCGAAGCTGAGAAAGCGCTACGCGAACTCAATGAGACTTTGGAGGAGCGGGTCAAAGCCGAGACGCATGAACGGCTGCAGATATGGAATGTGTCACAGGACCTGCTGTTGGTCGCGGGTCTGGATGGCAAATATCTCAGCGTCAATCCGGCCTGGACCTCAGTGCTAGGCTGGTCGGAACAAGAGCTGCTCGGCAAGGATTCGTATTGGCTGGTCCATCCGGACGACCGCGAAAAGATTCGCGTCGAGGCCAAGCAACTTGCCGCTGGTGAGATGACCCAGCGTTTTGAGGTTCGCTTCCGTCACCAGAACGGTACTTACCGTTGGCTTTTGTGGAAGGCCGTTCAAGACCAAAGCTGCATCTATGCCATGGCGGCCGATGTCACCGAGCTCAAGGATGCAGAGGAGAAACTGAGACATGCGCGGCAGGAACTTACGCAAGTTGCCCGCCGCGTGAGTTTGGCGACGATGTCGGCTGCGATTGCGCATGAAATCAGACAGCCGCTCGGAGCGATCGTGACGAATGCCAATGCGGGTCTGCGATGGCTCGACAGGCCACAGCCCGACCTTGGTGAAGTGCGCGACAGTCTCAGGCACATCGTAGGAGACGGCCATAGGGCAAGCGAGGTGATCCAATCAGTCCGGGCCATGTTCACCAAAGGCGAGCATCCTGGAACCCTGCTTGATGCGAACGACCTGATCCGAGAAACCATTGCGATGGCAACCGGCGACCTCGGCGCGAGCCGGGTTGTTGTTGATTTCGAGCTGGCCGAAAAGCTGCCTCTGATCACGGCGCACAAAGGTCAGCTTCAGCAGGTTATCCTGAATATTGTCACCAACGCCATTGATTCAATGCGTAGCATTGATGATCGGGTGCGAATGCTGCGCGTGAGATCGAGGCCGTTCGATTCGAGCGGAGTCGCGGTGTCAGTTCAGGATTCCGGAGCGGGTATTGATCCGCAAAACGCGGACCGCATCTTCGACGCCTTTTTCTCCACGAAAACCAATGGGATGGGGATGGGCTTGGCAATATGCCGATCAATTGTCGAAGCTCATGGCGGACGTTTGTCGGTGTCGGCGGGTGTGCCGCACGGGTCGGTATTTCGCATCGTCTTGCCTGGCGTGCAATGATCCTGAGCTTTCAAACGGTTCTTACATGAAAACCGAGCCTTCCAATGCGGTGCCGGTTGTCTTTCTCGTGGACGACGATGCTTCATTGCGTGGCGCGGTGAGCAATCTGATCCGGTCGGTAGGACTGCGGGTCGAAGCATTTGCGTCGACGGCAGAGTTCTTTGCAGCGAAGCGACCGGATGCTGCCTGCTGCCTTGTTCTCGATGTCAGGTTGCCGGGTGTGAGTGGCCTCGACTTCCAGGTGGAACTGGCAAGGGCCAAGATCCAGATTCCGATTATTTTCATTACCGGTCACGGCGATATCCCGATGACGGTGAAGGCCATGAAGGCCGGCGCAGTCGAGTTCCTGACCAAGCCGTTTCGCGACCAGGATCTTCTCGATGCTATCCAGATCGCGCTTGAACGGTCCCGCGCCAATTATGCAAGCGAGAAGGCCATATCTGAACTGAGGGCAAAATTCGACACGCTGACGCCACGCGAGCAAGAGGTCATGGCGTGGGTGACCGGGGGTCTTTTGAACAAACAGGTGGCCGCCGAAATCGGTGTAACCGAGATCACGGTCAAGGTGCATCGAGGTAAAGTCACGAAAAAAATGGGGGCAAAATCTTTGGCGGATCTTGTCAAAATGGCGGATATTTTGGGGATTCGCCGAACAAAAACCTAGGGAAACTATACCTTGGTGTAATTCCTCATCTCTTTCCGATAGTTAAACGTTACCTTCGGAATCGTGCGTGCAGTGGTCCGAAGTCATATTTGTTTCATCGACAGAGGAATCCAACGTTGCCGAAGGTACCCGTGATCGCCATTGTTGATGACGATGAATCGTTCCGCCGCGCTACTACCAGTTTTGTGCGCTCGCTTGGCTATGGGACGGCCGCATTCGACTCCGCGGAAGCTTTCCTGAAATCGGATCGTTTCCCCGA
>Ga0081455_10006032_pt1 | contig 13121 bp, 11 predicted proteins | sample TabmetS3T2R1_FD_70207 | JGI IMG/M metagenome (GOLD analysis project Ga0081455, IMG submission 70207) | Tabebuia heterophylla rhizosphere microbial communities from the University of Puerto Rico - S3T2R1 | ecosystem: Host-associated > Plants > Roots > Rhizosphere ... | reverse complement strand
ACCTCCGCCGCGCTTTTCCCCTCGCCGACCAGCACCGGCCCCTTGCTCGCGCCGCCATAGCCGCGGGTCAGGAAGCACGGCCGCGCACCGAGCGCCTTCAGCGCATTGGCGACGGCGACGGCGGTCGGCGTCTTGCCGCCGCCTCCTGCGGTGAAGTTGCCGATGCAGATCACCGGAAGGCGCGAGCGGTAGGGCGTAACGCGCTGGAACCGCGCCTCCGCTGCCCTGCCATACAGGGCACCCAACGGTGCGAGGGCCGAGGCGACCGCGCCTTTGTCGCGATACCACCAGGACGGCGTCTCAAGACGCATGTTTCAGCGTGGTCTTGGGAAGATAGGGTTCGAGCTCGGCCAGCGTGCGCGGCAGCGCCCCGCTCATGGCGGCGATCGCCGCCGCGGCGCGCCTGGTCATCTCCTTCCGTGCCGCTTCGTCCTTGAGGAGTCCGAGCACGGCACCGGCGAGATCCTCCGCATTGCCGACCTCCCGGCAGCCGCGCGCCTTGAGCAGCTGGGTATAGGAATCGCGGAAGTTCCGCCAGTTGGGGCCGGTCAGCACCGCCGCGCCGAGCTTGATCGCCTCGACCGGGTTCTGCCCGCCGCGATCGATCAGCGAGCCGCCGACGAAGGCGACGGGGACAAGCGCATAGAACAGGCCGAGCTCCCCGATCGTGTCCGCCACATAGATGTCGGTCGCGGCCTCGGGCAGCGTTCCTTCCGAACGGAGCGCGACATTGAGATTCGCGCTCCTGAGTTCATCGGCGATCGGCTTCCCGCGCTCGGGATGGCGGGGCACGATGATGGTCAAGAGCTCCGGCTGCTGCGGCTTCATCTTCTTATGCGCCACCGCGACGAGGTTCTCCTCGCCGGGGTGGGTGCTCGCGGCGAGCCACACCGTGCGCCCGGCGATCGCGGCGGCAACGCGCCGCGATCCTGGAAGATCGGCAGGCGGCGGCGGCGCGTCGGCCTTCAAATTGCCGACGTCGAGCGCGCGGGGTACGCCGAGCTGGGCGAAGCGCTCGGCAAGACTGTCGTTCTGCGCGAGCACGAGATCGAAGGCGGAGAACAGCGGGCGGCTCAGGCCCGGCCGCCGCCGCCAGCGCTTGAAGGAGGAGGACGACATACGGCCGTTGATGAGCAGAAGCGGGATGCCCTCGGCCTTGGTCTCGAGCACGAGATTGGGCCAAATCTCCGACTCGACCAGCACGGCGAGGTCGGGCCGCCAATGATGCAGGAAGCGCTGCACATAGCTTTGGCTGTCGAGTGGCACATATTGATGCACCACGCCCTTGGGCAGGCGCGCACGGACAAGCCGCGCTGAGGTGACGGTGGCTGTGGTGAGCAGCACGCGCACTTCCGGCCGCTCGGCGGCGATGGTCTCGATCACCGGCAGCGCGGCATTGGCCTCGCCCACGCTCGAGGCATGAAACCAGGCCAGGAAGCCTTTGGGCCGCGGCGCGCTCGCCAGCCCATAGCGCTCCGACCGCCGCTCAGGCTCCTCTTTGCCGCGGCGCGTGCGCCAGGCGAGAATGAGCGGCGCGAGCGGGGCCGCCAGCGAGGTGAGGACCCGGTAGGTCTTTAGCGACAGGCCAGGCTTGACGGCTTCTTGCTTGCTCAAGGGATCGACCCCTCCTGCCAGAGCATAAGCGCGCGCGGTAACTTCGGCGAGAGCTCTCTCGATGGCGCGGCGTCCGGCTTCGATCGCCTCGAAATCGTCGCCAGGCGGGACCTTGACCGGATCGCCGATCACGATGGCGAGCGTCGAGAACGGCAGGTTGAGGGTGAACCGGCTCCAGGTGGAAAGCGCGAAGGATCTCCGCGAGGCGACGGCGAACGGCACCACGGGGCGTTGCGACAATGCGGCGAGCGTGGCGATGCCCCTTCCGGCCCTCCGCGCCGGGCCTGGCGGCACGTCGGCGGTCATGGCGACCGTCGCGCCGCTCGCAAGCGCCCGCAACGATTCGCGAAAGGCCGTGGCGCCGCCGCGATTGCGCTTCCTTCTGCCGGCGCCGGCGCCTCGGATCAATTCCATGCCGAATTTCTTCAACACCGCGCCGATGACCTGCGCATCGCCGTGACGCGAGACCATGGCCTTCACCTCGGCCGGCCGCTCGGGCTTGAGCTTGGGCAGCAGCAGGAACTGCCCGTGCCATATGGCGAGGATCTGCGGGTGCTGGTCGAACAGCTTTGCCTCGATATCCGCAGGCTCGCGCTTGATCGTGCTGGCCGCGTAGACGAGGCGGATATAGACCGCGGCAAGAGCACTGGTAATAGCCACGGCGGGCTTGGATGCGAGCAGCCGTTTCAACATACCGCTTTGACGCTGACTATTCGCCGGCCACCGCAACGGCCTCTTGGCCCGGCTCCTCGGGCGAAGGCGGCGCATATCCCCCGGCAATACCAAACTGAGTACGATGCAGCCTGGTATACAGGCCGCCCTTGGCGACGAGTTCGTCGTGCCGGCCGACCTCGACGATGCGGCCTTGGTCGAGCACGCAGATGAGGTCGGCCTTCTTCACCGTCGACAGGCGATGCGCGATCATCAGCACGGTCCGGCCGCGCATCAACTCCTCGAGCGCGCTCTGCACCTTGGCCTCGGCCTCCGAGTCGAGCGAACTCGTGGGCTCATCGAGCAGAAGGATCGGCGCGTCCTTGTAGATGGCGCGCGCGATGGCGATGCGCTGCCGCTCGCCGCCCGAGAGCAGCCCGCCGGCCTCGCCGACGCGGGTGTCGTAGCCCTTGGGCAACGCCATGATGAAATCGTGAGCCGCCGCCGCCTTGGCCGCCGCGACCACCTGGGCCTCGTCCACCGGCTTCACGCCATAGGCGATATTGGTGCGGATGGTGTCGTCGAACAGCACCGGGTCTTGCGTGACGAGCGCGATCGATTCGCGAAGCGATTCGATGGTGACCTTGGCGATGTCCTGGCCGTCGATAACGACCTTGCCGCGGTCGGGGTCGAAGAAGCGGAGCGCGAGGTTGACGAGCGTGCTCTTGCCCGAGCCTGAGGGACCCACCAGCGCCACGGTACGGCCGGGAGGCACGGCGAGGCTGACGCCTCGCAGCACCGGGTTTTCCTTCTGATAGGCGAAGGACACGCCGCTGAACTCGATCTCGCCGCGCTCCAGCTTCAGCGGCTTGGCGTCGGGCGCCTCGACCAAGCGAACGTCGAGGTCGATGATGCCGAACACGCGGCTCGCGGCGGCCATGCCCTCTTGCAGCTGCGTCTGCAAAGTGGCCGCGCTCTTGAGCGGCGTGTAGATGAGCAAGGCCGCCGTCATGAAGCCCATGAAGTGGCCAAGCGTGAGGTCGCCGCGCACGCCCTTGGTGCCGGCGAAATAGATGGCGAGCGCGAAGCCGCAGCCGGTGAGAAGCTCGATCGACGGGCTCGACAGCGCCCGCGCCCGCGTGCCGCGCATGGTGAATTCGAGCGCGCGGTTGATGGCCGAGGCGGCACGACTCTCCTCGCGGTCCTCCTGCTGGTAGGCGCGCACGACGCGCATCCCGCGCAAGGTCTGGGTGATGAGCGCCGACAGATCGCCGGTCTCCTGGAGCGACTTCGAGGTCGATTTGCGCATCTTGCGGCGCTGGCGCGACAGCATGAACCAGGCAACCGGCATGAAGATCAGGATCAGCACCGAGAAGCGCGCGTCCATGTAGAACATGGTGGCGACGAGAATGACGACCTTGAGGTAGTTCTCGCCGAGCGTGACCATCGAGCGGCTCGCCGTGGCGCGGATAAGCGTGGCGTCGTTGAGGAAGCCCGAAAGCAGCCGCCCCGAATGCACGGTCTGGATGAAGCTGAGATCGGCGCGCGCGAGCTTGCCGAACATCTGAATGCGAAGGTCGGCGATGAACCGATTGCCGAGATAGGCCACCGTGACGTCGCCGACATATTCGGCGATCGCCTTGATGACGGTCACCAGCACGATGGCGCCGCTGATCCAGTAGACCATCTGCTGGTTCTTGGCGACGAACACGTCGTCGGCGGTCTTCTGGATCAGGAAGGGAATTGCGCCGGTCGTCGCCGCCGTGAGGATCATGGCGAACGAAGCGAGCAGAAGCAGGCTGATGCGGGGCCGCAAATGCTCCCGCCAGATGCGCAACACGATTACGCCGGTCGAATATTCGGCCTGCAGCTCGTCGGCGCTCCGCGTGATGGTGCTGACGTCCCTGAACAACTGGTCTTTCAAGCTTTTCCCCGATTTTTCGGCTGTCCCGGCAGGACGAGCCGCCGCCGTCTGCCGCTTTCTAGCACGCGCCCGCACGCGGCTCTAAGGCGAAAAACCCGCCTGCCTTCATGCCGCTACACGGCCGCCTGTGGAGGCTGGTGTTCGGGATCGAGCAGCCGGTGCAGATGCACGATGAAATAACGAATATGCGCGTCGTCCACGGTGCGGTGAGCGGCATCCTTCCAGGCGTCATAGGCCTGCGCGTAGTTGGGATAGATGCCGACGATGTCGAGCTTCTTGAGGTCGCTGAACTCTATTCTGTCGAGCGTCGTGAGCTCCCCGCCGAACACGAGGTGAAGCAGTTGTCGCCGGCTGGTCTTGCCGTCCTTCGCGGCCATGTCGTGATCCTTCCCCCTTTTACGCGAGAGCGGTCTGCCGAATTTGCGCCTCAGAGGTCTATGCGGCCGGTGCGCTCGATCAGGAGCGGATGCAGCGCCTTGCCGCTCGCCACCAGACTCGGGAAGCGGGGGACGGCAAGATTGTAGCGATGCGCCTCGCCGTGGTGATCGGTAATGATCCCGCCGGCCTCCTCGACGATGAGGGCAGCGGCGGCCAAGTCCCACTCGCATTTGGTCGAGAGCGAGATGGTGGCGTCGGCCTTGCCCGAGGCGACCAGCGCGAGCCGGTAGGCCACCGAGTTCACCCACTTGGTCTTGACCTCCGGCCAAGGTTCTTTCCAGATCTTCTTTTTGAACAGCCCGCCGCTGGCGATCAGAAACGCGCCGTCGAGAGTGGTCTTGTCGCTCGCCTTGATCGGCTGATCGTTGAGGAAGGCGCCGCGCCCTTTGATGGCGTGGAAGAACTCATCCGTCGCGGGATTGAACACGACGCCGATGACCGGCACGCCGTTCTCGACCAGCGCGGCGGAGACCGTCCATTCCGGCACATGGCGCAGGAAAGCGCTGGTGCCGTCGATCGGATCGACCACCCAGACGCGGGTGCAGTTCAGCCGCTCGCGGTCGTCCTCGGTCTCCTCGGAGAGCCAGCCATAGTCCTTGCGCCTGGTCAGGAGGTCGAGCTTGAGGGCGGTGTCGACCGCGAGGTCGGCCTCGCTCACCTCGGTGCCGTCCATCTTCTTCTTCACCAGGATCGATTTGCGGAAATAAGTCAGCGCAAGCTCGCCCGCGTCGCGCACCGCGAGTTTAAGAAGTGCGTAATCCTCGTCGAGGGAGTGGGGCGCAAGGGGACGTTCGGCTGGCTTGATCGCGGTCATTTTTGTAGAGGCAAGATTCTCTAAACTTTTCGGAACTCTCTCTAAACCATGTGAGCAGCTAAGTACCGCATACCAGACATTAACAACGTCCATTAAGCGGTTCGGAAAACTTCTGTGGCAGCATCGTGGCAATCAAGGCCGCCTCAAGGCAGCCAACCGGGGGGAAGATAACAGCAAGGCGTCATGCGGGCTCCAGGGCACCTGGCTCTGGGGCCCGCTGCTTTTTCTAGTCCCTCACAGCAGCGCCGCAAGGCCCATATCGAGCAGGATGGCGGCAAACACAAGGGCTCCGAAGTCGCGGTTCGAGCGAAAGCGCCTGAGACAATTCTCGGCATCGTCGATATCGAGCGTCGCCACCTGCCAAGCGAGCTGCGCCGCGGCGGCAAGCATCACCAGGAGAAAGGCGGTGCCCGCAGTCGCCATCAGCCCCGCTGCGGCGATCGCCAGCCAGGCGATGCCATAGAGCGCGGCAAGCCAGGCCTTGGTGGCGCGGCCGAATCTGAGCGCCGTCGATTTCAGCCCGAGCAGCCCGTCATCCTCGCGGTCCTGATGCGCGTAGATGGTGTCGTAGCCGATGGTCCAGCACACGGCGCCGGCGTAGAGCACGACCGGGGCCCAATCGAGCCTCCCAAGCACCGCGGGCCAACCGAGCAGCGCGCCCCAATTGAAGGCAAGGCCGAGCACGGCCTGCGGCCAATAGCTGAATCGTTTGACGAAGGGATAGAGTGCAACGATGGGCAGCACGCCGAGCCCGAGCCAGACCGTGACGCTGTTGAAGCTCAACAGGACTGCAAACCCGATCAAGCAAAGCACCAGCATTAAGATGAAAGCGGCCTTGGGCGTGACCTGCCCGCTCGGAAGTGGGCGCGACCTGGTGCGCGCGACCTCTGCATCGATGTCGCGATCGACGATGTCGTTATAGATGCAGCCGGCCGCGCGCATGACGACCGCGCCAATACCGAACAGGAGAAGCAGCCACGGGTCTGGATAGGCGTCGCCGACGCTTCGCGCGGCGAGCGACACCGACCAGAAGCAGGGCAACGCCAGCAGGAAGAAGCCGATCGGCCGGTCGGCGCGCGCGAGCCGGAGATAAGGCAGCAGCGCCCGCGGCGCGAAGCGGTCGACGAAATTGGCCGCCGGCGCATCGGCCACCGCGCTCGCTTTGCCTTGGGGCAGGGGACGTGTCATGTGTCTGACGCCATCATGTGCTTGACGCTTGGCAAGTTATTCTCGCGCACCCCGTGCCGCCATGTCCTCTAAGCTTCAGCGCCTGTTCGTCAAGTCGGAGCTTATGCCGTCCGGCACGGTCGCGCTCGGCCAGGACCAGGTGCACTATCTCGGCAACGTGCTCCGGCTGCGCGAAGGCGAGCAGCTTCTCGTGTTCAACGGCAGGGACGGCGAGTGGTGCGCCGAGCTTACCGCCGTCGGCAAGAAAAAGGTCGAGCTCACGCTTCTGCAGCAGACGCGGCCGCAAGAGAACGGGCCCGATCTGCACTATCTATTCGCGCCGCTCAAGCGCGCCCGGCTCGATTATTTGGCGCAAAAGGCGACCGAGATGGGGGCGAGCGTGCTCAGGCCCGTGATCACCCGCCATACCGTGGCCGAGCGCGTCAAGACCGAACGCGTGCTGGCCAATGTCATCGAGGCGGCCGAGCAGTGCGGCATCCTGCGCGTGCCGGAGGTGATGGGGCCCGCCAAGCTCGCCAAGGTGATCGACGAATGGGACGAGCGGCGGCTCCTGATCTTCGCCGACGAGGCCGCGCCGCATGCCTCGCCGCTAGAGGCGTTGTCGCGCGCCGGCGCTCGCCCGCTTGCGGTGCTGATCGGGCCCGAGGGCGGGTTCGAGCGCGACGAGCGCGCCGCGCTCCTTGCAAAGCCCTTCGTCCTCCCCATTTCCCTTGGACCTCGGGTGATGCGGGCCGACACCGCCGCAGTCGCCGCTCTCGCCCTTGTGAATGCCGCGCTTGGCGATTGGCGGTAAGGATCGCTTGAAAGAGTTGTGCGGCGGGCGCCATAAAGGCGCCCCTTTGCGCTCGGACCTGGAACCTCGCATTCCGAGCATGTTTCCACGCCAAACGGAGCTCTCCTCATGTCGACACGGGTGAGTGGGCCGGAAAGCCCGATCATCTCCTCGCGGGACGAGCTCGTCGCCTATCTCGAGGCGGGATCGAAGCCTAGGAGCGAATGGCGCATCGGCACCGAGCACGAGAAGTTCGGCTTCTACAAGAAGAGCTACGCGCCGGTTCCCTACGATAGCGACCGCGGCATCCGCGCGCTGCTCGAGGGATTGGCGGATCGCTTCGGCTGGGACCCTGTCACCGAGAAGGGCAACGTCATCGCGCTTCGCCGCAAGGATTGCCCCAAGGGCGGCGCCATCAGCCTCGAGCCGGGCGGCCAGCTCGAGCTGTCGGGCGCGCCGCTCGAGACCGCGCACCAGATCAACGAGGAGCTTCGCCAGCATCTGGTCGAGGTCGCCGAGGTGGGCGGCGAGCTCGGCATCGGCTTTCTGGGCCTCGGCTTCTCGCCGAAATGGACGCTCGAGCAGACGCCGGTGATGCCGAAGGAGCGCTATCGCATCATGAAGCGCTACATGCCGACGCGGGGGCGGCACGGCCTCGACATGATGTTCCGCACCGCGACGGTGCAGGTGAACCTCGATTTCGGCAGCGAGGCCGACATGGTGGCCAAGATGCGCGTCGGGCTTGCGCTGCAGCCGGTGGCGACCGCGCTGTTCGCCAATTCGCCCTTCACCGACGGCAAGCCCAACGGCTTTCAGTCCTACCGCGCCGAGATGTGGCGCGACACCGACCCCGACCGCACCGGGCTTCTCCCCTTCGCCTTCGAGCCCGGCATGGGCTTCGAGCGCTATGTCGACTACGCGCTCGATGTGCCGATGTATTTCGTCTATCGCGATGAGCGCTATGTCGATGTGGCCGGTGCCTCGTTCAGGGATTTCATGGCGGGCAAGCTAGCGGCTCTCCCGGGCGTGCGACCGACGCTCGACGACTGGGCCGACCATCTCACCACGCTGTTCCCCGATGTCAGGTTGAAGCGGTATCTCGAGATGCGCGGCGCCGACGCCGGGTCAACCCGCGCGCTGTGCGCCTTACCCGCGCTGTGGGCGGGACTGTTATACGACCAGGACGCGATCAATGGCGCTTTGGCGCTCATCGCCGGCTGGACGCAAGAGGAACGGCAGGCCTTGCGCAACCAGGTTCCGCGCCTTGGCCTTGCCACGCCGTTCCGCGGCGTCACCTTGCGCACGGTCGCCCGCGACGTGGTGAATTTGGCGCTCGACGGCTTGCGGCGCCGCGGCCGGCTCAATCGGAAGGGCGAGGACGAGCGCAAGGTGCTCGACCCCCTGGTCGAGATCGTCGAGACGGAGCGTTCGCCCGCCGACCGGCTGCTCGCCGACTATGACGGCTCGTGGCAGCGCGACATCGACAAGGTGTTCGAGAGCAACGCCTTCTAAGCTGACGCTTTTGCGGGTTTGCTATAGGCCTGCCTTTGTGGGCGCGGGCCGCCGACGACAGAAGCTTGAACAGCCCGGGAGAAAGACTCGCATGCGCGCATTTGCAGCCACCCTTGCCGCACTCTGCACACTCGGCTTCGCCGTGCCGGCGCAGGCCCTCGGCCTCGCATTTTGCGATGACATCAAGGAGGATCAGGCCCGCATGGCTTGCTTGCAGGAGCACATCTCGCATCTCGAGGAAACCATCGTCGCCTTGAGCGGACGGATCGCCACGCTCGAGAATGCGCTCGACAAGAAGCTCGGCGCGGAGGTGACCTACAAGCTTCAGGGGGCGGGAGGGAAGTGCCTCGGCGTTAGCGGCGACCCGCCGGCGCCGAGCTTGGTGGATTGCGATAGCCAGGACTCCTGGAGAATGCTGGCGGGCGCGCCGGTCAAGAAGCCCGAGAAGCCTGCGCCCCCTCCGTCTCCAACGCCGCAGGCCCCCGCCGCCGCGGGGCCTTCCGCGAAGGCGAGCAATCCATGCAAGGGTCTTGACCAGGCGGGCTGCGCCGCCAAGCCGGATCTGTGCGTGTGGAAGGCTGACAAGAACAAATGCGGGCGCAAATAGCGCGCTGTCATCCCGAGATGCCAGGACAAATCATCCCTTCCCACGAGATGAGATCCACGGGCCGTGCGTCGCACCGGCTTGAACCGGCCCCGTGCGCTAACCATATAGCACCCAAGTAACCGTCCCGTCTGCTACCCTGCACGGATGGGACGCGAGTCCGTCCCCCAAAGACGGATGTATCGGCGGCAGAGTCTCCTTTCTCTGCCGTCGACTTTTTTGCCTTCAAGCGTCGGCTATTTCAGGTTGGCGAGCGCGTCGCCGAAGCCTTGTAGGGAGACCGGGATGCCGATGCCGGCCTCCGGCGTATCGAAGATGATGAACATGGCGGTGCCGCCGGTCTTCATCTTGTTGATTACCTCGTCCTGCAGCACCACCTCGGCGACGCAGCCGCGCTTGCCGCATTTGAGGAAGGGCGCGTTGCCGACATCCTGGCCGTCGATCTTGAGGCCCAAGCCTGTTGGCAGCAGCACGCCGAGTGGCACCACCACGCGCAACAGCTTCTTGTCCTCGCCGATCGCCTTATAGAACACGACCGTCAACCCGACATTCGGCCGGTCCTCCGCCGTGACGCTTTGCACCAGCGCGCATTTCTCCTCCTTGGCGCCGGGCGGCGTGCGGCAGCTCACCTGCCAGGCGCCATGGGTCTCGCGCACCACGCTGCCCGGCCCGGTCGCGGCGGGCGCCGCCTCCGGCGCCGCCCCTTGCGCCTCGCTTTGGCCGGCGAGGCCGAGCACCAGCGAAATCGCCATGCATAGACCCACTACGGCGCGCGCACGGGGCGGGAAAGCGTGGAATTGCGACGTTTGCGGCATGGCGTTCAGGAGGCCCGGCGCGGGCGCTTCTTCAAGCGCGACTCACGTCTTGCGAGACTAAATTGTGAGGGGAGGCGCGTCGAAGCGAGAATGCGCAACATGGAAAACCGCCATCGCCGAGTATTAGGGCCAAATTTCGGCGCTTCTCCCCTCGGCAAGTTCTGTCGGGGGTCAAAAGCACCGGCGGCAAGCGTGCATATGCCGCAGCGCAGCGCAAATCACATGAGTGTTGCCAATGTATATTGTTTATGATTTTAACACCGGAAAAGAGCCGCCGGCCCCGCAGGTTCGCTTGGCTAGGCAGCAGAACCACGGTGGGGGCGACGCCATTTATCGCGACTTATTCTTCCGCGCCGCCCTTGCTTAGACCAAGCGGCATGGGCAACGCGAGCTTCGCCCCACGCCGACAGCAGAGCCCGCCGCCGTTTTTTGACGGAGATCGGCGACGGGCGGGGAGCAGGCTTTTTAGGAGTGAAGGGATGGCGATCTTCTATCGGATGGTGAGCTTTGTCGTCGCGGTGCTTGCCTTTGGCGGCGCGGCCCATGCCAAGGACGGACAGCCGGTGCCGTGGCAAATGGGCTTTCAGAACGCCAACACGCCGATCATGGATCAGATCACCTCCTTCCATACCTACGTCACCATCATCATCACCATCATTGCCCTCTTCGTTCTCGGCCTGCTCGTCTATGTGATGTCGCGCTTCAACGAGACGCGCAATCCGCAGTCTTCGCGCACCTCGCACAACACGCCGCTCGAGGTCGCCTGGACGGTGATCCCGATCCTGATCCTGGTCGCCATCGCCATTCCCTCGTTCCGGCTGCTGTTCGCGCAATACGATTTCCCCAAGCCGGACCTCACCATCACCGCCACCGGCAGCCAGTGGTACTGGACCTACGACTATCCGGATCACGGCATCCACTTCGATTCGATCATCGTGCAGGACGCCGACCTCAAGGAGGGCCAGCCGCGCCTCCTGACTGTCGATCATGAGGTGGTCGTGCCGGTCGGCAAGAATGTCGTGGTGCAGGTCAAGGCCAACGACGTGATCCACGACTGGGCGGTGCCGTCCTTCGGCATCAAGCTCGACGCCGTGCCGGGGCGCCTCCAGACCACGTGGTTCAGGGCCGAGCGCGAGGGCTGGTATTACGGCCAGTGCTCGGAGCTGTGCGGGCGCAATCACGCCTTCATGCCGATCGCGGTCCGCGTCGTGTCGGAAGCGGAATTCAACGATTGGCTCGCCAAGAACAAGGCCAAAGCGTCGCGCGACGACGATGCGGGCAAAGTGGCCGCGGCGCAGAACTAGCGAACGCGGACGACTATGGTTTGAGAAGACAGACAAGAGCGTGAGGAAGACGACTATGGCACAGCCTGCCCACACCGACGTCCATCATGATGCGGCTCATCATGAGGAGCACCCCTATGGCTGGCGCCGATGGGTCTACTCCACCAACCATAAAGACATCGGCACGATGTACCTGATCTTCGCCATGATCGGCGGCGTGATCGGCGGCGTCCTCTCCATGGCCATGCGGCTCGAGCTGATGAACCCGGGCATGCAGATCTTCGGCGACCCCGAGGTGTTCAACGTGTTCGTCGCCGCGCATGGCCTCATCATGGTGTTCTTCATGGTGATGCCGGCGATGATCGGCGGGTTCGGCAACTGGATCGTGCCCTTGATGATCGGCGCGCCGGACATGGCCTTCCCGCGCATGAACAACATCTCGTTCTGGCTTTTGCCTGCTTCCGCCGCGTTGCTCCTGACCTCTCTGTTCATGCCGGGCATGCCCGGCGGCAACGGCGTCGGCGCCGGCTGGACGCTGTACGCGCCGCTCACCACCAAGGGCACGCCCGGCATCGCCATGGATTTCGCCATTCTGTCGCTGCACCTTGCCGGCGCCTCCTCGATCCTCGGCGCCATCAACTTCATCACCACCATCTTCAACATGCGCGCGCCCGGCATGACGCTGCACAAGATGCCGCTGTTCGTCTGGGCGATGCTGGTGACGGCCTTCCTGCTGCTGCTGTCGATCCCGGTGCTGGCGGGCGCGATCACCATGCTGATCTGCGACCGCAACTTCGGCACCGCGTTCTTCGATCCCGCCGGCGGCGGCGACCCGGTGCTGTTCCAGCACCTGTTCTGGTTTTTCGGCCACCCCGAGGTCTACATCGTTGCCCTGCCGGCGTTCGGCATCGTATCCGACCTGCTCAGTGTCCATGCGAGAAGAAACATCTTCGGCTATCGCATGATGGTGTGGGCGATCGTGGTCATCGGCGGCCTCAGCTTCGTGGTGTGGGCGCACCACATGTACGTCAGCGGCATGAACCCGTATTTCGGTTTCTTCTTCGCCACCACCACGCTCATCATCGCCATCCCCACGGCCCTCAAGGTCTACAACTGGACGCTGACCCTGTGGCGGGGCAACATTCACCTCACGGTCCCGATGCTGTTCGCCATCGGGTTCATCATCACGTTTGTAAACGGCGGGATCACGGGGCTGTTCCTCGGCAATGCGGTCGTGGATGTTCCGCTCTCCGACACCATGTTCGTGGTTGCTCACTTTCATATGGTGATGGGTGTAGCACCGATCCTGGTCATCATGGGGGGGATCTACCATTGGTATCCCTTGATCACCGGGCGAATGCTGAACGAACGGCTGGGCAGGTTTCACTTCTGGGTCACCTTCCTCGGCGCCTATTCGATTTTTCTTCCCCTCCACTACCTGGGCTTCCTGGGTGTGCCGCGCCGATATTTCGAATTGGGAGAGACCAGCTACATCCCCCCATCGGC
>Ga0081455_10006031_pt1 | contig 13124 bp, 11 predicted proteins | sample TabmetS3T2R1_FD_70207 | JGI IMG/M metagenome (GOLD analysis project Ga0081455, IMG submission 70207) | Tabebuia heterophylla rhizosphere microbial communities from the University of Puerto Rico - S3T2R1 | ecosystem: Host-associated > Plants > Roots > Rhizosphere ... | reverse complement strand
CAGAGCGATACGCTGGCCCGGCTCAACGCCGAGGTCAAGGCGATGAACCTGCCGCCCGAATACGTCGCCGGCGTCGCGGGCAGCAGCAAGGAATTGCAGCGCACAGGGCGCGGCTTCATCATCGCTTTCATGCTCTCGTTCATCTTCATGTACATCGTGCTGGCGGCGCAGTTCGAGTCGTTCATCCACCCGGTGACGGTGCTGCTGGCGCTCCCCCTTAGCCTGCCATTCGCGCTCATCTCGCTGCTCATCACTGGACAGGCGTTCAACATGTTCTCGATGCTGGGCCTGCTGGTGCTCTTCGGGATGGTCAAGAAGAACTCGATCCTGCAGATAGACCACGCGAACGGCCTGCGTAAGAAAGGGATGGAACGTCATGAGGCTTTGATTCAATCCAGCCGCGACCGCCTGCGCCCGATCTTGATGACAACCATCGCCTTCGTCGCCGGCATGGCGCCGCTGGCGTGGAGCAACGGCCCCGGCTCCGGCATCAACCGTTCGACCTCCGTCGTCGTCATCGGCGGGCAGACGCTGTGCTTGCTTTTGACGCTGCTGGTGACGCCGGTCGCTTATTCGATCTTCGACGATTGGGTCAACTCGCCTATCTGGGGCCGCATCGCCGCGCGATGGGGAGCCATGACGGGAAGGTTGCGGCAAAAGGTCGCGACCGCCGCGTCGTCGTTTTTAGGGTTGTTTGGCAAATGACAGTTCGTAGTCCCGCCTTTAGGCGGAATCGTCTGGCGTCAGGGAATTGATCCGCGTCCGACGCTTCCAACTAAAGGCGGGACCACGAACTGATTTTCTGAGGATAACAGATGCCACTCTTCTTGACCGAACAAGACGTAACGAAGTCGCTGACGATGGGGGAAACTCTCGCCGCCGTCGAAGCCGTCTTCAAAGCTCAGGCTGCCGGCGATGCGACGAACGAGCCTCGCCGCCGTCTGCGCGCGGGCGGCGCGGTGTTGCAAGTGATGAGCGGCGCCGTAGCGGGCTTCAAGGATTCCTCCGGGGGCGAGTATAAAGGCCTGCTCGGGCTTAAGTCCTACCTGGTCACCCGCGCCAAGGCGCGGTTCTACGTCAACCTCTACGACGCGGAATCTGGCGAACTGCTCGCGCTCATTGAAGCCGACAAACTAGGGCAGATGCGGACTGGCGCGGCCAGCGGAGTCGCGACGAAATATCTTGCCCGCGCCGGCGCGAAGACCGTCGGCGTCTATGGAACGGGTTGGCAAGCGCAGAGCCAGCTCGAAGCCGTATGCGCCGCGCGCGACATCGAGAGCGTCAAGGTCTACAGCCGTTCGCCGGAGAATCGCGCGCGCTTCTGTCAAGAGATGAGCGCGCGGCTCGGCGGCGTGGAAATCGCGCCGGTCGAGAGGCCGGAAGCGGCAGCCGACGCGGACGTCATCGTCACGATCACGGCATCACGCGAGCCTGTGCTGGAAGGCGCATGGCTAAGGCCTGGAACGCACATCAACGCCGCCGGCGGCAATTCGATTTTGCGCCGGGAGCTGGACGACGAAGCGGTCAGGCGCTCCTCGTTCATCGCGGTCGACTCGATCGATCAGGCGAAGATCGAGGCCGGCGAACTGGTCATGGCGGTCGAAAAAGGGTTGTTGACGTGGGAGCGCGTCAGGGAACTGCGTTACGTCGTCAGCGGCGAGACGCGCGGTCGGACGGGGGATGATCAGATCACGCTATTCAAATCGCTCGGCGTCGCCATCGAGGACGTGGCGACCGCCGCCGTTTTATATCGAAAGGCGAAAGAACAGAACGTCGGGAAGGAATTCTGATGAATAATCGAAATGCAGAGACAATTTCCAAACTGCTGATTGTCATTTTGTTAATTGCTCCAACGTCGTTGGGACAAGACAATCAGCAATCCCAGAGTCCAAATCCGCAATCCGCAATTCGCAATCCGCAATCCGAAGCCCGGGTCGGAGTGAATCCGTCGAAGCGCGTCACGCTGACGCTTCGCGACGCGATGACGATGGCGCTCGAAAACAACCGGGACATCGAGGTTGAGCGCCTGAACGTGCAGATGAACGAATTCGATCTGCGCGGGGCGCAGGGCTTTTACGACCCGAGCCTGGCGACGACGCTCTATTACGACCACCGCGCGATTCCCGCCACCTCGATCTTCGCCAGCGGCAAGACCGACAACGTGATTGGCTCGGCCACGTTCACGCAGCGCACGCCGTGGCAGGGGAGCAGCATTACGGGCCTCTTCGACAATAACCGCGGGACTACCGATAACCCGTTCGTTTCTCTCAATCCGCAATACACTACAAACCTGAGTTTTACTTTCACACAGCCGATCATGCGAAACCGCGCGATCGATTCGGGACGCCGGCAGATAAGGATCGCGAAGAAACGCCTGGACATTTCGGACAGCCAGTTCCGACAGCGCGCCATCGATATCATCGCGCAGGTACAGCGCGCTTACTGGGACCTGGTCTTCGCGCGCCGCGACCAGGAAATCAAGCAGGAATCAGTCGATCTGGCCAACACACAACTCGAACACAACGAACGGCTGGTCGAAGCCGGGACGCTGGCGAAATCTGACATAATCTCGGCGCGCGTAGAGCTCGAACGCCGCAAGGATGAGGCGGAAGCCGCCGTTGACGCGATCCAGCGCGCCGAGAACGCGCTCAAGGCGTTAATGGCCCAGGTCGGGGACGGTGAGGTCTGGCAATCGGAGCTTGTCACGGTTGAGCAGCCGCAGATCGAGCCGGGCGCCTCATTGCCGCTTGAAGACGCGCTCAGACTTGCGGCTCAGAACCGTCCCGAGATGGAGCAATACCGGTTGCGCGGCGAACTCAACAAGATTGACTCCGAATATCTGCGCAACCAGACCAAGCCGCAGGTCGATTTCTTCGCCACTTACGGCGCGGCGGGACTCGCCGGACCGTTGCGCGCGACGGAAAACCCGATCAACGCCAGTAACGCGATCCTTTACGGCCGGATCAATCAACTTTCGACGCTCGCCGGGTTGCCGCCGCTTCCGATTGCCAACACCGGCGGAACGCCGGATTCTCTGATCGGCGGCTACGGGCAGAGCCTGGCCAACTTGTTCAAGAATGATTTTCGCTCGTGGCGCTTCGGATTGAACATCAACCTGCCTCTTCGCAATCGCACGGCCGAAGCCAATCTCGGTCGGTCGCTCGCCGAAGGCAAGCAGATCGAAGCCCAGCGCCAGAAGACCGAGCAGTTGATCGAGGTCGAAGTGCGCAACGCGCTGCAAGCGGTCGAGACGGCCAAAAAGCGCGCGGACGCCGCCATGAATTCGCGGGTCAACGCCGAACTCCAATACCAGAGTGAGCAGCGCAAATTCGACGCCGGCCAGTCAACCAATTTCTTCGTGCTCGACCGCCAGAACGCGCTCTCATCCGCGCGCGGGCGCGAGTTGCGCGCCCTGACCGATTACACGAAAGCGGTCGCCGAGCTCCAACGCGCGCTCTCGACTACGTTGTCGAGCAACAATGTCGAGGTGAAATAGTGGTTGACGCCTGAATGTTCGGCGGCAGGTGATTTTTGCCGGCCGCCGACCACTTAGGCGCTCAGACGGCGCCTGACAACTGACAATCCTCAACCCGGAATGCTAATATCTTGTTTCGTCAATAACTTTAGTCCGTCTTTTTGAAGGAGCAAGATTTAACTATGGCCGAAGAGAACCAGGGTAGTTTCAAGGTAACCGACCGCCGTTTGTTCAACGCTGACGGCACATTGCGCGATGACGCGTTGATCGAAGAGCCCGCTCCCGCGCCGCCGCCAGAGACCCAGCCCGCCGTCAGCTCAGGGTCGGCGCAACCCCAACGGCAATTCGCTGCGGCCACCGCGCCTGAACTCCAGCCCGAGCCGGAGGACGCGGAGCCTGAACGCACCATGTTCAATGAATTCCTGATGGGCATCGCCTCATCCGCCTTCATTTACCTGGGACTGGTGGAGCACCCCGCCACGGGACGCCGCCAGGTGGATATGACGGCCGCGAAAGAATCTATTGATATGCTGGTGATGTTGCGCGAGAAGACGCAAGGCAACCTCACGCGCGGCGAGGACAAGTTCTTCGACGATCTGCTCTCCGACTTGAAAATGCAGTACGTCTCAATGAGGCGGTAGCCTGAAAGTGGGCAGTGGGTAGTGGGCAGTGGGCAGTTGAGAGAAAGGGAATCTGTGAGCAGATTGCTCCTCTTAACTGTCCACTATCCACTACCCACTATCCACTACCCACTCCCCATTCCCTATGCGAATCACTTTTCTCGGAACAGGGACGTCGGTCGGCGTGCCGATGATCGGATGCGATTGTGAAGTTTGCCGGTCGGACGATCCGCGCGACAATCGTCTGCGCACGGGCCTCATGGTCGAAACGGCGGTCGAAGACGTCGAGCGTCGCATGGTCATCGATGTTTCGGCTGATTTTCGCCAGCAGGCGCTGCGCGAAAAGATCGACCGGCTCGACGCGTTGTTGATCACGCATTGCCACGCCGACCACGTCTTCGGCCTCGACGACATTCGCCCGATCATCGATGTTTCGGCTGATTTTCGCCAGCAGGCGCTGCGCGAAAAGATCGACCGGCTCGACGCGTTGTTGATCACGCATTGCCACGCCGACCACGTCTTCGGCCTCGACGACATTCGCCCGATCAATTTCCGGCGCGGCCCCGTTCCGGTTTACGCGAGCGAGGGCACGTGGCGAGGTTTGCGGCGCGTCTTCTCTTACATCTTCGAGCGCGAACACGTCGGCGGAGGTCTACCGCAACTCGTTCCGCACGTGATAGAAGGAGAGTTCGAAACCTGCGGGCTGCGAGTCACGCCGGTCCCGGTCGTTCACGGCAAAGGCGAAGTCACAGGTTTTCGCTTCGGCGACGATCGCGCGCGCGCCGCTTTCGTCACCGATTGCAACCTGATTCCTGACGAGTCACTGGAGAAACTGCGCGGCCTCGATCTTTTGATCATTGACGCGTTGCGCTACAAGCCGCACCCCACGCACCTGCACGTCGAGCAGTCGCTGGCCTACGTCGCCGAACTGAAGCCGCGACGCGCGCTGTTGACGCACATCGGACACGACATCAAACATAGTGAGGCGAGCCGGCGTCTGCCCGAGAACGTCGAGCTTGCATACGACGGGTTAAGTATTGAACTTTGAGCGCGACAGGGGGCAAGTATGAAAATGTTACTTCATGTAATTTTCGGCTTTTCGTTAGCGCTTTTGGCGTCGTCCGCGGGCTGTCGGAGCGCCAATTATTCGACCCAGACCGTAATTTCTCAGGACATCCCCCAGGATTTGATGATCACTTTTGAAAGGACCGCGTGTTATGGGTTTTGCCCGGTATACAAACTGACGATCACCGCCGACGGAGCGGTTGTATTCGAGGGGCGTCGTTTTGTTAAGCAAGAAGGGGCGACGATAAAGAGCGTTATTAGCCGAGATGGACTCAAACAGTTGATGGCGGAGTTTGACAGAGTGAAATTCTTCTCTTTGGAAGATGACTATTTAGATGATCCCCGTGTGTGCGCTTCGAACGAGACTGATAACCCGTCAGCTTTCACCTCTATCAGGATTAATGGAAAATCGAAGTCGGTCCGTCACTACCACGGATGCAGGGGGCCTAAAGTACCCAGAGAGCTCACTGAGCTGGAAAACAAAATAGACGAGATTGTGAATACGGCGCAGTGGCTTCCTGATAAGAAGGGGCGATGAGAAACCGCAGTTGTCATTCATCGAACATTCACAACCAATGAAAATCTTTGCAGGGATAGAGCATGCCGACATCCAACGCCCCACTGTGTTGACGCTCGGAGTCTTCGACGGTTTGCATTTAGGCCACCGGGCGATCGTCCGAACTGTCGTCGAGCGCGCTTCGCACATCGGCGCGACTCCGACGTTGGTCACTTTCGACCCGCACCCGCGGCAGGTGCTCAAACCCGAGACCGCGCCGCCGCTGCTTCAAACCTTCAATCAGAAGATGGAAGGTCTGAGGCAGCTCGGCATTGAGCAGGTCGTCGTGCTCGAATTCAACCAGGAGTTGGCGGCGATGTTCGCCGAAGATTTTGTTCAACGCTACATCGTTGACGCATTGCGGGCGCGCGAGGTCTATCTGGGCAAGGGGTTCGCCTTCGGCCACGAGCGGCGCGGCAACATTGAGATGCTCAAGTGGGTCAGCCATCAGTTCGGGTTTTACGCCGCCGAAGTCCCCGAGGTGCAACTGCGCGGGCGGCGCATCAGCTCGACAATGATCCGAATGTTGCTCAAGGCGGGTCGCGTCAATCTGGCGCGCCGCATGCTCGGACGGCCCTACGGCATCGAAGGAGTGGTCACGCAGGGGCGCGGGATCGGGCGCAAATTTCTTTTTCCGACGGCCAACCTGGAACTTCAAAACCGCGTGCTGCCGGCCGACGGGGTTTACGTCACGCTGGCCCTGGTCGACGGCGTCTGGCGGCGCAGCGTGACGAACATCGGCAAACGCCCGACGCTCGGCGCCGAGGCCGAGTCTAAAGTCGAAGCGCACCTGATCGATTTCGACGACGACCTCTATGGAAGGACGATTCGCGTGCGAGTCCTTCACAGGCTGCGGGGCGAGAAGAAGTTCTCCGGGATAGACGAGCTTCGCGCGCAGATCACGCGCGACCGGGACAGGGCGGTTCGCTATTTCAATTCCCGGATCGTCGGCCGCAACCTGGACTTTGCGTGAGTCGTATAAGACTCTGCAGATCGTATAAGTCTTGTGAGTGGCATGATAGGATGTCGCTTGTTTATGTTTATTGCGCCTGAATTAAGTTCGATTTTGTCCATTCTGAGATCGGCGCTACGCGCCGATCTCAGAATGGACAAAATCGAACTTAACCGCTAACCGAGTGGCGAACAGTCTATCTGCATAGGCGTCAATCACTTAATTTCAGGTTAAGTGAGCGGTCAAATGTAGGTTATTCGGCGATGTTCGGCGACTGACATTTTTCAATGTCGTTATCGAGTTATGACATCGAAAAACGTCGCTGACTTTGTCCATTTTGTGATGACGGCGCTTGCGCCGTCATCACAAAATGGACAAAGTCGAATTAAAGAAATGGAAGTGTCAATAATCCCTCAACAGGTTCAAACCGACGGCCAACCCCAAAACGGGACGCCGTCTGAGAGCACGGCGCTGATCGAGGCCGCGCCTGTGGCCAATATCGCGCATTTCAACGCGCTTGAGCGGGTCAAAGGCCACGGAGTTCGCGGCTGGCTGCGCGCTTTTCACATCATCTTCACATTCGCGCTTTATCAACTTTTTGTATTTGTTTACCACCGCGGGTGGTTCATCGGCAAAAAGGATGAATCGGAAGAGCGGCATTTGCAATGGCAGGCCCAATGGATCAGCCGGCAGTTGCTGAAACTCGGCCCGACCTTCATCAAGATCGGCCAGGCGGTTTCGACGCGCGCCGACCTGCTGCCGCTGGCCTACGTCAAAGAGCTGAGTAAATTGCAGGACAGCGTGCCACCGTTCCCGCATGACGAAGCGATGCGGATCGTCGAGCGCGAATTGGGGAGGCCTGTAGACGAGCTTTACGCCGAAATCGGCTCTCAGCCGGTAGCCGCCGCGTCGCTCGGACAGGTCTATCGCGCGCGGTTGCATTCGGGCGAGACCGTGGCGGTCAAAATTCAGCGCCCCCGCCTCGAAGACGTAATCAACTTCGACCTGGCCGTGCTGCGCGGCATCGCGCGCTTCATGAGCCGCTTCCCGAAACTCGTGCGCGGCGTCGATTGGGAAGGGACGCTGAATGAATTCGCCTCGACGATCTTCGAGGAGATGGATTACGTTCAGGAGGGACACAACGCCGAGACCTTCCGCGATCATTTCAAAGGCTGGCGCGAGGTTTACGTGCCGGTCATCCACTGGTCGCACGTCAGCCCGCGCGTGTTGACGATGGAGTTCATAGATGGAACCAAAGTCCTGGACATTCAGACGTTGACCGAGCGCGGCATAAACCCGCCGGACGTGGTCAAGCTGATCGCGCGGACGTACCTCAAGCAGCTCCTCGAAGACGGCTTTTTTCACGCCGACCCGCATCCGGGGAACCTGCGGGTGATGAATGACGGGCGACTGGCCTTCTTCGATTTCGGGATGGTCGGGCGCATCACGCAGCGGATGCAGAGCCTGATGATCGACGCCTTCTTCCACATCGTCGAACGCGACGTGAAAGGCTTGACCCAGGACATGATCAACCTCAACTTCCTGTCTCAAAATGTAGACCGGGACTCCATCCGCCTCGTGGTCGAAAAACTCTTCTCGGATTACCTGAACCTGAAGCTGGGCGAAGTCCGCTTCAGGGAATTGACTTACGAGATGGCCGACGTGGTCTACGAATATCCGTTCAGGATCCCGGCGAATTTCACTTACGTGATGCGCGCGATCATGACGCTCGAGGGCATCGGCCTGACGCTCGACCCGAACTTCAGCTTCTTCGACGTGGCCAAGCCTTACGCCAAAGAGTTCATGCTCAAACGCGAGGGCCGTCAATTCCGCGACCTGCTGATCAAGAAGCTGATCTACGGCGAGAATCACGAAATCCAGTGGGACAAGATGTGGAAGCTGGCGAAGATCGCGGTCAGGATGGTTTACGAGAATTTGGTCGCTCCTTTGGCGAAATGAGACAGTCTCATCGCAAAGTGTCAAAGGGTCAAAGGGTCAAGGATAGATCTGGGTTGTCTGCCTTGACCCTTTGACCCTTTGACCCTTTGCGGTAAATAAAGTTCTATGACGACATTCGCACACAGAGTAGAGCGGGCGCCGCGGCTGGGCGTCGGGATTTCGGGCGAGTTCGACATCGCCGCCAAGGGCATTGACGTCTGCCGGATGAAGGAGCGCTATCCCGATCATATTCACTTCTACGAGTACGGCGCCGATCTCGAACGCGGCCTTGATGACGTCGTTCGCCGGTGGGCGGCGGCGGGGCTGCCGGCGACCTATCACTTCCTCGACATCAACCTCGAAGAGCGGCTCGACCTCGACCCTCACTGGCTCGCGCAGACAAAAATGCTGTCGGATGAGATCAGCGCTTCGTGGCTGTGCGGCGACGCGGGTCGGTGGCACTTCGGGTTGCGCGAGCGAGGGCACGGGATGCTCATGCCGCCCATCCTCTGCCGCGAGTCGGCGCTTGAAACCGCGGAGAGCATCCTTCAGATTGAATCCGAGACCGGAATGTTTTGCCTGCCCGAAAATCCTCCGGCGGTGGTCTACCTCGGCGACCTGCACATCCTCGAATACTTCGCGATTGTCGCCGAGCGGGCCGATTGCGGGCTTCTGCTCGATTGCGCGCACCTGGCGATTTTCCAACAGACCAGGAAACTTCCGCCGCTCGCCGCGCTCGACAACTATCCACTGGACCGCGTCGTCGAGATGCACGTCGCGGGCGGGGCTTACGCCGAGGTTGAGGGCTACGCCTACATCGAAGACAACCACTCGCCCGAACCGCTGCCGGCGACCTGGGAGATCCTCGAATACGCCGTCCCGCGCGCGAAGAATCTGAAAGCCATCGTCTTCGAGTGCGAGCGCAACGCGCCGGAGGAGACTCTGGAAGTCTTCGCGCGGCTAAATTCGATCTTCCCAGTCGATGCCCATCTCCAAGCAACAGTGGTTTAAGTCTCCTCGCCGCAGGGCGGCGCCTGAATTTAGCCGTGGTTTTCAACCCACGGTGGGCGAGATTTTCATTCCCCGTCGCGTCAGCGACGATTGAATGCCGCTCAGGCCCCGGATATCGTGGAGGGTTCAACCGTCGCTGACGCGACGCGGGAAAATTCTTAAACCGTTCCGTGGGTTAAAACCCACGGCTAAATTCAGGCGCCGCTACGCGGCGAGGAAATACGCAGTGAGTCACCACACGCTTCAAAAGCTTATGGTTCGGATGCTCTTCGACGAGGAGTTTGTCGAAGAGGTTTACGCCGCGCCGGGGCGGGCATTGGGCGGACTCGACCTGACGGAGGCCGAGCGGGGCCAGTTGCTCGGCGTCGATCGCAGAGCCTGGCGTCACGATCAGCTCAGAAGAAGAAGGACACTCAGGACTCTGGCCGAGGAGTTCAAGGTCTCGACCACTATTATTCTGGCAGAGACGCGCCTCCTCGCGTCGCTCGAACGCTTCTTCTCGAGCCGATTCTTTCACGGCTCGGTCGAGGAACGGGGTTCGATGGGGCTTGCCTTCGCGGAGTTTCTGCTCGACGGTTTCAGGCGCGAAGAATGGAAGACGCCGCAGATCGCGGACGTCGTGCGACTTGAAGCCGCCATCGCCGGATGCCGAAGGGCGCTGGCGAGAGAAGGGACACTCGCCGGCGATTTGCCCGCTACGGTCAGCGACACCGCGCGCGTCAGATTCGCCCCCGGTTACGACGTGGCCGGGTTTCAGGCGAACGTCATCGCCACGGTCCAGCGCGTCGAGCAGTACCTGTTTGAGTTGAGTCTGATGCCGGCGATGGCGCTCTGCGACGACGCGCCGAGGTTGCCGGCGCTGCCGGAAGTCGACGGGCAAAAGAAGGTCTACCTGCTCTTCAGTCCCGGCGCGGCGGGGATTTCGATCACCAACATAGACAAGTCTGATTTCCTCGTCCTCTATGAGACGAAGCGCGCGGTGGAGATCAGAAGCTTGTTGTCACGGCTCGCCCCGGCGAGAGCGAGACAGGCGCGGGACATCCTCGCGGAGTGGCTTGAGAACGGCGCGCTGATGATCGCCAATGAAAATAGCCACGTAGGCGCCGAATAAATCGGCGGCTACATGGCTATTTTCCGCAGGAGTGATGAAAAATGAATGGCCAAAACCGAAAAGACATAAAACCTGGGCTTGAGGTCTACATCGTCCAGAAACAGGATCAGCGTACTGGAAAGAGGACACGTGGAATCGTGAAGGAGATACTGACCAGTTCCCCTCATCACCCGCATGGCATCAAGGTGCGCCTCGAATCCGGCGAAGTGGGAAGAGTCCAGGAGATTGTCGATAAAGGCTAAATAGGGTACAAAAATGTTAAAAATGTTGACGGCTATTCTGGCCGTATGGTAAGTTCCCGCCCGTCATTATCAAATAACAAAGTGGTCACGGGTCAATAATGGAAAAGTTATTTGAATGTTCACTTCTTCAATAGATCACTTCTTCAATAATCGCTCCATCAGTAATTCGCTTCTTCAATAGTTCGCTTCTTCAATAAGCGCATGGGTAACAGTTTTGCGGCATACAGGCGCCTTGAGAGTTGTTTACTCACGCCTTGAGACAGCGCCATTGCGCTTACGGCGATTTTCATGCGGATGAATAGCCACAGAGCGCACCGCAGGCGCCAAAGGACATAATGATTCCTCTGTGTTCTCTGTGCGCTGCGGTGGCTAACAGTATTCATACATTTGAAAACTGGTGTAGTTCGCTTCTTCAGTAGTTAGTGATCTCCCGGCTCTGAGTTGATGTACACTCTCCTGCGCTATGCCCAGGCCGGGTAAAACACTGCGGGCAGACCACTCCTTTTCAGACCACATTGAATATTGATCAGCTATGAAGAACCTAAGCCACCACTATGCGCCGAGCCACTATGCGACGAGATTGATCACCCTGTGCTTGATTGCGCTCGGCCTGGTCATTCCACCTCCGGCCGGCGCGCTCGATGCGACAAACTGGAGTCAACAATCGATATACTTCATTCTTACCGACCGCTTCTCCAACGGAAACATCGGCAATGATAACTACGGCGGGTTCAATGCCGACCGCAATGATCCACGCAAGTGGCACGGCGGCGATTTCCAAGGTGTGATTAACAAATTGGACTATATCAAGGGGATGGGGTTCACTGCGATTTGGATCACACCCGTGCAAATGCAGCGTCATGTGAACGCCTACCACGGCTACTGGACCTATGATTTCTATGGCATCGACGGCCACCTCGGCGACATGAGCAAGCTCAGGGAGTTAGTCAATGCGGCTCATGCGAAAGGCCTCTACGTCATGCTCGACGTGGTGGCCAATCATACCGGCGATTTCCAGCCGTTAAACGGCTTCGCCGCGCCGCCTTTCGACAGGTTCGATTGGTATCATCACAATGGAGATGTGCAAAACTATAACGACCAGTGGTGGGTCGAAAATGGCGATGTGGCGGGACTGGACGACCTCAATCAAGAGAACCCGGCCACCGCGGGAGAGTTAAAAAATTGGATCTCCTGGCTGCGAACCCAGTCCGGTGTGGACGGCCTGCGCGTCGATACGGTCAAGCACGTTCCAAAATGGTTTTGGCGCGACTTCGATGCGGCGGCCAACACCTTCACTATTGGCGAAGTATTTAGCGGCGATCCGGCATACGTCGCTGATTATACGAACTACCTGGATGCGGCGCTGGACTTTCCCCTCTACTACACAATCAATAATGTCTTCGCGAAAGATCAGTCGATGTGGCAAATCAACAACCGCTTCCGAGACGACTGGCGCTACAAAAACAAATTCACCAATGGCGTGTTCGTAGATAACCATGACGTGCATCGCTTTTTATGCGACGCCACTGGACGACCGGGCGCCAACTGGGATAAATGGCCGCAGCTTAAAGCGGCGCTCGGTTTCGCCTTTACTATTCGCGGCATTCCGATTGTGTATTACGGCACAGAGCAAGGCTTCACCGGCTGTAATGATCCATTCAATCGGGAAGATCTGTTCGACAGCTTCAACACGGCCAATCCGCTGTATTCCTATATTAGGCAGCTCAATGCCGCAAAGCGGGCGCACCCGGCGCTTCAAGATGGCTGGCAGGAGGAGAAGTGGGTCAACGACAGCTTTTATGCTTTCCAGCGCTCGAAGAACGGCGATGAGGCTGTGGTGTGTATCAATAATGGTTGGGGGCCGCAGAGCGTCAATGTCCCAAACCTGAGCAACCTGCCGAACGGAACCGTGCTGCGTAACAACATGGGCGGCGATAGTGTAACGGTTAACAATGGCGCGATTCCCTGCAATATGGCGGCCAAGGAAGTCAAGATTTATACCAAGTAACTCTTAGTACTCTAGAAACTAAGCTCGACTTTATCCATTTGCTCGTCTCTCCCCGCCGCGTAGCGGCGCCTTGAATTTAGCCGTGGGTTTCAACCCACGGTGGGCATGAAATGTTTTTACCGTCGCGTCAGCGACGATTGAACCTC
>Ga0081455_10006030_pt1 | contig 13130 bp, 8 predicted proteins | sample TabmetS3T2R1_FD_70207 | JGI IMG/M metagenome (GOLD analysis project Ga0081455, IMG submission 70207) | Tabebuia heterophylla rhizosphere microbial communities from the University of Puerto Rico - S3T2R1 | ecosystem: Host-associated > Plants > Roots > Rhizosphere ... | reverse complement strand
TCGGTCGAGTTGGAGGGGCGGCTCGTCGAGGCGTCGAACGCCACCTTCTACGGCTCGGTCTGCCTCGACGGCACGTCGGTCGAATGCGTCTACAAGCCGATCCGTGGGGAGCGACCCCTGTGGGACTTCCCGTACGGCACGCTCGCCGATCGGGAGGTCGCGGCGTACTTGGTCTCCGAGCTGGCCGGCTGGCACGTCGTACCCCCGACGGTGATCGGCGAGGGACCCTTCGGGCCCGGAATGGTGCAGGCCTGGATCACCGACGACGGTGAAGAGTTCGTCGACGTACTCCCGGCCGGAGACCTGCCGGACGGCTGGCTCCATGTCCTCGACGCGGTGGACATCAGCGATCAGCCGGTCGTCCTGGTGCATCGCGACGATTCCCGGCTGCGATCGATGGCGGTCTTCGACACCGTCGTCAACAACGCCGATCGCAAGGGCGGACACGTGCTGTCCACCGCGGGACGGCTGCTGGGCTGCGACCACGGGCTGACCTTCCACGTCGAGCGCAAGCTGCGCACCGTCTTGTGGGGCTGGGCCGGACAGTTGCTGGCCGACGAGGACATCGCCGCCCTGGAGCGGCTGACCACGACCCTGCACGACCCCGACACGCTGACGATGCTCGGCGAGCACCTGAGAGAGGAGGAGATCGACCGGATCGGCGCGCGAGTCGATCGCCTGCTGCGCTCGCAACGCCATCCCCGGCCACCGCGCGACGGCCGGGCGATTCCGTGGCCGGCGTTCTGAGCGGTCCGGATGCATCGGAGTCCCTCGGCGGGTGAGACCCCGTACGGGCGAGTGATCGGGGTGTCTAGGCTTGCGGACATGCAGTCGTGGACGGGGCCGGACGTGCCGGTGCTGGCGGATCTCGGCCATGGCACCGGTCACGGTCTCCGGCTCTACGACACCGCGGCCCGCGTCGTCTCGGACGCCACGCCGTCGGATCCGGCCCGGATGTACGTCTGCGGCATCACCCCCTACGACGCCACCCATCTCGGGCATGCGGCGACCTACCTCGCGTACGACACGATCGTTCGCGTGTGGCGAGACACCGGCATCGACGTGAGCTACACCCAGAACGTCACCGACGTCGACGACCCCTTGCTGGAGCGGGCCGAGCAGACCGGCGAGGACTGGCGCGATCTGGCCGCCCGCGAGACCGAGCTGTTCCGCGTCGACATGGCCGCCCTGCGCATCCTGCCGCCTACTGACTACGTCGGCGCGGTCGAGTCGATCCCGATCATCACCGAGCTCATCACCCGGCTGGTCGAGCAGGGCGCGGCCTACGACGTCGAGGGCGACCTCTACTTCCAGGTCCACAAGGACCCCGGCTTCGGCTCCCTCGGCGGTTACGACGAAGCCACGATGCTCGAGCTGTCGGCCGAGCGCGGCGGCGATCCCGATCGGCCCGGCAAGCGAGACCGCCTGGACACGTTGCTGTGGCGGGCGGCCCGGCCCGGAGAGCCGTCCTGGGACGCACCGTTCGGACCCGGGCGGCCGGGCTGGCACACCGAGTGCGCGGCGATCGCCCTCGACCGGCTCGGCATGGGATTCGACCTCCAGGGCGGCGGACGGGACCTGATCTTCCCGCATCACGAGATGTCGGCCTCGCAGGCGCAGGTCGCGACGGGGGAGCGGCCGTTCGCGCGGCGTTACGTCCACACCGGGCTGCTCGGACTCGACGGCGAGAAGATGTCGAAGTCCCTGGGGAATCTCGTGCTGGTGTCGCAGTTGCGGGCCGACGGGGCCGACCCGGCCGCGATCCGGCTCGCGCTGCTGGCGCACCACTACCGCAGCGAGTGGTTCTGGGCCGAGGGCGAGCTGTCCGCGGCCGAGTCACGGCTGACGCGGTGGCGGCAGGCAGCGGGGCTCTCGTACGGGCCGGACGCGGCGACGGTCGTGCAGCAGGTACGCCTGGCGCTCGCCGATGATCTCGGTACGCCCGGCGCGCTCGCGGCGATCGACGGCTGGGCCGAGGCCGCTCGTGGCGGCGTCGGCGACGACTCCGATGCCCCCTCCACCATCCGCGCATTGGCCGACGCCCTCCTCGGCATCCCGCTCTGACGCCGATCCGCCACAGATGACCCGCCCATCCGTCACAGATAACCCAGCATCCGTCACGGATGGCTCCGCTCATCCGTGACGGATGACGCTGACCGCAAACGGAAGGACCCGCGATGCCCACGATCGAACTGGCGACCGGACCGCTGGACTACGACGAGCGCGGCGACGGACCCCCGATCGTGTTGCTGCACGGCGTGCACCTGAACAGTGCGCTCTGGCGGGGCGTCATCGACGGGCTCGCCGACAGCTATCGGTGCCTCGCTCCGACCCTTCCGATGGGTGCCCATCGGCAACCGATCGCGCCGGACATCCCGCTCAGTCTGGCCGGACTCGCGGACATCGTCGACCAGTTTCTGGCGGCCTTGGACCTCGATGGCGTGACGCTCGCCGGCAACGACACCGGCGGCGCCGTCGCCCAAGCTGTCGTGGCGAAACATCCGGACCGCGTCGGGCGACTTGTGCTCGCCTCGTGCGAGGCCTTCGATAACTTCCCGCCGGGTCTGCCCGGCCGCCTCGACCTGCTCTTGGGCCGGCTGCCAGGGGGAATGTGGCAGGCGGGTCAGCTCATGCGGTTCGGCCCGATGTGGCGGCTGCCGTTCACGTTCGGGCCGTTGGCGAAGCGTGCAATCGGCGCGGAGCTTCGCGAGGAATGGTTCGGTCCGCTGCGGTCCAGTCCGGAGATCCGCCGGGACACCTACCGCCTGTTGCGGTCGATCGATGCCGCCGAGCTGTCGGCCATATCCGCGCGGCTCGCGGACTTCGATCGGCCGGCGCTGGTGGTGTGGGCGACCGAGGACAAGGTGATGCCCCCTGCCCATGCCGAGCGACTCGCCGCGACGTTGCCCCAGAGCGAGCTGGTCTGGATCGACGACAGCTACACGCTGATCGCCTTGGATCAGCCGACGCTCCTGGCCAGGGCGATCCGCGACTTCGTCGGCGGCTGAGCCGACCATCTGGGGGCCGGATCGCCGGGCCAAATGCGGCGGATGAGTGGGCCAGACGCGGCGGATCGGCGGACTCAGTCGGAGTCGGGATGGCGACGCTTGAGGTAACGCTCGAACTCCCGCGCGATCGCCTCGCCACTGGCCTCGGGCAGATCGCTGCTGTCACGGGCGCGCTCCAGCGCCTCGACGTACTCGGCGATCTCCCCGTCCTCACGGGCCAGCTCGTCGACGGTCTCCTCCCACGCCCGAGCCTGCTCCTCCAGGTCGGCGACCGAGATCGACACGTCGAGCATGTCCTCGAGCCGGCTGAGCAGGGCCAGCGTCGCCTTGGGGCAGGGCGGTTGCGCGACGTAGTGCGGAACGGCCGCCCACAGTGACGCGCACGGGATGTCGCGCCGGGCGGCGGCGTCGGTGAACACGCCGGTGATCCCGGTCGGTCCCTCGTAGCGCGAGCGCTCGACGCCGAATCGCTCGGCGAGCTCGGGACCGCTGACGTGACCGGACAGCGGCACCGGCCGGGTGTGCGGGGTGTCCGCGAGGAGTGCGCCGAGGGTCACGATCAGCGAGGCCCCGACCTGGTCGGCCGTGTCGAGCAGCTCGGTGCAGTACTGCCGCCACCGCATGTTGGGCTCGATGCCCCGGACCAGCAGCAGATCGCGCTCGGAGCCGAGCGGACGCGCCGCGTAGAGCCGGGTCGTCGGCCAGGTGATGACCCGGTCGTCGTTGTCGTCGTAGGCGATCGTGGGCCGATTGACCTGGTAGTCGTAGTAGTCGTCGGGCTCGATCTCACCGATGAGTACGGCGCCCCATTCGTCGATGAGGTGATCGACGACACCGGTCGCCGACTCTCCGGCGTCGTTCCACCCTTCGAACGCGGCGATCATCACCGGATCGACCAGCGAGGGCGCGGGCTCGAACTCTGAGGTCACCTCTCCAGCCTAGGGCCCGGGTGGTCGCCGCCCACAAACGTCGACGCTTCCCAGCCCTCACGCTTGGGTCCGCCCACCGATCACCATCCGTTCCGAGGACCGGAACGACTGCCCAGGGAGTGGACGGTGGGTGGTTAGTCTGACAAGACATACCGCAGCCCGCGAGCCGATCGGAGGCCTCTCTGTGACCAGCAACCCCAGCCTGCGCCACGCACTCACCGAGCGCGTCGTGGTGGGGGACGGTGCCATGGGCACGATGCTGCAGCAGTACGACCTCACGCTGGACGACTTCGACGGCCACGAGGGCTGCAACGAGATTCTCAACGTCACCCGCCCCGATGTCGTCACGGGCATCCACGACGCCTATTTCGACGCCGGCGCCGACTGCGTCACGACCAACACGTTCGGCGCCAACCTCGCCAACCTCGCGGAGTACGGCATCGAGGACCGGATCGAGGAGCTCGCCGAGGCCGGTGCACGGCTGGCCCGCGAGGCCGCGGATCGCCAGTCGACCGAGGACCGTCCCCGATGGGTCCTGGGATCGGCCGGACCGGGCACCAAGCTCCCGACGCTCGGCCATGTCTCTTACGCCGAGCTGCGTGATGCCTACGAGTCCCAGGCTCGCGGCATGATCGCCGGCGGAGCCGACGCCGTCGTCGTCGAGACCGCCCAGGACCTGCTGCAGGCCAAGGCCGCGATCCTCGGCATCAAACGAGCGCTGACCGCCGCCGACTCCGACCTGCCCCTGATCGCCCATGTGACGGTCGAGACCACCGGCACGATGCTGCTCGGCACCGAGATCGGCGCGGCCCTGACCGCCCTCGAGCCACTGGGCATCGACGCGATCGGCCTCAACTGCGCCACCGGCCCGACCGAGATGAGCGAGCACCTGCGCTACCTGTCGCGGCACGCGACCGTACTGCTCGGCTGCATGCCCAACGCCGGGCTCCCACAACTCTCTGCCGACGGGGCGGTCTACCCACTCACGCCGGAGCAGCTGGCCGATGCTCACGAGACGTTCGTCCGCGAGTACGGGCTCAACCTCGTCGGCGGCTGCTGTGGGACGACGCCGGAGCACATCCGGCAGCTCGTCGATCGGGTACGCGGGATGACGCCGCGGGAGCGCGACCCGAAGCCCGAGCCCGGAGTGTCGTCGCTCTACCAGCACGTGCCGTTCCGGCAGGACACGTCGTACCTGTCGATCGGAGAGCGGACCAACGCCAACGGCAGCAAGGCGTTTCGCGAGGCGATGCTCGCCGACCGATGGGACGACTGCGTCGACATCGCGCGGGCCCAGATCCGCGACGGTGCACACCTGCTCGACCTCTGCATCGACTACGTCGGCCGCGACGGCGCCGCCGACATGCAGACGGCCGCGTTCCGGCTCGCGACGTCCTCGACGCTGCCGATCGTGCTCGACTCCACCGAGCCGGCCGTCCTGCGCACGGGGCTGGAGCACCTTGCCGGCCGGTGCCTGATCAACTCGGTCAACTACGAGGACGGCGACGGCCCCGACTCGCGCTTCGCCAAGGTGATGCCGCTGGCCAAGGAGCACGGCGCCGCTGTCGTCGCCTTGACGATCGACGAGGAGGGCCAGGCCCGTACCGCCGAGTGGAAAGTACGCGTCGCCGCTCGGCTCATCGAGGACCTGACGACCAACTGGGGGATGCGGGTCGACGACATCATGGTCGACTGCCTGACGTTCCCGATCGCGACCGGCCAGGAGGAGACCCGCCGCGACGCACTCGAGACGATCGAGGCGATCCGCGAGGTCAAGCGTCGCTACCCAGACGTGCAGACGACGCTTGGCGTGTCTAACGTGTCCTTCGGCCTGAACCCGGCGGCCCGGGTGGTGCTCAACTCGGTGTTCCTCCACGAGGCGGTCGAGGCCGGGCTCGACTCAGCCATCGTGCATGCGGCCAAGATCCTGCCGCTGTCGCGGATCCCGGACGAACAGCGCGAGGTTGCGCTCGACCTGGTCTACGACCGGCGCCGCGAGGGCTACGACCCACTGGCCAAGCTTCTCGACGTGTTCGCCGACGTCAGCGTGGCCGACGCCAGGGCCGACCGGGCCGCCGAGCTCGCCGCGCTGCCACTGGCCGAGCGGCTGCAGCGCCGGATTATCGACGGCGAGGGCAACGGCCTGACCGACGACCTCGACACCGCGATGGCCGAGGGCCGTGGTGCGCTCGACATCGTCAACGAGGACCTGCTGGCCGGCATGAAGGTCGTCGGTGACCTGTTCGGCGCCGGCGAGATGCAGCTGCCGTTCGTGCTCCAGTCGGCCGAGACGATGAAGACGGCCGTCGCCTACCTCGAGCCCCACATGGACAAGACCGACGAGGACGGCAAGGGCACCATCGTCCTGGCCACCGTCAAGGGCGACGTCCACGACATCGGCAAGAACCTCGTCGACATCATCTTGAGCAACAACGGCTACAACGTCGTCAACCTCGGCATCAAGCAGCCGGTGAGCACGATCATCGAAGCCGCCGAGGAGAATCGCGCCGACGTCATCGGCATGTCCGGGCTGCTGGTCAAGAGCACGGTCGTGATGAAGGAGAACCTCGAGGAGATCGACCAGCGCGGCCTCGGCGGCCGCTGGCCGGTGCTCCTCGGCGGAGCCGCGCTGACCCGCTCCTACGTCGAGCAGGACCTCGCGGGACTGTTCCAGGGCGAGGTCCGCTATGCCCGTGACGCCTTCGAGGGCCTCCGGCTGATGGACGCGGCGATGGCGGTCAAGCGCGGCGTCGAGGGCGCCAGCCTGCCGGAGCCACGGGGCCGCCGGGTGAAGTCACGAGCCACCAAGGCACCGGAGCCGGTCGAGATCCCGGCGCGTTCGGACGTCGCGACCGACAACCCGGTGCCGACGCCGCCATTCTGGGGCGACCGGATCGTCAAGGGCATCCCGCTGGCCGACATCGCGGGCTGGCTCGACGAGCGCGCGACCTTCCTTGGGCAGTGGGGGCTGCGCGGCAGTCGCGGCGACGGTCCGTCGTACGAGGAGCTGGTGGAGACCGACGGCCGGCCCCGGCTGCGGGTGTGGCTGGACCGCCTGCATACCGAGTCGATCATGGAGCCGGCCGTGGTCTACGGCTACTGGCCGTGCTGGTCCGAGGGCGACGACCTCGTCGTACTCGACGCCGAGACGCAGTCCGCCGAGATCGCGCGCTTCACGTTCCCGCGGCAACGGCGCGATCGGTTCCTGTGTCTGTCCGACTACTTCCGCGCCAAGGACTCCGGCGAGCTCGACGTCGTGGGGTTCCATCTCGTCACGATGGGTTCCCGGGTGAGCGAGGTGACGCAGAAGCTGTTCGAGGCCAACGCCTACCGCGACTACCTCGAGTTGCACGGTCTGTCGGTCCAGCTGGCCGAGGCGCTGGCGGAGTTCTGGCACGCCCGCGTCCGCGGTGAGCTCGGCATCGACCAGGGCGATGCGCCGGAGCTCGCCGGGATCCTCAAGCAGGGCTATCAGGGGGAGCGCTACTCCTTCGGCTATCCCGCATGTCCGAATCTGGAGGATCGCTCCACGCTTGTCCGTTTGCTCCGGCCGGATCGGATCGGCGTCACGCTGTCCGAAGAGCTCCAGTTGCACCCGGAGCAGTCGACCGACGCGATCATCATTCACCACCCCGAAGCGACGTACTACAACGCGCGCTGACGGCGAATTCCGGCCAGACGGGCATGCGTAGCGATAGGGTCCGTTCGGTCAGGCGTCGAATCGTTGCCTGATCGCGACCAGTCCAAGGTCACGGGCAACTACAGTGTCGCCCCGAGCCGGGTAGTTTCTGAGCGCCTGCCCTACCCGAGGCAGGCGAGAACGCGAGGTGGAAAGTGTTCCGGACAAGACGAGCACTAGCGGTGCTCGCGGCGCTTGGTGCCGCCACGGTGGGCCTTGCCGCGTGTGGCAGCGACGACGACGACGGTGGGGGAGGCGAAGCCGGCACGTCCGGCTCGGAGTGGATCATGGGCACGACCGAGTCCGTGCTCGCCCTCGACCCCGCGGGTTCCTATGACCTGGGCTCGTCGACCCTGCAGTACGCGATGTACCAGCAGTTGCTGACGGTGCCGCCCGGCACGACGGAGCCGGAGGGCGATGCGGCCGAAGAGTGCCACTACAACAATCCGTCGGAATTCGAGTGCACGTTGCGAGAGGGACTGACCTTCTCCAACGGCAACCCGCTGACGTCGTCCGACGTGAAGTTCACCATGGAGCGAAACATCGGGATCGCCGATCCCGACGGCGCGTCGGGCCTGCTCGCGAGCATCGCGACGGCGAACCCCGACGGCAGTTACTCGGTCGACCCTGATGCGATCGAGACTCCGGACGACCAGACGGTGATCTTCCACCTGAACAAGCCGGACGCCACGTTCCAGTTCGTGCTCACCCACGCGTCGGCGGGGTCGATCGTCGACGAGGACACGTTCCCGGCCGACGCCCTTCTGCCGGACAATGAGGCGGTCGGATCGGGTCCGTTCGTCATGGCCGATTACCAGAAGGACGAGCTGGCGACCATGGAGGCCAACGCGGACTACCAGGGCCCGCGGCCGCCCCAGTCGCCCCGCGTGTTCGTCCAGTACTACCCCGAGGCGTCGAACCTCAAGCTCGCCATCCAGAACGGCGAGGTCGACGTCGCCTGGCGCGCCCTCAGCCCGACCGACATCGCCGATCTCGAGGGCGACGACGCGGTGGACGTCTTCCAGGGTGAGGGCGCCGAGATCCGCTACTTCGTGTGGCGGCTGCAGAACCCGACTGCTAGCGAGCTCGCGGTCCGCCAGGCAGTCTCCTACCTGATCGACCGGCAGGCGATCTCCGAGCGGGCGTACTCCGGGACAGTGGAGCCGCTGTGGTCGATCGTGCCGCCGTCCTTCCCGGGCTCGACGGAGGCATTCAAGGACATCTACGGCGACCAGCCCGACCAGGCGGCTGCCGAGCAGGCGCTCAACGACGCCGGCATCCAAACCCCGGTCGACCTGACCCTCGGCTACACGCCCACCCACTACGGGCCGAACGCGGTCGACGAGGCGACCGAGCTGCAGTCCCAGCTCAACGACTCCGGGCTGTTCAACGTCGAATTGAAGAGTGCCGAGTGGGAGCAGTACCAGGAGCTCTATCAGCAGGGCGCCTACGACCTGTTCCAGCTGGGTTGGTTCCCCGACTTCGTGGACGCTGACAACTATCTGTCGCCGTTCTTCGTCAACGGTGGGTTCTTCTCGAACGGCTACACCAACAAGCAGGTCAACGACCTCGTCGCGAAACAGCAGGGTTCCACGGACAATGCGGTCCGTGAGGACGCGTTCCGGCAGATCCAGCAGATCGTCGCCGAGGACGTGCCGCTGATCCCGAGCTGGATCGGACCGAACGTCGCGGTGTCGGGACCGGGCATGAACGGCGTCGAGGAGACTCTCGACGCGGCCTTCATCTTCCGGTTCTGGAATGTGACCAAGGAAGGCTGACGACCACGGCGGAGGGGCAGCCTACCGGGGCTGCCCCTTCGTCATGCTTGTGAGAGGGTTCCACCATGGCCGCGCAGTCAGGCTCACTGCCGCGCTACATCGTTCAGCGCCTCTTGCTGATCATTCCGATGGTGTGGCTGCTACTCACCCTGGTGTTCCTGCTCATGCGGGTCGCACCCGGCGACCCGGTGACAGCATCGGTCGGCGGTCGGCTTCCGCCCGACGCTCTCGAGGCGCGTCGGGAGGCGCTCGGTCTCAACGACCCGCTGATCCAGCAGTACTGGGACTATCTGAGCGGAGTTCTCACCTTCGATCTGGGCAAAACGATCACCGACAACACCCCGATCACCGACATCATCAAGGAGAACGGCGGAGCCACCCTCACGCTGACCGTCACCGCGATGCTATTCGCGCTGGTGGTTGGGCTGCCGCTCGGACTGCTCGCCGGCCGCTACCGCGACACTGTCGCCGACGGCGGCATCCGAATCTTCGGAATCGTGACGTATGCGGCGCCGATCTTCTTCACCGGCATCCTCCTCCAACTGCTGTTCCTCAACGTCTTCTCCGGGTGGCCCCTGCTCGGACAGAGCACACCAATCACTGAGTTCTCGGTGGAGACCAAGACGCACATCCTGCTACTGGACGCGATGCTGGCCGGTGACAGCGAGGCCGTGGTCGACGTTCTCAAACACCTGATGCTGCCGGCGATTACGCTAGGTCTGCTGATCTGCGGCATCTTCATCCGGCTCACCCGGGTCAACCTGCTTCAGACTCTCCAGGCCGACTACGTCGAGGCGGCCCGCGCCCGCGGGATCCCGGAACCCAAAGTGGTGCGCTCTCATGCGTTCCGCAACGCGCTCGTCCCCGTCGTCACAATCATCGGCCTGCTGATCGCGCTGCTGATGTCCGGCGCCGTGCTCACGGAGAAGACCTTCGCCTGGCCCGGGCTGGGCAATCAGCTGATCACCTACATCGAGCAGCGTGACTACGCCGCGGTCCAGGGCATCATCACGGTGTTCGCGATCCTCGTCGTGGTGATCAGCATCCTCATTGACATCGTCAACGCACTGATCGATCCGAGAGTGCGGTACTGACATGGCCAGCATCAGAGGCATCCTCGCACCGTTCCGTGAGACCACTGGGTTTGCCCGCTGGATGCTGCTCGTCGGCGTGGTCATCGTCGTGTTCTTCACCGTCCTGGCGGTCGGAGCCGACTGGATCGCGCCCTACGGCTTCGCCCAGCAGAGCGCCAACGGCGTCGACTTCCCGAAGGCAGCGCCGCCCGGCGATGGTCACCTGATGGGCACTGACCGGCTCTTCTTCGACGTCTGGTCCCGGGTGGTCTACGGCGCCAGGACGGCCCTGGAAGTCATCGTTCTCGCCGTCTCGGCATCGCTGGTTCTGGGCCTGGTCCTCGGGCTGATCTCCGGATACGTCGGCGGCTGGATCGACCGGGTCCTCGTGCTGGTGATGGACGTGCTTTATGCGTTCCCGGGCCTGCTGCTCGCCATCGTCTTCGGCTTCCTGCTCGCCGAGAAGATCGGCGCAGGCGTCATCTCGGCGGCCGGGGCGCTGACGGTCATCTATATGCCGCAGTACTTCCGGGTTGTGCGCAGCAGCACGATCAGTGCGAAGGAGTCGACCTACGTCGAAGCAGCGAGGGCGCTCGGGGCGCCGGGACGCACCGTCGTCGGCCGCTACCTGTTCGGCAACGTGATCCACAGCGTGCCCGTGATCGGCACCCTCAACGCCGCGGACGCGCTTGGGACCCTTGCCGCGCTGGGGTTCCTCGGTCTCGGAATCCAGCCGACCGATGGAGCGGAGTGGGGCTTCGACCTCAGCCGGGCGCTCGAGGACGTGACATCCGGCATCTGGTGGACCGGCCTCTATCCTGGCCTCGCGATCGTGCTGCTGATCACCGGTCTCACCCTGGTGGGCGAGGGACTGAACGAGACGGTGAACCCAGTTCTGCGCAAGCGCCGGCTGCGGAAGATCACGGTGGAGGAGACCCAAAAGTGACCGAGGAGCGCCGCGGGATGCTGTCCGTGCGAGACCTGCGGGTCTGGTACGGCACCGAGCGAGGCCCGGCCAAGGCCGTGAACGGCGTCAACTTCGACCTGATGCCGGGCGAGACCCTCGGTCTGGTCGGCGAGTCCGGCTGCGGCAAGACGACCCTCGGCCGCGGGTTGCTTGGCCTGCTGCCGCGGGGTGCCTTCGTGGACGGCGACATCACCTTCAAGGGCAAGCCGATGCCGCCGTTGGGCAGCAAGGAGCACCGCGCGCTGCGTGGCATCGAGCTGGGGATGATCTTCCAGGAGCCGATGACCCGGCTGAACCCCCTGATGCGCATCTCCGAGCACTTCGAAGAGACCATGCAGGCCCACAATCCGGACATCTCCAAGGATCAGGTACGGCACGAGGCGCTGGAAGTGCTCCGCGTGATGGGCATCCCGCCGACCCGCTACCGGTCCTACCCGCACGAGTTCTCCGGCGGCATGCGGCAGCGCCTGACCATCGCGCTGGCGCTCGTACTGCGGCCGGCGTTCATCGTGGCCGACGAGCCGACCACGGCGCTCGATGTACTGGTCGAGGCACAGATCATCAAGATCCTGGCCGACCTGCGCCGCGAGTTCGACACCGCGCTGCTGCTGATCACCCACAACCTGGGCATCGTGGCCGAGGCCTGTGACCGGGTCGCGGTCATGTACGCGGGTCGGATCGTCGAGGTAGGTGACGCGCGTGAGGTGTTCCGCAGCCCGCAGCATCCCTACACCCAGGAGCTGCTGCGCTCCACCATCTCGCTGGGGACGACTGGCCTGACCTACATCCCCGGCGCTCCGCCGAGCCTCATCCAACCCCCGCCGGGCTGCCTGTTCCATCCACGCTGTCCGCACGCGATGCGGGTGTGCACCACGCAGCACCCGGTTCCGCTTCAGCTCGATGACGGACAGCGGGTCGAGTGCTGGTTGCACGGACCCGAGGACCAGATTCCGTCCGGCGGCCGGGAGCCGATGGTCGTGAGGGAGGAGCTGAGCCTTGCCGACGAAGCCTGAGGCCAAGGGCACGCCGCACCGCGCCGCCCATGCCGAGACGCTGGTCGCCATGCGCGACCTGGAGGTGCACTACGCCCTGCGGGGAGGCACTTTCGCCCGCCTGTTCGGCCGCGACGTCGGCACCGTCAAGGCGGTCGACGGCATCGACCTCGAGATCGCCAAGGGTGAGGTGCTCGGCCTGGTCGGGGAGTCTGGCAGCGGCAAGAGCACGCTCGGTCGTGCCGTGCTGGGCCTGGCCCCGATCACTGACGGCAGCATCGCGTACGAGGACGACCGGATCGAGGCTTTGTCCGGCCGGCGGCTGCGCGAGATCCGCCGTGACCTGCAGATGATCTTCCAGGACCCCAGCGCTGCCCTGAACCCGGCGATGGACATCGAGACCGCGGTGGGGCATCCGCTCAAGATTCACAAGCTGGCCCGCGGCGAGGAGCTGCACCGCCGGGTCGTCGACGTACTCGAGAGGGTTGGGCTCTCACCGGCGGATCAGTTCCTGAAGAAGTACCCGAGCGACCTGTCCGGCGGCCAGAAGCAGCGGGCGGTCATCGCACGGGCGCTCATCCTCGACCCGGTGCTGCTGATCGCGGACGAGCCGATCTCGATGCTCGACATGAGCGTCCGGTCGAAGATCCTGCAGCTGATGCTGGACCTCAAGGCCGATCTGGACCTGACCTACATCTACATCA